>LULO01000244.1_pt1 | contig 30188 bp, 34 predicted proteins | sample 728121 | NCBI WGS metagenome assembly LULO01 (sample SAMN03860287, study PRJNA289734) | marine metagenome | biome: seawater column; feature: ocean; material: water; isolation source: Red Sea water column Station 149 - depth 50m | place: Saudi Arabia: Red Sea | collected 2011-10-15 | depth 50 m | reverse complement strand
GAAAAGAAAATAAACAATACATTAAACAAAGATGCATATATCACGCATAAACTAGAAAACAGGTATTTTTTTCCAATTCAAGATAAAAAAATAGTCGTAGCAAAGCTTGGTAAAGATTTTTCATGGTTTGGTTTTGTAACACTTTTTATTACCTTTTATGGAATCTTTTTGTATGTTTATGGAATGTACAATATTTTTACGAGTCTAAATAGCATTTATTATTTTATGTTTATAATACTTCTTACACTTGTAACATTTATTACTGGTTACTGGTGGTTCATTAACAATGAAGGGGAATCACGATTAAGAAGCGTATACGATGAGTAAATTTACAAATTTCGAAGGTGATAACTTAGATAATTATCTGGGACATGAAATGATTGAAATTAAAGATAATTATGTAAAGTCCAAAATAAATGTTAAAGATTATCACAAACAACCAATGGGTCTTGTTCATGGAGGGTTATATTCAACATTGGCTGAAACAATATGTTCCTATGGAGCAAACTTTTTAGGTAAGGGAACATTTGTTGGTGTAAACAACAACACTGATTTCCTATCAAGCGTTCAAGATGGTGAGATATATTGTATTGCTGAACCAATAAAAATTGGTAGATCGTATCAATTGTGGGAATGTAAAATGTACCATGATGAAAAACTTTGCGCTGTGTCTAAAGTAAGATTAAGTAAGATAAAATGAAAAAATTTGTTATATTATTTTTGCTTCTAAGTTTTTGTTCTTCAGGTAATGAAGAAAATATTGAAGAAGCTGAAGTACAAATTGAAACAACAACAACTATAGGAGTAGAAATGTCAGATAAAGTCTATGATAAGCAACCTGAAATGAATATAAATACTGATAGTAGCTACACAGCTGTTATCAAAACTAATTTAGGTGACATGACTGTAGAGTTTTTTACAGATGATGCACCAATGACAGTTAATAATTTTATTTCACTTTCAAAAGATGGATATTATGACAATGTTATATTTCATAGAGTTATTTCTGGATTTATGATCCAAGGTGGTGATCCATCTGGGACTGGTCACGGTGATTATGGAAAATATCCAGGATATGAATTTGAAGATGAGTTAAATAACCAAAGACCATATGAAAAAGGTATATTAGCTATGGCTAATAGAGGTCCTAACACAAATGGGAGTCAATTCTTTATTATGCATCAAGATTATCCACTTCCATACAGTTACACAATATTCGGACAAGTAGTAGATGGATTTGATGTCATCGATAAAATAGCATCTGTTGAAACAGATTCAGCTGACAAACCTACAACAGATGTTGTAATCAGCACAGTTGAAGTTACAGAGAATTAAAATACTTTAAAGTTTTTTTACTAAATACTCCACCTGGAACACCCTTGGTGTTTTTAAGAAGGTACTTTTTTTCAAAGAGTTCTTTTGTAAGATTCTTTATGTAATTTTCAGAATAATTTAATTTTTTTGCTAAAAATAGTGAATAATTATTGTGATTTGATTTGATATAGAAGTCGTAAACGTAAGCGTATTGACACATAAATTCATTACGATTTGTAGTACTTCTTGTGTTAATATTTTTGACGAATTTAGATACATTTATTTTGCTGAAGTTTTTGTTACCTGTTTTTTTAATAAAATAGTTATTGTCTACATCTGCCAAGTTAGATATTTGTTTTTGTGCTTTTTTATTCAAACTATATATATTTAATTTCCTTATGTCTATGGAACTAATAGCACTGTTTGATTTTGAAGAGATTTTTATTGATGTATTTTGTAATTGATATTGATTTATAAAATCGTACGTAAGCTCTACAGTGTATTTACTGTTTACACTAGAGAATGTATATAAAATATTTGAATTATTGAATTTTATATTATTCTTCATACAATCATTTTATTAGATATATTTATAAATATTTTTAATTAATTATGAAGTTCAGAGTTACATATAAGAGATATTATTATTAAATCATGAATGTTGACATTACATTGCCTGATGGATCAGTACGAAATTATGAATCACCCGTTACTGGTTATCAGATTGCTGAAAGCATAGGCCCTAGGTTACTCAAAGACGCTATTTGTGTTGAAATAGATAATAAATTTCAAGATTTATCTTATGAAATATCAGAAAGTATAAATATAAGAATAGTTACTACTAAAGATTTAGATGCCTTGCACATATTAAGGCATTCCTCTGCACATATACTTGCTCAAGCAGTATTAAATTTATATCCAAATGCTCAGTTTGGAGTAGGCCCAAGTATAGAAAATGGTTTTTACTATGATTTTCTCTTTGAAACTCCAATAAAAGAGAATGAACTTGAAAAGATAGAGAAAGAAATGAAAAGTATAGCTAAAAGTGCACAAAGTTTCATTAGATCTGAAATAACAAAAAAAGATGCTGTAAAGATATTTAGAAATCAAAAATTAAAGTTAGAGCTAATTGAATCAGCAGAATCTGATGAGGGTGTTGGTGAAGAGATAGTATCTACTTATGCCAATGATGAATTTATAGATTTATGCATGGGACCGCATGTGCCATCAACAAGTGTACTTAAGCATTTTAAACTGACGAAAGTTTCAGGTGCTTACTGGCGTGGTGATGAATCTAATGTTCAACTACAAAGGATATATGGTACATCGTGGTTCTCTAAAGAGGATTTAGATCAATATTTAATTCAACAAGAAGAAGCGGAAAAAAGAGATCACAGGAAGTTAGGTAATGAGTTAGATTTATTTACTTCAAGTGAAGAACTAGGGTCTGGAAACTTTCTATGGAAACCCAAAGGTGCTGTATTAAGAGATGTAATAGAAACTTACAGTAAAAAAGCACATCTACAAAATGGTTATTCATTGGTAAATACTCCTCATATAGGTAAATCAATTTTATGGGAAACATCAGGTCATTTAGATCATTACAGCGAAAATATGTATCCTCCAATAAATCATGATGAAAATAATGAAACTTATTATTTAAAACCAATGAATTGCCCTTTTCATATCCTTGTATATAAAAGTGATCTACATTCATATAAAGAATTACCTTTAAGGTATTTCGAATTTGGCTCTGTGTATAGATATGAGAAAACTGGCGTTTTGCACGGATTGCTCAGACTAAGAGGATTTACTCAAGACGATGCTCACATATTTTGTACAACTGATCAAATAAATGATGAGGTAAAAACACTTTTATCATTTTCTGTAAATTTGTTAGGAAGTTATGGCTTAACTGAAATTGAAGCGGATCTTTCCACAAAACCTACAAAATACATTGGAAGTGATAAAGATTGGGATAACGCTACTAATAGTCTCAAACAGTCGTTAACAGAATTAGAGGTTCCATTTCAAACTGCTGAAGGAGAGGGTGCATTTTATGGTCCAAAAATTGACTTACATGCAAAAGATGCCATCGGAAGAAGATGGCAATTAAGCACAATTCAAATCGACTTTGCTCAACCTGATAATTTTGATATCGAGTATGTAAATTCTGATAATAAGAAATCCAGACCTGTAATGATTCACAGAGCACTATTAGGATCAGTAGAACGATTTACAGCTGTGTTATTGGAACACTATGCGGGTAATTTACCAGGATGGCTTTCACCGATTCAGATTGATGTTTTAACTATAGGCAATGTTAATGAATATGCTCAAACTATTATTGAAGATTTAAAATCATACAGAGTTAATTTAGATGACAGAAATATTCGACTTGGTGAAAAACTACATAATTCTGAAAAATCAAAAACCCCAATACAAATAATAATTGGTGAGAAAGACGCATCAAGCAATACTATGGCTGTAAATATCTTTGGAAAAGAAAACATGAAAGATGTTGATTATAAGAAGGCAATTAACAGTATTAAGAAATCTTTAAAAGAACCGGAGTTTAGTTTAGATGGTTGACGGAATTGAAATTGATAAAGATATTGCGGAAGAAACTCTGCTACCTGATGATTTAAACTCATTAGCTGTTGGTAGTTATGTCGTTCCGGATCCTAGAAAGAGAAGTCAGTATCCCTATGTTGTACTTGGAGTTGTGCTATTAAGTTTTATAACATCTTTAATAATTGACTTTGTATCTTTTGTACCCGTGATAATTATTCTGAGTATTGTTGCTTTGTTATTATTTCTTGTTAATAATAAATTCAAAATTCAACAGCAAGAAGTTATTGAGAGAATAACAAACAATATCGATCACTCAATTGGGTATTATTCAATTGCATTGACATTTCAATTTACTTTTAAGAATATATTGACACCTGTTTGGACTGTAATTGTTTATTCCCATGAAAATCCACCTTTAAACAAAACAATAATTGAAATTAACGCTTTTAGTGGAAAAGTTATTACTGAACCATATACTGAAAATTTAAATGCTTGAGAAATATTTTAAAAATAGTTCTGAAGTTTTTGCTAAGCCATTTATTAAGACATTAAAGTATTTAAATTTAAAACCTAATACAGTATCAATTTTTGGACTTGCTGTAATTATTGCTGGATCTTATTGCTTTTATCTTGAAAATAGAAATCTTGGTATTGTATTAATCTTTCTAGGTAGTGCAATTGATGGTCTTGACGGTCCTTATGCACGAGAAATGGATTTAGTTAGTGAAAGAGGTGGAATTCTTGATTCTCTAATAGACAGGATAGGAGAATTAATAATTTGGAGCGTTGTTGGTATTTCTTTTACAAATAGCGATATTGAGCTGTTTACAGTATTTACCATACTTGTTTCGTCAAATTTAATACCGTACATGCGAGCAAAATCTGAATATTTTGGACTACAAAATAAAAAAGGTTTAGCTGCAAGACCAGAAAGAGTTATATTCGCAGTTTTGTTTATGTTTTTTGATTTTAACTTTCTCTATGTATACATATTCGCAGTTATTACATGGATAACAGCATTACAAAGATTTACATATCTGTATCAACATTTATCAAAATGAAATTTTTAATAATTAAATTTATACATCGTCTTATTAGAAAAATTAGTTTAAGTAAAATTTTGGTTTTATCCTATCCAATCGGATTCATATATTATTTTTTAACGCCAAGAAGCAATATGAAACTTAATAAACGAAAGAAAAATATTACAAACTACTCACCATTGCTTGTAAAAATTAATTACGTTAAATACTGGATTGAAACTATATGGCTATCTAAAGAAGGCTATGAATCCCAAATATTGCAGGATGTCGAAATAATTAACGAAGATGAAGTAAAAAAATTAAATAGAAATTTTGACTCGTTTATTATTGCCCTGCCACATGTAGGTAACTGGGAATTTGCTATTCCAATGGGTAAACCTTTAAACCTAAAACTGCTTGCGGTTGCAGAGCCTCTATCAGATATAAATATTCTTAAATGGTTTACAGACTTAAGAGAATCACTAGGTTGTAAAATAATATTAGGTGGAAAAGGTCAAAATACATACCAGCAATTAAGTAATCATCTTGATGAGGGATACCATGTGTGTTTACTTGCAGACAGACACGTTGGTAAGAGTGGAATAGGTGTAGAGTTCTTTAATCAATTAGCAGCATTTCCTAAAGGTCCAGTTTCTTTATCTTTAGAAAAACAAGTACCAATAATTCCAGCTACTTTTTTAAAAATAGATAATAAATATAAACTAGTTTTTGGAAAACCATTTATAGTTCCTCACTTTGAAAATGATGCTCAAAGCATTCAGCATGGTTTGAAAGTGTTAAGTAAAGAATTAGAAAAACTTATACTATTAGATCCGAACCAATGGCATTCAATTCAACCTGTCTGGACTAGTGAGTATTAAAGTACTTCTAGTAACTCCTTATTCATTTCAAAAATATGGGGGAGTACAGAACCAAGTAAATCTTATCGAAGATTATTTGTCTTCGCATGAGGAATTTGAAGTTAAGGTATTTGCATATGGTAAAACAGAATCATTAGATTCGAATAAAGTTTTCAATATTCCATTTAACTCCTCTGTATCATCAGTATTACTTTTTCCAAATAGGAAAGTGTTATTTGATTATATAGATTGGGCTGATGTTGTCCATGTACACGAACCTTTTGTGCCTATATTTTTTTGGAAACTACCTAAGAATAAGAAATACATTTTTACACACCATGCTTCATTAGGAAGGATTATTACCAACATATTAAGTATTGTTTATAAATCTTTTAGATATAGAAGCATAAGTACTTATGTAAGTAAATCTGCCGAATCTAACGCCCTTTCTTTAAATAGTGAACCAGTATTGATTCCAAATATGATAAAAATTAATCCAAATATTTCCTTTAATAAACGGCAAGGATATCTGTTTATTGGTCGTCAAGAATCTAGAAAGAACTATAGCTTTTTTGTAAAACTATCAAATCATAAGCAATTTACAAATAAACTTTTTTATGCAATAACAAATAAAGATAAATCTGATAAAAATATTACAATTTATGAAAATCCTACTGATGAATTTAAAATTGAAATCTTTGGTAAAACTAATATTTATCTTGCTTTAAACACAAAAAGTGAAAGTTTCGGCATAACTCTTTTAGAAGCAGTTAATAATGGAAATCTTGTAATTTCTAGTGATTTAAGCTCTTTCATTAATGTATTACCAAATTCCCATATTGTATATAAAAATAATAATTTTGATTCACTATGTAATGTATTAACAAAATTAGATTCTGAAGATTTAAATCTCCTGTGGAATAAACAGTACAAAGATATACGTGCGTATGATTTAAAAGAAAATATGAAGAAGTTCATTTTATTATATTCAAACTTATGATGTAATATTAAAGATATGAAAATCGAATCTACAAATAAAGTTAAAAAAGGCCTCGCAGAAATGCTTAAAGGTGGCGTCATCATGGACGTTGTAAATGCTGAACAAGCAAAAATTGCTGAAAAAGCTGGAGCAGTAGCTGTTATGGCTTTAGAACGAATTCCTGCTGATATAAGGGCAGACGGTGGAGTAGCAAGAATGTCTTCAGTAGGTGTAATTCAAGAGGTAATGGACTCAGTCTCTATACCTGTAATGGCTAAAGCTAGGATTGGTCATTTCGTTGAAGCTCAAATTTTGGATTCTTTAGGAATTGACTTTATTGACGAGTCAGAAGTATTAACACCTGCTGATGAAGTAAATCATATTAATAAACAAAATTTCAAAGCTCCATTTGTATGCGGTGCTACTGGATTGGGTGAAGCTACAAGAAGAATTGCTGAAGGTGCTTCTATGATAAGAACAAAAGGTGAAGCTGGCACTGGAAATGTTGTGGAAGCAGTAAGACATATGAGAACTATTACTAATGAACTAAATGAAGTTATCGCATGTGATGAAAATGAAATTGTAGCTCTTAGTAAAAAGTTTCGAGCTCCTCTTAATGTGTTAGAAGAAATCAAAGAACAAAATAAACTACCAGTAGTCAATTTTGCTGCTGGCGGTATTGCAACACCTGCTGACGCTGCTTTAATGATGCAATTGGGATGTGATGGTGTTTTTGTTGGTTCTGGTATATTCAAGAGCGGTGATCCCGCTGAAAGAGCAGAAGCAATTGTAATTGCAACTACTAACTACAATGATCCGAAAGTTCTATCTGAAGTTTCCAAAGATCTCGGCGAACCTATGGTAGGTATAAATATTGATACATTATCTGAGGAAGAGAAATTAGCTAAAAGAGGTTGGTAATTGAAAGTTGGGATACTTTCATTCCAAGGTAGTTTTCTTGACCATTCAAAAAGTATTCATGAACTTGGTTATGAATCATTATTGATCAAACAATCTAAAGATTTAACTTCTGTGGATGCTTTAATTTTCCCTGGTGGAGAATCTACAGCAATGAAAAAGATTAATCAGTTTAGTAATTTATTAACTGATTTAGATCAACTTATTAAGGATGGCATACCTACTCTAACCACATGCGCAGGAACGATACTTTTAGCTAAAGAAGTTATTGGTGGTGAAGTAACCATTCCAAATATTGATATTGAAGTTACAAGAAATGCATATGGTAGACAGACAGAATCATTTGAAGGAAGTGTAAAGTTTTTTGAAAACGAAGATATTTATTGTTTTATAAGAGCACCAAAAATATCAAAAATATTGTCTGATACAGTAAATGTAATTGCTCAACATAATGATGAGATAGTTGGAGTTTCCCAAAAAAATATTGTTTCATTAACATTTCATCCCGAACTGAATAATGACGAATATTATTTGAATTGGTTAAACGATTTTATTAAAGAAGGTAAAAATGTCCGGTCATTCTAAATGGTCTACTATCAAAAGAAAAAAAGGTGCAAATGATGCAAAAAGAGGTAAATTATTTGCAAAGTTAATCAAAGGAATAGAAGTAGCTGCAAAAAACGGTGGTACTGATCCATCAGCAAATGCATCTCTATATCAAGCAATTTCAAAAGCGAAATCAAGTTCCGTTCCTAATGACAATATTGAACGAGCTTTAAAAAGAATTGACGGAAATGCTGATACTGGAGAAATATTCGAACTTACGTATGAAGGTTATGGACCATTTGGAGTAGCTATTCTAATTAACTGTCTAACTGATAATAAAAATAGAACATCCTCTGATGTTAGAGCTGCTTTAACTAAAAATAACGGATCAATGGGTAATCCTGGTAGTGTTAATTATTTATTTGAAAGAAAGGCTATATTTCAATTCGACACATTCGATGATGCACTTATTGAAATGGGTATAAATAACAATTGTTTAGAAATTCAAGAAGATAAAAATTCATTAACATTTGAATACGATCCTAGGGATTTTAAGTTAATTAATGAACTTTTCAACTCAAGCCCTTACACACCATCCAATGCTGAAGTAGCCTATATACCTTCTTCATCAATAAATTTAAATGCCGATCAATTTACTAAAATAACAAAATTGATTGAGTCTTTAGAGGAACTTGACGATGTTCAAGACGTTTACGCAAATTTTGATATTGAAGAAAAAGAACTAGAGTCATTACTTTCTGAATAATAAAAAGTAATATTTAGATATGGTTAATAAAGCAAAAAAACAGGGAACTACTTACGAAACAAATATAGTAAATAGATTAAATAAAAATAATAAATTTAAATCACAACGATTTGCAGAAGGTGGATCGAAAGATTTAGGAGATGTCCAACTTTTCGTTGATGATGAAGAATATTTTATAGAAGCTAAATCCCGACAAAATTTAAACATTCATCAATCATTAGATAAAGCAATAGAAAAATCAGGAAGTGATAATACTGTTTTATTTTGGAAAAAGTTAAAAAAGAGAGATGGTAATTCTAGAAGATCATCAGACGGTATGCCAGAAGTGGTATCAATGTCATATGATTTATTTATTAAATTATTAAATAAATAATGCCTTTTGAGTCAAAGGTTTATAATTACAATCTTCCTAAAGAGTCTATAAACCAAACTCCATATACAGATCCAAATTTATCTAAATTATTAATAGCTGACACAAAACAGATTATTGAATTTAAAGATATAAGCTCGATAATAAAGAAACCCTCATTATTCATTCTTAACAAATCTCAAGTACAAAGTGTAAGAGTTGTTAGTAAAAAATCAACTGGAGGAAAAATAGAAGTATTTGTTTTAGACATTCGATCTACTTATATTGCTACATGTTTAATTAAATCCACCGATAAAAAAGTCCTTAATAAAAAATATAAATTACAAAATTTTAACTTCGAAATTATAAGAATTCTAAATGATACATATGAGATTAAATTTAATATTCCAGTGACAGAAATAATTAAAAGTCATGGTCAAATTCCGTTGCCTCCATACATAAAAGATGATTCTTCTAAGTATGAATATTACAATAACCAATTTGCTGAAGGTGGGTTTTCTGTTGCATCTCCAACGGCAGGTTTACATTTTTCTAATCAACAAATAAATAAACTTACAAAAGAAGGACACCAATTTATTTTTATCAATTTAGATGTGAATATAGATACTTTTAAACCTATAACCGAAAGATATTTAGAAGATCACAAAATACATAAAGAAAATTATCAAATAAGTAAAAATGATTATGAAATAATTTTAAATGCTAAAAATTCAAATATAGACATTTATTGTATTGGAACAACATCATTAAGAGCTATAGAGTCTGCTTATGTAACTGGGGAACTTTCAAGTTCTACAGATTATTTTATATATCCAGATACAAAAATTAATATTCCTAACTATTTGATTACTAATTTTCATGCACCAAATAGTTCACTTCTTTCAATAGTGGATTGTATATACGGATCACAATGGAAAGATTTATATAATTTTGCTATTGATTCTGAATTAAAATTTTTAAGTTTTGGTGATGCAGTACTATTTAATGTAAATGAATAAAATTAACTTAAAAACGATAGCTACAGATGGTAAAGCTAGAGTTAATGATGTAATAATTAATGGTAAATCTCTTCAAACTCCTACATTCATGCCAGTTGCAACAAGAGGTGCAATTAAATCTCTCCCTCTTAATTATTTAGAAAAAACTGATGTTCTTTTAGCTAATACCTACCATCTCTATCTTCGGCCTGGGCTTGATGTAATTAAAGAGTTCGAAGGTCTGCATAATTTTATTGGTTGGGATAATTTAATACTGACTGATTCTGGTGGTTTTCAGGGATGGTCAATTCCAAATAAGTTCAATGAAGATGGTATAGAGTTCAAAAATATTTATGACGGATCAAAATTTTTTATGGATCCAATTCTTTCTATGGATATACAAAATACTTTAAATAGTGATATCGCAATGATTTTAGACTCATTAGTAGATATAGATAAAGATTACAACACTCAGCTCCAATCAATAAATACAACAAAAAAATGGGCTGAAATTGCTCGTAATTATCATTCGAATAATAATCAATCATTGTTTGGAATAGTGCAGGGAGGCAAGTTTCTCGAATTGAGAGAAAAGTCATCTATCGATATGATTTCATTAAATTTTGATGGTTACGCAATAGGTGGTCTAGCAATAGGTGAAACACCAGAGGAGAGAAAAAGCATAGTAGATTTTACTGTAGATTTTCTTCCAAAAGATAAATTAAGGTATGTAATGGGCTTAGGTGATATCGAAGGAATGTTAAATCTAATAGATTCAGGGATTGATATGTTTGATTGTGTATGGCCTGCTCGTCTTGCACGACATGGAAAAATAATTAATAAAGGTAAATTTTTCAATCTTAAAAATAGTCAATTTAAAAACGATACAGAGCCACTGGTTTTAGAATGCGAATGTTTTGTATGTAAAAAATATTCAAAAGCGTATTTAAGACATCTACTTATAAATGAATCAACTTCAGCATGGCTATATTTAACTTTACATAATATATTTCAGACTGAAAATATACTTTCCGAAGTTAGAAAAAGTATATTAAACTCAGAATTTGAAAACTATAAAGAAAGTATTATAAATGGATGATTTAATTGCTCTTCTACCGTTAGTAACAGTTTTCCTATTGTTCTATATAATCCTTTATATACCTCAAAGAAGACGACAAAAAAAACATAAATCTTACATTGAAGCTTTAAAAATTGGTGACGATGTAGTTACTGATTCTGGAATATACGGTAGAGTTACAAATATAAAAGAAGAAAGTATCACCCTTGTCCTTAAAAAAGGTGAAATTGAAATATTAAAAAGCAAAATACTTCATAAATAGATCATGAAAAGAATTATAAAACTTTTATTTTTACCATTACTTTCTGCTGGTTTATTAACTTATGTTTTTATGAACTCAATACAACCTAAACTAGGTCTTGATCTTCAGGGCGGTATTTCAGTTATTCTCACAGCCGAAGAAGATACTGAACCTGAATTAATTGAACAAGCTGTTGAAATTATGAGAACAAGAATAGCTGCATTTGGTGAAGTACAAGAACCTGAAATATCAATAAGTGGAGAAAACTCGGTATTAGTTCAACTTCCTGGATTAACTGATCAAGAAAAAGCATTGGAAGCTGTAGGTACAACAGGCTTATTAACATTTAGACCAGTAATTAGTTCTTCAATGCAGTCTGGTTATTCTCCTGCACTAACTATTACTGAAAATCCTGATGATCCAGAGAATCCTATTGTTACTGCACTTCCTGGTGTAGATGAATTAACAGGATTATCTATAAATGATGATCCATCAACAACTTCTTATTTATTGTCATTAAGAGATGGATTCCCAATCATATATGAACTGGGCCCAGCTGAGTTAACAGGTAATGATATTGATGATGCTTTAGCCGTGTATCCTCAAAACGAATGGGTTGTACAGTTAAATTTTAAAGATGAATCAGCAGATAAGTTTACTGAGTTAACGAAGGTACTCGCATCTAATATAGGAGATCAACGTAAATTAGCAATTGTTCTTGATGAAGAAGTAATTTCTGCTCCTCAAGTAGCATTCGACGTTAATCCAGATATTGGTATTACTGGTGGAACTGCATCTATTTCTATGGGAAATGTTGATCAAGGGGAGTCTGCAAATAATCTTGCAGTCATATTACGATATGGTGCTTTGCCAGTTTCATTTGAAAGATCATCAATTCAAAAAGTATCTGCTACTTTAGGTGAAAATACACTCAATTTAGGTCTACAAGCTGGATTAGTTGGTCTAATTATTGTAAGCATATTTTTATTACTTTATTATCGTCTATCGGGGTTAATAGCAATTGTTGGTCTAGCATCTTTTGGAGCTTTATTTTACTCAGTTATTTCACTTCTTGGTGAATGGCAAGGATATACATTAACACTCGCTGGTATTGCAGGTGTTATCGTTTCAATAGGACTTACAGCTGACTCATATATTGTTATTTTTGAAAAATTAAAAGATGAATTAAAAATTGGTCGTTCTTTTAATTTTGCTACTGAAAAAGCTGTTAAAGAGGCTTGGAACACTATATTAGTTGCTGACTTCGTTTCAATCATTGCAGCTGTCATACTTTATTTACTAGCTGTAGGACCTATTAGAGGTTTTGCTTTAACTCTTGGTTTAGCAACATTATTTGATTTGTTTTATACAAGAATGTTCATATCAACTGCAGTACCTGTTGTTGGTAATATAACTGATAATCCAAGATTCTATTTTCCTTTGAATAGAAAGGATATTGAGAATGTTTAAAAGACTATTTTTAGGTACTACAAAAATTGACTTCAAAGATATCGGACCGAGATTCTATAAAATATTCGTTGTTGAAATGTTAATATTTGGAGCAATACTTATAGCTTCTCTTTTTGGTGTCTTGTCATTAAATTTATCTGTTGATTTTACTGGTGGAACGACATATCAACTAGATACTGAATATTCTGATAGTGATATTGCAGATGTTTTAGGCAACTCAATCTTAGAAGTTTCTCGCTATCAAACATTTGAAAACTCTAATACATTAATTTTTAGAGCTGTTGAGTCCTCACAAGAAAATGAAACAGAATTTTTAAACTATTTAGGTAATAAATTCGATGTGCCAACTGGGGAAATAGATTTTCAAAGAGTAGGCCCAACTTTTGGTCAAGATATTACTGAAAAAGGAATTAGGGCATTAGTTATATTCCTTACAATAATCGCATTGCTCATTTCGTTAAGATATGAATATAAGTATTCTCTTATTGCACTAGTTGCATTATTACATGACTTATTGTTAACATTCTCAATTTATGTTCTTATAGGTCTCGAAATCACACCTTCAACAGTAATAGCGCTTTTAACTATTCTCGGTTATTCCCTTTATGACACAGTTATATTATTTGATAAATTAAGCGACTCACAAAAAGCATTTAAATTAAATAATTTAAATAGAGATGTTTTAAATAAAACATTTAATGAAGTACTGATGAGAAGTATAAATACATCATTAACATCTGCTATTCCTATAATTTCAATTATTGTCATTGGTAATTATTTAGGAATTGAAGGTAATCTTGCAGACTTCGCAATACCATTGTTAATAGGTATAGTCTCTGGTACTTATAGTTCCATATTTGTTACTGTTCCATTTTTATCAAAAATTATTAAATCTAAATAAATTTAGTACCATTAAGTTATGGCAACTATAAGCCCATCAAAAGAAGTAAATAAACTATACGACAAATTATTAGGTTACTTTAATCCTAAGGATCAAGCTTATATAAATAGAGCATTTCAATATGCCTATGACGGTCACAATGGTCAAAATAGAAAATCTGGAGAGCCCTATATTACACATCCATTACATGTTGCATTATATTTGTGTGAATTAAATTTTGATAAAGAAACGATTGCAGCAGCATTGCTACATGATCTAATAGAAGATACTGATATATCATATGAAGATTTAAAAAAGGAATTTGGTGAAGAAGTTGCTGATATTGTAGATGGTGTCACAAAATTAGATAAGATCAAATACAGCAGTAACGAAGAAGCAAAAGCGGATGCTATAAGAAAAATGGTTATCGCTATGTCAAAAGATATACGTGTATTAATACTCAAATTAGCTGACAGATTACACAATATTCAAACTATAGAATATCACCAAGATTGGAAGCAAGAAAAGATCGCTAATGAAACATTGTATGTTTATGCTCCACTGGCTCACAGATTAGGTTTTCAATCAATAAAACATGTTCTCGAAGATAAATCATTCAAAATCTTACATGCAAATCAAGATAAAGAAATAAAAGATATGATTACAGAGACAAATCCAGACCGTGATTCACAAATAGAGAGTGCTATTGATATTATAAAAACTCTTTTAAACGACAATTCCATGTCTGCTGAAGTATACGGAAGACCAAAACACAATTATTCAATATATAAGAAAATTGTGAATCAAGGACTAACTTTTAATGAAATCAATGATCTTATAGGAATAAGAATTGTTACAGATGATGTTAAAAATTGTTATACAATACTTGGTCTAATTCATGCTAACTTTCAACCTGTACTTGGTAGATTTAAAGATTTTATTTCAATGCCAAAATTTAATCTCTATCAAAGTTTACACACAACAGTGTTAACTAGTGATGGTACCAAGATGGAGATACAAATAAGAACACATGACATGCACTACAGAGCAGAATACGGTGTAGCGGCTCATTGGAAATATAAAGAAAAGCCATCAAACGATCTCACATCTTGGACTAATGAGTTATCAGAAATTTCAAATGAATATCCTGATCCAAATGAATTTTTACAACACATGAAACTTGATTTATATGAAAATGAGGTTTTTTGCTTAACACCAGAAGGAGATGTTATTGCTTTACCTCAAGGATCAACGCCAGTAGATTTCGCTTTTGCAATTCATACGCAAGTGGGTGAAAAATTAATAGGAGCAAAAGTAAATGGTAAATTAGTAAATTTAAGCAATCTCTTAAAATCTGGAGACACAATTGAAATACTAACTAGTAAAGATAAAGATAAAGGCCCCAGTAGAGATTGGTTAAATATTGTAAAGACCTCAAGAGCTAGGTCAAAAATCAAGCAATGGTATCAAAAACAAATGAAAAATGAAGATATTCAAAAAGGTAAGACTACATTGAACTCTTGGTTAGATGAAAATCCTGAAATATTAGAAACTACTTCAAAAGATCAATTAATGGATGAATTATTAAAAGATTTGAAATTACCCAATTTAGAAACGCTATATCAAAATCTTGGAAATGGTAACACAGGAATTAATTCAATAAGTAATAGGATTAATAAAATTGTATTTCCTGGTGAAATATCCGTTGACGAAGATTTATATTCTCCTGAAATTAAAGAAGACTCAAAATCAGATTTAGTAATTGTTGAAGGATATGATGACATAAAAGTTCGAATGGGTAAGTGTTGTGTACCCGTACCAGGTGATGACATCCTTGGTTTTGTAACTATTTCTAATGGTATAGCAATACATAGATCTGATTGTTTAAATGTACAAATAGATTCTACAAAAGGTGAACGAATAATTGATGTAAGTTGGGGATACACAGGAAATACAGGGATTGTTGTAATGATCAATTAGATGCAATTATAAATGATGCTAAAAACATTGAGAATGTATTTGATGCTTCCAGGATATACCCGGGCAGAAAATGAGTTCTGTAATATATACATTTACAAGCTTCACAACATCAAATTCATATATAGTAAAGCCATTTAACGATGAGAAATGTTTTATAGTAGACCTGCCACCAGATCTAGATAATGTTATTGAATTTATTAAGAATAATAATCTAACCGTTGCTGGTGCATTGATAACACACGGTCATTATGACCACTCACTAGGTTTACCAACCTTTGAAGGAAAAGCATATATTAATTTAGATGATGAATTTCTAGCTAGAAATCCACAAGATCAAATTAGATCATTATTAGGAAATTCTTTTGAAGTAGGAGAGTACACAGGCGATTTATATTCCATTTCAGAACTACCAAGTGAAATTGTTAAAGTTCATAAAAATCCAGGCCATACCAAAGGCAGTGTCTCGTATGAGTTCCCTGAAGAAGGCTTGATATTTACAGGGGATTTTGTATTTAAAGATGGTATCGGCAGAACAGATCTATTTTCAGGCTCTATGGACGAAATGAAATATTCCATCAACAATACATTTCTAAATTTTAATGAAGAATATGATATTTTACCTGGCCATGGTCCTTCAGATAAGGTAAAAACGATAAAAGAAAATAATGAATTTATTAAGATGTTAATAGATGATTGAACAAGTAAAAGGTACAAGAAATATCGCAAATGATGATTCTGCGAAGTTTTTACATGTTAAAAATACTTTTATTAATAAATTTTCTGATTACGGATACAAATATATCCAAACTCCTCTGCTTGAATATAAGGAATTATTTGATAAATCTATTGGAGAATCTTCTGAAATCGTCACTAAACAAATGTATGAACTAAAAGATAAAGGTGGTAGGGATTTAGTTTTAAGACCTGAAGGTACGTCAAGTGTAGTAAGGTATCATGCTGAATTTAATAAAGATAATACAAGTAAATACTCTTATTTTGGATCTATGTTTAGATATGAGAATCCTCAAAAGAATAGATATCGAGAATTTAATCAAGCTGGTGCTGAAATAGTTGGATTAATTGATATTTATTCTGATTTTCAAATTATTAATGATTCGTTAAATTTTATTAATAACTTATTGCCCGGAACAACACTGAAAATCAATACTATAGGAAGCATCGAAGATAGAGAAGCTTATGTAAAAGTACTATATGAATATTTTTCCAAAAATAAAGAAAAATTATCAAATGAGAGTTTAGAAAAAATTGAAAACAATACATTGAGGATACTCGATTCCAATAACTCAGAGGATAGAGAAATTATAAGTAACGCACCTACAATTAACGAATATATAAACACTCATTCAAAAGAAAATTTTGAAAGTTTACTGAGATTACTTGATAATTCTCAAATAAATTATGAGATAGACTACTCACTAGTTAGAGGTTTAGATTACTACAATGATTTGACTTTTGAGTTTCACACAGAAGAAAGTGTAGTAGTTGGTGGGGGTGGTAGATATGATAATCTAGCCAAAATACTCTCCATTGGTGACTTTAACGGTGTAGGTGTTGCCTTTGGTGTAGAAAGGATAATGAATTTACTCTCAGAAATTAAAATATCATCTAAGTACTATCTGCTTGGCACAAATATTGATAATCTAACTAAATACTCAAAAATTTTGGATGAAAATAATATCAATTACAATAAACCATCTAGAGTTTCTAAAGAAAATTCACAATTTAAAGAAGCTAAAAAGTTAAATGCAGAATATTTAATAAATGCAGATGAAGATACAATTAAGAACTTAATAACAAACGAGACAGAAGCATTTGATATAGAGGTTATCCTTGAACATTAAAGACTTAGAAAATTTAAAAGACGGACAGCAAGTAATTGAACTTACCGGATGGGTTGATAATATACGAGACCATGGTGGTTTAACTTTTGTTGATTTACGAGATTTTACAGGTTTAATTCAACTAGTTTTTGATAAAAGTGGTGACGTAGATACAAAATTGAAAAATGAATTCTATATATCAATTAACGGTACATTCAAAAAAAGAGATGAAGCACTAATAAATGATAAAATTTTATTCGGCGATTATGAAATAGAAGTAACAGACTTAATAATTATTAATCAAAGTAAAACACTTCCATTTCAGATTGAAGATTCAATAGAAACTGATGAAAATATACGTTTGAAATATAGGTATTTAGATTTAAGACGACAACCTATGAAAGTCAACATCATGACACGATCGAATACGTTTAAAAGCATTAGATCCATTATGAATCAATTAAATATATTTGAAATAGATACACCAACTCTTATTAAATCAACACCAGAAGGTGCAAAGGATTTCCTAGTACCATCGCGTAAATCTCCAAGTAATTTTTATGCTCTTCCACAATCGCCACAGATGTATAAACAGTTATTTATGATGTCAGGTTTTCCTAATTATTATCAAATAGCTAAGTGTTACAGAGATGAAGATTCTAGAAAAGATAGACAACCAGAGTTCACTCAATTAGATTTAGAATTTTCTGACGCTAGTCCAGAATTAGTAAAATCAAAAGTTGAAGAGATTGTAAAGTTTGTATTTAGTGATGCTTATGATTGCAAAATTAAAACACCATTTAATACATTAACTTATGAAGAAGCAATTAATTTTTATGGTACTGATAAACCAGATTTGAGAATTGAAGAAAAAATATTTGATATCACAGATATTTTTACTGATACATCTATTAATTTCCTTAATGATATCTTGTCTTCACAAGGATCTGTTAAAGCTTTGCACACAAAAGAATTACTGACTCGAAAACAAATAGACGATTTAGACACTGAAATTAAGGAACTAGGCTCTAATGGTTTAGGATGGTTTAAAATTGAAGATACCAATATCAGTGGCCCGTTAGCAAAATTATTAAATGATAATGAAAAATCAAAATTGCTTTCATACGGATCAGGTACTTTATTATTTCAAGCAGGAATTATTAAAGAAATTGCAAACTTTTTAGATGTAATTAGAAGGACGGTATTTCAACCCTTAAATAATGATGTTTATTCTTTCGTTTGGATTGAAGATTTTCCATTTTTCGAGGTCGAAGATGGTGAATTACAACCATCTCACCATCCTTTTACTTCCCCTAAAAGCAATGAAATATTTAAAGATGACCCAACTAATGCAACAGCACTTCATTATGACCTTGTATTAAATGGAGTAGAGCTTGGCTCTGGTTCTCAAAGAATTAATAATCCTGAAATTCAAACTTTAGTTCTTGAAAAGTGGGGTTTAAGTAAAGAAGAAATATCAGAAAGATTTGGATGGTTTATAGAGGCTCTATCATACGGAACACCTGTCCATGCTGGCTTCGCTATAGGTATAGATAGACTTATCGCTGAAGTATTAAATCAACCATCTATAAGAGACGTTATACCATTTCCTAAAACACAATCAGGGTTAGATCCTCTTACAAACGCTCCAGCTAATATTGAAGAAGAAGTTCTTGAAGAATATAATCTTAAATATATAAATAAAGATGAATAGTAATAAAATACGAGAAAGCTTTTTAAGTTTTTTTGAATCAAAAGGGCACAACATAATTCCTTCCTCTTCACTGATTCCTCATGACAATTCACTTTTATTTACGGCTGCAGGAATGGTTCCTTTAAAAGATTATTTTTTAGGTAATAAAAAAACAGACACTCCAAATATGGTCTCTTCACAAAAATGTATAAGAACTATTGATATAGATATCATAGGAGAGACTGATAGGCATTTATCTTTTTTTGAAATGTTAGGGAACTTTAGTGTAGGTGAATATTTTAAAGAAGATGCAATTAAATATTCTTACGAATACATAACAGAAGTTCTTAAAGTAGATAAAGATAAATTGTGGTTCACTGTTTATAAAGATGACGATGAAGCATACAATATCTGGAAAAATGTCATTGGTGTTCCAGAAAAACGTATCCAAAGAGGAAATGAGGATAATTTCTGGCATATGAACATACCTGGTCCTTGTGGTCCTTGTTCAGAAATATTCATTGATAGAGGTTCAAAATATGGCGAAGATGGCGGCCCAATTGGTGGTGGTGAAGATAGATTCATTGAAATTTGGAATTTGGTATTTATGGAATCTATTCAAGACCAACCATTTCAAGTTATAGATGAGCTACCCAAAAAGAATATAGATACCGGTATGGGACTTGAAAGAATTGCAATGATAATGCAAGACAAAGATAACTTATTTGATACTGATTTATTCAAACCATTACGTGATGCATTATTATCACAAATAACTGTAAACGATAATAAATATGAAAAAATAATTATTGATCATATTAAATCATCAACTTTCATGATCTCTGATGGTGTAGTACCAACTAATGAAGGAAGGGGTTATGTATTAAGAAGATTAATAAGACGAGCTATTAGAGCTTACAATCAATTAAATTCATCAAATACAAGCCTTACTTTCTTAATAGAAATAGTTATTGATATGTATGCATCTTCATATCCAGAACTTCAAGACAATAAAAATAAAATTCTAAAGTTATTTATAAAAGAAGAAGAGATATTTCAAAAAACACTAAATAAAGGACTACAGGAAATTAACAATCTAATAACTTCCAATAAATCAATAACTCCTAAAGATGCTTTTTATCTATTTGAAACTTTTGGATTCCCTTACGAACTGACTAAAGAAATATCTGCAGAAAATAAAATTGATATTAATGACGAAGACTTTAATAAGTTATATGATGAGCACAAGGAGAAATCTAAAGCTGAAAAATCATTAGGAAATGAGAATATGGAAATAGAAGTTGAGTTGAATGAATTCGTTGGTTATGAGAACACAGAATTTAAATCAAAAATATATCAAGTTGAAACTTATGATGATAAATTTATAATTTTTACAGAAGAAAACCCATTTTATTTCGAAGCTGGGGGACAAATATCAGACAAAGGTGTAATAACAATAGATGATACTTCTATTGAAGTAAAAGATGTATTTCAAGCAAGCAATGGCGCAACTGGTTTAATCGTTGATTCTGATATTTTCAAAGTGGATCAAGAAGTTGAGCTATCTGTTAACAAAAGTTTTAGATCTGGTGTTTCTAAAAGTCATACAGGAGCACATATAGTGCATTCAGCATTGCGTAATATTCTTGGAGACCACGTTGCTCAAGCTGGCTCGAATGTTACACCTGGTAAATTTAGATTTGATTTCAGCCATACCGAAAAGGTTTCTCAGGAGGAGTTAGATGAAATATTTGCATTATCTAATAGTGCAGTATTTGAGGATTATGAAGTTAATACCAATATTATGAATATTGATGAAGCTAAAAATGAAGGTGCGTTAGCTTTTTTTGGTGACAAATACGAAGATGATGTTCGAGTTGTAAATATTGGAGATTTTTCAAAAGAATTATGTGGTGGAACACATGTTCATAATTCACATGATGTTGGACTTATTGTACTATTACAGGAATCTTCTATAGGTTCAAACCTTAGAAGGGTAGAGATGCTCTCAGGTAAACTAGCTTATGAATTTTTATCTAATGCTTACAAGTCATATAAATCTGTATCGAATATTTTAAAGGTAAGTGTTGACGATGTTCAAAATAAGCTTCAATCACAATTAGAAACTTTGGAAACTTATGAAGAAAAATTCAAAAAAGTTAGAGAACAAGAAATATCAAATCTTGTTAGTAATATTGATGAACATATAGAAGAAATAAATAATTACAAAGTATATATAAAAGAAGTGTCTCTTGATAGCGCAAACGAACTTCGTAATTTAGCATTACAAATAGTCAATGAATCTAATGTTGATATAACTTTAATATATGCATCTATCAATGGAAAAAATTCTATAGTAGGAGCAACAAAAAATAATGTGTCATTAAATATCTCAACTTTAGTTACAGAAGTATCAAAATTATACGGTGGTGGAGCATCCAAAGATCCCAATCTATCGATAGGTGGAGGTCCTAATAATTATAAAACAGCTGATGCATTGAAATTAGCTAAAGAGCTAATTCTTAAAGACAAATAACTTTGAACAATATTTTATCAATCGATTTTGGGGAAAGATATCTTGGCATTGCTGTAAGAACTGAAAAAACTAGGATACCAATACCCATAAATGTTGTTGATTCAAAAAATGATGAACCAATATCAGTCGTTAAGAAGTATGTTAATGAATATCAAATTCAAATAATTGTTGTTGGATATCCTATAGGGTTAAATAATTCCGAAAATCGTATGACAAATTTAGTTGATCAGTTTATTAACGAGTTAGATACATTAAATTTAGAGGTTCATAAAATAGACGAAAGATTATCTTCAAAACTTTTTGAAAACAATAAAAGTGATAGAATTGATGATCTTTCAGCATTGGAAATATTGGAAAGCTATTTGTCTCAAAATGAATAAATTTTATTTAAAAAATCGTGTGTACATTCAGTTATTTGTAACATTAATTTCAATATTTATTTTCTATAACATTGTTACGAGTTCTGCTGATTCTATTGAAAGCAGTGATAATAACAGTCCTATATCAGTAACAAATGTAGAAATTATTTCTGTAAACATACCTCAAGGATCTGCAGCTGCTGAAATATCGAGTATTCTTGATGCAACTGGAGTGATTACATCAAAATTAGCTTTTGAATTATATCTAAGAAATGAAAATTTAACTGATAAATTACGTGCTGGTGCCTACGAACTTCCTAATAATTTATCTTTTGAAGATTTAACAGCGTTATTGTTAAAAGGTCCTCCTTTAAAAACATACACGATAACTATCCCGGAAGGTTTATGGATATCTGAGACTCTAGAAACTTTGTCAGCACAAACAGGTTATGAAGTTATTCAACTTGAAAATTCATTAACCTCAGGACAGGTTGTAAGTAAATATTTAACACAGGAACAATCTCAAGTATTACAAAATTGGGAAGGACTACTTTTTCCAAACACTTATCAGATTGATATAGAAGCTAATGGAGAAGATATTCTCCAAATTTTAGTAGATGAACTTGAGGCTAGGTTCGATTCACTACTATCAACGAATTCTTTGCCCGAATGGATTAATAATGAAAATGAATTTTTTACAATTGCAAGTCTTATAGAAGCTGAAGCAAAGTTAGAAGAGGATAGGCCGTTAGTATCATCTGTTATTAAAAACAGACTTGAAGAAGAAATGTTATTACAAATTGACGCAGCAGTTCTTTACGCACTTCAAAAAAGGAAATCTCAAGTTCTGTTGATAGACTTGCAAGTTGATAGTCCTTACAACATATATAAATATACAGGCTTACCACCAACACCAATATCTGGATTTGGTGAAAGAGCTATGCAAGCAATTTTCAACACACCTGAAAATGATTTTATATACTATCTATTAACAGATATAAATGGAAAAATGACTTTTACAAGCAATTATGAAGAATTCATAAACCTAAAAAATAAAGCAAAAGAAGAAGGAGTAATTCCATAATGGTATCAACTAATGATATGAGGCCTGGTCAATCAATTATTGTTGACAATATCTTGTATCAAATACTCGAATATCAACATGTTAAACCTGGTAAAGGCAAAGCTTTTGTTAAAACTAAACTTAAAAATTTATCAAATGGTGGAAACATAGAAAAAACTTTCCGAGCAGATGAAGATGTACAGCAAGCATACATAGATAAACAATCATTTCAATTTCTATACAACGACTCAGATGAATATTATTTCATGAATAATGAATCATTTGAACAAATTTCAATTGACCGATCAGTTCTCGATGGCCAAGAAATTTTATTGAAACCAAATGAAGAAGTTACTATTGCAATGCATGAAAATAATCCAATAGATATAATCCTTCCTACAACGGTAACTTTGCAAGTTACAAAATCTGAACCTGCAGTAAAAGGTGATTCCGTCAATTCATCTACAAAAGAAGTAACGTGTGAAACTGGATTTACATTACAGGTGCCTATGTTTATAGAGGAAAATGAATTTATAAAAATTGATACTAAAACCTATACTTACATAACTCGCGCATGAAAAATGATTTTAGACATTATTGTCTTGTTTCATTATTTTCATTAGATGAAATTGATTCTGTAAAACTTGTTAACAATGATCTATCTGATAATCAAGTTTTAAGAGCAGAACAATTATTAAAAAATACAAAAACCAATATTGATACAATCTTGAATGTCTTAGAAGAAAATTCGCTTAATTGGAGTGTTGAAAGGATTGGAAAAGCCGAAAAGACTTCACTAATTCTTGGTATATCTGAACTAATGTTAAATCTAACTCCTTTTAAAGTAATAGTTGCTGAATGGACTAAATTAACAGATAAACATGCTTCTTCAGACGGAGCAAAGTTTGTTAATGCTATCCTTGATAATATAAGTAAAAATCATGAATTTACATAAAGAGATACAAGAAATTAAATTAAAAAGAGATCAATTTTTAAAATCGTTCGCTCCAGGTGAAGTAGCAGCAAATGATATTGTAAATGCTTCAAAAGATATTTATTTACAATCAATAAGAGTTCACAAATTCCTTACAAGCAATGGTGAAATAGGGAAGGTCGCTACAGCTAAATTTCTAGACTCAATAGATTTAAATGAAAACACTAAATTATTTGAATTAAACAACACACAGATAGAAGCCATTATCGAATATGTTAAGCAATAAATGATATATATAATTACAGGTCCCTCAGGTGTCGGTAAAAATACAATTATTAATGAATTGTCTAATCATTTAGACTTTTACTTTTCAGTTTCACACACTACAAGGCCACGTAGAGAAAACGAAGTTAATGGTAAAGATTATTATTTTATAACAGAGGAAGAGTTCGAAAATTTAATTAAAAATGACCAAATGATTGAATACGAGCAATATGGTGATTTTTACTATGGCACCAGTAAGGAGGAACTCTCAAACAATTCCTCAATAATTATTTTAGATCTTGAAGTGAATGGAGCTACAAAACTATTAGAAGAGAATAATAATTTTAAAGGAATATTTATAGATATAGATGATTATGAACTTATAAATAGACTTAAAAATAGAGGTCATGATGCAGCTTTTATAAAAAAACGTATGAAGTTAGCTAATTTACAACGAGAAAAAAAAGAGTTGTATCAATACCACGTCGACAATGAAGATATAAAAACTTCCGTTAATCAGATACTTGATATAATATATGAATTGGAGGAATCATGATAAAACCACCTATTGAAGAATTACTAAAAGAAACACCTGGTAGATTTGCATTAGTTATAACTGCTGCACGTAGAGCAAGAAATATTAACTCATACTTTAATCAACTTGGCGAAGGTATTGGTGCATACACACCACCTCAAGTACAAAGTTTAAGTAGAAAACCTCTAACTGTTGCATTTGAAGAAATTGCAGCAGGAAAGGTCGAAGTTTCAGACCAAGATTAATGAAAAAGAAAATACTACTTGGATTATCAGGTAGTGTTGCATGCTCTAAAGCTGAACTGTTCGTAAATCAGAATTCAGAAAAATTTGAGTTTAAATTCCTCTCTACTCATAATGGATTAAATTATCTATCTGAAGAGTTTATTAGCTCTAATAATATTTACTCAGATTGGAGTGAATTATCAGGTTCGCCACATATCGAATTAGCTAGATGGGCTGATGAAATTATTATATATCCTGCATCAGCAAATTTAATATCAAAAATTTCATCTGGAATTGCAGATGATTTACTGACTTCAACAATATTAATGTTTTCTAAACCTATATATATATGCCCAGCAATGCACGAGGAGATGTATGTGAATTCCCAAATTCAATCTAATGTTTTAAATTTATCAAAAAATCATTATATTGTAGGCCCAAGATACGGAAACTTAGATATTGGCGACAAGGGTTTAGGCAGACTTATAGAGCCGGATGAATTATTGGGAGTGCTAAATAAACAAAAAGGTAAAATCATAGTTACTTCAGGACCTACGTATGAAGAAATTGATGATGTAAAAGTTGTAACGAACAAATCATCAGGAAAACAAGGAAGAGCATTAGCAATAGAACTAAGTGCAAGAGGTTATGAAATAATTTATATACATTCTGCTTCTATTGATCATATACCTGGATTAGATAATGTATCATTTCATAGTTCTAATGATTTAAAAAATAAAATTTTAGAAAATATTAATAACACTGATGCAATATTTATGACTGCTGCTGTATCTGATTTTACTGTAAAAAAATCGTCTGGAAAAATAAGTAGAAGCAACGGTAATATAGCACTTGAATTTATACCTAACGAAGACATCATTGCTTCTATCAAAACCTCATATCCAGAAATTAAATGTATAGCATTTTCAGCACAAGTGGATGATGAATTAAATTTCAATAAAATAAATACAAAGAATGTAGATTATTTAGTAATCAACAATATATTAAAAAATAAATTTGGAAGTGATACTAACAAAGTGTCAATAATCGATCAACAACATCTTATATTTGAATCTGAAGAATTAGATAAAAATGAAATATCTAGAGATATCCTCAATGCATTAGAGTATTGAAATGTATGTAGATGTAGAGTTAATTTCGAATAATACGTATCAAAATAGTACATTTACATACCAAGTCCCAAATAAACTAAAAGATAAAATTAATGTTGGATCTATTGTTATTGTGCCATTTAGAAATAGAGACTACAAAGCAATAATTGTGTCAACTTCGAAAGAATCGTTAATTAAAAATCCAAATATTGCAATAAATGACTTCAATGATTTTGATAACAAACAACACAATGTGTTCTTTGTTCCTTCTTTAAAAATTGGTAAAGAACTTTACAATTATTTGTCTAATTACTTAGATATTGATTTTTATCAACGATATGGAGGTAAGGAGGAAATTGATCTATTAAAGAATAATAAATTAAAGAATGTTATCTTACTAAATACAAACTTTGATAAATTAATTATTGATAACAAAACGAACTATTACTTTTATGATTCAAACAACGCTGCATGGAAATTACCAAAACTGAACAATTTTAATGTTGTAGAAGCAGCGTATATAAAAAATAAAATTTTCGGTGGTAATTTTAGTTTTGTTAATTACTTTCCAAATTTAGAGTTTCATAATGAAAAAGTAGAGATAAATAACAATTTCTCATATGATATTGAATACTTCTACGGGAATAGCATTCAAGATTGTATTGATTTATACACCATTAAAAATAATGGAGAGCAAAAACATTTTTATTCCAATAACAAACTACCAGGTGTTCAACAATTAACTTTTGCTGAAAAATTAACAGAAAAAGAAGTGGAAGGGATTCTTATAGTTAATCCAACATTACTAACTAACAATATATTAAATTCATATAAGGTAATTTATCTACTGTCTCTTTTAAATTACGCTCAACAAAATAATATCAATATTGTAGTATTCTCTACATCTGAAATTGACGTTAATAAAGTACTCAACAGTAAAAGTATGAGTAAATGGATTATAAAAGAACAAGATACAAGACTAAAATTTGGACCAAGTTTGTTAAACAAAGTGTTTACCTTCAACACATCAAAGAAGATTAGTGTTGATAATACTGAATATGTTCGTGGCCCTATTGAATTAAACGATGACTTTATATATGAAATCAACATAGATTTAAATAAAAGTTATGATTATTTAAAAATTATGAAAATGTTTAAAAATCTTAAAGATTACGAAATAAATAGAGCTAGGTTTATTTAATGTCTGAGATAGTGGTATTTGGACACCCATCATTAACAACGAAATCTGTAAATGTTGAAAATATTGATGACTACATTATTTCGCTAACAAAAAAAATGATTCAGATAATGTATGACGCACCAGGCGTAGGTTTAGCAGCCCCACAAATAGGAATTAATAAAAATATATTTGTATTTGATGCTGGTGATGGTCCTAAAGTAGCAATCAATCCAAAACTTGAAGATTTACAGGGGAGTGTTGTCTTTATGGAAGGTTGTTTATCTTTACCAGGTTATTACTGGGATATTGAAAGATATGAATATGCGAAACTGACATGTTTAAATCAAAATGGTGAAGAAGTAACTTATGAAGGTGAAGATTTACTGGGTAGAGTACTGCAGCATGAATATGATCATCTACAAGGCCAATTATTGCTAAAACAACTAAAAAGAAAAGTAAGAAAAGAAGCATTAAAAGAAATCTCTATAAAAGGTTTTCCAGGTGACAAAATATAAATATTTTTTTGGTTCAGATTTTAGGAGCATTCCTTATCTAACTACTATCAATAACTCTGAAGAAGCTATTACTGTAGTAACAACTAAGCCTGTTAGGAGTGGACGAGGTAAAAAACTTGTTGTAAATCCTGTAGAAGAGTTTTGTAAATCAAACAATATTGAATTTAAATATTTTTCACAAGATGCGGTCTATAGCAATATGGATATAGGTATAAGTGCAAGTTTCGCAAAAATATTTTCTACAAAATTTCTTAAATCAAACAATAGTATTTTTAATATACATTTAAGTTTGTTGCCTGAACTAAGAGGTCCTTCACCAGTTGAAACTGCAATATTAAATAATTACACTACAACGGGATTTACTGTTTTTCATATCGATGAAGAAATAGACACTGGGAGAATTATATTTCAAAAAGGTGTATCTATATCGGATGACGATTATGCATCAAATATATATGAAAAATTATCTAAATGTTTTAATGATCATTATAAAGAAATAGACTTTCTAGCCACTGGAAAAGAACAGCCTCAAAATAGTTCTAAAACATCTAAATTTTCAAAAAGCGATTTCAATATAAGTGAAGATTCTCTTTTAAAAGCTAAAACAAAAATCAGAGCATTTAACATAATGGGCCCATCTTTTACTTCGCATAAAAATAAGATTCTGAAGATCCATAGTTATACAGAAGAGAGTAATTCAGAAGGTATAATGTATAAAGAAGGTGTTCTATATCCAGAATATGTAACTCCTGAAGGAAAAAATAAAATGTTATTTCCTGATTATTTAAGAGGCTTAAAATGAAAATTTCAGCAAGTATTCAGGCGGCTAATCAATTAGATCTTTTGAATCACATAGATAGCAATAATACAAAATTTGACCAGTTACATATTGATATTACGGATGGACATTTTGCCGAGAATATAAGCATGTCATTTAAAGTCATTGAGATGCTTAAAAACAATACAGATTATTATTTAGATATTCATTTGATGATTAATGACAATCTAAAATATGGAGAAATAGCATTCGACTGTGGTGCAGACTTAGTAACAGTTCATAAAGAGTCAACAGAATTAGAAGACTTTATTAAGCTTTCTGAATTTAATAAAAATATTGGTATAGGTCTTTTACCGGGTACATCAAATTCAGAACTTGATGAATATTTAGAATATGCACACTCTGTATTGTTATTAGGTGTGAATCCTGGGTTTTCTAATCAAAGTCAGGCTATTGATTTACCTAGAAAAGTTAATGACTTTAATACAAGTTTTCCTAATTATTCTGGTGAAGTCATTGTGGATGGTGGTGTTAAAAACGAAGATTTAGAAGTATTTGAGAAAATTGGTGTTGATGTAGTAGTACAAGGTGGTGCAATTTTTGGATAATCCTCTGTCATATTTAAACTATTCAAAATTTATGCAGGAAGCAATAATTGCAGCATTAAACACAAAAGCATTTCCCAATCCTAAAGTTGCTGCTGTTCTTACTGACAACAAAGGAAATATAAAGTCTACGGGTGTTCATCATGGCCCAGGCACAAATCATGCTGAAATAGATTTATTAACCAAAACTACTATTGATACGGATGATGTATTATACGTCACTCTTGAACCATGTTTTCATGCTGATAGCTCGCCTTCGTGTGCAGTTGAATTACTCAATACATCATTAAAAAATATTGTTATAGGCGATAAAGATGTTGATCCACGAACTAATGGAAAAAGTATTGAACTATTTAAAAATAAAGGTCTTAATATTCAATTTGAATACAATGCAAATAATTTAATTAATCCTCACTACTTAAACCAAAAAATAAATGATAATTCAAACACAATAATTGGAAAGATTGCAAGTTCACAAAATAATTATATCTACAATGATCAAACAGAAGATAAATATATATCTAATGATATATCGTTAGCTCTTACACACATACTACGTGCGAGTGTTGATGTA
>LULO01000583.1_pt2 | contig 30363 bp, 29 predicted proteins | sample 728121 | NCBI WGS metagenome assembly LULO01 (sample SAMN03860287, study PRJNA289734) | marine metagenome | biome: seawater column; feature: ocean; material: water; isolation source: Red Sea water column Station 149 - depth 50m | place: Saudi Arabia: Red Sea | collected 2011-10-15 | depth 50 m | reverse complement strand
TCGTCATTCTCGGTCATCGCTGCGTGCCAGAGCCGTCGCCGCCGCCTTCGTCAAGCCTTTCGGCTCCCGGCTCGCGCGGAGTCTTGTCCATGCCCCAGGTCACGCGGCTCCACGCGCGTTCATGCACATAATAGAGCAGCATCTTGGTCAGCACTTCGGTGCTCGCAATTGCGCCGGCGGCCTTCACATTGGCGGTGAAGATGTAGCTGAGGATGAAGGTGTCGACGCTGCCCAGAGCGCGCCAGCTGACCGCCTTGGCGAAAGATCGGCTGTGCGCCTCGCGGCCCCGGAACAGCAGCACCGGCTAGCCCAGTAGCCGTTCGACGATGAGGTCGGCGGCCTCCTCTGCCGTCATCGCGGTCGTGTCGATGCGAATCTCCGGTGCCTGGGGCGCCTCATAAGGGCTGTCGATGCCGGTGAAATTCTTGAGCTGACCCGCTCGTGCCTTCTTGTAGAGGCCCTTGACGTCGCGCCGTTCCGCCTCGGCCAGCGGGGTGTCGATGAATATTTCGAGAAACTCGCCCTCGGGCAGCATCGCGCGCACCATTTCGCGCTCGGCGCGGAAGGGCGAGATGAAGGCGGTGATGACGATCAGCCCGGCGTCGGTCATCAGCTTGGCAACCTCGCCGACGCGGCGGATATCGATTTGCCCGAGCCCGACAGGCCGGTAAACCACAGCAGCGCCGGGCGCTGGTTCTTGAGGTTCGCGCGCATGTCGCGATCGATGTCGCTCGCCTGCCAATGGACATTCTGTGCCCGGCGCAAGCTGAAGTGCAGCATCCCGGCGGCCACCGTCGCGTTGGTCAGCTTGTCGATCAGGATGAAGCCGCCGAGCGCCTTGTTGTCGGCATAGGCTTCGAAGGTGATCGGCTTGTCGGTCGATACCTCGACCACCCCGATCCCGTTCAAGTCCAGCGTCTTTGCGGCCAGCCGGTCGAGCGTGTTGACGTTAATCTCGTACTTCGGCGCCTGGACGGTCGCCGAAACGCTCTGCGTCGCGAGCTTCAGCCAATAGGCGCGGCCGGGTATCATCGCCTCGTCCGCCATCCAGACGAGCGTCGCTTCGAACTGGTCGGCGGTTTCGGGGGGCGCATCGGCAGCTGCGATGACATCGCCGCGCGAACAATCGACCTCATCCGTCAGCGTCAGCGTCACCGACTGGCCCGCCACCGCCTCGTCCAGATCGCCATCGAGCGTAACGATCCGGTCGATCGGCTTGGCTTCGTCGGCGGTGCCGCCGATCTCGACCGTTTCAAGATGGTCGACCAGCGCCGGCCCCTTGAACCAGGGCGTATTCGCTGACAGCGCGGTGATATTGTCGCCCTTGAACCCCGAGATAGGGATGGCGGTGAAATTGGTAATGCCGATCTCGCTCGCAAAGGCACGATAGGCAAGCGTGATGCGATCGAAGACCGCCTTGTCATAGCCGACAAGGTCCATCTTGTTCACCGCAAGCACGATATGCCGGATGCCGAGCAGGTGCGCGAGGAAGCTGTGGCGGCGCGTCTGCGTCAGCACGCCCTTGCGCGCATCGACGAGGATCACGGCAAGGTCGGCGGTCGACGCGCCGGTGACCATGTTGCGCGTATATTGCTCGTGCCCCGGCGTGTCGGCGACGATGAACTTGCGATTTTCGGTCGTGAAAAAACGATAGGCGACGTCGATCGTGATGCCCTGCTCGCGCTCGGCGGCAAGCCCGTCGACGAGCAGCGCGAAATCGATCTCACCGCCCTGCGTACCGACGCGCTTGCTGTCGGCCTCGAGCGCGGCGAGTTGATCCTCGAAGATCATCTTGCTGTCGTAGAGCAGGCGTCCGATCAGCGTCGATTTGCCGTCATCGACGCTGCCGCAGGTGATGAAGCGGAGCAGCGACTTCCGCTCGTGACTCGCGAGATAGGCGTCGATATCCTCGGCGATCAGAGCGTCGGTGACATAGATGGGGTCGGTCATATTCTTACTTCGTCATTCCCGCGACAGCGGGAATCCCGCTTCGTCCGTTGATACAGAAAGAGGCCCCCGCCTTCGCGGGGGTTGACCCTTCGTCAATCTGAAGATTGACGCGGCGGGTCAAAAATACCCCTCCTGCTTCTTCTTCTCCATCGACGCATCGCCGCCATCCTTGTCGATGATGCGTCCCTGCCGTTCGCTGGTCGTCGTCAGCAGCATTTCCTGGATGACTTGGCTGAGCGTTGTCGCCTCGCTTTCGACCGCCCCGGTGAGCGGATAGCAGCCGAGGGTGCGGAAACGTACCGAGCGCATCACGGGCTCTTCACCGTCGCGTAGCGGGAAGCGGTCGTCATCGACCATCAGCAACAGCCCGTCGCGTATCACAGTCGGTCGGGGCGCCGCGAAATAGAGCGGCACGATCGGGATATTCTCGCGCGCGATATATTGCCAGATGTCGAGTTCGGTCCAGTTGGAGATCGGGAAGACCCGGATACTTTCCCCCTTCGCCTTGCGCGCGTTGTAGAGGTTCCAGAGCTCGGGGCGCTGCTGCTTGGGATCCCAGCCGTGGCTCGCGGTGCGGAAGGAAAAGATGCGCTCCTTCGCGCGGCTCTTTTCCTCGTCGCGCCGCGCACCGCCGAAGGCCACGTCGAATCCGTGAAGGTCGAGCGCCTGCTTGAGCCCTTCGGTCTTCCACATGTCGGTATGCAGCGGCCCATGGTCGAACGGATTGATTCCGCGCGCCTTCGCCTCGGGGTTCTGATGGACGATCAGGTCCATCCCCGATTCCGCGGCCATGCGGTCGCGCAGTTCGTACATCGCGCGGAATTTCCACGTCGTATCGACGTGGAGCAGCGGAAAAGGCGGCGGCGAGGGATAGAAGGCCTTGCGCGCGAGATGCAGCATCACCGCGCTGTCCTTGCCGACCGAATAGAGCATCACGGGATTGACGGCGTCGGCCATCACTTCGCGCATGATGTGGATGCTTTCGGCCTCGAGACGGTCCAGATGGGTAAGCGTGTCGATCATGCCCCGCCCTTGCCGACCCCCATGGCGGCACGCAAGCTGTATGGCCTTTTCGCCTTGCAAGCCAGACTTGTCCGCTGCGCTTCAAACCGCGTCCGCTTCCTGCTAGTCGCATCCGAAACCAGAAACAGAGGACGATATGCTCGCCACACCCGATTTCGATTTTGCCCTTGGTGAAACTGCCGAGATGATCCGCGACACCACCGCCCGCTTCGCCGACGAGCAGATTGCGCCGCTGGCCGACAAGGCCGACCGCGAGGACTGGTTCCCCCGCGACGAGCTCTGGACGCAGATGGGCGCGCTGGGCTTGCACGGCATCACGGTCGAAGAAGAATGGGGCGGCCTCGGCCTCGGCTATCTCGAACATGTTCTGGCGGTCGAGGAAGTCAGTCGCGCGAGCGGCGCGATCGGCCTGTCCTATGGCGCCCATTCGAATCTGTGCGTCAACCAGATCCGCCGCTGGGGCAATGCGGAGCAGAAGGCGAAATATCTGCCGAAGCTGATCTCGGGCGAGCATGTCGGCAGCCTTGCGATGTCGGAAGCCGGCGCCGGGAGTGACGTCGTCTCGATGAAACTGAAGGCCGAGCCGGTTCAGGGCGGCTATGTCCTCAACGGCACGAAATTCTGGATCACCAACGCCCCCTATGCGGACACGCTGGTCGTCTATGCCAAGACGACGCCCGAAGCGGGGTCACGCGGCATCACCGCCTTCCTGATCGAAAAGGATATGCCGGGTTTCAGCATCGGGCAGAAGATCGACAAGGTCGGCATGCGCGGATCGCCGACCGCTGAACTCGTCTTCACCGATTGCGAGGTCAGCGAGGACCAGGTGATGGGGCCGGTCAACGGCGGCGTCGGCGTGCTGATGTCGGGCCTCGACTATGAGCGCGTCGTGCTCGCCGGGCTCCAGCTCGGCATCATGCAGGGCTGCCTCGACACCGTCATCCCCTATCTTCGCGAGCGCAAGCAGTTCGGCAAGCCGATTGGCTCGTTCCAGCTCATGCAGGCTAAGGTTGCCGACATGTATGTCGCGCTCCAGTCGGCGCGCTCTTACGTCTATAATGTCGCCAAGGCATGCGACGCCGGGCTGACGACACGGTTCGACGCCGCGGGCGCCATCCTGCTGGCCAGCGAAAGCGCGGTGAAGGTCGCGGGCGAAGCGATCCAGGCGCTTGGCGGCGCGGGCTACACCAAGGACTGGCCGGTGGAGCGCTATTGGCGCGACGCCAAACTGCTCGACATCGGCGCGGGCACCAACGAAATCCGCCGCATGCTGATCGGCCGCGAACTGATTGGCGCCGGCGCGTGATCTGGCTAGGGCTGTCGGCCGCCTTCATGGTGACGACCGCCCTGGTCCACGGTCTGTTGGGCGAAAGGCGACTCGTCGGGCCGCTGATGTCGCTCAACAGCGGCATCATGGGGATCGACTTGGCGCGCCGGGTGTTTCGTCTGGCATGGCATGCGCTCTCGCTCCTGATGCTGGTGTCCGCCGCGTCGGTCCTGTGGCCCGGAACGCCGCGCGGTCTGATCCTGCTGATCGGCGCGGCGTGGACGGCGACCGGTCTGTTCGATGCCGTATATACGCGCGGCCGACACATCGGCTGGCCGTTTTTGACTGCATCCGGACTGCTCGCGATTGCCGGGGCCTTATGAGCGCGCGCGGCCTTGTCCATCATATCGACCTGACGGTTCGCGACGCGGCGCGGTCGCGGATTTTCTATGATGCGGTGCTGGGCTTTCTCGGCTACCGGCGCGCCGCCGATTATGATCATGGCAGCGATTGGGACCGCGACGGCGAACCGTTCCATTCGATCGGGATCGTCGAAGCGCATGGCCCCGGCGCGCTACGGAGCCACGACCGCTTTTCGCCCGGACTGCATCATCTTGCCTGGACTGCCGAAAGCCGCGCCGACGTCGATGCGCTGCATGATTTGCTGCGCAGCATAAGCGCGACGATCCTCGATGCCCCCGCCGATTATCCGCGCTACGGACCGACCTATTATGCGCTGTTCTTTGCCGACCCTGACGGGTTGAAGCTCGAGTTCGTGTTCGGGGCGACCGGCGGATGAGCGATACGCTGCTCGACGCGCTGCAATATTATGGCGCCGGGGCCGGAACGCTCGCGGCGTTGATTGTGTCGCTCAATCTCGGGCGACGCCCGACCGGCTGGGCCTTCGTCATTTTCGTGACCAGCAGCATCGCGCTCGTCGCGTGGGGCTTTCTGCAAAGCGACAGCGAAGGCATCGGCTGGCAGAATATCGCGCTGCTGTGCATCAACTGCGTCGGCGTTTACCGGTACCTGATCCTCAAGGAAAAGCCGGGGGCGCCGCCGGCATCAGAAAAATAGCGTCTTCGCGAGCGCAGCGAAGCAATCTCCAGCGTCCCGACTCAAGCCCGGACAGATGACTGGAGATTGCTTCGTCGCTCCGCTCCTCGCAACGACGAGAAGTGGACATCACCCCCAGACGCGGACGCGCTGATCGGGGGCGAGATACAGCTTGTCGGTCGGCTGGACATTGAACGCCTTGTACCACGCGTCGAGGTTGCGGACGGTGAGTGCGCGGTAGTTGCCGGGCGCATGGCCGTCGGTCGCGATCCGCGCGCGCAGCGCCTCGTCACGCATCTTGGTGGCCCAGGTCTGCGCATAGGCGATGAAGAAACGCTGATCGCCCGTGAAGCCGTCGATCACCGGCGCTTCCTTGCCGTTCAGCGACGCACGATAGGCGTCATAAGCCGCCTGCAGGCCCGCGACGTCGGCAATATTCTCACCCAGCGTCAGCTTGCCGTTGACCGCAAGATCGGGGAACGGCTTGTAGCTGTCATATTGCGCGGCCAGCGCCGCCCCCGCCGCCTCGAACTTCTTGAGATCCTCGGCCGTCCACCAGTTGCGCAGCGCGCCGGTCGAATCGAAGGCGGCGCCATTATTGTCGAAGCTGTGGCTGATTTCGTGGCCGATGACGGCGCCGATCGCCCCGTAATTATAGGCGGGATCGGCCTTGGCGTCGAAGAAGGGCGGCTGCAGGATCGCGGCGGGGAAATTCAGCGCATTCTGCACCGGCAGATTGACGGCGTTGACCGTCTGCGGGGTCATCCACCATTCGCCCTTGTCGAAGGGCTTGCCGATCTTGGCGAGCTGGTGCGCATATTCGGCCTTCTCGCCGGCGATTTCGTTCGCATAGGCGTCGTCGGCGCTGATCGTGTAGCTGCCATAGTCGCGCCAGTTTTCAGGATAGCCGACGCCGACGACGATGGTTTCGACCTTCTTGATCGCTTCCTTCTTCGTTTCGGGCGCCATCCAGTCGATCGTATTGACGCGCTTCGCAAAGGCGGCCTTGATCCCCTTCACCATGTCACCGACTTCGGCCTTGGCCGACGCCGGAAAATATTTCTCTGCATAGACGCGGCCTACCGCATCGCCGAGATAGGTGTTGAGCGCGTCGAGCGCGCGCTTGTCGCGGCTGCGCTGCTGCGGCGTACCCGACAGAGTGGTGCCGTAAAAGGCAAAATGCGCGTCATCGAGCGCGGTGGGCAGCACATCGGTATGGCTGTTGATCTGATGGAAGACGAGCCAGTCCTTCCACGCGTCGAGCGGCTGCGACGCGACGAGCGCCGACAGGCCGGTGATCGCCCGCGCATGATAGGCGCCAAACTTCGCCGCCTTGTCGAGCCCGGCGGCGGCAAAATAAGCGTCCCAATCGATCCCGGGCGCCTTTTTGGCAAAGTCGGCCTTGGTCCAGACATCCGCCGATTTGGTGAAATCCTCACTCTCCTCGCGCGTCGCATGGACGCGGGCGATCTTGGTTTCGAGATCGAAGATGCGCTGCGCCTTGGCATCGGCATCGGCGATGCCTGCCTGGGTCAGCAGCTTGGAGATATAGGCTTTGTAGGCGTCACGGATGCCCACCATCTTCGGGTCGGCCGACAGATAATATTCGCGCTCGGGAAGGCCGAGCCCGCCCTGCAGCATATAGGGAATAACCTCGCCCGGCGTCGCCAGTCCCTGCGAAACGAAGATGCCGAAGAGATTCTCGGTGTTGAAGTCGGTGGCGTTGAGCGGATCGACGTCGGCGCGCGTCTGTTCGCCCAGGATGGTCGACAGCGCCGCCTTGTCGGCGATGGTGTCGAAGCGCGCCAGATCGGCCTCGACCGGTTTCATCCCGGCGGCGTCGATCGCCTTGGTGTTCATATAGGCGTTGTAGAAGGCAGCAATGCGGCCGTCGTCAGTGCCCGCATCGCCGCCGCTCTTGACGATCGCATCGACGAGTTCGCGTGTCCGCTTCTCTGTTTCAAGGAAGGCGGTGTAGAAGGCGCCGATCGACGAGCGGTCGGCGGGGATCTGGGTCACCTTTTGCCAATTGCCATTCGCATAGGCGTAAAAATCGTCGCCCGGCTTGACGCTGGTGTCCATCGCTTCCTTGCTGATGCCAAGGTCGGTGCCGAGCGTGTAAGCAGCCTTGTCGCCGTTGGCGCTGGTGCAGGCGATCGGCCCGGCGACGATCGTCGCGGTGGACAGGAGGATGGCGAGGACGGTCTTTTTCATGGCGTTGCCTTGCTTTCTGGGGGGTGTCGGACGGCGATACGCCTGTGACAATCCCGTTTCAATACCAACCATTTTCGGCCTGCGGTGCTTTCCAATCGACGAGCGACCGGCTAGGGCGCAGACAGTTTCAGGGAGAGAGTGAACCGTGAGCGCCCCCGTCCTTTCGACGCAGTATAATCCCGACGATCCGCAGACCCAGGCACGCGCCGCGCACAACCGCGGCCTGCGCGACGCGCTCTATGCCCGCGTCGCCGAAGCGGCGCTCGGCGGCCACGAAAAGTCGCGCGAGCGGCATACCAGCCGCGGCAAGCTGCTGCCGCGCGAGCGGGTCGAGCGGCTGCTCGATCCGGGTTCGCCCTTCCTCGAGATCGGCCAGCTCGCGGCGGGCGACATGTATGAGGGCGAGGTTCCGGGCGCCGGGATGATCGCCGGCATCGGCCGTGTGTCGGGTAAGCAGACGATGATCGTGTGCAACGACGCCACGGTGAAGGGCGGCACCTACTATCCGATGACGGTGAAGAAACATCTTCGCGCGCAGGAGATTGCCGAGGCGAACCGCCTGCCCTGCATCTACCTCGTCGACAGCGGCGGCGCGAACCTGCCGCATCAGGACCAGGTCTTTCCCGACCGCGACCATTTCGGGCGCATCTTCTTCAACCAGGCGAATATGTCGGCGAAGCGCATCCCGCAGATCGCCTGCGTAATGGGCAGCTGTACCGCAGGTGGTGCTTATGTTCCCGCGATGTCCGACGAGACGGTGATCGTGCGCAACCAGGGTACGATCTTCCTCGCCGGCCCGCCGCTGGTGAAGGCCGCGACGGGCGAAGAGATCAGCGCCGAGGATCTGGGCGGCGGCGACCTGCACGCGAAGAAGTCGGGCGTGGTCGATCATCTGGCCGAGAATGACGAACATGCGCTGACCATCGTGCGCGATATCGTGTCGACCTTCGGGGCCGACGATGGCTTCGACGTCGCGATGAAAGACCCGCGTCCGCCCAAATATGACGCCGAAGAGCTCTACGGCATCATCCCCGAGGATGTCCGCGCGCCCTATGATGTGCACGAGGTAATTGCGCGCATCGTCGATGCCAGCGAGTTTCACGAGTTCAAGGCGAACTATGGCAGCACACTCGTCTGCGGCTTCGCGCATATCTGGGGTATTCCGGTCGCGATCCTCGCCAACAACGGCGTGCTGTTCAGCGAGAGCGCAGTCAAGGGCGCGCATTTCATCGAGCTGGCGCAGCAGCGGCGCATCCCCCTGCTCTTCCTCCAGAATATCTCGGGCTTCATGGTCGGTGGGAAGTACGAGGCCGAGGGGATCGCCAAGCATGGCGCGAAGCTGGTGACGGCCGTCGCGACCGCGACGGTGCCGAAGATCACGGTGCTGATCGGCGGCAGCTTCGGCGCGGGCAATTACGGCATGTGCGGGCGGGCCTACTCGCCGCGTTTTCTGTTCACCTGGCCCAATGCGCGGATTTCGGTGATGGGTGGCGAGCAGGCGGCGTCGGTGCTGGCGACCGTCCACCGCGACGCCGACAAATGGACGCCCGAGGAGGCCGAAGCCTTCAAGGCACCGATCCGCCAGAAATATGAGGATGAAGGCAACCCCTATCACGCCACCGCGCGCCTCTGGGACGATGGCATCATCGACCCCGCGCAGACGCGTGACGTGCTCGGGCTCGCCTTTTCCGCAACGCTGAACGCCCCGGTCGAAGACCGCGGCTTCGGCGTGTTCAGGATGTGATGCGATGGCAGAATTGTCTTCCGAGATACACGAGACAATCAGCCAGTTGAGTGCCGAGGGCGATGCTCTGGCGGAGCGTGGAGGCTACGAGGCTGCCATCGAGAAATATAATGCCGCTTGGGCACTGGTTCCTGAACCCAAGTCCAATTGGAACGCATCAACTTGGCTGATGGAAGCAATCGGTGATGCCGCATTTCTAGGCGGCTATCTAACCTCGGCACAAGAGGCGCTTGAATATGCAATGCATTGTCCTGACGGATTCGGAAATCCGTTCATCCACTTACGGCTTGGGCAAGTTCTCTACGACAAGGGAGAATTGGATCGGGCCGGGGATGAATTGACGAGAGCATATATGGCGGCTGGTGATGAGATATTTGCGGCCGAGGAACCAAAGTACCGCACTTTTCTTGCGATGAGAGCCAAATTGAAATGACCATGATCCAATCCCTCCTCATCGCCAATCGTGGCGAAATCGCCTGCCGTATCATCCGCACCGTGCGCGAGATGGGCATCCGGACCGTTGCGGTCTATTCGGACGCCGACGCCAAGGCGCTGCACGTGCGCGAGGCCGATGAGGCCGTGCATATCGGGCCGTCGCCAGCGCGCGAATCCTATCTGATCGGCGAGAAGATCATCGCCGCCGCGAAGGCCACCGGGGCCGAAGCGATTCATCCGGGCTATGGCTTCCTGTCCGAGAATGCCGAGTTCGCGCAGGCGGTCGCCGATGCCGGGCTTGTCTGGGTCGGGCCGAAACCGTCGTCGATCACCGCGATGGGCCTGAAAGATGCCGCGAAGAAGCTGATGGCCGACGCCGGGGTGCCGGTGACGCCGGGCTATATGGGCGCAAATCAGGACCCGACCTATCTCGCCGAACAGGCTGCGCAGATCGGCTACCCCGTCCTCATCAAGGCGGTCGCCGGCGGCGGCGGCAAGGGGATGCGCAAGGTTGACGCCGCGGCGGACTTCGCCGACGCGCTCGCCTCGTGCCAGCGCGAGGCGGCCGCCTCGTTCGGCAACGACCATGTGCTGATCGAGAAATATATCCTCACCCCGCGCCATATCGAGGTGCAGGTCTTCGGCGACACACACGGCAATGTCGTCCATCTGTTCGAGCGCGACTGTTCGTTGCAGCGCCGCCACCAGAAGGTGATCGAGGAAGCCCCGGCCCCGGGCATGGACGAAGCGACGCGCGCCGAGCTGTGCGCCGCCGCAGTGCGCGCCGCAAAGGCCGTCGACTACGTCGGTGCGGGGACGATCGAATTCATCGCGGACGCCAGCGAGGGCCTGCGCGCCGACCGTATCTGGTTCATGGAAATGGAGCCGATCCCGCTGGCACAGGACGAGCTCGCGATCAACGGTTGGGCGATGGAGGCACGGCTCTATGCCGAAGACCCGGCCAGGGGTTTCCTGCCCTCGATCGGCACGCTCGAACTGTTCCAGCTTCCCGAACATCTCGGCCGCATCGACACCGGCGTCTACGAAGGCGCGCAGGTGTCGCCCTTCTATGACCCGATGATCGCCAAGGTGATCGCCTATGGCGACGACCGCGACGAAGCCCGCGAAATGCTGGCCGAAATGCTGGAGGACAGCGCGATCTGGCCGGTAAAGACCAATTCGGCCTTCCTGATTGCTGCGCTCAATCACCCCGATTTCGTCGCAGGCACCGTCGATACCGGGCTGATCGGCCGCGATGGCGATAGCATGACGGCCGAGCCGATGCCCTCGGATCAGGCGTTGACCAATGCCGCGATGGCGATGGTTCCCCGCTCGCTGCAGTCGGGTTTCCGTCTCAACGCGCCCGATGTGCGCACCGCGCCCTTCCTGCTCGACGGCAAGCGCGTCGATGTCACGCTGCACGGCCCCGGCGCCGAGGAGCCCGCCCCCGCCATGCTCGTCGCCGAAAGCGGCGCGGTGTGGCAGCTTACGCCCTGGCGCGCCGCGGGCGGTGCCGGCGGGGCAGCGGGCGACGGCGCGATCCTGTCACCGATGCCGGGCAAGATCATAGCGGTCGACGTCGCCGCGGGCGACAAGGTGACCAAGGGTCAGAAGCTGCTGACGCTCGAAGCGATGAAGATGGAGCATAGCCTGACCGCGCCGTTCGACGGCATCGTTGCCGAACTCAACGCTGCGGCCGGGGCGCAGGTGCAGGTCGAGGCACTGCTCGCGAAGATCGAGGCCGCCGAGGGAGCGGCCTGATCCTTCGCGATGCGACGGCGGCGGATCTTCCCGCCATCCTCGGCATGCTCGCGGAGGACACGATTCCGCCGGCGCGTGAGGCCGATCCCTCGGACCCGCGTTACATTGCCGCGTTCGATGCAATCGACGCCGACCCGAACCAGCGGCTGATTGCAGCGGAACTCGATGGCCGCGTTATCGGGACGATGCAACTCAGTTTCCTCCCGGGGCTTTCCTTTATCGGAAGCTGGCGCGGCTTGATCGAGGCGGTGCGCATTGCCGCCGACCTGCGCGGCCAAAGGCTGGGCGAGCAGATGATCTTGTGGGCGGTGGAACAGTGCCGCGCGCGCGATTGCAAACTCGTCCAGCTCACATCGTCGGCGACACGGACTGCCGCGCACCGCTTCTACGCCCGGCTCGGCTTCGTGCAGAGTCATGTCGGCATGAAATTGCATTTGAGGGACTGACGATGGCAGGCAAGTTTTTCGACGAATGGCAGATCGGCGATGCGATCGTGCACGAGATCCGCCGCACCGTGACCGAGACGGACAATCTGCTGTTCACGACGATGACGCACAATCCGCAGCCGCTGCATCTCGACATCGAGGCTGCAAAAGCATCGGAATTCGGCCGGATCCTCGTCAACGGCACCTTCACTTTCAGCCTGATGGTCGGGCTGTCGGTCGGCGACACGACGCTCGGCACGCTCGTCGCCAACCTCGGCTATGATAAATTGGTGATGCCCAAGCCGGTCTTCATCGGCGACACGCTGCGCGCGACGAGCGAGGTGATCAGCCTCAAGGAATCGAAGTCGCGACCGAATGCGGGTATCGTGACCTTCCTCCATCGCTGCATCAACCAGCGCGACGAAATCGTCTGTCAGTGCGAACGGTCAGCGCTGATCAACAGGAAGAACGTCTGATGCGCCTCCGATCCCTTCTCTTTGTCCCCGGCGACCGTGCCGAACGCTTTGCGAAAGCAGCGGCGTCGGGCGCCGATGCGATCATCCTCGACCTCGAAGATTCGGTGTCGCCCGCCAACAAGGAGGCTGCGCGCGAAGCGGTTGCCGCCTATCTCGCCGGAACGCGCGAGGTGTTCACGCTGGTCCGTGTCAATCCGCTCGACGGGCATATGACCGCCGCCGACGTTGCTGCCATTGTCGGCGGGCGCCCCGATGCGATCATGCTGCCCAAGGCCGAGGGCGCGCCGAGCATCGCTCAGCTCGATACGATCCTTCGTAGCGAGGGGGCCGCCGATGCGTCGCTGCCGCCGGTGCTCCCGATCGCGACCGAAACCCCGGCAGCGATCTTTACGCTGGGCAGCTATCGCGAGGCGAAGGCCCGGCTGGTCGGCCTCACCTGGGGCGCCGAGGATCTGCCCGCCGCCATCGGCGCGGCGACGAGCCGCGAGGCCGACGGGCGCTACACCGAACCCTATCAGGTCGCCCGCGCGCTGACCTTGTTCGCCGCACATGGTGCGGGCGTCGCGGCGATCGATACGGTGTTTCCTGCGATCAAGGACGAGGCGGGCCTTGCCGCCTATGCTGCGCGCGCGCGGCGCGATGGCTTTACCGGCATGATGGCAATCCACCCGTCACAGGTCGCGCCGATCAATGCCGCCTTCACGCCGTCGGCCGACGAGGTTCAGCGTGCGCAGGCGATCGTCGATGCCTTCGCCGCCAATCCGGGCTCGGGGGTGCTTCAGGTGGACGGCAAAATGGTTGATGCCCCGCACCTCAAACAGGCGCGGCATATCCTGTCGCTGGCGGACTGACGCCGCGCTGTCATCTCCGCCGGAACGGGCGGTGACGCTTCATCCAGGCTTTGCCGCGGTGCCAGTTCCGGCGCAGCCCGCGCTCGGCGATCCCTTCGAACATCGCATCGGGATTTTCGGGATCGAGCAGTTCATGCTCGGCGATATAATCGTCGAACGGCCCGGGCTCGACGAGATCGAGTAACTCGAGCGAGCGGCCCGGCCCGCGCAGCGCCTCGATCGCATCGATAAGCGACCCCGTTGTTTCATAAAGGCGGCCGACATCGGCCGGGTCGACGTCCAGATGCTCGCCGATCAGCGATTCGCGCAGCGCCCGGATCGTCGGCTCCACCCCGCGGTTCGCGGGCAAAGCGGCATCGATCGTCACATCGCATTCGCTGTCGAGCCCCAGCGATCGATTGTTCATGTTCGACGATCCGATACGCAGCAGGCGATCGTCGACGACCGCAGTCTTTGCATGAACATAGATCGGATCGCCGCCCGCGGTGTGCGGGACATATACGCGCAGGCGGTCGCCGTGCCGCGCCTTGGCGATCGCGCGCACCAGCTTCACGCGCGCCGCGTCCATCGCCATCTGCTCGAGCCACCCGTCGGCGGTACGCGGCATCACCATGACGAATTCGGGCGGATCGTCCTCGTCCAGCCGCTCGGCGATCGCCGCTGCGATCTTGGCCGAGGTAAAATATTGATTTTCGAAATAGATGAAGCGCTTCGCCGCGGCGATCATGTCGAGATAGAGCTGCTCAATCTCGCGAATTTCGGGATAGCCGTCATATTCGGCGCGCGTGCGCGATATTGCGACATCGACGTTCGTAAAATCGGGTTCGAGATTTTCGGGCCAGTTTTCGCCGTCGCCCTTTACGTCGCGCAATTGCTTGTTCGTTGCGCGCTGCCAGCGTTCGTTGCCCAGATCGGCAAGCGCTTCGCCGACCGGCCCAGCAAGGATCATCGTCGAATCGTGCCACGGCATATAGGGCTGGCCGTCGGGATTGGTGCGCCGCGGATCACCGTCGCGGTGGCCCCGCGTATCCCAGCGCGACGAGGACACGTCGATACCGCCGCACACCGCCAGATGATCGTCGAACACCGCGACCTTCTGGTGGTGGCTGCATCCAGTGGGGTGCGCGCTGTCGAGCCGGAAGCTGATCGAGCGCGTCACCTTCCAGCGCAGCACCATCGAGACGATGCGCGGCATGAGGAACTGTTTGAGCCCGCCGAAATTCCAGCGAAGAATGTCGATATCGCGGTCGGGTTTCGCATGGGCCAGACGCAGCAGAAAATGCCCCAGCGATTCGCCCTTGCCCGCATCGTCGGGCGTCAGGGCAATCCGCGGGTCGAAGTCCCAGCCGATCAGCAGGATGCGCTCTTTCGCGCGCTCCATCAGCCGGACGAGCAGCGCGTAATAGTCGGCCGCATCGACGATCATCCGCGCCTTGTTGGCGCGTTCGATCCGCCAGCAATTGCGGCCTTCCTCAACGATCGGGGTCAGCGCATCCTCGCTCATCGCCGCCTACACGCACGGGCGGCGGCGATGGTTGCGAGCCTGCACGTCAGGCGGCGAAGAATTGATCGGGCGTCAGCGCCATCATCGCTTCGCTGCCGGCCTCGATCTTGCGGCGCAACGCGCCCGCATCGGGGATGAAGCGTTCGCCGAAATGACGCGCGGTAACAAGCTTGGCTTCGAGGAACGCCTTGTTCCCGCGCCCTTCGTCGAGCGCCTTCTGTGCCGCTTCGGCCATGCGCAGCCACATGAGGCCCAGCGCGACGATACCCATGATGTGCATGTAATGATGCGCGCCCGCGCCGACATTATTGGGGTTGGTCATGCCATTGGCCATGAACCACATCGTCGCGGCCTTGAGCTCGCCACTGGCCTTTTCGAGTTGCCCCGCAAAATCGGCGAAGGCCGGCTTGTCCTTCGCCGCCGCACATTCGGCGTCGACGATCGCGAAAAAGGCCTGGATGGCACGGCCGCCATTCTGCGCGAGCTTGCGGCCGACGAGATCCATCGCCTGTACGCCGTTGGCGCCTTCGTAGATCATCGTGATGCGGGCATCGCGGACATATTGGCTCATGCCCTGCTCTTCGATGTAGCCGTGGCCGCCGAACACCTGCTGCGCGTTGGTCGCGACGTCATAGCCCTTGTCGGTGCCATAGCCCTTGATCACCGGGGTCAGCAGGCTGACGAGGTCGTCGGCCTGCTGCCGCTCCTCTTCGGACGCGGCGCCATGCGCCAGATCGACCTGCAGCGCCCCCCAGAGGCACAGGCCGCGCAGTCCCTCAACCACCGCCTTGCCATCCATCAGCATGCGACGCACGTCTGGATGGACGAACAGCGGGTCGGCCTTCTGGGTGGGATCCTGCGGCCCGGTCAGCGCCCGGCCCTGCCGGCGGTCCTGCGCATATTGGACGGCATTCTGATAGGCTATGTCGGCCTGACCCAACCCCTGTATGCCGACGCCGAGGCGCGCGGCGTTCATCATCACGAACATCGCGGCAAGGCCCTTGTTCTCCTCGCCGACCATCCAGCCTTTTGCGCCGTCATAATTCATCACGCAGGTCGCATTGGCGTGGATGCCCATCTTGTGCTCGATCGACCCGCACGACAGCGTGTTGCGCTCACCGAGCGAACCGTCGTCGTTCACCAGATATTTGGGGACGATGAATAGCGAGATTCCCTTGACGCTGTCGGGCGCGTCGGGGGTCTTTGCCAGCACGAGATGGATGATATTGTCGGTGAGGTCATGCTCGCCCGACGAGATGAAAATCTTCGTCCCCGTGATCGAATAGCTGCCATCGCCGTTCGGCACCGCGCGGGTGCGGATCAGGCCAAGATCGGTGCCGCACTGCGGTTCGGTCAGGTTCATCGTGCCGCCCCATTCGCCCGACACCATCTTGGGGACATAGAGCCTCTTCTGCTCGTCCGACCCCTTGACCAGCAACGCCGAGACCGCCGCCTGCGTCAGCCCCGGATACATGGCGAAAGCCTGGTTCGCCGCCATCCGATATTCCTCGACCGGAAAGCCGAGGACGTGGGGCAGTCCCTGACCGCCGAATTCTTCGGGCTGGTTGAGCAGCGTCCAGCCCGCCTCGCAATAGGCCTTATACGCTTCCTTGAACCCCTCGGGCGTGGTGACCGAACCATCTTCATGCCGCGTGCAGCCTTCGAGGTCGCCCGATCGGTTGATCGGGAACAGCACCTCTTCGCAGAATTTGCCGGCCTCGGTCAGCACCGCCTCGACCATATCGGGCGACGCATTGGCGAAGCCCGGCAGGTCGGCGTAGCGATCGATGCCGAGGACATCGTTGAGCTGGAACAGCGTATCTTGGATCGGGGCGCGGTAGACAGGCATGCGAAATCTTTCCGATAAATCAGGTGTTGGCAATCAAACTTGCCCGGGGAGGTTCTGGTTGCCGAAGCTCAGCCGACTTTTTCGCCAGCGTCGACCTTTTTCACCATATCGATGAAACGTGTCAGTTCCTCGACGGCGCTGTCGATGTCATCGCGCTGACGCTGGAGCAGCGCGATGCGCTCCTCGCATTTTTCGACCGTGACCTGGCGCTGGAGCTTGCGGCCGTCGCCGACGTCGTAAAGGTCGATCATCTCGCGAATGTCGGCCAGGCTGAATCCGGTACGCTTCGCACGCAGAATCCAGGCAAGCCGGGCGCGGTCGCGTTTCGAATAGATGCGCGACAGCCCCTTGCGCGAAGGGCTGATCAGCCCTTCATCCTCGTAGAACCGAAGCGCGCGCGCGGTGACGCCGAATTCGGTCGACAGGTCGGTGATGCTATATTGCTCGCGCCCCAGATGATCGGGCGTGTCGATATGGGCGTGGCCGTATTCTTCGGTCATGCCGAAAGACTAGTTTCCGTTGACGTGAACGTCAAGGCCATCGGATTCAGGGACAAGCGCCGCTTACGGCGATCCGCAAGGCCGGATCATATTGCCGCGTCGATCGCGCAACTGCAAGCCCTTTGCATCATCCGCAGACCAGCTTGCGCGCGGCAGGCGCAGGCCGGAGAGCGAGGCGCGCGACGGACACAGGCTGTCGCATTGCGAAGGCAAGCGCCCCGGCAGGCGCAGTTCGTCATCCTCTTCGTGAACAAGAGCCTCACATCCCTCGACCCCGGCAAAGCGCATCCGCCAGTCCTCGCCGTCCTGGACGATAGTGCCGCGCGCATTGCACGACAGGCCGGGGCCGAACGACGCGCTCACCGCAAAGCGCCACTGCCCGGCGCCCTCAGGGACAACGCACATCGCATCGCGCCCAAGCTCGTGCGTGCGTTCGAACAGGCCGGTCGGATCGCTTGCATCGGCGCGTACCACTCCGCGTTCGCGCGCCGCGATTTCCAACGGATTGCGCGTATCGATCGCGGCATCGGCGGCGTCGCGTTTCGCCCGGTCGCAGCCGCTGAAGAGCAGCAAAACCGCGACGAGGAGGTACGCGACGCGTGGGCTAGGCATCGGTATCGAGGAAGGTCAGGCTGCCGTCGCACTCGATCCGGCGATAAAAGCAGGATCGGCGACCTGTGTGACAGGCCGGACCGGCGGGCTTCACGCGCAAGAGCAGCGCATCCTGATCGCAGTCGACGCGCATTTCGACAACCGCCAACCCGTTGCCCGACGTTTCGCCTTTGCGCCACAGCGCGGACCGCGACCGCGACCAGAAATGCGCCTGCCCCGTCTCCTGCGTCAGCGCGATCGCGTCGGCATTCATATGCGCGACCATCAGCAGTACGCCGCTGTCGGCGTCGGTCACGATGGCGGTCACAAGCCCCGCAGCGTCGAAACGCGGCAGGAAACGGTCGGCGGTGTCGCGCGAAGCATCCATGGTCGGCGCTTTAGAGCAGGTGGAAAGCGGCTGTCACCCCCCGCGCGCGGCCGTTGATATCAAAAGGTCAAATATGGGGGGCGACATTTGGGTTCGGCGCTCCTATATGCGCGGCAGTCCCAGCCCCCTGCCCCTGGATTGACATGCTGACGACCCATCCTTTTGACGACGACAAGCTCCGCGAGGAGTGCGGCGTCTTTGGTATTCACGGCGCCGAAAGTGCCGCTGCGGTCGCGGCGCTGGGGCTTCACGCCCTGCAGCACCGCGGTCAGGAAGCCGCGGGCATCACCGCCTTCGATGGCAAGGATTTCCATACCCACCGCGCGATGGGGCATGTTGCGGGCAATTTCGACCGCGACGACATCATCCGCCAGCTCGCGGGCGCGTCGGCGATCGGCCATGTCCGCTACTCAACCACCGGCGAGACGGCGCTGCGCAATGTCCAGCCGCTGTTCGCCGACCTGGCCACCGGCGGCTTTGCAGTCGCGCATAACGGCAATATTTCCAACGCGATGGCGCTGCGCAAGATATTGGTGCGCCGCGGATCGATCTTTCAGTCGACGAGCGATACCGAGGTCATCATCCACCTCGTCGCCACGTCCAACTATCGCACCCTGCTCGATCGCTTCATCGACGCGCTGAAACAGGTCGAGGGTGCCTATTCGCTGATCTGCCTGACCGCGGAAGGCATGATCGGCTGCCGCGATCCGCTCGGCATTCGTCCGCTGGTCATCGGCAAGCTGGGCGATGCGTACATCCTCGCGTCCGAAACCGTGGCGCTCGACGTCGTCGGCGCCGAATTCGTCCGCTCGGTCGATCCCGGCGAACTTGTGATCATCCGCGACGGCCAGCTTTCGTCGCACCGCCCCTTCGCCGATCGCGCGGCACGGCCGTGCATCTTCGAATATGTCTATTTCTCGCGCCCCGATTCGATCGTCGACGGCACCAGCGTCTATTCGGTGCGCAAGGCGATCGGCGACGAACTGGCGCGCGAAAATCCGGTCGATGCCGATCTCGTCATCCCGGTCCCCGATTCGGGAACCCCCGCGGCGATCGGCTATGCGCAGGAATCGGGCATTCCCTTCGAGCTCGGCATCATCCGTTCGCACTATGTCGGCCGTACCTTCATTCAGCCGGGCGACAAGGTTCGCCATCTCGGCGTCAAGCTGAAGCACAATGCCAATCGCGCGCTGATCGCCGGCAAGCGGATCGTGCTGATCGACGATTCGATCGTGCGCGGCACGACCAGCCTCAAGATCGTGCAGATGATGCGCGACGCGGGGGCCGCCGAAGTGCATATGCGCATCGCCAGCCCGCCGACGTCGCATAGCTGCTTCTACGGCGTCGATACGCCCGAACGCGCCAAGCTGCTCGCGGCGCAGATGACGGTCGGCCAGATGGCCAATTTCATCAACGCCGACAGCCTGTCCTTCCTGACCATCGACGGCCTGTACCGCGCGCTGGGTGAGGCGCGACGCAACGACGATTGTCCGCAATATTGCGATGCCTGCTTCACCGGCGACTATCCGACCACGCTGACCGATTTCGACGAGAACAGCCTGGAAGATCAATTTTCGCTGCTTGCCGAACGGGTTGTCTGACGAAATGACGATGAATTCTGAAGAACTGGCGGTGCGCCGCTCGACCTGACCGACGGCGATAGCATCGCCCGGCTGGCGACCGCGATCGCCGAACGGTGGCAGCAACTCGACATGCTCGTGCTCAATGCCGCGATGCTCGGCACGCTGACCCCGGTTGGCGCGATCGACAGCAAGGAATTCAACAAGCTGCTGACGCTCAACCTCGTCGCACAGCAGGCGCTGATCGCCAATTTCGATCCCTTACTGCGCCGCGCGCCTGCGGGTCGCCTCGTCGCATTGTCGACCGGCGTTGCGCGAACGCCGCGCGCCTATTGGGGCGCCTACGCCGCGTCGAAGGCGGCGTTTGAGGTGCTGGTATCGAGCTATGGCGCCGAAATGCGCAATATCTCGAACGTCCGCACCGCAATTCTCGACCCCGGCGGCACGCGCACCCAGATGCGCGCACGCGCCTATCCCGGCGAAGACCCGCAGAGCATCAAGGATCCGGCAGTCGTCGGCGAATTCGTCGCCCGGATGATGGTCGATGGCTTCGACAGCACCGCCTATCACGCGCTGCCGAAGGTGATGGCAGAGGCTTAACGCGATATTTGCTTTCCCGGGCTATCACGCGCTCTCAGGCGTTTCGACAAGCAAGGGCATGAAAATGGGCGGCAATATTCTACGTTCCGCGGTCGCGGCGGTTATCGGCATTGCGGTTGCCTTCGGCCTGTTGTGGATCGCCCAATATGCGGGCGGCGAATTCGCTCCCGAAGTCTATGACCTCGACACCGGCGAAATCCTGATCCCGCTCGGCGCGACAATTGCGTTGCTCGTCGGCTGGTTCGTCGGCACCTTCGCCGGAAGCTGGCTCGCGATGCGCATTTCGGACGGCACCGGCGCCGGCTGGGTTGTTGCCGGAGCGATTCTGGGCGCAGCCATCTATCGTTCGATCACCTTGGCTGATGCCTGGTGGGTGATGGCGCTGGGCGTCCTGATCCCGGTTGTAGCCGCCTGGCTCGCTCAGCGCGCTACCGCTACGCCGGTCGTCTGAACGGCACTGTGGCGCTAGACGCATCAAAAAATCAGCGGCTGCTTTCCCGGTCGACCGCAGCCTGCACCGCCTTGTAAAAGGCCTCGCGCGCCGCGCCCACGCCTTCGGGGTCGGTTGCAGTCGGCCAGTTGCCGTTCGATGCGATGACGAGCCGTCGTTTGGGGTCGATGAAGATGCCCTGCCCGAAGATGCCCTGCGCGGCGAAGCTGCCGTCGTCGTTGGTCCACCATTGATACCCGTAGCCGCGCCCCGGCTGATCGATCGCGGCCTGCTTGGGCGTCGCGGCGGCGAGCCAGTCATCGGGCAGAACTTTCTCCCCGCCAGCCACGCCGCCGCCGAGAATGAACAGACCGAAACGGGCATAATCGCGCAGGCTGGCCGATACGCAGCAACCGCTGATCTCGTGCCCCGTCGGGCCGAGCATCCAGACGGCGTCCTGATCCATGCCGAACGGCTTCCATATCTTTTCGGACAGATAGGATGAGAGTGTCTTGCCCGTCGCACTCGACACGAGGACGCCGATCAAATTGGTCTCGCCGGTCTTGTAGACCCATTTCGACCCCGCGGGCGCCTCGCGCGGCAAGGTCTTCATATAGCTGACGGTAATATCCTCGCCCGCGATGGGCTTTTGCAGATTGAACTGCGCCACGTCCGATTTGGGATCGGTATAATCCTCATTCCAGCGCACGCCCGAGGTCATCGTGAGAAGCTGGCGCACGCTGACGTCGTCATAGGCCGAACCGCGAAGTCCAGGGATATATTGCGTCACCTTGTCGTCGAGGCTCTTGATATAGCCGTCCTTCACCGCCGCGCCGACGAGCGTCGAGGTAAAGCTCTTCGCGACCGAAAAGCTCGTCCAGCGCCCTGCAGGGCCATAGCCGAGCGCATATTTTTCGAGCCGGATCTTGCCGTCCTGAACGATGATCAGCCCCGCATTGCGCTGGCGCGCCATATGCGCGTCGATGTCGACCCCGACATCGAGCGGCTGTCCTTCGGGCAGCGGATAGACCGGGCCGCCCGCCGCAATGGTGTGCACGACGACCTTGGGCACCGATTCCATCGTACGGAAAGCGGCGTCGCGTTGATCCTGGCTCCAAAACAGCACATTCTGATCCTTTGGCATGGCGTCGGTGGTCTGTGTCGCGGCTGTTCCGGCAAGGCCGGCCAGCGCCACGGGCAATAGCAAGGCGGCCAATCGTCGTCGCATTCCCCTCTCCCTCTTCTCGATTACAGTCGACTATCCGTCGATCTTTTCCAGCGTGACCTGCGCGACGTCGATCCCGCCGCCGCGAAAGCCGCCTTCGCAATATTGCAGATAATAGCGCCACAGACGGATGAAGCGTTCGTCAAAGCCCGACGGGAGTTGCCCCGCCGACACCGCCTCGTCAAAGCGTTCGCGCCACTGGCGCAGCGTCTCGGCATAGTCGCCGCCGAAGTGGCGCACATTGCCCCATGCCAGCCCGCGCGCTTCGGCCAAGGCCCGGAAGCGACTTTCGGAAATCAGGCAACCGCCGGGGAAAATATAGGCCTGAATGAAGTCGCTGCTCGCCGCATAGCGTTCGAACAGCGCGTCGTTGATCGCGATATACTGGATCGCCGCCTTGCCGCCGGGGCGGAGCAGCCGCGCGATCGCGTCGAGATAGGCCGGCCAATAGGCCTGCCCCACCGCCTCGACCATTTCGACGCTCGCAATCGCGTCATAGGGGCCCTTGGCGTCCCGATAATCGCAGATTTCGATACGCGAACGCCCCGAAAGATCGACCGCCTGCAATCGCGCCTCGGCCACCTCCGCCTGCGACGGCGACAGGGTGATACCGGTGTAAAGAACATCGTGGCGCTCGACCGCGCGTTCGGCGAGTGCGCCCCAGCCGCAGCCGATTTCGAGCAGCCGCGTCCCCGACCGCAGGTCGAGCCTGTCGAGGATCGCATCGACCTTGACCTCCTGCGCCTCTTCCAGCGTCATGCTAAGGTCGGTGAACAAGGCACTCGAATAATTAAGTCCGCTGTCGAGCCACAGCCGGTAGAAATCATTGCCCAGATCGTAATGCGCCAGAATATTGCGCTTCGAACCGCTGCGGCTGTTGCGGTTGACGATATGGGCGGCGCGATTGATCCAGTGCAGCGGCCCGCGCGAGCGCGCGACATTGCCCAGCGTTTCGCCGTTGCGCATGAACAGATCGAACAGCGGGACCGGATCGGGCGAACTCCATTCGCCCAGGTCCCAGGCCCGGTACCAACCGACCGATCCCGACATCGCCCCTTGCCCCGCCCGCCCAGGATGCGCACGCTGCCGTCGGGCAGATGTCCCTCCAGCGTCCCCTTGCCCAGCCCGGCATCGATGCGGTCGAGCAGGCGATGGAACAGCGCCGACGGGGCGCGACCGACGAGGCGCGCGATAAAACCACCCGACCGAAAAACCCTGTCGGCGCGAAGAAGCGCTTTGCCGCGACGGGGGCTGACATGGGTGTTCATTAGCATTCCCTGCCGCAAAACCTGCGCCATGACAATCAGTTGTCGTCGGCCTTCATGACGTCATAAGCCGCCAGCGCCCGCGCGCGGGCTTCGCGATGCCCAATGATTTTCGGGGGATAGCTTTGCGGACGGCGGCCGAATTCGTCAGGATCGTGGATTGCGGGCTCGCCAATGTCGGCCAGTTCGGGCACCCATTGGCGGATATAGGCGGCGGCATCGAATTTCTCCGACTGACTGAGCGGCGCCATGATCCGCGGAAACATGTTCGAGTCGACACCCGACCCCGCGACCCACTGCCAATTCACCGCATTGGACGCGTAATCGGCATCGACCAGCGTATCCCAAAACCATTTTTCGCCGCGCCGCCAGTCGATGAGCAAATGCTTGATGAGGAAACTCGCGGCGATCATCCGGACGCGATTGTGCATCCAGCCGGTTGCCCAGAGCTGCCGCATGCCGGCATCGACGATCGGATAGCCCGTACGTCCCTGTTGCCAGGCGGCGAAATCGGCGTCGGCCTCCTCGCCACTCCGCCAGGGCAGCGCGGTATCGAAGGCTTCGCGGGCACTGCGGCCGCCGTAATCGGGATATTGCAAGATCACCGTCTGCGCATAGTCGCGCCACCCGATCTCGGCGAGGAACACATCGACCGATCCCCCCGCGTCCGCGACGGCATGCCAGATCGCGGCGGGCGAAATCTCGCCGAAGTGAAGATGTGGCGACAGGCGCGAACTGCCTTCGATCGCGGGCAGGTTCCGTTGCTCGTCATAACGCGCAGCGATCTCGGCAAAAGCGCCGAGTCGCACCTGCGCGCCCGTTTCGCCCGGCGTCCATTCGCCTTCGAACCCCGTCGCCCAATTGGGCCGGGACGGCAGCAGTTTCCAATCGTCGAGTCGGTCCGACGCCGGCCAGCGGTCGGGCGCATCGAGGCCTTCGGGCGCATCCACGGGCACAGGCGGCGGCATATGATCGCGCAGCGCGCGCCAGAAGGGGGTGTAGATTTTATAGAGACCGCCGCTGCCGGTCTTCACCGATCCCGGCGGCGCGAGGTAATTGCCGTCGTGACATATGAGATCGAGGCGCTTCGCGACCGCGCGCTCGGCATTGCGCCACCACGGCTCGTAATGACGGAGGCAATGCACGGCGCCGGCCCCACTTTCCCCGGCAATCTTCGCCAGTTCGTCCTCGCACTTGCCGCGCCGCAGGATCAACCGCGAACCGCGCGCGCGCAGGCTTTCGTCGAGCGGCGCGAGGCTGTGATGCAGCCACCAGCGCGACGCGCCGCCCATCGCCCGATGCCGCGGCGTTTCGTCGTCGAGAATATAGACGGGAATGACCGGCCCCGATGCCGCCGCAGCGACAAGCGCCGCCTGATCGGCGAGCCGCAGATCGCGGCGAAACCACAGGATCGTCGGCGGCGCCATCAGGGGTAGCTGGCGGTATCGGGTGCGGTCACGCGCACCGTAAAGTTGTCGCGCGCCAGCGGCTGCATATAGCGCTGATCGTGCAGGACGATCGCATCGCCGTCGCGCGTCGCGACCGGCATCCGCGCCCAGAAAAGGAAGGCGCGCGCGCGCGGATCGGACTTCAGCCACTCGCGGAGGCGCAGATCGTCCATGCCCGTCGGGACCCCCGGCTCTACCGTGCTCCCCCGCCCCAGCGCATAGCCGCCGCTGCCATAGCGCCCGCCCCCGCGCCAAAAGATATCGCGCCGCCAGAAGGCGATCGGCGGCGGGCTCGCGACGACCAGTGCGCCGCCTTGTCCGCTCCGGCGCAGCAGGTCGGCCGCCTGCGCCTCGGCCTGCCCCGTCATGACACCGTTGGCTAAGATATAGGCGCAAACGGCGGTGAAACCGATCCAAGCCGGTCGTCGCCAGTCAGGCGCCCCGCGCCGTTCGCGTCGCATCGACAGCCAGACCGACAGGCCGAGCGCCAGCCATATCCACAGGTCGATGATGAACAGCGTATCGCCATAGAACCAGCGGTGGCTGAACGGTTCGAGCAGCCGCACGCCATAGTTGTTGAGCCAGTCGAGCGCCGGGTGGCTGAGGCACCCGATATAGGCGAGCGCGAGCAACCAGCCGCGATGCAAGGGCGGCCTTGTAGCGGGCCGCGTTCCCCGCCGCGTCTGCCAGCGGTCGAAGGCGATCATCGCCGCCCAGAGCAGGACCGGCAGCAAAAGCAGCGCGATCGGCCCATGGGTGATCCCGCGGCGCATCGCGAGCGATTCGACGCCATAAAAGGCGCAGCTTGCATCGATGTCGGGCAGGTTCGCGGCGAGGATCAGCGTCGGCATCGCCAGTGCGGTCCTTTTCTTGAGCCCCATTTGCCCAAGAACCGCGCCGACGAGGCTGTGGGTCAGATTGTCCATGCGCCCCTATAAAGCCGACGCGCGCATAGACCGCAAGCGATCAGAGATCGGGTCCGCCTTCGCTGACCGTCCAGGTCTGCCCTTTCTTGAGCAGGCTCTGCAGATCGGCCTTCTTGCCCTCGGCCGCCGCCTTGTTCTGGCGCCATACGTCGGCTTCGAAAGTCGGACGCGGATCGTCGTAGAGGACACCGAGCGCCATCGGGAATTCGCCGAAGCGCATTTCCACGAGCATGTTCGCGACGCTGCGGTTGGTGACGTCGTGGACGATCACGCCCGCTGCCTGCCAGTCGCCATCGACGACATCGACGACCTTGAGCGTCAGCGCCTCCTGATCGAGCGCGATGCCCTTCGCGCCCTTGGCAAACAGCATCGGTTCCCCGTTCTGGAGCCAGAGCTGGCGGTCTTCAGCGCCCTTCGGCGCGGCGAAATCCTGGAACACGTCCTTGTTATAGACGATGCAGTTCTGGAAGATTTCGATAAAGGCCGCGCCCTTGTGCGCATGGGCCGCTTTCAGAACATTCGGCAGTTCCTTCGACACGTCGAAGCCGCGCGCAACGAAGCGGGCGCCCGCGCCGAGTGCGAAGGCGCAGGGCTGCGCCGGGCGGTCGACCGAGCCGAACGGGGTCGACGGGCTGTTGGTGCCGACGCGGCTGGTGGGCGAATATTGGCCCTTGGTCAGCCCGTAAATCTCGTTGTTGAACAGCATGATCTGGCAATCGAGGTTGCGCCGGATGAGGTGCATCGTGTGATTGCCGCCGATCGACAGACCATCGCCGTCGCCGGTGACGATCCACACGTCGAGTTCGGGATTGGCAAGCTTCAGCCCCGTCGCGAACGCAGGCGCACGGCCATGGATCGTATGGAAGCCGTAGCTTTCGACATAATAGGGAAAGCGCGACGAGCAGCCGATCCCGCTGATGAACACGGTGCTTTCGGGCACTGCGCCAATTTCGGGCAGGGTGCGCTGCACCGCCTTCAGGATCGCATAGTCGCCGCAGCCGGGGCACCAGCGCACTTCCTGATCGGTTTCCCAATCCTTGAGCGTCGTCGTGCGGGCGATGGTCGTCATCTCGTTCACTGGAGCGCCTCCTCGATGGCAGCTTCGATTTCGGCAATCCGGAAGGGCTGGCCCGACACCTTGTTGAGCGGCTTGGCATCGACCAGATACTGGTCGCGCAGCACCGTCTTGAGCTGGCCCGTGTTCATTTCGGGCACGATCACCTTGTCATAGCTTTTGAGCAATTCGCCCAGATTGGCGGGGAGCGGCCAGATATGGCGCAGGTGAATCTGGCTGACGTCCTTCCCTTCGGCGCGCTTGCGGCGCACCGCCTGATGGATCGGGCCATAGGTCGATCCCCAGCCGACGATCGCAAGCTTGCCGCCCTCGGCGCCGAGTTCGACGATCTGGTCGGGAACCTTGACCCCGTCGATCTTCGCCTTGCGAATATCGGTCATCGCCTGGTGATTTTCGGGCGCATAATTGATGTGACCGGTGTCGATCTCTTTCTCGATCCCGCCGATCCGGTGCAACAGGTCGGGCGTACCCGGCTTCACCCACGGGCGCGCGAGCTTTTCGTCGCGGCCATAGGGTTTGAAGCCGCCTTCGGGTACCTGGGTCAGAAATTCGACCGGGAAGGCTTCATAGGCGGTCAGGTCGGGGACTTTCCACGGCTCGGCCGCGTTGGCGATATAGCCGTCGGTCAGCAACATCACCGGCGTCATATATTGGACCGCGATCCGGCACGCCTCGATCGCGCATTCGAACGCGTCACCAGGCGAGCGCGCGGCGATCACCGGCATCGGCGCATCGCCGTTGCGGCCATAGACAGCCTGATAGAGATCCGACTGTTCGGTCTTGGTCGGCAGGCCCGTCGACGGGCCGCCACGCTGCGAATTGACGATGACGAGCGGCAGTTCGGTCATGATCGCGAGGCCCATTGCCTCGCCCTTCAGCGCGATACCCGGTCCCGACGAGCTGGTGACGCCCAGCGACCCTGCGTAGCTCGCACCGATTGCCGAACAGATGGCGGCGATTTCATCCTCGGCCTGAAAGGTCGTGACGTCATATTCCTTGAGCCGTGACAGATGGTGGAGGATTGCCGATGCGGGCGTGATCGGATAGCCGCCGAAGAACATCGGCAGATGCGCAAGCTGCGCCCCGGCGACAAGGCCGAGCGCGATGCCCTCGGCGCCGGTCAGCGTACGATAGAGGCCGGGTTCGGCGGGCGCCGGCGCGACATGATGCTGCTTGAGCGGTCCCGCGAGTTCGGCGGTTTCGCCATAGGCATGGCCCGCATTGAGCGCCGCGATATTCGCTTCGGCAAGATTGGGATCCTTGGCGAATTTCGCCTTCAGCCACTCGATCAGCGGCTGGCGGTCGCGGTCGAACATCCACAGCGCAAGGCCGAGCGTCCACATATTCTTGCAGCGCAGCGCTTCCTTGTTGCCGAGCCCGAACGGCTTGACCGCATCCATCGTCGCCTGACTGATGTTGAGCTTCAGAAGCTGCCATTTCGCAAGGCTGCCATCCTCGAGCGGGTTGGCGTCATATTTCGCCTTGGCGAGATTGCGGTCGTTGAATTCGCCTTCGTCGGCGATGATCAGGCCGCCCAGCTTGAGTACGCCGACATTGGTCTTGAGCGCCGCGGGGTTCATCGCGACGAGCACGTCGGGGGCGTCGCCCGCGGTCGTGATCTCGCTCGACCCGAAATTGATCTGGAACGCCGAAACGCCGAACAGCGTGCCCTGCGGCGCGCGGATTTCGGCTGGAAAATCGGGGAAGGTCGCCAGGTCATTGCCCGCGAGCGCGGTCGAAAGCGTGAACTGACCACCGGTAAGCTGCATCCCGTCGCCGCTGTCGCCTGCGAAACGAACCACCACTGCGTCGGAAAGGGGGGACTGCCGATCTTCGGCCCGGTCCTCGACCACTGTCGCCCTGCCGCAATCAGTTTCCAATTGCCATTGAATTATGCCGCCCGATGGCGAATAGCAGCGGCAACAACATAGCAAGGGATTTGACGGATGACCGACGGCACGACTCCTTATGTTCGCCCCGATGTGGCGGCCTTTCTCGCTTTCCTCAATGCCCAGGAAGGCCCCAAGATGGAAGAGATGCCGCCCGAGGCGGGGCGCGAAATGATGCGCGTGATGGGACAGATGGCCGACGTGCCGCGCGGCGCGATCGCGAAGGTCGAGGATCGCACCATTCCCGGACCCGCCGGTGAGATTCCGATCCGCATCTATGACAACCATCCCGATCGCGAGCCCGGCCCGGTCATGGTCTTCTACCATGGCGGCGGCTGGGTGATCGGCGATCTCGACACGCACGATCCCTATTGCGCCGAAGCGGCGCGTCAGCTCGACATGCCGGTGATCGCCGTCGACTATCGCCTCGCACCAGAACACCCCTTCCCTGCGGCGCCCGAGGATTGCGAAGCGGCGACGCGCTGGGTCGCCGACAATATTCCTTGCACCGGGCTGGTCCTGTCGGGCGACAGCGCGGGCGGCAATCTGACCATCGCGACCGCGCTTGCGCTGCGCGATGCGCCGGCATCTAAGCCGGTGGTCGCGATCCATCCGATCTATCCGGCGGTCACGACGCATCAGGACTGGCAAAGCTATCGCGATTTCAAGGATGGCTATCTGCTTACCGAAGGAGGCATGACCTGGTTCGGCGACCATTATGCCGCCGATCCCGCCGATCGCCGTGCGTCGCCGATCGATTTCGACGCCGCCGGCCTGCCGCCGACCCTGCTCGTGACCGCGGGGCTCGATCCCCTGCGCGATCAGGGCCGCGCTTATGCCGGCAAGCTGATCGCCGCCGGCGTGCCGACGACCTATCGCGAAGCTGCGGGCACCATCCACGGCTATATCTGTCTGGCGCAGGGCATTCCGAGTGCCAAGGACGACATCCGCGGCAATCTGACCGTCCTCAAGGCGATCGTCGCCGAAGCGACCGCATGATCGACGCCAGCGCCCTTCCCTATCGCCCCTGCGCCGGGGTGATGCTCGCCAATCGCCACGGCCGCGTTTTCGTCGGTCAGCGCCTCGATTCGGCCGAAGACGCGTGGCAGATGCCGCAAGGTGGAATCGATCCCGGCGAGGAAGCCGAAGATGCCGCAATCCGCGAACTGGGTGAGGAAACCGGCGTCCACGCCGGGCTGGTCGACATCATCGCGCGCAGCAAGACCGAGCGACGAGCGCGAACGGCTGATCGTCCCGTTCAAGCGCCAGCTTTACCGCGCTATCGTCGACGAATTCCGCCCGCTGGTCTGATCGCGCAGCGCGATCGCCGAACGAAACACGTCTGCGAACATCGCCGGCGTCAGCCGCCCGGTGTTCGTGTTGTAGCGCGAGCAATGATAGCTATCGACCAGATGGCGCCCGTCGGGCAGACGATGCACCACGCCATGTGCGAACCGATAGGCGGCGAGCCGCCCGCCCCCAGCGCGAACCGCCGCGTCATGCGCAATTCGGCCGAGTGCGATCAGCACCCTGACCTGTGGCAGCGCCACGAGCTGTCCCTCGAAATAGGGTCGGCAGGCGGCGATTTCGGCGGGCGTCGGCTTGTTCTGCGGCGGCAGGCATTTGACGCTGTTGACGATGATCGTTCCGTCCAGGCGCAGCCCGTCGTCGATCCGCCCGTCATAGACGCCGCGGCTGAGCCCGAAGGCGGCGAGCGTTTCGAACAACAGGTCGCCCGCATAATCTCCGGTAAACGGCCGCCCGGTGCGGTTGGCGCCGTGCTTTCCCGGCGCGAGCCCGGCGATGGCGAGCCACGCATCGGGGTCGCCGAAAGCATAGACGGGGGCATTCCACCAAGCGGGATGCTCGGCGCGACAGGCGGCACGCAACC
>LULO01000167.1_pt1 | contig 30375 bp, 25 predicted proteins | sample 728121 | NCBI WGS metagenome assembly LULO01 (sample SAMN03860287, study PRJNA289734) | marine metagenome | biome: seawater column; feature: ocean; material: water; isolation source: Red Sea water column Station 149 - depth 50m | place: Saudi Arabia: Red Sea | collected 2011-10-15 | depth 50 m | reverse complement strand
ATATAATTCCCTCCAAAGAAAAATTTAATGAACTTGGTGATATTATTAAGGATCCAAGCTTAGGAAGAAAAAATAAAAAAGATATAACGATATGTGATTTGACAGGAACTGGAGTACAAGATACTGCAATAGCAAGATTTGCTTATAATCTTTGTAAAAAAAATAATTTAGGCATCAATATTTAATTTATGAGTCAAGCAATAGTAAAAAAAACGTCTGACTATTTCAAATCAAAAGGAGTTGTCTTACCTAGTATAAGTGAACTTCAAGATCCTCAAATTATTAATGATGATATTAAAAATTCTCTAAAAAAAATTAATAATAATGATATCAATCCTCTTAACCTTTTTCGAGTTCATTGGTTTAATAAAAGAGATCAATCAGGTTTTGGAAATGAGCCTGAATATATTGTGCTTCCAACAGAATTCACAGGTGTAAAGGCAAAGATAATTGTAAATATGGGACGATATTTTCCCTTAATAACAGCTCATAAAGTTTTGGCAGCTTATGGTTGTTTGCTTCCAAGAATATTGAATGGCACTTTTGATTATGAAAAACATAAAGCAGTTTGGCCTTCTACAGGAAATTATTGCAGGGGTGGAGTAGCAATATAAATATCATAAAGACAAAAGGCACAGAAAGTAATGTTAAAGAAATTTACGATGCTTGTAATGAATTAAAAAAAGATAATCAAAATGATATTATAAATCAATTTGATGAGTATTATAATTACAGTATTCATCGTTCTGTAACTGGTCCATCGTTTGAAAAATCATTTCTTAAAGTTAAAGGTAACAGTAATTTAACTCCTAGGTTTTACGTAAGTGCTTCAGGATCAAGTGGTACTCTAGCAGCAGGAGATTATCTTAAAGATAAATTACACACTAAAATTGCAGTTGTCGAAGCTTTGGAATGCCCAACTTTGCTTCATGGAGGTTATGGTGAACATAATATACAAGGAATTGGTGACAAACATGTTCCCCTTATTCATAATGTAATGAATACAGATTTTGTCGTAGATGTTTCTGATCAAGCTACCAATAATCTAAATATGATTTTTAATACTGAAATAGGAAAAAAGTTTTTAATTGAGAAAAAAAATTTTGAGCCTGATTTTGTTTCACGACTTCCTGAATTTGGCTTTTCAGCAATAGCAAATATATTGGCATCAATAAAACTAGCTAAATATATGGATTTAAATAGTGATGACGCAATTATAACGGTCGCTACAGATGGTGCAGATTTATACATGTCAGAGTTGAATAAGACCATTGCTGATTTTAAAAATAATTATGATGAAATAGTTTGTGCTGAACTATTTGGAAAACACTTATCAGGAATATCTACTGATAATATGCTAGAACTTTCTTACATGGATAAGAAAAGAATATTTAATTTAGGGTACTTTACTTGGGTAGAGCAACAAGGTGTAAGTCTTGAAGAATTTGAAAAAAGAAAAGATCAAAAATTTTGGAATTCACATTATGAATATATGCTTTCTCTAGACAATAAGATTAAAGAATTTAATAATATGTAGGTTATGAAAACTCAGTCATTACATAACCAATTAGTAGAATGGCGTCATGATCTTCATATGCACCCACAATTAAGTTTTGAAGAAGAGTATGCTGCAGCAAAAGTGTCAACACTTCTAAAAGAGTTTGGAATAGAAGTTCATTCTGGTATTGCCAGAACTGGAGTAGTTGGAATTTTAAAAAAAGGAAATAGTTCAAAATCAATAGGTATAAGAGCTGACATGGATGCTCTTCCTATACATGAAACTAATAAGTTTAGTTATAAGTCAAAGTTTGATAACAGAATGCATGCATGTGGACATGACGGTCACACTACTATGTTATTAGGTGCAGCAAAATATTTATCAGAAAAAGGTAACTTTAACGGCACAGTATATTTTATTTTTCAACCTGATGAAGAAAATACTTTTGGTGCAAGAACAATGATAGATGAGGGCTTGTTTGATAAATTTAAAATTGATGAAGTTTACGCTATGCACAATATTCCTAACATGGAAATTGGAACATTTGGTACTAGAAAAGGAGCAATCACAGCAAGTGAAAATTTATTTGAAATTGAAATAAAAGCCAAAGGTGGGCATGCTGCATTACCTCATATGGGTGTTGATGCAATAACTGTTGGCTCTCAAATAGCAGTAGCACTTCAATCGATAGTCTCTAGGAATTTGCAATGCACATGGTGTTAATGGTAGTGTTAAATATGAAACAGCCTGTCCTGTAACTTTTAATTCAAAAAATCAAACTGAGTCTGCAACAAAAGCTGCAGTTTCTTTACTTGGTAGTGATAAATGTAATGGTAATATAGAACCACGTTTATTCTCAGAAGATTTTTCTGTTATGGCAAATGAAAAACCTGGCTGCTTTGTTTTAATGGGTAACGGAACATCAGAGCAGCATTCCAGACCTTTACATGCTGATAATTATGATTTTAATGACGAATTATTAGTCATAGGTTCTTCATATTGGACTGAATTAGTAGAACAACAATTAAAATAAATGTTTTCTGAAAATTTAAATAAACTTAAGAAAAAAATGTCTGAGAATAATATTGATCTCTCAATTATAACTGATGATGACTCGATATATTATTTCACAGGATACCATGACTTCCTTCATATGGATTTTTATCGACCAACATTATTAGTTGTTTCAAATTAATCAGCATAAAAATATTTTTATTGAAAAATTTAAAATCAATCCAATGGTTAAAAGTTATTTAGACGAATTACTTCAAGATCATCCTGGGGATTTAACCAAATTAATAGATAATATAAGAATGATTAAATCTAATCATGAATTGAATATAGCTCGTCATGCCGGCGAAGTTGGTATGGCTATGATGGAGGCAGCAAAAAAAACAATTGGCCATAATGTTCCTGAGTATGAGGTTGCACTTGCACAATCACAAGCTGGAACAAGAAAAGCTGCAGATCTTTTAAAAGAATTTTATCCTGATAATATCAATATGTCTCCAAATATTCACTTTTTACCTGTTATGACATCGGGTCATGATTTACCTAAAACTCACCATCGTGCTTCAACCAAAATTATAAAAAAAGGTGATCCCGTATTCGTATGTTATTGTGGTTCTACAAATTTCCATAGGTTTAAATTAGGTTTTGACAGAATATTTTGGGTAGAAGAAATTCAATCCGATGAACAAATAAAAGCTTTTGAGACTGCAGTTAAATCTCAAAAAGCTGCTCTTGAAATTCTTGGCCCTGGAGTAACAGCTGAAGAAGTTCATGCTGCTTATGCAGATACTATACAGTCTGAGGGATACCCTTATCCTACATTTCGATGTGGAAGAGGTACAGGCTTTAGCTTTTTAGAGGAACCACAATTAGTAGTTGGTAATAAAACAGTACTGGAGCCTGGAATGGTATTTGCCGTTGATGGCGGAGCAAGTGCAAATAATTTTAGATCACAAGTTGGTGATAGTTTTATTATAACAAAAGATGGATACGAACAAATTACACATCATTCTAAAAATATTGATGATCTAATAATTCCACATGGATGAAATCACAGTATTTAACACACATTGCTGTGGTGAAATTGGGGATGTCGTAACTGGAATTAAAGGCTTGAAGTTTAATTCACCTGAGGAAGCTTCTAAAAAACTTTTTTTAGATAAAAAATGGAGAAATTTTTTTTTAAATGAACCTCGGGGAGGTGTCTTTAAACATTGTAATATTATTTTAGAACCTTCAAATAAAAATGCAGATGCTGGATTTGTAATCATGGAACCAGAAGATAATCCTCCAATGAGCGGATCAAATGCAATTTGTGTAACAACAGTCTTATTAGAAAAAAATATTGTTCAAATGAAATATCCTAAAACCATGCTTACACTTGAAGCTCCCGGTGGTTTAATAAAAGTTGTTGCTGATTGTGAAAATAAGAAAGTTAAAAGTGTCACTTTAACTAATCTTGCCTGCTTTGCAGATAAAATAGATGTAGATTTAAAGACTAAAAATTATGGTACAATTAAAGTAAGTACTGCTTTTGGTGGTGACAGTTTTTTAATTTGTAATGCTAGTGATTTTAATCTTAAAATTGAACCAAAGAATGCAAATAAATTTGTAAATGTTGCTAAAGAATTATTGAAAGAAGCAAACGCATCTATAGGATTTGAACATCCTACTATTAAAGGATTAGACTATCTTTCCTTTTGCCAATTTATTGAACCTTTAAAAAAAAATAATCAATCATTACTTACAGGATTAAATACAGTTGTTATACGACCTGGGAAACTTGATCGTTCACCCTGTGGTACAGGCACTTCAGCAAGATTAGCAGTAATGAAAGAAAAAAATGAAATACAAATAAATGAAGAATTTATATCAAAGTCTATTATAGGATCTTCATTTAAAGCAAGTATTGAAAAGGAAATTAAAATTAATAACAAAAATTGTATTATTCCAAAAATAACAGGTAGTGCATTTATTACTGGAAAACAAAGTTTATATATCGATAAGGATGATCCTTTTCCAGAAGGTTATAGATTAAATGACACATGGCCAGATTCATCAAGTTAACTGTGATTAAATAACACTAGCATGGCAAGTTAATTCATTTTACTTTCATCAACTATTCTAATAATTAATAAAACAAATGACAAAATTTAATGCCTGGAATGTAATTAAAAACGGTTTAAATGGTCAGTCTTATTGGACTAGACAATGGCGTGATCCAGAACCAAAAAGTAGTTATGATGTTGTAATAATTGGTGGAGGTTTACACGGTCTTGCCACGGCATATTATTTAGCAAAGAATCATAATATAAAAAATGTAGCTGTCTTAGAAAAAGGCTGGATTGGTGGAGGAAACGCTGGACGTAATACAACTATTGTAAGATCAAATTATATGATGCCAGGCAACCACGAATTTTATGAACATTCTTTAAAGTTATGGGAAAATTTAAGTCACGAATTAAATTATAATGTAATGTTTAGCCAACGAGCTCATGTCTCGTTATTTCATAGCCCTGGTGCTAAAGATTCAGTTTCACGGATTTATAATATTATGCGACTCCATGGAACTGATGCAGAACTTTGGGATTTAAAAACTTTAAAGAAAAAAATTCCGCATTTAAATTATCATAATTCTAGATTTCCAATACTTGGAGCTGCAGTTCAAAAAAGAGCAGGCAATGCAAGACACGATGCAGTTGCATGGGGTTATGCAAGGGCTGCAGATACATTAGGTGTAGACATTCTTCAAAATTGTGAAGTTACAGGTTTTACAAGAAAGAATGGAAATATTGAAAGTATTCAAACTTCAAGAGGAATTATAAAAGGAAAGAAAATAGGATTTGCTGTTGCAGGCAATACTTCAGTATTATGGCAAATGGCAGAATTAGGCAACCTGCCAATTGAATCCCACAAACTACAAGCATTTGTATCTGAGGCTGTTAAACCACTTCTAGACCAGGTTGTTGTTTATGGTGTAGGTGGTGCGCATTTCTATATATCGCAGTCAGATAAAGGGAGCATGGTGTTTGGTGGTGATCTTGACTGGTATAAATCATATGCTCAAAGAGGAAATCTTCCTATGGTTCAAGATGTTGCCGAAGCGGCCATGGCAATATTTCCTTCACTTGGAAGAATAAGATTACTTCGTCATTGGGCAGGTGTTATGGACATGACAATGGACGGATCATTTTTTATTTGTAAAACGCCAATATCTAATCTCTATTTAAATGCTGGTTGGAACTATGGTGGTTTCAAAGCTAGTCCTGCATCAGGTTGGTATTTTGCTGACTTAATTGCAAATGAAAGCCCGCATAACTACGTGCAAAATCATAATTTAGAAAGATTTGAAAAAGGTATCAATATTGATGAACGTGGCGCAGGACCTGATCCAAAATTGCACGGTTAAATGATTAGAATCAATTGTCCTTATTGTGGTGAAAGAGATCATAGTGAATTTAGTTATGGAGGAGATGCAACAATCAATTATCCTTCGTTAGATGCATCAGAGAAAGAATGGACTGAAGCTATATTTTTCAGAAAAAATATAAAAGGTTTTCAATTTGAAACATGGCATCATTCTAATGGATGTAGAATGTGGTTGGTAGTTGAACGTTCTACAGTCACTCATGAAATAAAAAGTGTCAAACCATGCCATCCAAATTTACAGAAGGTTGTAGAAAATAATAAATGAAAACACGAAGATTAGATAACTATGGAAAAATTAATAGAGATAAAATTTTATCCTTTAGGTGGGATAAAAAAAATTACAAAGGTTTTGAAGGAGATACTCTAGCATCAGCATTACTTGCAAATAATATTGGTATAGTTGGTAGAAGTTTTAAATATCATAGACCAAGGGGAATATTTTCTAGTGGAGTCGAGGAATCTGGTGCTTTAGTTACTATTGGTTCAAAAGATAGAAGAGATCCAAATGTAAGAGCAACAACACAAGAATTATATAATGGTTTGGAAGCAAGTGGTCAAAATGCATTTCCAAATGTAAATTTTGATCTAGCTGGAATAAATAATTACTTAGGTAGGTTTTTTGCAGCTGGTTTTTATTATAAAACTTTTATGGGAATACCTCCACTTGAATGGGGTAAAGGAACAGCCATATGGATGTTTTTTGAAAAGTTTATTAGAAAAGCTGCGGGAATGGGAAGTGCTTCTGGGTTACCTGATCCAGATACTTATGAGCATGCTCATGATTTTTGTGATTTAATTGTTGTAGGATCAGGACCTGCTGGTGTTGCAGCTGCAATAGAGGCAGCAGAAAAAAAATTAGATGTTATTTTAGTTGAGCAAGATAATCTTGTTGGAGGAGATCAACTTGCAGAAAATAATTTTGATAACTCACAGATAAAAAATCAACTTGAAAATCTAGGCATAAAAATAATGACTAGAACTACTGCATTCGGATTATATGATAATTGCGTTGTTGGTTTATTAGAGAGAGTAACAGACCATATATCAGCACCAAATGTAAACATTCCACGCCAAAGATTTTGGACCATTAGAGCAAAGCATATAATTGTTGGTGCTGGAGCAATTGAAAGACACATTGCATTTAATAATAATGATATTCCTGGTGTAATGACCGTAAATGCATCAAAGCATTATTTAAATAGATATGGTGTATTAACCGGAAAAAGAATTGCGATAGCTACAAATAATGATTCTGTTTATGAAACAGCACAACAATTATCGGAAGCTGGAGCCAATGTAACTGTACTTGATTCACGAACTAATTTTGAAATTGAAACAAATAAAAGTTTTGAAATTAGAAAAGGGTATGTGCCTTATAATATTAATGGTTCAAAAAAAATTGATAGTTTAGATATATCAAAAAGTGAAACTATTAATAAATCTGAAACTATAAATTGTGATCAGGTTCTATTATCAGGTGGCTGGTCACCTGCTGTACTTGAACCGTTTAGGTATTTCTAAAACAAATTATTTTTTCCCAAAACCTGGTGGATGGAAAAATCCCATACAACCACTTTATGAAGTAAAATATAAAAAATCTAGATCAAAAAGTTTTGTAGATTATCAACATGATGTAACAACAGATGACGTAAGACTTGCACATCGTGAAGGTTTCATTTCGGTAGAGCATCTTAAAAGATACACAACTTTAGGTATGGCAAACGATCAAGGAAAAATGGGAAATATCATTGGATTATCTTTAATGGCTGAACTTTTAAATAAAGAAATTCCAGAAGTTGGAACTACTGTTTTCAGACCTCCTTATACTCCTGTATCTATAGGTGCCTTAAGCGGAAGAAATGTTGGAAAACATTTTAGGCCGTTAAGAGTAACACCAATGCATCAATGGAATATTGATCATGGTGCAAAAATGATTGAAGTTGGATTGTATCAAAGACCTTGGTATTATCCCAAAGAAAATGAAACTTTAAGTGACTCTTATATAAGAGAAGCATCAACAGTAAGAAAAACAGTTGGAATTTGTGATGTAACATCATTAGGCAAAATTGCTATTCAAGGATCAGACTCTACTGAATTTTTAAATAGAATTTATTCGAATGGTTTTTCAAAACTACAAGTTGGAAAAGCTAGATACGGTATTATGTTACGTGATGATGGTATTGTAATGGATGATGGCACATCTTGGAGATTAGCAGAAAATGAATATTTTATGACGACGTCTACAGGTGAAGCTGCAAAAGTGATGTCATGGTTAGAAGAATTACTTCAAACTAGATGGACAGATCTTAATGTTAATGTGACTAGTGTTTCTGAACAATGGGCAGGCGTATCAGTTGCAGGACCTAAATCTAGAGAAGTTCTCAATAATTGTGTCGATGATTCTTTGGTTATAACTAATAATAACTTACCTTTTATGGGTGTTACTTCAACATTTCTTAAAGGTAATATTCCTTGTAGAATTGCAAGAATTAGTTTCTCAGGTGAATTAGCTTTTGAAGTTTATGTCAAATCAGATTTTGCTAATACAATGATGGACTTACTTTGGGAAAATGCAAAAAAATATGATGGATGTTTATATGGATTAGAAGCTTTAGGTGCACTTAGAGTTGAAAAAGGTCACGTAACAGCTGCTGAGCTTGATGGAAGAGTAACTATTGATGATGCAGGTTTAAGCAAAATGGCATCTACAAAAAAATCATATATTGGAAGCGCAATGAGAAAACGAGGAGTATTAAAAAATAATGATCGAGAAATTCTTGTAGGTTTCTTTCCTGCAAATTTAAAGGAAACTTTTAATGCTGGAACTATTGTCTGTGAAAAAAATAATATTAAAGGACAGGGTATCGGAAGAATTACCTCAGTTACTTATTCTCCAGAACTTGGACATTGGATTGGATTAGGTTTTGTCAAAGGTGGCTTAGATAAATGGAAAGATACCAATTTAGTTGGGGCAGATCCTGTAAGAAATAAACAAATGAATTTAAAAGTTGTTTCACCACATATGATTGATCCTAAAGGAGAACGAATGTATGCATAGACATTCTGCACTAGAAACTCTTTATAAAGTTGGAAAATATTCAACAAATGAGAAACAATCTTTAACATTTAAGGAACTTAAAAGTTTAGAAATTTTACAAATAGCTTGTTGGCCTGATAAAATTAATGAAATAAATAATTTATTAACAAAAGAATTAAAAATTAAAATAATTCCCAATTTTAATAAAGGGATTATTTTTGATAATAAATCATTATGGAGAATGGAACCTTTGAAATGGTGGCTATTTAATAAAGAAATTAAAATAAGTGAGCAAATCGCAACAACTTTAGATATGTCTCATGCTTTCACAGGTATTGAAATTAAAGGAGATAATTCGTCATTATTTTTAAATAGACATCTTCCAATTGATTTAAGATCTAAGAATTTTCCAGACCTATCTTCCGCTAGTTCGGCTATTCATCATGTCAGTGTTAAGCTATTTAAAATATCCTCAAAAAACTACTGTCTATATATACCAAGAGGTTTTGCTTTATCAATTTGGGAGATCCTTCTTGAAACAGCAGATCAGTTTGGATATGAAGTATTAGAGAGATAAAGAGATTATCTAAAAAATTATGATTTTTTCACAAGAAGAATTTAATTCAAGAATCGCAAAAGTAAAACAGTCTATGAATAAAAGAGGTGTTGATATTCTTTTAACTACTGATCCCTCTAATATGAATTATCTAACTGGTTATGATGGATGGTCATTTTATGTTCCACAAGGAGTAATAATTTCTATAGATGAAGATCAACCATTTTGGTTTGGAAGAAAGCAAGATTCGAATGGTGCAAGGATTACAACTTTTTTAAATGAAGAAAATATATTTAGTTATCCTGAGCAACTTATTCAATCACCACCATTACACCCATATGATTATGTAGTTAAATTATTTAAAGACAAAAATTGGTCAAGTAAAAATATTGGCGTCGAAATGGATAGCTATTATTATACTGCAGAAAATCATAGGAGATTAAAAGATAATTTAACGAATGCTAAATTTATTAATGCACATCTTCTAATTAATTGGGTAAGATATGTAAAATCTGAAAATGAAATAAAATTTATGAAAGATGCTGGCACACTTGTGAAAGCAGGAATGACAACAGCATTTGATTCAATAAAAGAAGGTGTAAAACAAAGTACAGTTGCAGGAAAAATTCAAAATACTCTCATTGCTGGAAATGATTCAACACAAATGGGAGGAGAATATTCAGGTTTAGGTATAATACTTGCAAGTGGGAGATCAGCATCAGCATCACACTTAACTCCTAGTGATAAAAAATTTGAAAATAATGAAGGTACAATTATCGAATTAGGTGGTGTAAAACATCGTTATCACTGTCCTTTATCTAGAACTGTATATGTGGGCAAGCCTGATCCAAAGATATCGGATACATTAAAAATAACAAATGAAGGTATTGAGAAAGCTTTAGAACAAACAAAACCAGGAAATAGTTGTCATAATGTTGCAGTTGCTTTTTGGTCAGTATTAGAAAAATATGGATTAGAAAAAGAATCAAGAGCTGGTTACTCAATTGGTATTGGTTATCCTCCTGATTGGGGAGAACACACACTTAGTATCCGGAAAAATGAAAAGACACTTTTAGAACCTAATGTTACTTTTCATCTTATGTGTGGAATGTGGATGGATACGTGGGGATTAGAACTAAGTGAGTCAGTTAGAGTAACAGAATCAGGTTACGAGTTACTTACTCAAGTCCCAAGAGATTTGCATTTAGTAAATTAATCATTTGCATCACCACCTCCAGCACCTTTGGCTCTAGATTCCTCTGACTCAGGTACAAAAGTTCTAAAAGCTATCTTAGATATTTGATTCCAAGATTTTTTATCAGGATTTATGCCTTCAGATAGCAAATTATTTATATTCGATGATGGAATATTAATATCTAACTTTTGTTCATTTAAAATATTTTTTGTAAGTAAAAGATCAAAATTTCTTTGATAATTTGTAGAGATAATATCTCTATTAATACTAATATTTTTATTTGTTATTTGTGCATCAATTTTTTGATCTAACAAAAACTGTGAATTGATATTTTTTTTTGCATACTTATAAAGCAAAGGTATTAGGAATATGGGATCATTGCAATTTTTTAAAGTTAATTTTAAATTTTCTTTTTTATCTACTTTTGATATCAAATAATCAATTAATCCTGGCCCTATCATCAATGAAGACTTATTTTTACAATCAAACTCATCATTTATATTTGATGGATCTATGCTAGCATTAAAAGTGTTATCTAATTCTTTAATTTTTAATGTTAATAATTTGATTCCGTCTAAACCAAGTATTTCAAGCCAAGTTGTAATAAATGCAGCATCTTCATCTGATCCATAAGTGAACCCTAATCCTGAAAAAGCTCGCTGTGAATTAGTGTAGACTTCATAATAAGAGTAACTCACAGATATTAATATGAATTCATTGTTGCAAAACCCCATTCATCAACATTTTTATTATTTAGATCGGATAAATAAGGAGCTCCAGAAAAAAAACTTACTCTTAACCATCTATCTGACTTAGGATCATATCGATTGGCACCAAAAAAAGATAATTTAAATCTTAACATATCAATTGGTATTGTTTTTTTATCGAGAACATTATCTTGAACTTCCGAATAAGGATAATTTTTTAAAGATTGTATTCTTTTAACAATTCCTCTGTATTCAGGATGTGTTAATAAAAATTCACAAATTAATTGATTTTCATCTATATTTTTAATTTGCTTAAATAAGTCACTGACCATTTTTGCAATTCCTAAATTTTGCTCCAACTCACTTCCTTGTTCATTATATCTTTCACCTAGTCTAGGTTCTAACTTTGCTGCTGAAACATACCAAAATAAATAATTGCTATCTTTGTTATTAAAATCAATATTTTTTATCCAAGAATATTTATCATTGATTATTTTATTCAAATCTCCAATAGATTGATTTCCATCAATATCCATTATCTCCTCATCTGCCATATCTTCTGCTAACTCTTCTGATATTTGAGGATACAATTCAATTAGTTGTACTCTCGCAATTTCTTGAGTATCATTATTAAAATTCAAATCACAATAATCTAAGATATCTAACCATTTAAATTTTTGAGAAAGATCTAAGTCATTAATATAAAAAATATATTTTTTTAAATCCTCAGTAGTTACTTTATTTTTATTAATTTGGAATTGATCACTTGTGTTTACTTCTTCAAGATAATTTAAAGCTTTATTCAAAAGTTTTTTATATTTTTCGAAAACTATATTATCTAACTCAATTTCAGAAATTTCTTCTAATGTCTTTGTGTACTGCTTCATCCACTTATTAATCAACTTTGGATGTTTAATGATAAAAGGTGCCATACCTAAACCTGTTGAATTACCAATACCTAAATGTTGTTTAATTTTTCTATCTAACTTTACTGCTTTTTTTGGGTTTAATTGCCTTGCAACATGTTCAACTAATTCAATACTAAATTCTCTAATTAAATAAACTGATAACATTTCTGCTCTAAAGGGTTGATTGAAAACAGTTGTATTTTTTGTATTAGTAAAATCTGATAATCCAAATTTACCACTACCATAAACAGCAGTAGTTCTTAACAAATAGCCAACTTTATTTATTTCGTAAATATCTGGCTGATTACCATTTGAAAGACAATCGACAACATACTGAAAAAGTCTTACACTTTTATTTGCTCTACTAAGAATTAACTCATTTGGAGAATTTCGACCTGATTCTTGAAGGGGAATTGTTTTTTTTAATCTATTAAGATCTTCATTAGATAATTTACCAACATGTAATGTGTAGGCTGTATCCCATTTACTAGCGATAACTCTATCACTTCTATCCTTATCATCTAGAAAAGCAGAGAAACATACAAGTGAATAAGTTTGTTTATTAATAATTATTTCATAAACAACCGTACCGTAACCATCCTTATCTAAATCAAATTTTGATTTATGTATTGCCCAGTTGTCGTTGATCAATCTTCTTAACATACTTCTAGAAAAACTAAGGCGAGAAGGATAGCGTGAACCCATTCTTGATAGTTTCATGTAGTTATCGTTTTCTCTTACTTTTTGTAACATTTATTAAATATGTATAGTTAATTTTGGTTTTTTCATTAATAGAAGTATTAATCTATGTCAAAAATAAGTGAAGATATACTTCTAATTGATGGATTGGAATATTGTAACTGGAATAGGGAATTATTTGAAAATGCCCACCAAGCTGGATTAACTGCAATCCATGTGACATTAGTGTATTGGGAAAATACTGAAGAATCTTTCGAAAAAATAAATAATTGGCAACGTTTTTTTAAAGAGCATCATGACATTATTGCTCACGCAAAAACTACAGTGGATATTTTGGATGCTAAAAAAAATAATAAAGTTGCAATTATTTTTGGTTTTCAAAATTCTGCTCCTATTGCCAATGATATATTTTTAATTGAAAAATTTTTTGAAGCAGGTGTGAGATTTATGCAACTCACCTATAATAATCAAACTCCGCTTGCTGGAGGATGCTTCGAGCCTAAAGACTCAGGTGTTTCACGATTTGGAAAAGCTGTTATTGAAGAAATGAATAGACTTGGCATGATTGTAGATTTAAGTCATGCAGGAAAGCAAACTTGTCTTGATGCTATTGAAGTCTCAAATAAACCTGTGGCAATTTCTCATGCTAACCCAAACTTCTTTCATAAATCTAAAAGAAACATTGATACAGATATTTTACAAAAACTTGTTAAAAAAAATGGTTTTATTGGGTTAAGTTTATATCCTTACCATCTTAAAAATTTAGGCGATTGTACCATAGAAGATTTTTGTGAAATGATTAAGGAGCTTGTAAACCTAATTGGTGAAGACAATATTGGAATAGGGTCTGATCTTTGTTTAAATTGGTCCGATGATGTAGTTATGTGGATGAGAAATGGAAAATGGACCAAAAATATCGATTATGGAGAATCTAAAGATAAAAATCCAAAATGGCCTAAGTTACCAAGTTGGTATAAGCAACCAAGTGACTTAAATAATTTATTTTATTTAATGTGTGAAAATAATATTCCAGAAAAAGTTTCTACAAAAATAATAGGTCAGAATTGGTTCAATTTTATGAAAAATCAATTTTAGTTTCTACTACTAATAAAAGAAGCTGATAGTAAACTTATTATTACAATCGAAGCACCAATCATTTGATAAGTTCCTAAATTTTCTTTTAATAAAAAAACAGCTCCTAGAACACCGATCACTGGCTCTAAATATAAAAATAAAGCAGTATATGATTGTCCTATCTTTGGGATAGCAATTAATTGTGACAAAAGTGCAAAGCTATAACATACCGAAGGAATTAAAATTAAAAGATAAATACTGATATCAAAATTAAAATTTAAAGAAAAAAATATTTTTAATATTACAAAGAAGAAAATAGTATTAAAAATATTTATAAAGATATTAATTGGTATTGGTGAAATACCTTTTAAAGACATTTTCTGATTGATTATAATCATACTAGTAGATCCAAGTGATGCAAGAAAAGCTAAAAGAATACCTATTATATTTATTACTTTAAAAGATGGTCCTATAACTAAAACAATTCCTAAAAATGTTACAAAAAATAAAAGCTTTACAGTTAGTGAAATTTTTTCTTTATCGATAATAATAGAAAATAAAAGTACATAAATTGGATAGAGGCAAAAAATAAGAATTGTTAAACTAACTTCAATAAATATAACTGAAGTCAATAACCCAAGTGTTAATAATATAGAACCAGCTGATATAGATAAAAAGTATTTTAGGTTCTTTGTAAAAATTTCAAATAGATTCTTTTGATAAGGGATAAAAGGTAATATAATGATCGAGGCAACTGCATAACGTAAAAAAATTGTTAATGCTACAGAGGCGCCTGAATTATATGCTATTTTTGTGGTAGGGCCAATTAAGCCAAATAAAATCCCAGCAACTAAAGCAAAAATAACACCAAATATGAACATTTTTTAAATTAACTTTTGACTATTTGTTTTCATGCAGTTATTCAAGAATCATTACTAAATATATTATGAATGACACATCTCAAAGTTTCGTTAAATTTGAAAAGATCGATAAAAGTTATGATGGAGAAGTACTAGTAGTAAAAAACTTAAACTTGGATATTGCTAAGGGTGAGTTTGTAACAATGTTGGGTCCATCAGGATCAGGTAAAACAACAACTTTGATGATGTTAGCTGGTTTTGAAACACCTACAAACGGTGAAATATTTTTAGATACTAAGCCAATAAGTAAAATACCTCCTTATGAAAGAGAAATTGGAATGGTATTTCAAAACTATGCTTTATTTCCCCATATGACTGTTGCGGAAAATTTATCATTCCCTCTAGAAGTAAGAAAAATTTCAAAACCAGATATTAAAGAAAAAGTGCAGAAAGCTCTTGATATGGTTGAGTTAGGTAATTTTGGTACTAGATTTCCTGCTCAATTATCTGGTGGACAACAACAAAGAGTTGCTTTGGCTAGAGCGCTGGTATTTGAACCTCGCCTAGTATTAATGGATGAGCCTTTAGGTGCCCTTGATAAGAATTTACGTGAACAGATGCAATACGAAATAAAACATATTCATGATAGGATTGGCATAACAGTTGTGTATGTTACGCATGATCAAAGCGAAGCTTTAACAATGTCCAATAGAATTGCAGTATTTAATGATGGGGTTGTACAACAATTATCTACACCTGATATTTTATATGAGAAACCTGAAAATTCATTTGTGGCTAAATTTATTGGAGAAAATAATACACTAAATGGTGTTGTAAAAGAAATTAATGGAACGTCATGTGAAGTTGAATTAGATGGTGGTTTTGGAACCGTTAAAGCATTAAAAATAAATGTAAATGAAGTTGGAGAAAAAACTCAACTATCAATTAGACCTGAGCGTGTTTCAATAGACAGTTCTACTTCTGGCTCAAACAATTTTTCAGGAAAAATCGAAGAATTAATTTACCTAGGTGATCATATTAGGGCTAGGCTTGATGTTTGTGGAAATAATGAATTTATAGTAAAAGTCCCTAATGAAGGAAGTTTTAGTCATAAAGAAGGAGATCAACTGAATTTAAGCTGGGATTCTGAAGATCTTAGAGCGTTAGATCTGTAATTATACTTTTTTCTTTATATTTAGCCAAAAATTTTTACTTTTAGCCCTTTTTTTTCATTTCTCGACATGTTATTAAACAATCATTACGGACATAATCTTAAGATTAAATAATTAAAAATAGGAGGATATATATGTCTAAATTTTTAAAAGCCTTCTTATTTGTGTCACTCGTATTTGCTCCTTTTGCAGCTAGCGCTGTAACGGTTGCTTCATGGGGTGGTGCTTATACAGAAAGTCAACAAAAAGCTTATGCTGATACATATTCTGATCCTAGCTCAATTGTCTTTGAAAACTACAACGGAGGTTTAGGTGAAGTAAGAGCTCAAGTAGAAAGTGGAAACGTAACTTGGGACTTAGTTGATGTACTGCCAGCTGATGCTATTACTGGTTGTGATGAAGGATTATTTGAGGATATTTCAGATGAAATCGCATCAATGGGTGTACCAGGACCTGACGGAGAATCAATCGCTGAAGATATGGAAAATAATGGATTAAATTACCATTCTGGTTGGGATTGTTGTGTACCACAAATATTCTGGACTTACGTAGTATTCTATGACCCAGATGCTTTCCCAGGTGAAAAACCTGATAGTATGGCTGACTTTTTTGATGTGGAAAAATTTCCAGGTAAAAGAGGTATCCACACTTGGGCTGATGGAATTATTCAGAAAGCTTTAGTTGCAGATGGAGTAGAACCAAATGCAGTACCAACGGTTTTTGCAAATCAAACTGGTGCAATTGATAGAGCTTTTGAAGTAATGGATAAAATTAAAGATCATGTAGTATTTTGGTCTGCAGGCTCACAACCACTTGAATTAGTAAAAAGTGGTGAAGTTATAATGGCTGTTGCTTATAATGGTCGTGTTGGTGCAGCCAATCTAGCTGAAGGAGAAAACTTTGAATATATTTGGGAGGGACAAGTTCTAGACCAAGAATATTTATGTTTAACAACTGGATCTCCTAATAGAGAAGCAGCTCTTGATTTTATGATGCATGCTTCAAGCCCTGAGTCACAAGCTGAACAGGCAAAATATATTACTTACGGACCAATGAGAGCTTCTGGTATTCCTATCATTGAAGCAAATGAGCCTTGGGGTCCTGGAGGAGTAGATATTATGCCTCACATGCCTAATACTCCTGAGCGTTTAAAAGTTTCTATCGTTAATGATCCACAATGGTGGTCAGATAATGGTGCAGAAATTAGTGAACGTTACTCAGCGTGGATGGGTAACTAAGGTTGATAATTTAAATTTACTATTTTAAAGTAAAGGCGAGATTTTTCTCGCCTTTATTTATTTTTGGAGGATTGTATTTCTACTTCTGCATTACTTACAACGGACGGGGTTCCTTTAAAGCAAAGTTTAAAAAAAGCTGAGCGAAAAAATAAATTAAGAGCTTTCTTATTAGTTTTTCCACTATTACTTTTTATAATCGTTACGTTTGTTATGCCAATTGGCGATATGCTTTTTAGAAGTGTTGATGATAGTCAAATCAATGGAGTATTTCCAAATACTTTCAATGAATATAAAAAATGGGATAAAGAAAAAGACGTACTCCCACCAGAAGAAGTTTATAAAGCTCTTTTTGAAGAACTTGCTTATGGGGAGAAAATACAAATTGGAAGAGCTTTAACTAGAATGAATTATTCAAAATCAGGTTGGAAAAGTCTGATTAAGACAACTTCTAGACAAATCAAAAAAGCTGTAAAAAAAAATGAACTTCCAAATAATTATAAAGAATTTTTAATTAGTGCTAATGAAAAATGGGCCGACCCAACTTTTTGGTATGCGATGGGGCAAATGGTGAACAATACTACACCTATTTATTATTGGAATGCTCTTGATAGAACTTATGATCAAGATCAAAATGTTGTCATGCAAGATGAAAAAAGACGAATTTATATAAAAACTTGGATTAAGACCTTAAAAATAAGCGTTTATGTTACAATTTTTTGTTTAGTTCTTGGTTTTCCAGTAGCTCACCTTCTTGCAAATTTACCATTAAGATACAGTAATCTTCTTATGATTTTTGTTTTACTACCATTTTGGACATCACTTTTAGTACGAACTACTGCTTGGATTGTAATGCTTCAACAAAATGGAGTAATAAATGGAATATTGGTATGGTTAGGTATTTTGAGTGATGATGGTCGATTACAATTGGTTTATAATGAAACAGGAACTTTAATTGCTATGACTCAAATATTATTACCATTTATGATACTTCCTTTGTATAGTGTGATGAGAGTTATTCCCAAAAGTCATATGAGAGCTGCACAAAACTTAGGCGCTAAACCTGCCACTGCTTTTTGGAGAGTATATTTACCGCAAACTATACCTGGCATGAGTGCAGGCGGACTACTAGTTTTTGTTTTAGCAATTGGATATTTTATTACTCCTGAATTAGTAGGAGGTAAAGATGGAAAATTGATTGGTCATTGGATTGCTTATCATCTTAAAACAACATTAAACTGGGGCTTATGCGCTGCTTTAGGTGCAATTCTTCTTGGTGTAATGCTAGTATTTTATTGGCTATATAATAAAATAGTTGGCATAGACAATATTAAGTTAGGATAATTTATGGCACTACCAAGTTACGCAACTCCAGTACAAAGAACTTACTACTACGCCTATTTATTTTTTTGTGCAGTAGTCTTCTTTTTTTTAATTGCACCTTTGTTTGCTATTATTCCAATATCTTTTAGCGTTTCACCTTTTATGGTTTTTACAGAAGGAATGCTTGCTTGGCCTCCAGAACCAGAAGCATGGTCTTTAAGATGGTATAAAAACATGATTGGTGATTGCAGTGCAGATGTTGTTTCTTCTACTGTTCCTTGTTCAACAAAATGGATGAAAGGTACAGTAAATAGTTTTTATATTGGTACCATAGCAACTGTTATTGCCACAGCGTTAGGTACATTAGCTGCTTTAGGTTTGAGTAGACCTCATATGCCATACAAAGGATTAATAATGGCAATCTTAATTTCACCAATGATAGTTCCATTAATTATCACAGCTGCAGGTATGTTTTTCTTTTATGCTAGAATAAACCTAGTTTATACATTTACAGGTGTAATTCTTGCACATGTTGCTCTGGCTACACCTTTTGTAGTAATCACTGTAACGGCAACATTAGTTGGTTTCGATATGAATATGGTAAAAGCAGCACAAAGCTTAGGTGCTAAACCAATGAGAACATTTTTTAAAGTAATTATGCCATTAATTTTACCAGGTATTATATCAGGAGCTTTATTTGCTTTTATTACATCGTTTGATGAAGTTGTTATAGTTATGTTTATGGCAAGTATTGATCAGTTAACTATTCCAAAACAAATGTGGGCCGGAATACGACAAGAAATTAGCCCTGTTATTTTATGTATGGCAACTTGCTTAGTACTTCTTTCAATATTCTTATTAACTACAGTTGAGCTTCTTAGAAGAAGGTCTGAAAAACTCAGAGGTATTAAAGCTCGATAAATTAGTGAAGAACATTGCTATTATTGGTGCTGGCATAGTTGGTATATGTAGCGCATATTTTTTAAAAAAATCTGGATTTAATGTAACTTTAATTGATAGGGAGCAGCCTGGCTCAATGACAAGTTTTGGGCATGCTTGTACTTTTGCAGACTATGCTAATGTTCCTGTTAACTATCCTGGATTGATCTGGGATATACCATCAATGCTTTTAAGGAAAGATGGTCCTTTAGCAGTTGATTTTTTTTATATTTTAAAGAACTTACCTTGGGCAATAAGTTTTTTAAAAAACTGTAAAAAAGAAAAAGTTAATGAAATAGCAAACTCTCTAACCAACCTTTTAAAACACTCGCAAATATCTTACGATGAAATTTTTCAAGATGTAAATGTAAAAGAATATATTAACTATGAAGAAAATCTTTATCTTTTTGATTCAAAAAAATCTTATGAAAATTATGAATACGCAAATATTATTAGAAAAAATAATAACGTTAAAGTAAGAAATTTAAATAAAGATGAAGTTAAAGAATTAGAACCAAATTTAGCTGATGTTTATTATTCTGGGCAAGTCTTCACTGGATCAAGACACACAACAAATCCATTAGCAATAAGTACTAAGATTTTTGAAAAGTTTTTAGAACTAGGTGGTGTTTATATAAATCAAAATATAAAAAATTTAACACAGAAAGAAAAAAATATAGAATTATTTTTGGAAAATAAAAAACTTAATTTTGATAAAATTATTGTAAGTGCTGGTGCTTGGTCAAATCAAATTGCTAATAAGCTTGGAGATAAATTCCCTCTTGATACCGAAAGAGGGTATCACCTTTTATTTGAAACTGAAGAGAAATTAATAAATCGTCCTGTTGCTTGGTCTGAATCTGGATTTTATTTAATACAAATTCATGATGGTATAAGAGCTGCTGGTACAGTTGAAATAGCAGGTTTAAATAAACCACCTAATAAAAAACGTCTTAAAATGATAGAGAGACAATCAAGAAAGGTTTTGCCCCAATTAAAAGAAGTAAAATCAACATGGATGGGGAGAAGGCCTACCTTACCAGACTCATTACCTGTTATTGGAAAGTCTCGCAAAAATAATAATGTCATTTATGCATTTGGACATCAACATATTGGCTGGACTTTAGGAGCTGTTACAGGAAAAATTATTGATAGTTTATCAAAAGATCAATTGCCAAATATAGATATTAGCGCTTATTCTCCTAACCGATTTTAACCTAAACTAATTCCAACATTTTTGACTTGAAGATAAGATTTTAGTCCATCCACTCCTTTTTCACGGCTATATCCTGATTGTTTATAACCTCCAAAAGGAGTTGCATGATTTCCGGTAAACCATTTGTTTACATATACTTGACCAGCTTCTAATTTGCTTGCAGTCCAAGATGCTTTTTTAAGATCTTTTGTAAAAACTCCAGCACCTAAACCATACTCAGTATCATTCGCAATATCAATTGCTTCTTCTTGATCTTCATATTCAAGAACTGATAGTACTGGACCAAAAATTTCTTCTCTGGCTACAGTCATACTTTGTTTAACATTGTTTAGAACTGTTGGTTCCATAAAATATCCTTCACGTTCTAATCTTTTTCCACCATATGCTGCTTCTGCTCCTTCTTGGATTCCTGATCTTGCATAACCTTCAACTTTTTGAAGCTGATTTTCTGATATAACTGGAGTTAGGTCTGTATCTTTTTCTATACCAGGTCCAATTTTTAACGATTTACTCATATCAACAAGCTTATCTACTAATTCATCTTTGATTGATTTATGAACTACCAATCTAGACATCGCTGTACAAATTTGTCCTGCAACACTAAATATTCCTGAACGCGCACTCTCTAAAACTTCATTTAGATCTGCGTCAGGGTAAACTATACCAGCTGACTTACCACCTAATTCAACTACAGCAGGTATAGCTTTGTCAGCACAAGCATGAAGTATCTTTTTTCCAGTTGCGACTGAACCTGTAAATACTACGTGATTTACATCTTCATGAGATACAAGATAAGATCCTGCCTCATTCCCATATCCACAAATTATGTTTATTAATCCTTCAGGTACTCCAGCATTTTGTATTGCTTTAGCAAAAACTGTTGCTGACAAGGGGGTTAATTCTGCAGTTTTAATAATTGTTGAATTTCCTGTAGCAAAAGAACATGACAGTGATCTTCCAATCATTGATAATGGAAAATTCCATGGCACAACATGTGCTGATATACCAAATGGTTCTAAAACTGTGTAATCAAAAACATTTTTTGCAACAGGTATTGTTTTACCCTCAAGTTTATCTGTTAAGCCTGCATAATAATCAAACATATCTGCTACATCATTGAATTCTTTAATTGCTGAGGCGATATTTTTTCCATTTTCATAACAAAGAAGCTCACCACCTTCTTTTGAAACCTTTCTTGTCTCTTCTGCAATTTTTCTCATTAGTTTCGCTCTTGAAAGTAAAGGCATATCTACAAGTACTCTGCTGTTATAAGAATTTTTAGCTGCTTCAACCGCAAGATCAACTTCATTTTTTTTTGCACATGAAATTTCGCCAATGATTTTACCATTTGAAGGATCATCAACCTTTATTGTTTCTTTGGACTCACTTTCAATCCATTTATTATTTATAAAATTCTTATATTTTTCCATTTTCTGCGTTTTTTAATCAATTATTTTTGTTTCATTCTTTATCATTTAGGATATGAAAATGATACAAATTTAATTTTAAGAAACATGAGTATTACATTCAATCAGTTAAAAAAACTAATAACAAAAAAAGAAATAGATACAGTTTTAGTTTGCGTATCAGATATGCAAGGTAGACTAAATGGTAAAAGAGTTACTGGAAAAGCCTTTATTGATTATGTCTATAAAGAAACGCATATGTGCGATTATCTCTATACAGTCGATATGGATATGTTTACTGTACCCGGATATAAATCTTCTTCATGGGAAACGGGTTATGGAGATATGACTGTAATTCCAGATCTCAAAACGATAAAGATAGCAAATTGGTTAAATAAAACAGCTATAGTAATATGTGATTGTTTAGACCATTCAGGAAAAAAACCACTTATTCATTCAACAAGACAGATATTAAAAGATGTTTTAGCTAAGGCGGACAAAATGGGATTTCAATCTATGGTTGGTTCAGAATTAGAATTTTTTCTTTTCAATCAAACTTATGAAGAAATTCATAATAATAATTATACTAAACTTAAAGAGTCTTCTTGGTATATTGAAGATTACATGATTTTCCAAACTACGAAAGAAGAGGATGTGATGCAGGAATTAAGAAATTCTCTTTTAGATAGTGGAATTTATGTAGAATGTTCAAAGGGTGAAGCAGCTCCAGGACAAGAAGAAATTAATGTTGTTTTTTCCGATGCATTAAACATGGCTGACAATCATATTTTAATTAAAAATGCGACAAAAGAAATTGCTTATAAACATAACAAAGCCGTAACCTTTATGGCTAAATATAACAAAGAAGTTTGTGGAAGTTCATGTCATATTCATAACTCTTTATTCGATAAGAAAACAAAGAAAAATATTTTTTATAACCCTAAGGATAAATATGGCATGTCTGATATTTTTAAAAGTTATCTTGCGGGACAAATTAAATTATTACCAGATATTTCAATTTTTTTAGCACCAAATATTAATTCTTATAAAAGATTTCAAGATGGATCATTTGCTCCTACAAAATCTGTTTGGGGCATTGATAATCGTACTGCTGGGTTTAGACTAGCTGGTCATGGATCATCCATAAGAATTGAATGTCGAGTCCCAGGAGCGGATGTTAATCCTTATCTTTCTTTTGCTGCTTTAGTTGGTGCTGGGTTGTATGGTATTAAAAATAAACTTAAATTAGATAAGCCTTATTCTGGGAATATTTATGAGAAAAAAGTAAATGAAGTTCCTAAAACACTTAACGAAGCAATTCAACTTGCTAAAAAATCTAAATTTTTAAAAGAGATATTTCCACAAGATGTACTAGATCATTATATCCATGCTGCTGAATGGGAACAAAAAGATTATGATGGTTCAGTTAATGATTGGCAATTACGAAGATATTTCGAACGAGGCTAATTTTACTAAATGTTTGAGACTATTACTCCAATAGACAATTCCGTCTTAGTTAAAAGAGAATATGCAACAGAAGAAGATATTGAAAAAAGTCTCAGCAATTCCTATTCTGTAAGAGAACATTGGAAAAATATATCTCTAGAAGAAAGAAAAAAGTCAGTTTTAAATTTTGTAGAAATATTTTTAAAAAATAAGGATGTTTCTAGTAATTTATGTAAGCAAATAGGCAGACCTATAGCACAGTGCCCAGGAGAGATGCGAGGTTTTGAAGAAAGAGCTCGTTATATGATTGAAAATGCTGATAGAGCACTATCAAGAGTTGTATCAATTAAAAATGATGAATTTGATAATTATATAAACAAAGAACCACTAGGGACTATATTTGTAATTGCACCATGGAATTACCCTTTCAACACTTCTGTTAATTCAATTGTACCAAGTTTACTTGCAGGTAATGCAGTTATATTAAAACATTCTTCTCAAACTCCACTCTGTGCTGAAGAATTATATGAGGCAGCTAAACAATCTTCATTACCAAAAAATATTTTTCAGTATTTACATTTAGATCATGATCAAACATCAAGAATAATTTCAGATTCAAGAATTAATCATGTTTTATTTACAGGTTCTGTAAGTGGCGGAAAACAAATAAAAAAATCTATAGGCACTAGATTTATTGGAGCTGGTTTAGAGTTAGGTGGAAAAGATCCTGCTTATGTTAGAGCTGATTGTGACTTAGATCATGCTGTTGAAAATTTAGTTGATGGATCATACTTCAATTCTGGCCAATCTTGTTGTGGTATTGAAAGAATTTATGTTGATAAAAAAATATACAATACATTTGTAGAAAAATTTAAAGATGTAACTGAGAAATATGTTTTAGGAAATCCACTAGAGACGGAGACAAATTTAGGTCCAGTAGTGAAGCAATCTGCTGCAAATAATATTAGATCTGAAGTTAACAACGCAATTAGTCAAGGTGGAAAGAATATTATAGATAACAAAAAATTTAATTTAGATGATGGTAATAATTGTTATGTAAGCCCTAGTGCACTCATCAATGTCGATCATTCGATGAAATACATGATGGAAGAAATATTTGGTCCTTCAGTTGGAATAATGAAAGTAGAAAATGAAAATGAAGCTTTATCTCTAATGAATGATAGTTCTTATGGGTTAACAGCAAGTATTTGGACAAATGATAAGTCTTTTGCAGAAAATTTTGGAAAAAATGTTGAGACAGGAACTTTTTTTATGAATAGGTGTGATTACTTAGATCCCGGCTTAGCATGGACTGGTGTAAAAGATACAGGAATTGGCGTTACTTTATCTGTTCTAGGATTTGATCATTTAACAAGAGCAAAAAGCTATCATATAAGAAATATTTAAGATTATGGAAAATATTAATTGGAATTATCCTACTACAATCTGGTTTGGTGTTGATAGAATAAAAGAAATACAAAAAGCCTGTGAAGAATTAAATATTCAAAAACCATTAATTGTTACTGATAATGGAATTTTAAAAACAAACATTATTAATAAGTTAAATGATTGTTTAGATAAACAGGCAATTGTTTATAGTGATGTTAAATCAAATCCTACAGGTAAGAATGTTGAAGATGGTGTTAAAGTATTTAATGAAAATAAACATGATGGAGTAATAGCTGTTGGTGGAGGCTCGGGTATGGATACAGGAAAGGCAATTGCATTCATGGCCAAGCAAGAAAGACCAATCTGGGATTTTGAAGATATTGGTGACTGGTGGACTAGAGCTAATGCAGATTCAATTTTTCCTATAATTGCTCTACCTACTACAGCTGGAACAGGTTCTGAAACTGGAAGAGCGTCAGTCTTTACTAACGAACAAACACAAGAAAAAAAAATAATTTTCCATCCAAAAATGCTTCCATCAATTGTTATCCTTGATCCAAATTTGACAATTCCACTTCCTGCAAATCTAACAGCCTTTACAGGAATGGATGCGCTAGCTCATTGCTTAGAAGCATATTTGTCGAATATTTTTCATCCTTATTCACAAGGTATTGCATTAGAGGGCATTAGATTAGTAAAAAATAATCTTGTTCTTGCTTTTAATGATGGATCAAATCTAGAAGCTAGATCGCATATGCTAGCATCTTCATCTATGGGCTCAATAGCTTTCCAAAAAGGTTTAGGTGCTATCCATTCTTTAAGTCATCCTGTTGGTGCAATTTATAATACACATCATGGATTAACCAATGCAGTATTTATGCCATATGTTTTACAATATAATAAAAAAGGAATTGAAGAAAAAATTATTGATATTTCAAGATATATAAATTTAAAATCAGCAACATTTAATAATTTTATGGATTGGATTTTAGAGCTTAGATCTAATTTAAATATTCCTCATACTTTAAGTGAAATAATTGATGATGACAAAAATTTAGAAAAAATGAGTTTAATGGCTTTTAATGATCCATCAACAAGTACAAATCCTATACCAGTTAACGCAGAAGATTTTTTAAAAATGTATATTAACGCCTTTAAAGGTGATTTATAAATTTATAGCGTTGCTCCAATTATCCAAGGATTAAATTCATCATCACCATAATCATTTATTTCACTCTTTGATTTTTCACCAGATGCAACTGAAATTATTTTATCAAATATTTCTTTGCCAACTTCATTAACGCTTGCAACGTTATCCATAATAGTACCAGCATTGATGTCCATATCTTCACTAAGTTTATTATACATATTTGTATTTGTTGCTATTTTAATACTTGGAGTGGGTTTAAATCCAAAGCACGAACCTCGACCAGTAGTAAAACAAATAACATTAGCGCCAGAAGCAACTTGACCAGTTACAGATACAGGATCGTAACCTGGAGAATTCATAAAGTTAAAACCTTTGGTTTTTACCTGTTCAGCATAATCGAGAACATCAACCATATTTCTATTTCCAGCTTTGGATACTGCACCTAATGATTTTTCCAGAATTGTAGTTAAACCTCCTTTTTTATTACCAGGACTTGGATTATTATCTAATGTGCTATCGTTGCTAGCAACATATTTTTTCCACCATTCAATTTGTTTATTTAGTTTTTCTATATTTTTTTCGTTTAATGATTTTTCAAATAATAAATGTTCTGCTCCATATATTTCTGGAGTCTCTGATAGTAATGTTGTTCCACCATGATCAATAATCATATCTGAAGCAAAGCCTAGTGCAGGATTTGCAGTTATCCCAGAATACGAATCTGAACCACCACATTGCAAAGCAACTGTTAGTTCTGAAATGGGTATATTTGTTCTAGAAATACTATTAATTTCATTTAGTTGATTAATAATTTTTGAAGTTACTTTCGTTATTATTTCATTTGTTCCACCTTCATCTTGAATATTCAAATATTCAATATTTCTTTTTTCCTGATCATTGTTGTACAAACTTATTTGGGCACATTCGCATCCAAGTCCAATAACAAAAACTTTTCCAAAATTAGGATGAATTTTAAAACCTTCAATAGTTCTGTTAAATACATTCATGGCATATCCAGAAGTATTCATCCCACAACCTGATGAATGTTTTAAACAAACTGCCCCATCAATGTTATCAAAATTATTATCTTTTAAATAATTATTTATTTTATCAGATATTTTTTTAACAACTGTTGCTGAACAATTAACTGTACTAATTAAACCTATATAATTCCTAGTACCTGATGATCCATTATTCCTTTTAAAGCCTTTAAAGTATTCTGTTTTTTCACTTTTATTAATATCATTTCTAATATCTTTACTAAGGAATATTATTTATAGATTTAATTCCATAATTTATATTAATATTCTGAGGAATATCCATTGGAGCAATTCCAATATTATCTTTTTCATTTAATTTGATTATGTTAAACATAACTTAGATTAATATATCATAAATAATCATGAACGAAATCGCAACTTATCCATCACTAAAAGATAGAGTAGTGCTTATTACAGGAGGTGCCTCAGGAATTGGGGAAAGTATTGTCGAACAATTTGCTTCTCAAAAATCAAAAGTTGCATTTTTAGATATAAATGATGAGTTAGGTAACGAATTATCAAAAAAAATTAAAAACAAATATGATATTGATAGTCTATTTGTAAAATGTGATTTAAAAAATATAGAACAACTTAAAAGTTCATTAGAAAAAGTAAAAAAAGAAATTGGGCCAATTTCAATTCTGGTAAATAATGCAGCAAATGATGAGAGACATGATCTAGATAGTGTCACCCCTGAATATTGGGATGATAGAATGAATATTAATTTGAGACATTATTTTTTTGCAACACAAGCTGTCTATAAAGATATGAAAAATTTTGGTAAAGGATCTGTTGTAAACATTGGAAGTTTTTCATGGATGATTTCCCAAGGCGGTATGGCTGGATATACCACTGCAAAATCTGCTATTATGGGATTAACGAGAACTTTAGCAAGAGATTTAGGTGTTTATAATATCAGAGTAAATTGTATTGTTCCTGGCTGGATCATCACGGATAGGCAAAAAAAATTATGGCTTACTCCAGAAATTGAAAAAACCCAACTTGAGAGACAATGTATAAAGAGAATGCTTATGCCAGAAGATATATCAAAACCAGTTTTGTTTTTTGCATCTGATCAAAGTTCTGGTTGTACTGCACAAAATTATGTCATTGATGGTGGCATAGTTAATTAATGAAAAAAAAATCCAAAATTGCTTTTGGTAGATTAGACTTACTTAGAAATGATACTTTAAATAATAAAAATAAAATTAGAATTGGTTTTATTGGTGGAGGTCCTAATTCATTTATTGGATACACTCATAGGTTATCAGCAAGATTTGATAATAAATTTGAATTTGTTGCTGGAATATTTTCAAAAGATAAAAAAAAATCTAAATCTTTTGGTTCTTCATTAGGATTAGCTGATGATCGTTGTTACAGTGATTATAAGTCTATGGCATCCGCTGAGTCAAAAAGAAATGATGGTATTCAAGCGCTTGGAATAATGACTCCATCGGGTGATCATTATAAGATAGCAAAAGCATTTATTGAAAAAGGAATACATATTATTTGTGACAAACCTTTAACTGCAACAGTTGAGGATGCTGTTAAATTAAAAAAAGTTATTTTAAAAAATAAAATTGTATTTGCATTAACACACAATTACTCAAGCTATCCAATGCTACGAGAGGCAAAAAATATTATTTCAAATCATAAATTAGGAAAAATCAATTTAATAAATGTTGAGTACCCCCAAGGTTATACAGTTGGGGTAAAAAAGAAAGATGAAAAAGCAACATTAAAATGGAGATTAGATAAAAAACGAGGTATAATATGGGTATCTTCTGCTGCTACCGGCGGAGAAAACGGCTTAAAAATTAGGGTGTATGGAACAAAAGGTTCAATAGAGTGGTTACAAGATGATCCAAATAATCTAAAGTTTACAGAACTAGATAAACCAATGAAAGTTATAACAAGAGCAAGTAAATTAGTATCTAATTTTTCACTTTCCTCTTCAAGAATAGCTGCTGGTCATCCAGAGGGTTTTTTTGAGGCTTTTGCAAATATTTATTCAGAATTCGCTGATCAGATTCATAATAAAAATAAAAAATATTCATTTCCAACAATTGATGACGGTGTTGCTGGTATTAAATTTATTTATGCAGCAAAAAAATCTTCTAATTTAAATTCAAAGTGGGTAAAAATCTAAAATGATTAATTTTGCCTTATTAGGAACAGGAAGAATTGGGAAATTACATGCGTCAATCATAAATGCACATCCAGAAGCGAGTCTTAAATACGTTTATGATATTGATACAAGCTCTGCAAAAAAAATTGCAAAAAAATATAGTTGTGAAGTTGCAAAGACTGCAAAGGAAGCGATTTCTTCAGATCAAATTAATGCTATTTTAATTGCATCTGCAACACCGACTCATACAGATTATATTGCTCTAGGAGCAGAATTTAACAAAGCTATATTATGTGAAAAGCCAATTGATTTAGATATAAATAAAGTAAATAAATGTTGGCAAAAAATTAAAAAATATAAACCAACTATTCAAATTGGTTTTAATCGAAGATTTGATCCTAATCATAATAAAGTTCAAAGTGAGGTTCTATCAGGAAAGATTGGAAACATTGAAATGATTGTAATCACAAGTAGGGATCCTTCTCCACCTGGCATTGATTATTTAAAACAATCTGGAGGTATTTTCAGAGATTGTTCAATTCATGATTTTGATTTAGCACGATTTATTCTTAATAATGATCCAATTGTAGAAGTTTTTGCACAAGGTTCAGTAAATGTTTCAAATGATTTTAAGGTTACAAATGATTATGATACAACCATGTGTATTATGAAATCTAAAAAAGGTGTTTTAGTTCATATAAATAATTCAAGAAGAGCTGTATATGGTTATGATCAAAGACTCGAAGTATTTGGAAGTAATGGTATGCTAATTTCTGATAATGTTCCTAATAATGATATCAATTATTATAATCAAAATTTATCATTTGCAAAAAAACCAATTAAAAATTTTTTTATAGAAAGATACAAAGATGCTTATCAAATACAATTAGATCAATTTATTAAATCAATAAAAAATAAAAAAAATACATCAGTCACTTTTGAGGATGGAAAGAATGC
>LULO01000110.1_pt1 | contig 31781 bp, 53 predicted proteins | sample 728121 | NCBI WGS metagenome assembly LULO01 (sample SAMN03860287, study PRJNA289734) | marine metagenome | biome: seawater column; feature: ocean; material: water; isolation source: Red Sea water column Station 149 - depth 50m | place: Saudi Arabia: Red Sea | collected 2011-10-15 | depth 50 m | reverse complement strand
TGGAATAGATAATGCTTATATATTACCAGAGGGTGCATCCTTTAGTTATGTTGCTCCAGGAGGTAGTTTGGTTGAATTAATTGAAGCAACAAAATCAATGGCTAATCAAGTTGCAGAAAACAACCAGCTTAGAATTAGATGGGGTGAATCTGGAGGTAATGCCCCAAGTGGTGAGGCGTTACGAATATTAGAAATTGAGAATCTTGAGGCAAGAAAAAGTGATTTATCTATTTTTAGAGAATGGGAGCAAGAGCGTTACAATATAGATCGAAGAATATTAGAAGTTCATAATGTTATGAACTTATCTGAGGATTATTCAGTTGACTTTGGCGAGGTGTCTTATCCATTATCTCCAAAAGAAGAAAGGGAAATGCTATCTTGGAAACTAGATAATAATATCATTAGCCAAAAAGATTTGTTGTTGTATTATAATCCTGACATGAGTGATGAAGAGTTAGAAACTAAAATGTCTGGAATCATGGAAGAAAACCAACAAGTTGCAAACTCTCAACAACCTCAATCAACTTTCCAAAGAATCTTAAATGGCTCAGGTACAACCAGCAGTCAATAAATTCACAAAAGATGTTCAAAAGCTAGAAAGGACATTTAAAAGAAACTTAACAAGGGTCGTAAGAAATTTGGGGGCGTTGTCTGATACGCAATTAATAAATGCTGTTGGGCAATTAAACCTATTTAATGAATTAATTAATTCTGGTTATGGCAATGCGTTAAACAATTTAGAAGATGATTACAGTAAGCTATTAGAACAAACCATAGCAGAAGCATCAAGAAGAGGAGTTACAGCGTTAAGTGGGGCAGGTTTACAAGGATTAGAAACATTAAAAGATTTAAACACTGCTCAATTATTAGGTCAAGCAAGAGGATTCTCAGATAGATTAACTTCATCTATTTTCCAAAACTTATATGGAGGAGTAAGCATTAATGACACAATAGATGCTATTGGAAACATTGGGTTGGCAGATTACCAATTAAACACAAGCGTTTACACAAGCATTAAAACATTTGATGATCTTGCTAGATATAAAGTTTTTGAGGGCATAGATGTTAAGTGGACTTACTTTGGGCCGCTTGATTCAAAAACTAGGGATAGTTGCAGAGCAACAATAGAAAATGAAAGAAACAATTATCCAAAAGGATATACAGAAAAACAAGTAAATGGAAGTGGCACACCCTTTGGATTCCGTGGAGGATTTAATTGTAGACACTCTTGGGAAATACATCCAGATATTTAATGAAAAAAGCAAAAGACATTACAACATTTAAAAGAAACCAATGGTTAATTCTTGGTGGTAAGTTAGTCACTAGGATATTACAAGACACTGACAAAGGGATTAGCCAAGATGGTAATGGTAAGCCTTTTAAAAAATATTCTGATCAATATAAAATAGTAAAAAAACAAGGGAGAGCCACTAGAAAGGGGGTACAGGCTAATAAACAAATATCGCCTCCTAACCTAAGATTAACTGGTGTAATGTTAAATTCATTAAAAGCACAAAAGCCAACTGATGAAAGCGTTGAACTAAATTATAGGGATGGTCTAAAATTTGAGGGAAACGCAAAAAAAGGGAGGAATGTTTATGGTCTTAATGATAAAAATGAACAGTTTGTTAGGGATTATTTTAGAAAAATTATTGACGATAGAATTGTAAAATTTAGTAAAAAAGATATTATAATAGATTTAGATGTTTAAAAAACCATAGATATAATTATAAATTTTAATAACAAAAGAGGAAGGCAGAATGTCTGAAACTACAACAGAAGCAGTGCAAGATAACGCACAAGAGGTGGCAACTGATAGCCAGAATGAAACACCAACAAACCCTGAAGTTGGTAATTTAATTGCAGAAAGCAAAAAGTACAGAAACAGGGCTCAAGAAATCGAATCAAAGTATGCTGAGTTAAAAGCACAAGTTGAAAAAGATAAAGAAGCGAAAATGATCAAAAATAACGAGCATAAAGAGTTGGCACAAAAGTATAAAAGCGAACTTGAATCCATTATGCCTGATTATGATAGATTGAAAAACATGGAAAACTCAAAGCGTGAAAGATTACTAGACTCACTTGATGAAGATTTAAGAGATCAATTAAAAGATGCAGATTTAACATTAATTGAAACTGTATCAAATAAATTTAAAAACGAAAAGCAAGAAGTTGTCTCAACAAGTTCAACTCCTGCTAGGGCAACAAACCCTAACAACAAACATTGGGTCGACATGACTAGCGAAGAGAGAAGAGCGAACTGGGGTGAAATTTTGCGTAACTCTATCAAAAGGTAAAAAATGGCAAAACATTATCAAGGATCAGCTGCAACAACCAGCACTGACCAACATTTTATTCCTGAGATTTGGTCAGAGGGTATCTACAAATATTTTGAAAGAAAAAGTGTATTTAGAGGGTTGATTGAAGATTACTCGGCTTTAGTAGGTTCAAAAGGTTTTGGAGATGTTGTTCATGTACCAGAAATCAGTTTAATTAGTGCAAGTGACAAGTCTGCAGGTTCAGACGTAAGTTATGATGCGACTGCAACAACAGAAACTCAATTATCATTAAACAAGCATAAGTATGTTGCTAAATTATTTGAAGATATACTGATGATACAGTCTGAAGCAGATTTAGTGGAAAAATATGCAAGAATGATGGGTGAGGCACTGGCTAGGCAACTGGATGCGGACATCTTTGCAGAGTTAGATGATCTTGAAGAGTCTCTGGTTTTAGCAACAGATGACACAATGACAGCTGCAGAGTTTGAATCTCTATTAGCAACGCTTGGTGAAAATGATGTCCCTTATATGGATGGCGAGTGTGCTTTAGTTGTAAATCCAACATTGTTTGCTGACATTCTTAACCCAGCTGCAGGAATTGCACAATATTTCATTAGAAATGATGCAGTAGGCGAGGGGAACAGAGGTCTAAGAACAGGATTAGTTGGCTCATTGTACGGAGTTGATGTCTATATGAGCAATACACTCTCAACTGGTGGAGATAATAACACAATTAGTGGCGTTATCTTTCATAAGTCGGCAGCTGTGTGTGCAGTACAACAAGAAGTTAGGGTGCAGTCGGAATATTCCATAGATGCCCTGGGGATGAAAGTTGTAGCTGATACTGTTTATGGCGTTAAGCGTTTAGATGACACCGATAATAAAAAAGGTATTAAAATAAGAAACGCTAATTAATAGCAAGTAACGAGTTTTGGGGTGTGGTTTTCCATGCCCCAAGACAAATGGAGTATAGATATGCAATACTGGGTTCAAAAACTAGGTGGAAAAATGGAAAGGGTTGAGGAATCTCAATTTAAAAAACACCCTGAAATCAAAGAGTTTTTAATTAATAAAGGTTTTACTAGGGTAATGAGTGAAACTGACCATACAGAGTACAAAAAACCCCTTAAAAAGCGATCTATGGCAAAAAAAGTAAAGCAAGTTGCTAAGAAAGTGACTAAAAAGAAAAAATAATTAGATAAAGCACGATCTCATTCACGCTTTGTCATTAGCTTAGAGAGGAAGAAAAAATGGCAGACCTACATAAATATTCAGTTCAAGAGGCATTAAATGTAACCCCAGGAGGAGGTTGGAGCGTAGCAAGTGCTGGGACTGCGGGAAGTTCAGCTGATGTCGCAAATACAACTCATAAATTATTAAACTCTGGATCAAACACAATAGGCGTTTATTCTGCAGTAGAAATTTATTTTAATTTTACCTCTTCAGAAACAAACGTAAATGCTAGTAATGATTTATTACTACCTAAAAACACATTGACATTTATTACAGTCCCAAGGTCATTAGGGAACACTATTTATTTTAATTACAACTCAACTAGCACAACAACAGGTGCAGTTAGAATAGTAGAGGTTTAAAGATGCAAAGTACAATGGTAAAGGCGATTGTTGAAGATTTTGGTAATGGTGGAACAATAGATGGAGATTTAACAATATCTGGTGATTTAACTGTATCTGGTGGAGGGTCGCTTAGTTTTGACGAGGTGATTGAAGGTACACAAGTAATAGATGTAACCAATACAGAAGCATTATTAGTCAGAAAAAATTCAGATGGTGGAGATGTGTTTGTCGTTGATACGCAAAATACACGAGTTGGGGTGGGAGTAACACCTACTACACCCATGCACATCAAAGTAGACAATAGTACAACTGATACAACAAATGGATTACTGATAGAACAAGATGGTACTGGCGATGCAGTTGCACAATTCTTATTAACTGGTACAAAAAGATACATGATGGGAATTGATAACTCAGATTCAGATAACTTTGTCATAAATACTGGTGCTGGTGATTTAAGTAGTGGGAATAGACTTACTTTTGATTCTGATATGAACGCTGTATTTCCAGGTACGCTTACAGTCAATGGTACACAAGTAGATATACAAAATGCCACAGCCGACAGACCTATTTTAAATATAGAAAATCAAAATGCTGATAATTCACCATCTGCAATACATCTTTATAAAAATTCATCAAGTCCAGCAAATAGCGACCAAATTGGTGACATTAGTTGGTACGCTAAAGATGATGGAGGAACTAAGACAAGATTGTTGTTGCTTAGAGGATTTCAAACAGATGTAGCAGCATCAAGTGATGATGCTAAACTGTCTATGTACACTGCAAAGGCTGGTTCAGAAGTTGAAACATTGACTCTTAAGTCTGGTGTAGTGCAGATAGGAACTGCTGGTAATGTAACCGATGTTCCATTAATGGTTAATAATAAAATTTTAATTCATCAAGATAGTGGTGGTGCTGGAGATTCTGAATTAACATTTGACAGGAGACATGATGGAGCGTATGCAAGAATACAAGCAAAAGCTGGGGCAAGTGGAGCGATGGGAACTGAACTCCACTTTGTTACAAAAACGGCTGGTGGTTCAGAGGGAACAAGGTTAGTAATAGATGATTATGGGAACGTGGGAATTGGCACACAAAATCCCGCAAGTGCTGCTGGGGCAAATGCTTTAGATATAATAGATACAAATACAAGTTCATCCTCACAAGGTGCATCTTTAAGACTAGGCTCTAATGATGGTGGAGCAATGGGAGATGATCACAGATTAGGTGTAATCAGCTTTAGAGGTTCTGAAGATGGTGCTGGTACAATGACTGAGGGTGCAAGAATTGATGCTATTTGTGATGCAGCTTGGAGTGCCACAGAAAATGGAGCATCTTTAAGATTCTTTACTACTGATGGAAATGCTTCTGAAACAGAACGATTAAGAATTGCATCTGATGGTGCTTTGACCATAGATGGAGTTAAAGTTACAACAGAAGGAACTAATCAGAGATTAAAATTTCACGGTTCTGGAGATAATTATATACTAACTGGGTGCTACGAAGATAATGGATGGGGGTATTTCAACAGTTATAATAATGCCAATGGAATACAGTTTTATACTGGTGCTGGTGGTTTTTATTTTAACAACGGAAATGTTGGAATTGGAATAGATTCAGCGGACACAAATCTTCATGTTTATAAAGCAAGTGCTGGAACAATTTCTGCTCATTCTGACTCTGTTTTAGCGGTTGAAAATAGTGGAAATACTGCAATAACTATTTTAAGTGGCAATTCAAGTCATGGGCAAATACATTTTGGAGATGATGGGCAAAATGATGATGGAGTAGTAGGATATGACCAAACAACTTCTAAATTTTATGTATTAACAAACCATTCTACTACTAAAAGGCTTGTAGTAGATGCGAATGGTAACACAGGATTTAATGTTACACCAGAAGCAGATTGGCTTCCTACAAGAACAGCATTACAAATAGGTGGTTCAGGTGCAATTTTTGGAGCAACTGCCGCTGGTGCTGGTGGTACTTTTAACATCGGGCAAAATGTATATTTTCATAGTGGGGGTAGTTATAGAAGGATTGATGAAGATGAAGTTAGTATGTATACGCAAAGAGATGGTACACACACTTTTAAAGTTGCTGGAAGCAGTACAGATAATTCAACTATAAGTTTTACTGATGTAGCAAAATTTGATATAAACTCTAGAATTTCACTAAGTAATAATGATAGTGGTGGTACAGGGGGGGCAGATAGCACAAGTGCAAATACAGTATTTGGCTATTTAGCAGGAACTATTGACTCAGGTTCAGTTAGAAATACTTTTATTGGGCATAAAGCTGGCTTTGGTACATTATCAGATGCTACAGATAATACTTGCATTGGACATGGAACAGGAATAGAACTGAGTTCTGGTGATAATAATGTTCTGATTGATAATAATGTTCTGATTGGGAGTTATTCGGGTTACAATATAAATTCGGGGAGCGATAATGTTAGCATTGGAAAATCAGCGGGTAATGCTTTCAATAGTTCCAATATAATAGCTATTGGCACAAGTTCATTAGCGACAATTAATAATGCGACTGCAAATGGAACAGTTGCTGTTGGATATAAAGCTCTCATGTCAATGACATCTGCCGCTGGTAATACAGCAATAGGACAAGAAACAATGGGAGTCCATACTACAGGCGGTAAGAATGTAGCGATTGGACACCAAGTAATGTATGATACAGATGCTGGAAGCACAAGTCTTGGCTCTTCTGAAAATGTATTTATAGGTTATCAAGTTGCCTCTGGAACATGGACAGATTCGGCTTGTAATCATAATGTTGGGATAGGTAATGATGTAATGAGGGGTGCATTAGATGGGGCAAATTATAGCGTGGCTATTGGAAGTGAAGCATTAATGTCGTTAACAACTGCTAATGGCAATATTGCTATAGGTTACCAAGCGGGTACAGCAATCAATACTGGAGTTCATAATATCTGTATCGGATACCAAGCTGGTAGCAATATTCAAAGCGGTAGAGGAAGTGTGTGTATTGGTACAGGAGCAGCACCATCTTCTGCAAGTGTAAATGAGGAAATAGTTCTTAGTGCTGGTACAGATGCAGTTGGTGGTGGTGGTACTGAAACAATTAGAATTGGTGTTGATTCAGACCATATTACTAATGATTTTGGCGAAAATGCTACATGGACACATTCTTCAGACGAAAGAATTAAAAAAGAGATAAAAGATAATACACTAGGTCTTGATTTTATTAATGATTTGAGAACTGTAACGTTTAAGAAAAAAGCACCAAGCGAATATCCAAAAGAATTTGATACTTATAATGAAACAAAAACAAAAAGAAAAAATCCAGATAGAGTTAATTATGGGTTTATTGCTCAAGAAGTTAAAGCATCTATGGACAAAGCTGGACATTCTGAATTTCCAGTATGGAAAGAAAACGCTGATACAATGCAAGAACTTGGGGAAACAGAATTAATTACTCCATTAGTGAAGGCTATTCAAGAATTAACTGCAAGAGTGAAAGAATTAGAATCAAAACTTTAACTAATAACAGGAGAAGCAATGGCAAAAACAAAAAAAGACAAGCCAGAAATACTCACATTAGATGAAAAAGAGTATGAAATTAATAAAATGACAGATAAGCAAAAAATAATGGTTGCTCATCTCAGAGACATACAAAACAAACAGGCGACTAATAGGTTTGTCGCTGATCAATTACAAGTTGGTCACGATGGATTTGTAGATATGCTTAGAAGTTCATTAAATGACCCATCACCACATGATCCAGGAGATGAAAACGACTGATGATAATTCGATGTGCCTATGATTTTGATGTAGTAATACATAAAAACACTCGAAAAGGGATGACAAAGAAAGTGCGGTTGGCAGATGGCACTTTTTTAAATTTAACATATCCTGAATCAAAAAATTATTTCTTGAGGGTTGATGGTGTAATTGTTAAAAAATCTGATAGTTTTAAAGTTATTGAAGAAGAATATGTGAAAGAGTGTAATAATAAAAATGACTCTGATAATCATGGGCGTATCGACATTGTGAAACATAAAATAATTAATAATAAGGTAGTAGAAAGATGAAATCCCCATTAACAAAATTAGTTCAATGGCAACTAAAAACAGGTCAATTAGATGGTTGGACTGCTTACCATATTGGTGCAGGTGCTTTTTTTTGCAAAATATTTCAATGGCTTGGATGGAGTGACCTTTGGTGTGTTTTAGGTGTGTTAATACTTGGTGTAGCTTGGGAGGTTTTTGAATGGATAATAGAGAATTATGAACCTTACACGACTAAAAAAAGATGGGCATATAATACAATGGCTGATATTGTAGTAGAGACTGGCATTGCATGGTGGATGGTTCTATGATTTATGAAACAAATATCGATTGGGTTACAAACACAAGTTATCAAATAGATATAGAATATATTAAGGAAAAAGATTAATGGATTTTTTAGCTCTGTATGGGGAAGCTGGAATGATAGGTGTTGTTGGTGCAATGTTTGTTTATTTAGTGGTGTCTTTATCTAATAAATCAGCCAAGCAACAAGAAACATTGGAAAATTTGAAAGTTGAAAATAAAGGGCAATCTGAAACTCTTGAAAATATGGAGGGCATGATTATTAAACTTATTAGCAGATGGAATCAATCAGATGACAAATTAGATAGAAAGTTTGATGCTATGACTAAGAGTATTAATGACTTAGATAATCAAGTATCAAGAATAGATGGTAGTTTAAGCAGGATAAATGGAAAAAGCTAATGCGTGACCCAAGATTAAAAAGATTTGGTTTAAGTGGGTACAATAAACCCAAGAGAACACCAAGGCACAAAACTAAATCTCACATGGTTTTAGCAAAAAGTGGTAACAAAGTAAAATTAATAAGGTTTGGGCAACAAGGGGCAAAAACTGCAGGAAAACCAAAAAGGGGTGAATCTGCAAGAATGAAAGCTAAACGCAAATCATTTAAGGCAAGGCATCGGAAAAACATTGCTAAAGGTAAAATGTCGGCTGCTTACTGGGCGAATAAGGTAAAATGGTGATGGACACTTTAAGAGTTTTTGCAATAAGCACAACAAACTATTTTGTAAACATAAGCCAAATTAGTGAATACTTGCAGATCATGGTAAGTGTTTTATCAATAGTGGCTTTAATACTAACCATAAAAAAGGAAAAATAATGGATATAAAAGCAATAGTTGTAGGTGAGATAACAAAACAAGCAGAGGCATCCGTTCCACAATTAAAAAAAGCTATTAATCAGTATGTAATTGACGTAATCCAATCAAAAGAATTTGAAGAAGAATGGGCAACTGCAATCAATAAAAAGATAAATATTCCATGGATGAATGAAGAACAAGAGCAAGAGTTATTTGAAAACCTTATTGATAAAGGTACAGATATTTTTGCTGGAGTTATGACTAAAATACTAGAGAAAAAATAATGATTGACTCCATGCAAATATTAACTGTAATAAAAACAACTCTGGAAAAAATGGGGTCTAAATATTACAGCCATGATGCTATGATGATGGTTTACAGAACTGGGTTAGTTGAATCTAAATATAAATATATCATGCAAAAAGGGGGGAGCAATATAGCCAGAGGTTTTTTCCAATGCGAACCCTGGGTTGCTGTTAGCCTCTGTGATGATTATTTAAGATATAGAGAACAACTAATGAAAAAAGTTGCAGACGTTTGCTATTTAGATTGGAAACACTTTACTGATCCTGTTGAAGAAGATTGGAAAAATATATTAACAACAAATTTAATTGCTCAAATAGTAGTTTGCAGATTACATTATTGGAGAGTACCCAAGAAACTTCCAGAGTCATTAGATGATCAAGCAGTTTACTGGAAATCTTTTTACAATACTTCAAAAGGGTCTGGAACTGTTGAGCATTTCAAAGAAATTGTTGTTAAGTATGGCTGAACAAATAACTCAAGATATTGATGGAAATATTATTGGATGTAGGTATTGTGGAAGTAGGGATGTTAGAAAATTTGGTTTTTTGTATCGAGCAAAAAGCAAAAAACAACAATGGATGTGTAATAATTGTGGAAAACGTAGCGTGAATCCAATAATTTTAGAAAAAGCAGATTTTGTAAAACAACAATCAGACCCAGAGCATATTCCTATTGATGAATTAATAGAACATCGAAAAAGAAAATACTCTGTAAAAATCAAAGCAAAAGAATCCAAAACTTTAATTGATATAGAAATTAAAAAGCATGGTGCTATTGGCATTTGTCATTTTGGTGATCCTCATATAGATGATGATGGGACAAACATTGCTGAAGTTTATTCATTATGTAATTTAATAAATAAAACAGATGGAATGTTTGCAGGTAATTTAGGGGATGTGCAAAATAATTGGATTGGTAGACTGTCTTTTTTATATGGTCAACAATCAACAACTGCAAAAGAGTCATGGAGACTTACAGAGCATTTTGTAAATAGCGTTAATTGGCTCTATTTGGTAGCAGGAAACCATGATGTCTGGAGTGGTGATGGTGACCCCCTAGATTTTATAATGAGAGGACATCAAGGCGTTTATGAAAAATGGGGTGCAAGATTAAATTTAAAATTCCCAAATCAAAGACAAATTAGAATTAATGCTAGACATACATTCAAAGGTTATAGTATGTGGAATACTGCACATGGCGTGGCAAAAGCTGCCCAAATGGGTTGGAAAGATCACATTCTTACTTGTGGTCATACTCATGTTAGTGGTTATCAAGTTTTAAAAGACCCAGCATCAGGCTTAATTTCTCATGCGTTGCAAGTTGCAAGTTTTAAAATTATGGATGGCTATGCAGATAAATTAGGACTAGATGATAAAAACATATTTAATGCACCAGTTACAATTATTGATCCTCACTATGAAGATCATGATAATAGACTTATTACAACTATTTTTAATCCATACGAAGCAGCTGAATATTTAACATGGAAAAGATCAAAGAAATAAGAACTGATGATATTGATTATAATGCTTTTGATTTAATGATGAAATGCAAGGAATTATCTAAACAAATAGATTTATCAAATGTTATTTTAGATAATATGAGTATAGATGAAAAAGAAATTATAATAACAATTATAGAATCAATAAGAAATCTTGAATTTGAAATAATTGAAGAGCCTTATTTAATACCAAAGGCAAAAGCATGAGTACATATCACGAAAGTTATTGCAATACCACTACTGATTTGACCTTTATTGAGCCAAATATTAGTGAATACGATGGGAAAAAAGTTTTAGCGAGTAACTTTACCACTACTGACACTTCTAACCTTTATCAACTAAATAACACAGGATTTATTGACCAACTTTTTAAAGATGGGGTAGAAATGACCTCTGTAACAGACACCCCTAATGCAGACAATGAATATAATTATTCTACTAGCACTGATTCATTTCAGTTTTTTTTGTCATCATCTTCTGTTTCTGCATTAAATTCTAGTGTTTTTGAGGCATCCCGTGACTGGAGCGATCTTAAAACTGAGGTGGTAAAAAGAGCCTCTGACTTTGTCCGCAACTATCTCCCTTTCCCAATATACCCAAACAAAGGCGTTGGCTCTGGGGATGCCACAAATTTTGATTACCCTGAGATAATATCTAGGTGTACTGCAATCATGGCAGTTGAATCCCTTATAAGACCATATGATGTAGAAAAAGCAGACCAAATAAAATCTCAAGCTATCAATGAGCAAGGCACTGGTTTCCTTGATATGCTAAGAAAGGGTGAAATCACCTTATATCAAAGCGAAGATGAATCCAAGCATAGAGGTATTTTAAGAATAGTGTCTACTGACACAAATACAACTGGAGGAATAGTTGATATAAGAGGTCGATCAAATTACCCTTGGGATATAATAAAAATAATTATAAGTGCTGGTGGGACATTTAGTGCAGGAACTGCAAACACCAGTGTAAAATTTAATTCTTTTATTGGCAATGAAAATGGTTTGAAGCTAGAGCAAATGGCTAATGATGAAATAATTGATGGATATTGGCAACTTGTAGGTCATGATATGTATGTCAGATTTTCTCCTGGAGTTTATGTTGCAGATGATGAATGGGAACTAGAGGTGAGTGGAGAATTAGATCAAACCTTTACACCAATTAAAACAGTAAGGGCATCGAGGTATTAATGCCAATAACATTTACAAATATTGTTTTTGATGAAATCTTGGAAAACCTTAACAAGATTATTAATGATGAATTTAATATACCAGTTTATTATGATGAACATAAAGGAAATCAGTCATTTTTATTAATACCAGAGAGCGATGAATTAGTAACCAATATTAGTAGTGGTATGCAAAGGCAGTATAATGTTATCATTAATTATGAATTAAAATCTGGTGGCAAGTACACTAAAAATACAATCAAGCAAGTCTCTAACGTAATGGAGCGATTAAAAAGGCTTGTTTATGATAACAAAATACAAAACACAGGAGCAGAATGGTTTGATGCTCAAATTAGCACAATAAATTATGAGATTGACGAAGATGACAAATCGTTAGTTAGGGGCATAGCAAATTTTAATTGTCAAAACATGGAGTTGATTTAATGAAAGTTAAAGCAAAATTAAATAAAATTTACAGAGTTAATCCAAATGGTGTGCTTTGTGATAAATCTTCACTTGGTAAACTCAGGGCAGGTGAAGTAGTAGAAATCCCTGAAGATGCTGGAAACGAATTACTAAAAATGGGATTCGTAGAAAAGGCTAAAACAAAAAAACAAAGTAAGGAGGCTAAATAATGGCTGACACAAGAGTTCTCCCTGTAAGTAGTATAAAGTATGGTTTAAAAGCCGAAACAGCTTTTGGGGTAGGTATAGACACAGATGGTGATGATGGGACTGCGTATTTAACGCAACCTGTTGTCCAAGCACAAAAACCAACATTTAATATTTCTAGGGAATCCAGATTATTAAGTGGCAGAGGTACAGTAAAGAATGCTGCAGATACAGTTGTAAATTTAAGGGGTGGTACAGTTACTGCACCTTTTGAAATGTTAGCAACGCCAAGGACATTGGCTCAGCACGCCCTACTTGTTGGGCAAGAAAGTGGAACATCTGGAAGCACATTACATGAAATGGATATAGATGGGACAAGCAATTTAACTTCTATGGGTGGAAGTATCACAAGTGGTATGCCTCATAGTGTTAATTTAGCTTATTATCCAGCTGCAGGTGAGGGTATAAAAGTAACTGGCGTTGTCGTATCCGATTTAACAATAACTGGTGATGTAGGTGCTAATAACGGACTGGTGAGCATTGGTGGAAATTATTTTTCTGGTTTTAGCAACCCAATATCAACAGGAACAGTTTTAGAGCAAACTTTTAATGGAACTTGGGTGGATGCTCAAACTCAATACTTTAATGTTATGGACTTTGACACAAGGACATTAGATGTTGAAGGTAACGCAACCCAAACTTTTATCATGAAATCATTTAGCTTTAATATAGCGAATGGTGTTAATAGAGTTGGTTTTAATACAAATGGGGATGCTGAAGTTTATGTATTCCCAGAGTATGTTGTAACTGGTAGCATAGTGATAAAATATGATGATGAGTTTGATTATGGTGCTGGCAATAACGTAATCCAAGATTTTCTTGATGGTAACACAATGACACTTAATTTGATTTGTGGGTCTGGTAATGATGCAGCTGGTGAAATGGAAATAACTGCAGAGATACAATATACTGGTGATCCTGGACAAGATTTAAGTGAAACAGGTGTATTTCATACTCTTGAGTTTGAGTGTGTGCAAAATAGTTCTAATAAGGCATTTAAATTGGAGACATTTGAAAATAGTGCAATAACAACTTGGTAATTAGGGAGATTAAATGATAGTTGAAACAAAACATGGGGACTTTGAAGTAAATGAAATAACAAGAAAGCAAAGGCGTGATCATTATAAAGAGGTAAAAAAAGCGTTTAATGATAAAAACGACTTAATGGAGATGCACGACCTAGCAGATAAATTCACATTGTTGGCTTTTGGTTCTGAGGAAGAGGCAGAAAAAAAACTAAAAGGATTGACAGTTGTTGAAGAAGATGAAGTGCTTTCAGCTATTATCGTTGCATATATGGGTCTTGAATTGGGAAACTCTACTGGCGATTGAGGAGTGCTGTCTGGTTTACGCAATTAGGTTTTCCAGATAATAATTTTACAATACCTTACACTGCTCGGTCGCCTGTAAGTGGTAGAAAGATTTTTTTTGAAAATAAAAATCAAGTAGAGGAAGAAATAAAAAGAGTTTTAAATCAAAAAGGTGTTTCAAAGTTTGGGGTTGGTCAAACTCTCTACTATGAAATGCCTTTTTTTACAAATCCTAAATATCATATTAAAAAATGGGTTTGGGATGTTTTAGAAGATTATAGGCTAGTAACTAAATTTAATATCCCACTAGGGAAAGACTTAGATAATATTTGTGCGATTAAACTTGATATGTTTGGAATAATTGAGCAAGAAATAAACAACATTAAGAAACACAAAGCAGAATCAGATGGCTAAAAATTTAATATTAAAAATATCAGAAAAAGGGGCAAAGAAAACCACATCATCTTTAAAGAAAGTAGGTAGTGCAGTTGCCTTTATAAGTAAAGCATCTGCAATAGCAGGGGCAGGTGTGGCTACGCTATCGACTAAACTTGCAGGAGATTTTCAAAAGAATTTAAAAGAAATTTCAACTCTAATGAACAATTCTACCAATAGAGATTTGCAAAAAATGTCTAAGGAATTAAGACTTGTTTCACAAGCTTCTGGATTGGCGTTGGACTCTTTAAGCAAAGCAAAATATGACATCATATCTGCAGGGTTTAGCAACGCAGCTGACTCTGCAAAGATATTATCAGCAACTTCAAAACTAGCAGTTGGTGGGGTTACAAGTGCAGCTGAAGCTGCCGACATACTTACGACATCGCTCAACGCATTAGGGTTGACAGCTGATGATGTGAACGAGGTTTCTGATTCGCTATTTACAACTGTTAGACTAGGTAAAACCACAATGAGCGAATTAGCATCTAGCATGGGGCAAGTATTACCTTTTGCAAGATCAGCTGGTCTTAGTTTAGATGGTGTAAACTCGGCAATGGCAACCATTACAGCAAGTGGTATCTCAACTGCTCAAGCTACAACTGCTTTACGAGCTGCCTTAGTTTCTTTGACATCTCCAGCAGATAGTTCTAAAAAAGCAATGGAGGAGGCAGGAATTGAAATAAAAAGGTTTGATGATGGGACATTAGACCTTGTAGGAACAGTTAAACAATTCCAAGGTCTTGACCCAGACACATTTAAAAAGATAATACCTAGAGTTGAGGCAATTTTAGGTATTCAAACAATGGCTAATAATTTTGACACCCTTACTAAAAATGTAAATACCTTTGCAACAGAATCAGCTGGAGCAACAGAAAAAGCGTTTGAAAAAATGGCATCTGGGTTTAATCAACAAATGGCGATGTTAAAAAACAGTATTCAGTCTGTATTGATAGAAATTGGAACTGTTATAATATCAATCATACAGCCAAAACTTGAGGAAGTAAATAAAGAATTTGCAAAATTAGGTGAGATTGGATTTGACAATTTAGCTAAAGCAGTAAAAAATGATTTGCCCACAATAATGAAAACAATGGTAAAGATTATTTCATTGATTTTAGATAATATTGACGCAAGATTGGCAGTTACTAGGTTGAAAATTCAAGATGCTTTTGATCCATTTAATAGCATTAAACCTGAAGCATTTGCAAAATTGAATGAAAAAATTGTTTTGCAAAATAAAGCGACTGCTGATATTATTGGAGATTTATTTAAGGGAATGTATGATGACATAATTGCTGGTGCTGAAATCCAAGCAAAAGTTCAAAAAGAAATGGATGAGGAGCTAGGCGATAATAAATTAAAACAAATGTTGTCAGAGTTAGATTCATTGAGGGCGAATTTAGAGGCTAAAAAATCTATTAAAGATGAAGAAGTTGCTTTAGAAGAGGAAACCTCTAGCCAGATTAATGAAATTAGAAATTCATTATCTGAGGAAGATAAACAAAGAATTGTAGAAGAACTAGAAAATAAAAACATTTTATATAATGCAACTTTAGCTGCTCATGATCAATTTGTGAATACGCTAACAGATGCAGAAATGCATGGTGCAGAAAGACGAAAGAAAATTGAAGAAGCAGTAAAAAATAGTGCAATTAGATTTTTAGGTGAACACACAAAAGCATTTATTAAAAAGAAAATGCAGGAGGTTGCTTTTGAAAATGCAACAAACCAAATAAAATTAGGTTCTCAAAAAGCAACTGCATTGAAAAGTTTTTTAATAGATAAGGGTAAAGCATTTGGGAGCGTTATCGCATCTATGGCTGAGGCTAGTGCTAAAATGATAGCAGCTGCTGGGCCGTTTGCTTTGATTGCTGCTCCTGCCATTATCGCAGCTGTTGGTGCGTTAGGCTCTGCATTAAAAAGCCAAATAGAATCTGGGCAAGGTGCTTTGGGGTTTGCAGATGGTGGTATTGTTCCAGGAGCAAACAGAGGTCAAGGCGATACAGTCCCAGCCATGTTGACTCCTGGAGAATTAATTTTAAATCAATCACAACAGGAAAACCTCGCAAGGGGAATGAGTGGCATAACTATTAATTTTAATGGGGCGATTACTAATGATGAATATGTGAAAGATTTTATTATTCCAGAGATTGAAAAAACTATCAGTCAAAATCTCGCATAATGGCTTTAACTCTTCCAGACTCTTTTAAAAACCACTCAATAAAACAAAACTGGTTATTTCAATTAAATTATGGTAGTAGTGGAAATTTTACTGGAGTTGCTTTTTATGATACAACAGTAGAGTCTGTATTTTATCATGGTAGCATTTTAAACAAGCCAAGCATTAGAGAAAGCATTGATTTAAAAACGAGCAAAGCTAAAACAGGAAATGTCTCAATTACTCTCGCAAATTTTTTATACTTAAATAAAAATTTTTCTGAGGAAATTTATGGAGGGACTAGGGACTATATAAATAGAACAGTTAAAATTTACATTCAACCAGAAGATGTTACTGCTTTAAGCGATTGTTTTTTAGTATATACAGGAAAATTAGTCAACATATCTCACACAATAGACACAATTAAATTATCTATTAACGCTCAAAAACCTTGGGATGGTGTGGAGATACCACAAATAAAAACTGATAAAAATAATTATTTTCCAATAGCTTATGGTTCATACACTCCTAATCATGAAACTGTTTCATTAAGCACAAGTTCAGATGATGATGATTTTAGAAATAGGAAAACTCTTTATCCTATTCCCATTCAAGAGAGAAGAGGAGAAATAATATTTGCTTTAACTGGAATTACAAGTATTTCTTCAGATGCTTACCCTCATTACTATGATAAATCAGTAGATAAATTTATTCCATTATCTCTTGATGGTTCTACTTACAACACAGTAGATGAGGCTAATGAAGTTTATGGAGATGGTTACGCAGTTAGATTTCATCAAAAAATGACAAGAAAAACATTAACAAAATTAAGCGAAAGAATATCTAGTGATACTGGTTGGCAATCAAACAACAATGCCTTTAATGGATTAACTGTTGATACCAGTTCATCAACTCAGTTCACTTTTGATGCAGATTTTACAAATGGGACAAGTAGACGAATAAAATTTAAGATGCCACAATTACAAGGCTTTCCATCTCTTTTGCAATTCCATTATTTTTTAAGTGGGACTGGGAGCCTTTCCTTGGTTTCTGGCTCTGGTCAAATTAGAGTAAAATTAGTTGATAAAACATTTGGTACTGATGAAACCTTGGGTTATTTAAATTTTACTGGAACTGGAACAAGTACAACCCTAAAAGAAAGTCCAGGAAATACAGATATTTCAAGCGTTGCACTGGTTTCTTCACAAGCAGATAGAGACACAAATTTTTTATCAAGCAGTAGTGGTTGGGGTGCTGATTTTGATTTAGAAGTTTTACAGACCTTGCAATCTGGAACTTTAGATGGAAATTTAGATATTACCTTTAATTTATTTGATGTTGTAATAGAAACTGTTAATGAACTTGATTTTAGCAACACAACTAATGGTGGGAGCAAATCAGACGCTTATAAATTTTTAGATGATTTAGATTTTGTTTACACAGGAGCAGATGGATTAGTTGACAATGGTTGGAATAGTAATTCAGCTATAACAGAAATCCATGAGGCTCATAGGGACTTATTGCATAGATTCACAAGCTATTCAAATTCAAACACCCCTACAAATTGGGGAAGTGGCACAAATTTAAACTCCATAAAAGATTGGCGAATTAGGTACTGGGTAAATGAACCAACTGAGTTAATTAAAGTTTTAGAGAAATTACAATTTGAAGGGGGTTTTATTTTCCGATTTAATGGACAAGGTGCTGGGGAATATATATTTATTCCAGATAGCATTAGTACAGATCATACATTAACAAAAAATGACATTGATGATTTAAATATTTCCCTCACTCAAATGAGTAATATTATTACTAGCATGGACATTGAATATAGAAAACACCCAGCAATTAGTGGACACATGACAAGCGTTTCAGCTACCAACTCTACCGCAATAAGTGATTTAGGTGTTGGCACAAACGAAAATAAAAAAACAATTAGGTTAGATGCTTACGTTGGGGATTCATCTAGTGAAAATGATATTCCTACATCTGCAACTAGCAATGTTAATGATGATTGGTTTTCTTATTATAATTCAATTTTAGGGGAGCAAAAAATTGAAGTTAGTGCAACTGTGGTTAATCCAATTTTTTATGGTATTGATGTTGGGGATTTTGTAGCGTTTGACTCTATGCCAATAGATGCTTTTGATCAAAGTTGGTCTGGCAAAAATTTTATGGTGATAAGCGTTACAAGGCAAATTGGCAAATTAAAATGTAAATTTAGAGAGATATAATGGCAAAAACTTTTTATTATGATTCATCAAACGCTTTTGGTTTAACATTATCAGAGGGCGTCTTTGCAATAGGTAGTGGAGTAACAGCTTTTAGTGCAACAAACTCAGTTAGCAATCAAGAAAGGTTACTTGATCAAAGCACCAGTCTTGCAGTAACTAGCTTTCAAAACGTAAACAACGACAATGGGGATGCGATTGTGATTCCATTTGGTTCAAATAAAAAAATAGATTTTTTAGCAGTTTACATGAGTGCATCTGAGTCTAATGATTTAAAGTTTGCCAGTGAAAATTCTACATCTAATCAATATACAGAAAGATTACATTTTAGTTCAACCATGAGTGCAGGTTGGAATGTTGGAGAGTTTACAGAGGCAACATCTGATAATTGGATGCTATACACTTTTAATGGGGATTTAGATAATTTTACAGAATTTATTACTGGTCAAAAGCTAGTTTTTGAAGTGAATCCAGATATAGGAATTGTAGAGGCTGAGTCATTTAACACAGAAATAAATGAAAGTATTGGAGGCGTTGAGTATAGCGTTAAAACAGGAGAGCCTAAGACTACCATCACTTTAAGTTTTTCTTCCATTTCTGCCACATTTAAAAGCGATTTAGAGGCATTGCAATCCAATGTTCAAGATCATAAGAAGTTTATATACTCAGAAGATGGGACAAGTGGAACATTTCACTATGTAAGATTAGATTCACCAATAGATTTTACAGAGTCATCTCCAAATAGATTTTCATGTACAATTAAATTAAGGGAGCAATTAAGCTAATTAATTAGTAAATTTTCATTCATGGGCATGGGTGTTAAGGTGTTTTTGCTCCAACATTTTCACCTTTGATTCACACACCCTTGCCCCCTCCTAAGTCTTTGTAAACCCTTATAGGTTTTTTTTAAAGTGTTTGCATTTTTCATTTATTGTAATTATTATTGCATAGTGAATCTTTATAAAGAAATAAAAAATGGAGCTAAAAATGAAATTTAAACAAGACAAAAAATATTCTTTTATATCTAAAAGCCAGTCTTTTAAGGTTGAATACGCATCTGATAGTAATTATCACGATTTACAATGCACTAAACCAATGATGCTTAATGAAATCCTAAGATGGGAAATCAACAACTACAGAGGCTTTTCAGCGTATGACTCTCCAAGATGTGAAAACAGAAATGGTCAGTATGTCAAAGCAAATTATGTTTTAACTCTTCAACATCAAACAGAGTGTCAGGGTAATAATGTTTGGATTACTCGTAGAGATAATGAGTGGTCATTTGAAACAAAAAAAGAAATGATGGAGTTTTTAAATAAATATATGGAATACATGGCAAAAGGCGAGAAAGATAAATACGGATATTATAATAATCAAGAATTTAAAATAATAGGGGGTAAGTAAGATGCAAAACACTCAAAAATCAAAAAGGTACGAAAACAATAAATGTTATTATAAAATTCCCAATGCTAAAAACATTGGAAAAGAGATTGCATACTTTGATAACAAGCCAATGCTTTTAGTTGGTTTATATAATGATATAACTGATAAAGGGTATGGTAACACCACTCCAACAAAAGCTAGGTGGATTTGTAACGCTTATGGTTGGTATTTCTATTATGAATCACAAGGGGGTAAATAAGATGCCAACTTGTATTAATTGTGACTTTAAATTCAAGGAAAGGCAATTTGATCTAGGAAAAAAAATGTGCAATAAATGTTTAGAAAAAGAACGCTACTGCATGGAGGTTGAATTTGAAGTTGACCCAAATGGGAATGGTTGTGACTATAATGTTTTAGTAGACAATAGCTTAGAGTGGTTATTAGAGGAATTTAAAGAGGCTAAGACTAGAGGTTTTCATACCAAATTAGGCTCATGTCCAAATATTAAAATATTAAGCGTTACAGATGTCTTAGATGGGGTTGAAATAAATCTTGATGAAATTAATTTAATGTTAGAGGAGGTATAATGCCAGTTCCATTTATAAAAAAACACAGCGAGAATCAATACCTTGAGTTAGAGTCTCACTATTTAAATTTACATTCTTTTTTAAAATCTTTGTTGACCATAACTGAGGGAGAAGATTTAGACTCCGATTCACAACGTCTAACTCACTTCAATGCTTTATGTGAAAGACTCCATGAGGGCATTGAAAGGTTCAACAAAATCACTAAGCAGGTTCAGGATTCCAAATTCAAAGGGGACTCCGCAACTACATCCTCATATCCTGAATCTGCCGAGGTGGTTATTTATTGTACCAAAGAGGAAAGAGATGACATTGTAGAGGCATTAGAAAATTATTCATTAATGTTTAATGATTTAAAAATATCTGATAGGTTTAAATTATTAGCGGTTGATTTGGAAAAATCTAAAAAGGGGGTTTAATGAGTTTTTATAATACAATTAAAGAGTCTGGAAATGAGTTGAAAAACTCTAATCAAAAGGCAAGATCACAAGAGGATTTAATTTATAGTTATTTTTTAACATTTGGGAAACCACTTTCTCCATCTCAAATATTAGAAAAATTAAAATTAAATTGCCCAATTACATCAGTTAGAAGAGCATTGACAAACTTAACTAATGATGAAAAACTTGTAAAAACTGATGATTTTGTTAAGGGTAATTTTGGCAAGAAAGAACATCTTTGGAGGTTGAGAACTGCACAAGATGACATTGACCCTAATCAATACACTTTATTTGGAGGTGAGTAATGAGATATTATTGGGAGGCATTATTTAGCGTAGAGTATTTTCCTTATTGGGAATTTACAATGTTAATGATATTGCTTTTAAATCTAAGTATGCTGTGGAGATTGCATAGGATAGAAAACAAGATGGATATACAAGAATCAATAAATGGCATTTTAGATGATTTACATATTTTAAATAAAAACTTAAATGATGCTTTAGATTATATTGAGGAGGATAAATGATTAGTGATTGTTGTGGAGCAGAATTAATGGCACTTGAAACACCATTATGCTCAAACTGTAGGGAACATTGTGAGGCACAAGAAGATAATAGCACAACTCACTATCCTCACAATAATGGGAGAGAGTATGTTTATCCATTAAAAAATAGAGTACAGTTAACTGAAAAAGAGTTGAGTGATATGATTGCAGAATTACACCCTCAGCCAATTAGGGAGGACAAATGATAGTAATGAACATAGCAGAGTGGATAGCAAATATCTTTATACTTGGGATTGCTTGTTTAATCTGGGCAATAGCAATATTTGGATTTATTACAATTTTATCAATATCGAATAAACTAATAAAGGATTTTATAAATGATTAACATGATGGAAAAAATTATAGATTGGTTAGATGATTACCTGCCAATTATAATAGTGCCATTAGCAATTTTATTGCTTTTGAGGTGCTTAATTCAAATAATAACATACTAGGAGGGATAATGGCTTTTTTAAAACTGAAGAAAGCGTATCACATGGATAAACCTTTGTCAATTCAACTGTTAACAGCACCATTAGATGTGGTTGCAGAGATGAATGATTTTGACACAATGGAGTACAAATTCAAGGCTAAAAATGTTGGCTCTGATTTTGAGACAAAAGAAAAAGGTTCATTTGCAATTAGAAACAATCAAGAGTTTGATTTTGTTATTTCAGAGGCTTTGTATAAAAGTGTAAGTCTATATGATAAAGACTCTATTATTAAGATTTTGATGAAAAAAACAGAGGAAAGTAAAGCTGGGTTTATATGGGATGTTAAGCCAATGAGTGCAGATAATGTGGTGCAAGAATCTAAAACAAATTCAGATACATCATTGGAAATAAAATGGGGTATGGCTTTTAATAATGCAACTAGGCTTGTTATGTCAGAGCATGAGTTTGATGGAGATGTTGCAAAGAGAGTTGAACTGATAGAAAAAATTATGCCTAGGATGTTTAAGATCGCTTGTTCTATGCCAAAGCATAACCCAGAAGAAGAACTGTTTTAATGCTTAACATTGGAAAAAGGTGGATGATTAGTTTTTATAGCAAATTACTTAGTGATGGTAAAATAAAAACAAATGGTTCAGCTTATAATAGATTGGTTCAGTTAATGTCTAAGTTTACTGATGAAAAAAAATCAAAAAACTAAACTCAATAAACTGGTTAGGGAATTTGTAATCCTTAGAGATAAATGTTGTTTGAGGTGTGGTAAAACTCAAAATCTCCATGCCTCTCACATTTATCCAAGGGGTAAATATCCCAAAATGGCTTATGATGTCAATAATGTAAAGGCTTTGTGTCTGGGTTGTCATTTGTATTGGTGGCATAAACACCCCATAGAGGCTAAAGATTGGGCAGAAAAGACGTTAGGCAAGGTAAGACTAAGGCAATTAAAAAAGCAGGCAAATACAATAAATAAAAACAAATTAATCTTTGAAGAAATCAGAGATGAATTACAAAAAAAATTGGAGGATTTAAACAATGTTAATTAAAGTTAATAAAAATGGATACATGAATGTTGGAGAGGTTTTTTTGGCGAAGAAAAAAAGCAAAGCATCAGCAGTCATTAAGTTTTATACTGGAATTAAATGGGTGTTGTTTAGAAATGATAATTATGAGGAGGTTGTTAATGGTGAGTTTCCTAATGAATTTTATAAAACAAGAAGTCAGGTTCCTGTTTACACAGCCTATAAAGACAATAATAAAACAAGTTATTTTTTTCCAAGAGAGTCTGAAAATGGTTCTAAGTACATTGTCTCTATACAAACAATAACAAATAAAAAGACTTTAAAAAAACACAGTCAAAAGTTTTACATAAATGATGGTTTTGATAGGGATTATAATATTGTTATGCCAACCAAAATCGCTAGAAATACGAGGAAATATTTATGAAGAGTAATGAATCTTTATCAAAAGTAGAGAAACTTCTTTTTAAATCACATTTACAAACTAAAGATGATGTTATAGAAATTATGAAATCTCAAATTGAAACATTTAAACAAATAAAGATGATTAATAAAAAGATAAGAAAGTTGGAGGAAAAAAATGGCTAAAAGGTTCATTGATACTAAAATCTGGGATAAGGCTTGGTTCAGGAGGTTAACCCCTAAAAATAAATTGATCTGGATTTACTTATTAACAAGATGTGATCATGCTGGAATTTGGGATGCAGATTGGGAGGCATCTGAGTTTTTCATTGGGGATTATGTTTCTTTTGAGGAACTACCAGAAGAGATCACATCTAAAATGAAATATATTGAGGGCGAGGATCAATACTTTATACCATCATTTATTGATTTTCAATATGGTGAATTGAAGGAAAATAGTAAACCACATTTGAGTGTATTAAAAAGATTAACTGAAAAGGGTTTGCATAGGGTATCAAATACCCTTAAAGATAAAGATAAGGTTAAAATAAAGGTTAAAAGCAAAGAAGAAAGGGAGATTGATTTTGCTGATATTGTAAAAAAAAAAGCAAAAGAGGTTGAAAACATATCAAGTGAGCAAATAAACAACTTTGTTTATTATTGGACTGAATCAAATGAGAATGGGAAAAAGTTAAAATTTGAAATGCAAAAAACTTTTGATGTAAAAAGAAGATTAATCAAGTGGCGTGACAACAATTTAGAATGGGGAAAGACAGGAAAAAAACAAGAAAAATCCTTTGAGTCAAAATTTCATAAATATCCAACTGGTTTATTTAAAGCATTTTGTTCTAAGTGTGGCAAAAGAGAGATGCCAGCTAATAAATGGCAATTAAAAGATGGTTCAAGTTGTTGCAGAGTGGAGTATGTCCCAGAAAAAATCTGAGCATATTATAAATTATATTTTAAGAAAAACTGACGAAAGGAACAAAAACAGTTCACAAAGGAAAGAATACAAAAAAACACAATACTCATTAGATAATACTATTTTTTATTGCAAACAATGTGAAATGGTTTGGAGCGATGTCCCTTATTGGGTTGATGTTAGAAAATACGTCAATTACCCTAAAAACATTGTGCCAACAATAGGTAAAAAAAGAAAAATTTGTAATGAGTGTAGGAGGTAAAAATGTCTAAGGAAAATCAAGAAAATTTATTTGGCGATATTGAAAATCTTAACTGGTGGAAAGATCATTGGAAAGATATGCCAGAATTTGTAAATAAAGATATAGAGCCATACAAGTCTATAAAAGTTCATTTTGCAACAAAAAAAGACATGGATGATTTCGCTAATCTAATTAGCCAAACTATAACTGATCAAACAATCTATATTCATTTACCTAAAAAAACATTTAAACCAATAGATTATTTATATATAGATGAGGAGGAGTGATGAATCCTAAATATCCAGTATATATTATTTCTAAAGGTAGATGGCAAAATCCAAAAACAGCTAATTGTTTTGAAAAATTAGGCGTTCCATATAAAATGGTAATTTACCCAAATGAATATGATCAATATTCAAAAGTAATTGATCCAACTAAGTTAATTGTGACACCATTTGAAGATTTAGGAGTTGGGGGAGTTCCAAAAAGAAATTTTGTCTGGGAGCATAGTATTAATATTGGAGCAAAGAGGCATTGGATATTTGATGATAATATTCAAAATTTTTATAGATTGAATAACAATGTTAGATGGCATATTAGCAGTGGTACTATTTTTAGGATTATTGAAAAATTTGTAGATCGCTATGAAAACGTAACAATGGCAGGTTTGAATTATATGACATTTGCAATTCCTAGAAAAAGATTACCCCCATTTTATTTAAATGATCGCATTTACTCAATGATATTGTTATCAAATCAGATTAAACATAGGTGGCGAGGGCGTTACAATGAGGACACAGATTTATCATTGCGAATTTTAAAAGATGGTGACTGTACTATTTTGTTTAATGCTTTTTGTGGCGATAAAACAGCTACAATGACTATGGGAGGGGGCAACACAGAAACATTATATGAAATAGAAGATGGTAGATTAAAAATGTCTAAATCGCTTGAGGAACAACATCCAGACGTAGTAACTACAATCTGGAAGTGGGACAGGTGGCAACACCAAGTAAACTATAAACCATTTAAAGTAAATAAATTAAAATTAAAAAAAGGATTGAAAATAAAAGACCAAGTAAATAATTATGGAATGAAACTAATAAAATTATAACCATTTAGTATACTGTTCAGACCCTAAAATACCATAATCTGGGATCGAGTAGTATTATATCCCATATTTATCAATAATATTATTTTTTATAAATAGTTAAGGAAGTGCTTGTATTTATCAGTTGTATTGTTTAATATTATATCGTGAATCAATTAATAAATAAAAAAAATGGAGTCAAATCATGAATATTTTTCAATCAATCAAAGGCAGATTTAATCAATTTTTAGCATTTGGAATAGAAATTGAGTTTATTTCACCTGTAAGAAGACATGACATAGTAAGTGCTTTAAGAGCTGCCAGAATCAATGTTAACCATACAGGTTGGACATCAAGAGGAAACAGAAGAACTGATAGTTGGGTGATGACAACAGATAGTACAGTTATTGGTCAAACAGGTTTTTATGGTGGAAATGAATTAGTTTCACCAAAATTATATGGTCAAGAGGGAAAAAGACAACTAAAAACAGTTTGCAAAGTGTTAAATCAAATAGGTTGCAAAGTTAATAAGTCTTGTGGTCTTCATGTGCATCATGATGTTACAGATGTTATGCTAAAAAGTAAGGAAGTTGTGGAAAAATATTTGCTAAATGTAATTAAGTTGGTCGCAAAATTTGAACATATCATTTACAGATTAGTTTCTCCATCAAGACTTATGCAAGTTAATGGATCATATTGGACAAGACCAGTAAGGTTGGTAATGGCAAAGCTAAATAATTTTGTAATAAGAAGTAACAAAGAGGTTAGCGATTTAATTAAAAGTAATATTAAGGATGATACTTACAGAAAGTATATGCAGGATAGCAGTTCTCCTCCAAGCATCACTCAAAGCACTAGATATTGTGGATTAAATTTTCACAACATTTGGACAAGAGGTTCAGTTGAATTTCGCTATCATCAAGGATCAATCAACTTTGATAAAATCTGGGCGTGGACAGTACTAACACAACTTATCATAACAAGTTCAATCAATAGAAAAAGCGTTAGTTTTACAAAAGTTCAAACAAATGAGCATGGTCTTTTTCATTTTCGCAAGGCTATTGGTTTCATTGGTCACAAGAATCAATGTCATGATGTGAAAACTGCGAACAAAACAATATGTGAGAGATTTAAAGCAATGACAACAGGATCAATGAATCTTTCAAGATCAAGAAGTGGTTTATATAGAACAATAACAAGAAACATGGAGGAAATTTAAAATGTGTGGATTAGCTGGAGTAATTTTAAAAAATGGGGATAGGTCTAAAAATGACCTATCTCTCATTACTAACAGTTTTGAAGAAATGCTAATAGAGGCTGATACTAGGGGTGGTCATGCTACTGGTTTTGCTTTAATTGACAAGAGAGGTGATTTTACAATTTGCAAGAAACCTAAAAATGCTTATAGTTTCTTAGAAGATAGCAATGCTCAGGAGTGTCTTGATTTAGTTTACAATGACATCACTTGTTTAATGGGTCACACTAGATATGCAACCCTTGGTAAACCATCAATCAACAAGAATAATCATCCTATTAGGGCAGGTAATACCATTGGTACTCACAATGGGTCAATCCATAATCATAAAGAGTTATTTGAGAAATATGAGATGACTAGATTTGCTGAGGTAGATAGTGAGGCAATATTCAGATTATATGAAACATCAAAAGACATTAAAGACTTTGCATTGAATAGACTGCCAAAGGTTAGAGGTAGGGTGAGTATTGTTTGGGCTGATGTAGAGTATCCAGAGTACATTTACATGATCAAAGGTAACAACCCTCTTGAAATGGTTTATGTTCCGAGGTTTGATCTTTATGCCTATGGTAGCACCCAACAAATAATAAAAGCAGGAGCCTGGGGCAAAATAGAGCCAATAGACATAAAACCAAACACTATGTTAAGGGTCAATACATCAACTTTTAAGATTAGAACAAAAACAATCAAGTTTCAAAAACCATTCGTAAGGAAACATTACAAGTTTAATTCTAGCATTGGAGCGTATGAAAAAACCCCCCATGTAAATAAAGTTGTTAAAAATTATGATCATACAATTAAAAACTTTGTACCAAGGTTTTCTTTTAAGGATCAAATGAGTTTATTTAAAAAAATAAAAGCCAATGATGGCTCAACAATCAAAAAGGTTAGATAATGAAATTATTTGTTTATGGAACATTAAAAAAGGGAGGGGTAAATCATTATAGTTACTTACAAAAGGTAAGAAATGGCAAATCCCTTTCAAGAAAAGAGGCTACATTTTTACAACACTACAAACTAAAACACCATGCCTTAGTTGATTTTGGGCATGGTTTTCCCTACATGATCCCAGCTAAAAATCATTGTGTATATGGGGAGATTTATGAGGTTGATGAAAAAACTATAAAGCGTATTGATGTCTTAGAGGGTGTGCCAAGTCTTTATGAAAGGAAGTTGGCAAATGTAAAAATAAACAATGAAATGGAATTGGCAGGAATGTATTACTACTTATCAAACATGACTCGTTTAGGCAATACTTGGAAGATGGTTAAAAATGGCTATTGGGATTTAAAAACAAAAGTAAAATACAAAATGCTAGTAGATGGTAAAAAGAAATACGACACTCCAGATAAAATTGTTTTTGACATGAGGTTTTTTGATGGAGACAGGACACCAACAAATAAATCCTACATGGAGATGGTAAAGGCTAGAAGTAAAAAAGACCTAGACACAAGCAATGAACATATTTTCCTAATGGATTGTATAGACTTGGGGATTGTAAAGGAATGGTTATAAATAATTCAATAGTCATTTTATAAAAGCATAATTCATTTATAAATTTTATAATAAAAAATTATAGGAGTTTTATTATGCCAATGGGCAAAGGTACTTACGGATCAAAAAAAGGTAGACCCAAGAAAAAGAAAAAAATGACCAAAATAAAGCGTGTCAAAAGAAAATAGAGGTATTGCATTAACAACGGAATTAGTTGGAATCAAAAACCTTAAAACAACTGGTAACTTTAGATTAGAGTTTGATGTTTATGAAATAGACACAGAAAAAGTTAAACAGTTAATTACTAAAATAAATAAAGCGTTTTCAATGGGTTTAGTTGAACATGACTGAAAAACAAACGCAAAACAAACGCCCAAATCATAAAGCCAATGGAGACTTTGAAAAAGGTAATACGCTTGGTAATAGATGGAAAAAAGGCGAGTCTGGTAACCCTAATGGTAGGCGTAATGCTTATACTGATCTAATAAAAGAGTTTAGCTACACCAAGTTAGGCGATAAGGAAAGGCGTGAGATAATAGTCTCTAAGTTGTTTCAATTAGCTGAAAGAGGTGATTTAAAAGCTATGTCTATGATTATTGAAAGGTTAGAGGGTAGAGCAGTAGAACGTCAAGAAAGAACAACTAAATCTGAACCAATACAAGTAATGGTAATAGATGATGGCTAAAAAAAGAAAATCTGTGGCAACTAGGATTGGTGCATTAGCCAGAAAAAACAAAATACCTAGATCAACATTAATGAAAGTTTACAGGAGGGGTCTAGGTGCAGCTGTTAGTAGTGGCACAAGGAAAGGGATGACACCTAGTAGTTGGGGAATTGCTAGAGTAAATTCATTTATAAAGATAGTAAAGGGTCAAAAAAGAATAAAACATGATCCAATCTTAGCAAGGCGTGAGCGTAAGCGTAGGCGTAAAAAATGAGAAAGAAACGCAAAATGAATAGGCGAGTAGCTAAAGATAAAACATATAAAACAGTTCCTAAAAAATATCTTACTGGTACAAAGGGTGCTAAACGTACTCAAAGAGCCAGAGACATAGCAAAGATGCAAAGGCTTTACAAACAAGGGAAAAAAGTTCCTAAAGCATTATTTAAAAGAGTGTTTGGATGATTAACTGGACTGTTAATACCACAAGAAAAGAAATATTAAAAGACAAAGCTAGATTCAAAGTAATTGTAGCAGGTCGCAGGTGGGGTAAAACAGTTCTAAGTTTAATGTATTTATTAAAAGATGTTTTTCAACCCAATGAAAGACGTTGGTTTGTGACCCCAACTTATAGGCAAGGCAAGATGATTGTATTCCCAGTTCTAAGGCAAATGTTTGCTGGATTCGATAATGCCAAATTAAATGAAAGTGAATTGAGTGTCATGTTTGATAATGGGGCAGAGTTATCTGTTAAAGGTGCAGACAATGAAAATAACTTGCGTGGAGTAGAGCTGACCAAGGCAGTAATGGATGAAATGGCTTATATTAAACCTCATGTATGGCAGGAAATCATTATGCCCATGTTGGCAACAACAAAGGGTGAGTGTTTGTTTATTGGGACACCAAATGGTTATGATGCTATGTATGATTTATATTTAAAAGGTCAATCAGAGAAAGAGTGGAAATCATGGCAATTTACTACACTACAAGGTGGATTTGTACCTAAAGAGGAAATAGAACTTGCTAAAAGAACAATGGATGCAGTTATCTTCAAGCAAGAATTTGAAGGGAGTTTTGAAACAACAGGAAACAGAGCTGCTTGGAACTTTGACAGAAATATACATTGCGTTAAAGCCAAGGAAGTTTCTAAAAAATTATGGTGGGGGGTTGACCATAATGTTGATTATAATACAGCTGTATTGGCTAGTGAGTTCACAGATGGCACAATTCATTTTTATAAAGAGGTTAGATTAAGAAATAGCAATACAGATGAACTAGGCTTGGAAATGAAAAAGATTGCACCAAATGTGGAGTGCTATCCAGACCCAGCTGGTAAGTCTAGGTCAACAACGTCAAGGCGTTCTGATCACCAGATACTTAGAGATCATGGATTTTTTATACGAGTAAAAAACAGACACCCCAGTCACATTGATAGGCTCAATGCTCTTAATAGAAAATTAAAAGATGCTGATGGTAACATTGGAATGACAGTTGACCCTAGTTGTACATATTTAATAAAAGATTTAGAACAATGCCAAAGAGATAAAAGAGGTGGGTTGGCTAAAGATAACATAGAACTAACACACAGTCTAGATGCTTGTAGTTATGCAATAGATTATAAGTTTCCAATTAGGCGTATGGTTGGTAATACAATAAAATGGTAGGTGGTTATGTTTAATTTTGGAAAAAGTGTAAATAGAAATATTATACCAGATTTAAGTGAACAAGCAGTATTACAAAGCGTTAAGGATGCTGGGGAAAACTATTTGGCTCAACAAGATTATAATTTAATGGAGTCATTAGATTTTTATTATAATCAAAATTTAGACAAACATATTGAGCCTTGGTTTGCTAGTGCATCATTAAGTCAAGTACCTCCATTTATAGGCTCTTGCGTTCCTCGATTTGCTAAAGCCAGATTGATGCTATACAAGGAAAATCCACAAAGGCTTATTGGTGGTGAGATTAATGATGACTACAATGAGGTTGCTTATAGATTGAACACAAAGACTAGGGAGTACGCTGAGTTGGCTTGGTTGCTTGGTTGTTGTTATATGAAATCAAGATACAATGAAAGGCGTAATAGATTAGAATATGAAATCCTCCCAGTTGTAAAGGAATATTATTTACATGGAGACACAGAGCCATTTGGTTTTAGTTATGAAATAGAAAGTTTAGATGCTACTAAAAAAAGATTTGTATTTTGGTCAGAAGATAGAGAAAATATGCCTGGATTACATTTTGAGTTTGATGAAAAAGGGAACAGATATTCAGTTAAAGATAATGTAGAGATGCTTAACCCTTATGGAATCAATCCTATATCAAGAGTAATGTTTAATAAATCTAGTTATGATGTCACTAGGGCAGGGTTGCATATTGCAATAGCAATGACTGAAATCGCTCTTTCAGTTAGATTCAGATTAGGGCAACCAGTATTTACTGGCATTGAAGAGGGGCAAGGAAAATTGACAGCTGGAATAGATAATGCTTATATATTACCAGAGGGTG
>LULO01000286.1_pt1 | contig 31791 bp, 30 predicted proteins | sample 728121 | NCBI WGS metagenome assembly LULO01 (sample SAMN03860287, study PRJNA289734) | marine metagenome | biome: seawater column; feature: ocean; material: water; isolation source: Red Sea water column Station 149 - depth 50m | place: Saudi Arabia: Red Sea | collected 2011-10-15 | depth 50 m | reverse complement strand
CTACCCGGCGGTGACGCTCAGGTATTCGGTCCAGCTGACCCTGACCTTCATGATCGCCATTGCCATCGCGAACCGGCTGTCGCCCATCGCGCTGCTCAAGATCGCGACAGTGGCCTACATCCTCGCGGGAATCGGCAGCCTGGTGATCGGGCGCGCGGGCGAGAACGGCATCTGGTTCGGCATCTTCGAATCCAAGAATGCCTTTGCCCAGGCATCGACGGTGCTGGTGGTGGCGGGGGTGGCCTGGATCTGCGACCGCGCGCAGTCCGTGACATGGCGGCTTGCGGGGCTGTTTTGTGTCGCGCTCGGGCTGGCCGAGCTGGTCATGGCGCAGTCCGCCGGGGCGCTGATCGCGACGATGGGGACGGTGCTGCTGATGCTGACCATCATGACGATGCGGCGCATGACGCGGCTGCAGCGGGCCTTTGTCGCGACCCTGGCGGTGGCCGGGGTGGTGGGGATGGTCCTGTTCCTGACCGGCTACTTCGAGGAGTTTTCGCACGCCTTCCTGCAACTGACCGGCAAGGACGTGACGCTGACCGGGCGCACCGAACTGTGGGAAATCGCCTTTGGCCAGATCCAGCAGCACCCGCTGCTGGGACAGGGCTACAAGGCCGTCTGGGTGCGGGGCAATCCGCTGGCCGAGGCGCTGTGGAGCTACTTCGACATCAAGAGCCGGTCGGGGTTCCACTTTCACAACACCATGATCTCGAACGCGGTCGAGATCGGGTGCAAGGATTGCCATGGCACCGCCGATGCCTATCCCAATCTGCTCACCTCGAACGTCGCAGCACGGCCGCAAGGGACCAATCTTGCGCTGCTTCGCAATTCGGACGGCCGGCGCCGGTTCGAATTCCAATATGACGACAATGGTGAAATCACCGGGCTGATCCAGCGGTCCATCGTCGATCCGAAGCTCCAGTGGCAGGTCAGCCTGGTCAAGCAGGCGGTGACGCCGGGGCCGCATTTCAACGCGAAAGCGGCGCGCGCCAAACTGATGTCGCGCAGCGGCGCCGACGATGGCAGCTTTGCGTGGGGGCCGGGCGTGGCAAGGGAAGATCGCGCGCACGGCGACGACAAGATGGCCTGCTTCACCTGCCACCTGTCATGGACGACGAGCTGCGGCGGCTGCCATTTGCCGATCGAGGCGAACTGGAAGACCAGCATGCACCACTTCGAAGGGGAGGAGACGCGCAACTTCGCGACCTATAACCCGCAGGTCGCGCGCGACGAGATGTTCCAGCTCGGCCGGCACATGCTGACCAAGCCCGGCGAGCCCGACGCCGACGGCAATCCGCGCGGGATCATTGCGCCGATCCGATCGACATCGGCGCTGGTCTTGTCCTCGACTAACCTCAACCGCGAACGCATCTATATCCAGCAGCCACCGATTTCGGCGGCGGGTTTCTCGAGCCAGGCCTTCGCGCCGCATTTCCCACATACGGTGCGGCGTCAGGAGACGAAACAGTGCACCGACTGCCATCTGTCGCAGGCGGACGACAATAATGCGATCATGTCGCAGCTGCTCCTGATGGGGACCAATTTCGTCAATTTCGTCGGGCTCAATGTCTGGTCGGGGCTGGAGGACGGCTTTCAGGCGACCCGCGTCACCGAATGGGACGAGCCGCAGGCGGTGATCGGCAGCTATCTGCAGAAATATGCCTATCCCGACTATTGGCGCCTGCATGTCGACCAGAATCATCGCGAGCTCAAAAATTGGGTGCGCGGCAAGACCTTCGACAAGAAGGGGTCGGGCGAAAGCCATGCGCTCGAGGAATTCGCCAATATCGTCCAGGGGACGAGCGGACGGGTCAACTGCCTGCAACTGCGCGGCGAATATATGTATGTCGCCGAAGGCAAGGGCGGCTTTCGCGTCTATGACGTCGCATCGATCGGCAACAAGGGCTTCTCCGAACGCATCACCCGCGCGCCGTTTTCGCCGCTGGGACACGATACGCATGTCAAAACGACGAACGCGACCTGCATGGCGATCGGCACGACCCAGCCGATCAGCATGGCCCGCAACGAGCATATCCGTAAGGATTTCCCCGAAAATCACGAACAGGCGCTGCACCCGCTCTACCGCTATGCCGTCATCACCGACAGCGTCGAAGGCCTGATCCTGGTCGACATCGACACGATGGCAGACGGCGAATTCCGCAACAACAAGCTGAGCCGCGCGCTGACGTGGAACCCCGATAATGTGCTGGCCGGGGCCCGCCACGTGACGCTTGCCGGCGACTATGCCTATGTCACCACCGATGCCGGGCTCGTCGTGCTCGACCTGTCGACGCCGCTCGAGCCGAAGGTGACGGCGCAGCTACCGCTGACCGATGCGCGCGCGAGTGCCGTGCAGTTCCGGTACCTGTGGGTCACCGACGCGGAGGGCGTGAAGCTGTTCGACATCACGCATATGGACCGGCCGGAACCGGTGCCGGCGGGAACGGTGCGGCTCGCCAACGCGCGCAAAATCTATCTCGCGCGCACCTTCATGTACGTCGCGGCCAAGCAGGACGGTCTGGTGATCGTCGACGTGACGCGGCCGATGGCGCCGGCCGTCTGGCCCGCGATGACCTTCGGGGGGGCGCTCAACGATGCAGAGGATGTGATCGTCGCATCAACCAATGCGTCGCTCTTCGCCTATGTCGCCGACGGACGGAACGGCATCAAGGTGCTTCAGCTTACCAGTCCGGACAATCCCGGCCTCTATGGCTTCTCGCCCGCGCCGACCCCCGAACTGATCGCCTGGGCCAAAACTCCGTCGCCGGCGCTCGCTCTGTCGAAGGGGCTCGACCGCGACCGGGCGGTCGACGAAACGGGGGGGCAGATGGCGGTGTTCGGCCGCGTGGGATCGCGCCCCTTCACCCGGCCCGAAATGGAGAAGCTGTTCCTGAACAGCAAGGGGCTGGTCTACAAGGTCAGCGACACCGTCGATCAGGCGGCGTGGCGACCGCCGCTGGCCTACCCGAACTGAAGGCGAAGGCAGCTAGGCCGGCTTACCTTGCATCGTCATCCCGGACTTGATCCGGGATCCATTCTTTCAACGCCGGATGAATGGATCCCGGATCAAGTCCGGGATGACGAAAGTTGGAAAATGGCTGTTCCCTACCCCTAAGCTGCCTGAGTTGATCGCCTAGAGTCGCTCCGCCTGCACGACGCTGTCCGACGCGCGGAGCGCGGACAGGATACGCATCACATGCTGAACGTCGCGCACCTCGACGACGACGTCATAGGTGTGGAAATCGCCCTCGCGGTTCGACAGCCGCAGATTGGTGATATTCGCCGAATTGGCGGCGAGGATGCCCGACATTTCGGCGAGCGTGCCGGTTTCGTTGAGGATGACGACGCACAGCCGCGCATTGCCGCCCTCGCTGTCCTCCTGCCACCTCAGGTCGATCCAGTCGGCGTCGATGCCGTCGGCCAGGCTGGGGCAGTCGATAACATGCACCTCGATCCCCTCGCCGGGCCGCGCGAGGCCGACGATGCGGTCGCCGGGAACGGGGTGGCAGCAGTCGGCAAGCTTGTAGGCGACGCCGGGGGTCAGCCCCTCGATCGACACCGCAGCGCCCTGGCGCAGCTTGCCGGGCTTCGATTTCATCTCGGCGGTGATGCCGGGGACGAGCGCTTCGAGGATCTGGTCGTCGGACAATCGCCGCCGCGCGATCGCGACATAGAGCGCGCTGTCATCCTCGAGCTTCAGCCGCTCGCGCGCCGCGGCGCGCGCCTTGTCGCCGACCTTGTTGGGCAGGCGGCGGGCGATCTCGTCGTACATCTTGCGACCAAGGGCGGCGAGCTCGACCTTTTCCTTCGACCGGACATGGCGGCGGATCGCGGCGCGCGCCTTGCCCGTCACCGCAAAGCCCAGCCACGCGGGCTGCGGCGTCTGCTTTTCCGATGACAAGATCTCGACGGTATCGCCGTTGACGAGCTGGGTGCGCAGCGGCACGAGCCGGCCGTTGACCTTGGCACCGACGGTGCGGTCGCCGAGCCCGGTGTGGACGGCATAAGCGAAATCAACCGGCGTCGCGCCCTTGGGAAGCTGGAACAGGCTGCCCTTCGGCGTAAAGGCGAAGATGCGGTCCTGATACATTGCGATGCGCGTATTCTCGAGCAGTTCGTCAGGATCGTGCGTCTGGTCGAGGATTTCGAGCAGGTCGCGAATCCACCCCGCCTGTCCGTCGGGTGAGCCGCCGCCCTGCTTGTAGGCCCAGTGCGCCGCAAAGCCGAATTCGGACTGCTGGTGCATCGCCTCGCTGCGGATCTGGATTTCGATCCGCATATTTTCATTGTGCATGATCGTCGTGTGCAGCGATTTGTAGCCGTTGCGCTTGGGGGTCGAGATATAATCCTTGAAGCGGCCGGGGACCATTTTCCATTTGCGGTGAAAGACGCCAAGCGCGGCATAGCAGTCGGCATCGCTGTGCGTGATGACGCGAAAGGCGATGATGTCGGTGACCTGTTCGAAGCTGACGTGGCGCTCCTGCATCTTGCGCCAGATCGAATAGGGATGTTTTTCGCGCCCCGATACGTCAGCCTCGATCCCGCTTTTAGCGAGCAGCTCCTTGAACTCGCGGCTGATCCCGGCGACCTTGTCCTTGCCGCCCGCGGTCAGTTTGGCGAGGCGGCCGGTGATCGTCGCATAGGCCTCCGGCTCGAGCTCGCGAAAGGCCAGAAGCTGCATTTCGCGCATATATTCATACATGCCGATCCGCTCCGCCAGCGGGGCATAGATGTCCATCGTCTCCTTGGCGATGCGCCGCCTCTTGTCCGGATTCTGGATGAAATGCAGCGTGCGCATATTGTGCAGCCGGTCGGCGAGCTTGACGAGCAGCACGCGAATATCGTCGGACATGGCGAGCAGGAATTTGCGCAGATTTTCGGCGGCGCGCTCATTCTCGGTCTGCGCCTCGATCTTGCTGAGCTTGGTGACGCCGTCGACCAGCCGCCCGACGTCGGCGCCGAACAGCCGCTCGATCTCTTCGGGCGTGGTCAGCGTGTCTTCCAGCGTGTCGTGGAGCAGCGCGGTGACGATCGTCTCGCTGTCGAGATGGAGGTCGGTCAAAATGCCCGCGACCTCGACCGGATGGCTGAAATAGGGGTCGCCCGAGGCGCGTTTCTGGCTGCCGTGCTTCTGTACGGTGAAGACATAGGCGCGGTTCAGCAGCGCCTCGTCGACGTCGGGATCATAAGCGCGCACGCGCTCGACAAGTTCATACTGCCTCAGCATCGCATCCAATGTCGTTCATGCGATGCCAATTGCAATATATTTGTATCGGTGGAGCAGCGAAGCCGCTGGCTTCGCCAAGGCAAGAAAAGGGCCGCGCGGTGCAGAGGGGAGAGCGTGCGCGGCCCTTCGAGCGGCTTGCCGTCGACGGTGAAGCTCGCGACGCGGCCAGCCTTCTTGGCGAGCGCGGCGCACATCATCAGCGGGCGGCTGGTGCCACGGCCTGCCGTGCAGGTCGTGCCCTCACACACCCAGACGACATCGCGGGCGACGAAGCGCGCGGTCTTCGCCGCGTCGGCCAGTTCGGCGCGATAGAAAGCGCCGCCAGCGGCGGCGGCGGGAACAGCGGGGAGCGCCGCGGCGCCGATCGACAGCGCGCCCGCCAGGGCGAGTATCGGAGTGCCGGGGGAAAGCCGGAAATGGAACATGGGAGCCTCCTTTTTTTGACAACCGGAAGGTTGCGCTTCGCGATCTGGTGCGTCCGTTGCGAAATGCAACCGAGGCCCTATATTTTTTTGGCACGGCGGCGATTTTACGTTAGGGCATGGCCTATGGGAAAATTACGCGAAAAACTGAACGATCTTGATGGGGGCAATTGCGCCCTGCCGCTCGCGCTCGAGGCGATGGGCGAACGATGGTCCTTCATGATCCTTCGCGCCGCTTTCAACGGTGTCCACCATTTCGAGGAGTTCCAGCAGGAGCTCAATATCGCGCGCAACATCCTGTCGAACCGGCTGTCGAAGCTGGTCGATCATGGCATCATGGCGCGCGAAGTGATGGCGGAGGATCGCCGCAAGGTGCTGTACCAGCTTACCCAGAAGGGCGTCGAACTGCTGCCCGCGATGATCGCGCTGCGCCAGTGGGGCGAAAAATGGGGGGCGGGAGTTCCCTCGACCCCGGTGCTCGTCGATTCGCATGACGAACAGCCGATCGGCCCGGTGACGATCACCGCGCACGACGGCCGGCCGCTCGAATATGGCGAGCTTGTCTGGAAACATCGTTCGGAACTCCAGCCGCTCGGCCAGGCGCGCGTGCGGATGGCACCGGTCGCGGCCGAATGATCCTCACTTCGCGGACGACGCGCTCGTCCCCTGATTTCGGCGGCTGACATGGCAAGCCAGACTTCCCCGATTCCGCTGTTCGGCTTTTCCTCGCCCGGGCCGTTTTTCGGGAACAAGGTTCGCGCCTTCTGGAATCTCCAGATCCTCGGCTGGCTCGGCTGGTTCGGGCTGCGCGTCGTGTCGGGGCTGGCGGGCGGCCAATCCTTCGATTTCCTTGTCCTTGTCGTTGTTTCGGCGGTTACGGGTTTTTCGCTGACGCTGCTGCTTTCGGTTTGCTACCGCGCGCTGATCAACCGCCGCACGATCCTGATGTGGGGGGCAAGCTTCGGCCTCCTGGCCTTCGCCACCGCGGTATGGGCCTTCATCGACGCCTGGCTTTTCCAGATATTGAAGCCCGACAGCGAGACGAGCTTTACCGGCCTGCTGCTGGTGTCGATCTATATCGACGCGACGACGCTCGCGGCCTGGTCGGCGCTCTATTTCGCGATCAACTATTTCCTGCAGCTCGAGGAACAGAATGACCGCGTGCTGCGGCTCGAGGCGCAGGCCGCGTCGGCGCAGCTCGCGATGCTGCGCTACCAGCTCAACCCGCACTTCCTGTTCAACACGCTCAACAGCATCTCGACCCTCGTCCTTCTGAAACAGACCGAGCCCGCCAATGCGATGCTGTCGCGCCTGTCGGCCTTTCTGCGCTACACGCTCGCCAACGAACCGACCGCACAGGTAACGCTGGCGCAGGAGGTCGAGACGCTGAAGCTCTACCTCGACATCGAGAAGATGCGTTTCGAGGACCGGCTGCGGCCGCATTTCCAGATTGATCCGGCGGCGCAGCGCGCGCGCCTGCCTTCGTTGCTGCTTCAGCCGCTGATCGAAAATGCGATCAAATATGCGGTGACACCGCAGGAAGAAGGAGCCGACATTACGCTGACGGCTCAGCTTGCCGGTCAAAATGTTCGGATTACCGTGTCCGACACCGGCACGGGATTGTCAGCCGATGGCGTCGACCCCACCACCGGGATTGCAACGGAATCGACCGGTGTGGGTTTAGCCAACATCAGGGACCGGCTGGCCCAGGCCTATGGCGACCAGCAACGGTTCGAGGTGCAATCGGGCACCGATGGCGGATTCACGGTGATTATCGAGATTCCGTTTCAGCCCGATGGACAAGCGACGATTGGAACCGAACGCACATGACGATCAGAACCATCCTGGTGGATGACGAGAAATTGGCGACCCAGGGCCTGCAACTGCGGCTTGAAGCGCATAGCGATGTCGAAGTCGTCGACACCGCGCAGAACGGCCGGGAGGCCATTCGTAAGATCAAGACGCACAAGCCCGACCTCGTCTTCCTTGATATCCAGATGCCCGGATTCGACGGTTTTTCGGTGATCCAGGGACTGATGGAAGTCGAGCCCCCGCTCGTCGTCTTCGTCACCGCCTATTCGGACCATGCGATCCGCGCATTCGAGGCGCAGGCGGTCGATTATCTGGTCAAGCCCGTCGAGCCCGAGCGGCTCGCCGATGCGCTCGACCGCGTTCGCCAGCGCCTCGCCGAAAAGCGCGGCGTGGCCGAGGTTGAGCGGCTGAAGACGGTGCTTGCCGAAGTCGCGCCCGACGCGGTCGAGGAATATGATGCCGAAACGGCGGCCGATGCGCCCGCCGCCGACCGCTACGAAAAGATGATCAACATCAAGGATCGCGGGCAGATTTTCCGCGTCGACGTCGACAGCATCGAACGAATCGACGCTGCCGGCGACTATATGTGCATCTACACCGCCGACAATTCGCTGATCCTGCGCGAAACGATGAAGGATCTCGAAAAGCGGCTCGACCCGCGCAATTTCCAGCGCGTGCATCGCTCGACCATCGTCAACCTCAGCCAGGTGAAGCAGGTCAAGCCGCACACCAACGGCGAGTGTTTCCTCGTGCTCGGTTCGGGCGCGCAGGTGAAGGTCAGCCGCAGCTACCGCGATGTGGTCGCGCGTTTCGTGCACTAACCCCCGACAATAAACATCGTCATTGCGAGGAGCGAAGCGAAGCGGCGATCCGGAGCACGCGTAAACCGCCCTGGATTGCTTCGCTGCGCTCCTCGCAATGACGAGGCTTTACAATTGATGTCCCGTGCGGTCGCGCTTGGTCGCTAGATAGCGTTCGTTGTGCGGGTTCGTCGGCAGTGCGAGCGGGATGCGTTCGACGACGTCGACGCCCTCCCTTTCCAGTCGCGCGACCTTTTCGGGATTGTTGGTCATCAGGCGGATGCGCGGGATGTTGAGCAGCGCGAGCATCTGGCCGGCGATCGCAAAATCGCGCGCCTCGACGGGGAAACCCAGCCGCAGATTGGCATCGACCGTATCATAGCCCTGATCCTGCAGCGCATAGGCGCGCAGCTTGTTGACGAGGCCGATACCGCGGCCTTCCTGGCGCAGATAGAGCAACACCCCCCATGGGGCGTCGGCCATCGCGTGCAGCGCCGCATGCAGCTGCGGTCCGCAATCGCATTTGAGGCTGCCGAGCACGTCGCCGGTCAGGCATTCGCTGTGCAATCGCACCACGGGCGGATTGCCGTCGCGCTTGCCGCGATTTCGAGCCGCGACGGGTCGAGCAGGGCGGCGACATCGGCGGTAGAACAGGCGGTTTCGGCTTCCCCCTTGGCCGCGCGCACGAAAAAGGCGGGGAGCAGGCCGGCGTGGCGCGCCATAGTCATCGCGGTCGCGGCTGCCGCCTCGCCGCCGCTCGCGATCGTGCGGAACGGACCTTTGAGCGGATTGGCAAGGTCGAGCGCCGGGTCGGCGATCGCCAGCGCCGCGGCGACGCTTGCGGCGCCGTCCGCCAGTCGCACCGGCCCCGGCGTCGCGGCGGCGCGCTGGTTGGTAAGCTTCAGCGTGACCGCGCGCTCGCCCGAGATCAGCAGGTCGGCGCTGCCGAATTCGGCCAGCGCCGCATCGCGCGCGCTTTCGACGGCCAGCAGATCGAGAGCCCCGTCGGCGCCTTCGATCCGAAAGGGCCAGCCGCGGCGCAGGGCATCGATCGCACGCGCGGCGCGGCGGGCGCCGCGGTCGCTGGCGGGGGCGTCGCTCAAAATGCGAACTCCGTGACGAGCGGAATATGGTCTGACGGGCGTTCCCAGCTCCGCGCCGGCTGGACGACGCGGTGGCTCTGCGCCGCGTCCCGGATATCGGGCGTGACCCACATATGATCGAGCCGGCGACCGCGGTTCGACGCTTCCCAATCTTTCGCGCGGTAACTCCACCAGGTGTAGAGCGGGATCGGCGGCGCCACGAACTGGCGGCCGAGATCGATCCAGCCGGCCGCGGCCTGGAGACGGGCGAGCGTCTCGACCTCGATCGGCGTGTGGCTGACGACGTCGAGCAGCGCCTTGTGGTTCCATACGTCGCTTTCGAGCGGCGCGACGTTGAAATCGCCCGTCAGCACCGTCGGCGTATCGGCGAGCGCGCCCGCCCATTCGGTCATGCGCCCCAGAAAATCCAGCTTCTGCCCGAATTTCGGATTGAGCGCGCGGTCGGGGATGTCGCCGCCGGCCGGGATATAGACATTGTCCAGCCGTACCCCCGACGGCAGCGTCACGCCGACATGGCGCGCTTCGCCATTGGCTTGCCAATCATATTTGCGTACATCGGTGAGCGGCAGCTTGCTGACGATTGCGACCCCATGGTGCATCCGCTGGCCGTTGGTGACGATGTGGCGATAGCCCAGGTCCTCGAACATCTGTTTCGGGAACAGCCCGCATTCGACCTTCGTTTCCTGCAGGCAGAGGACGTCGGGCGCCTCTTCGCGCAGGAATTTCTCGACGATGCCGATGCGCGCACGCACGCTGTTGATGTTCCAGGAAGCAATGCTCGTTTGGGTCATGGAGTCCGGCTCTATCGGTGCGAAGCCTTCACTGCAATCGTTGCGGGCTGGTGCCGCCTGCACCGACGCGCCGGACACGCCGCACATAAACATAAACCCCCGTTCCAGGGGCGGTGGAACGGGGGTTCAAGGTCAGCGTTCGTCACGCTCTTGAATGAAGACACCTGGCAATCCGGTTGGGGCAACAGGGGGAAACCCAAAATCCGGAGGCCGTGTCGGCGCCTTCGAGAGTTGAAATAGCCCCTCTTCCCTGTCGCCAAGCTGAACGAAAATCGGCGGCTGTCGGCGACATTTGCAGTTCGTCGATGCCGAACGTCGGTTGGGCGGAAAAAGGGCGCCGAATCCCCTTGGGGAAACGGCGCCCTGTTCATAAAAGTCTCGCTGGCGTCAGACGCGGCCGCGCTGTTTCGGGCGCGGATCGGTCCAGCGGAAAGCCGAATCGGCGACCGGCACGTTGAAGCGCTGGTTCGACAGATCGATCCGCGTCCGGTTGTTCTGCGAATCGAGCGCGACCCAGCCGCGCAGTCGCAATCCGCCCGGCGCCCCCGCATCGCGGATGAACACCATGGTGATCGTCCCATATTCGGGGCGCTTGGGATCCTTGACCTCGACGCTTAGCACATCGCTGTTTCCGGTCGGGACGACCTTCGCATATTTGGCGAGATCGCGATCGGGATCGAGCAGCGCGCCGAGCGGCGAATTTTTCACCGGCCAGCTCTGCACCTGCTTGACCTCATAATCGATCATCGTCAGGCGGCTGCCGTCGCCGACGATCAGCAGCGGGACGCCCTTCTGATACTGGAAGCGGATCTTGCCCGGACGCTTCAGCGTCAGCTGTCCGCTCAGCCGCTGACCGTTGCGATCCGTCTGCACGAAGTCGGCGGTCATCGAACTGGTCGACTTGAGGTGCGATTGCACCGCGGTAAGCGCGCTCGCCGATTGCGCAATGGCGGGCGCGGAGAGCGTCAGGCCGAGGGCGGCGGCAGGCGCGAGCGCCAGCGCGGCGGCGCGGGTCAGGAAATGGCGGTCGATCGTCAGGGTCATCGGGCTCTCTTGTCTGTTTCGGTCGATGCCGGCTTGTTGCAGGGCGGCATTGAACCCGCCCTGAACCCGGCCTTTAGACGCTGTTCAAGTCGTTGGCGGAGCGAAAGGTTCCCTATCGCGGCTGCCCATATTGGTCGGTCAGCACGTCGCGGCGGCCGACATGGTTCGGCGGGCTGACCAGCCCTTCGTCCTCCATCCGCTCGATCAGGCGCGCCGCGCTGTTATAGCCGATGCGCAGCTGGCGTTGCAGCCAGCTGGTCGATGCCTTCTGGCTTTCGACCACGATCTGGCAGGCCTTGGCATACATGCGGTCCTCGGCGCTGTCGCCGCCCGCGGGGGCGCCTTCCATCGCGAAACCGCCGTCTTCGGGATCTTCGGTGACGCTCTCGACATAGTCGGGGCGCCCCTGGCCGCGCCAATGGTCGGCGACCGCGCGGACTTCGTCGTCGGACACGAAGGGGCCGTGGATGCGCGTGATCTGCTTGCCGCCGGGGACATAGAGCATGTCGCCCTTGCCCAGCAGTTGTTCGGCGCCGGCCTCGCCCAAAATGGTGCGGTCGCGAGGATCAGATGGATGCCCGCCGCGCGCGCCTTTTGCGCCAGGCGCTGGATCAGGAATTCGACTTCCTTGCCCGCGGTCATCATCAGGTCGGCCAGCTCGTCGACGACGACGACGATCTGCGGCAGCGGCTGATAATCCAGCGTCTCTTCCTCATAGACCGGCTGGCCGGTGTCGGGATCGTAGCCGGTCTGGACCCGCCGCCCGAGCGACTTGCCCTTGGCGAGCGCGCCGCGCACCTTGTCGTTATAGGAGGCGAGGTTGCGCACCGAGAGCGACGACATCATCCGGTAGCGATCTTCCATCTGCTCGACCGCCCATTTGAGCGCGCGCACCGCTTTCTTGGGTTCGGTCACCACCGGGGCGAGCAGATGCGGGATGTCGTCATAGACGCTGAGTTCCAGCATCTTGGGATCGATCATGATCATCTTCACCTGGTCGGGCCCGAGGCGATAGAGCAGCGACAGGATCATCGCATTGAGGCCGACCGACTTACCCGACCCGGTGGTGCCGGCGATCAGCAGGTGCGGCATCGGCGCAAGATCGGCGATCACCGCGTCGCCGCTGATATTCTTGCCGAGGATGATGGGCAGCGCGCCGCTATGTTCCTGAAACAGCCCGCTGCCGATGATCTCGTGCAGCACGACAGCCTCGCGGTGCGCGTTGGGCAGCTCGATGCCGATGACGGTGCGCCCCGGGATCGGCGCGATGCGCGCCGACAGCGCCGACATGTTGCGCGCGATGTCGTCCGCGAGGTTCGACACGCGGCTCGCCTTGGTCCCGGGCGCGGGCTCGAGCTCGTACATGGTGACGACCGGGCCGGGACGGACCGCGGTGATCACGCCCTTGACTTGGAAATCCTCGAGCACCGATTCGAGCAAGCGTGCGTTGCGTTCGAGCGCCGCCTTGTCGATCTGTCCCGCGGGCGTGTCGGGGGCCGGGGCAAGCAGGTCGATCGAGGGAAGCTGGTAATTGGTGAACAGCTCCAGATTGGCGGGGCGCGGCGCATCGGCCGGGGCCGCGCGTGCCGGTTCGACGACCCGGCTTCCTTCGGCCGCCGGCAGTCTGAGCCGCCCGAGCCAGCCCTTTTCAAGCCGCAGCGAGCGCATCGCGAGCCAAAGGCCGACAAGGATGAGGAGCAGGATCGTGCCGAAACGGATCAGCGCCGCGGCGGGATCGCCCGCCAGCGCAAACAGCGGGGTGATCGCGCTCCCCGCGAGCAGGGCGAGCAAGCCGCCCCACCCCGCGGGCATCGGCGAACCCGACGCCGGCGACCAAAGCTCGGCGCCCATGCCGACGAGCAGGATGCCGGCAAAGCAATAGGCGAGCTGACGCAGCCAATAGGGCTGCGGCTCCGCCGCCCACAGCCGCCACGCCATGATGCCGAACAGCGGGACGAGCAGTGCGATCGGCGCGCCGCCGACCGACAGGCCAAGGTCGGCGAACCAGGCGCCCGCATGGCCCATCCAGTTGGCAGCGCTGCCGCCCGCTGCGGTGTTGAGCGCTGCGTCGGTGCTGTCGTAGGTGAGCAGGGCGAGCGCGAAAAACAGCGTGAAGGCGGCGAGCGCCAGTGCCGCGGCGATCACCAGCGATCGCGCGATGCTTTGTCTGAAAACGGTGCGCCAGTCGGCCTTCGCCGATGCGGCCTTGCGGCTTGCCATGCGGAATGCGGTCCTCGATCGATTAACCACGGCGATATGCGCATGGGGCGGACTCGTCGTCAAGCGGCGCCCGGCGCGCCAGCGATCCGGGTGCGCCTGCCCGCTTCCCAAGCGCGCCGGGCCGGAGTAGAGCGGCGGCATGAGCGAAGTATTGCGCAGCGATGTCCTGATCTCCGGCGGCGGGCTTGTCGGCCAGGCGCTGGCGATCGCGCTTTCCCATCATGGTCTGTCGTCGCAGATCGTCGACCCCGCCGATCCGGTTGCGACGATCGCGCCCGGCTTCGGCGGCCGCCCCTCGGCGATCGCCAGCGCGGTGTGGCAGATGTTCGGCGTGCTCGGGCTCGCCGACCGGCTCGCACCCCAGGGCTGCCCGATCCGCGCGATCAAGGTCAGCGACGGGGGACAGGCGGGCGAACTCGATTTCGTCGCCGATGCGGATGCCCCCGCGCTTGGTACGATGGTCGAAAACCGCCAGCTTCGCCTCGCGCTTGCGGCAGCGCTCGCCGAAGCGTCGCTGGTGCGGCTGTTCATGCCGGCGAAGGTGGTCGCGCGCGATGTCGATGCGCATGGCGTCACGCTGACCCTCGCCGACGGCACGCGGCTCGCGGCGCCGCTGCTCATCGTCGCCGAAGGGCGTCGTTCGCCCACCCGCGACGCGGCGGGCTTCACGATCGCCAACTGGTCCTATCATCATCATGCGATGATCGGCGCGGTGGCGCATTCGCGCCCGCACGATCAGGTCGCGCACGAAATCTTTTTCCCCTCGGGGCCCTTCGCGCTGCTCCCGCTCGTCGATGATGCCGAGGGGCGGCATCGTTCGGCCTTCGTGTGGACCGTATCCGAACAGGACGGGCCGGGTTTCGCCAAGCTGGGCGACCGGGGCTTCCTTGCCGAACTCGGCAAGCGCGCGGGCGATATTCTCGGCACGTTGGAACTGGTCGCGCCGCGCATGACCTATCCGCTCGGCTTCCATCACAGCGCGCAGATCGTTGGCGACCGCATCGTCCTGGTCGGCGACGCCGCGCACGGCATCCATCCGATTGCGGGGCAGGGTCTCAACCTGGGGCTGCGCGATGCCGCGGCGCTGGCCGAGGTGCTCGTCGATGGTGCGCGGATTGGGCTCGACCTTGGCGATCCGGCGCTGCTCGCGCGCTATCAGCGCTGGCGCGGGCTCGACAATCTGATGGTCAGCCTCGCGACCGACGGACTGACGCGGCTGTTCGGCATTCCGGGACGCACTGCCTCCTTCGTCCGCCGTACCGGGCTCGGCGCGGTGCAGCGCATGCCGGCGCTCAAACGCTTCTTCATGGACGAAGCGCGCGGCGAAGCCGGCGATCTGCCGCGGCTGCTCGCCGGTACCGAAATATAGGTAGTCCTACTTAGGCGCCCGGTGCGGCCGCGCTAACCATCGCGGCATAGCCTGATCCCGCGCGGCCATTCTGCCGCCGGGAACAGGGGACAAATGATGTCGGACAGGAGCCAGGCATTCGAAAGCGCGGTCGGCGCGCTGATCGCGGCGCACACCGCGGCAGAGGCGGCGCCGGGTGCGCGGGCGCGGGCGCGGATCGATCGTGCCTTTGCGCAGCTGCTGGCGCTCGCGGCGCCGCGCATTCGCTATTTCACGCGCGCCTACGGGCTTGGCGACTGTGCCGATGACGCGGCGCAGGCGTGCGCGATCGCGTTGCACCGCGCGGCCGAACGCTATGATCCCGCGCGCGCACGCTTTACCACCTATGCCAATTGGCAGATCCGCGCCGAGCTTCAGGCGCTGCGCCTGCGCCTGCATGTGCGCGCGGCGGAGCGGCATAGGAGCGCGCGGCGACACGGCTCGCGCATGAACGGGCGCTCGTCCGGCGCCAGCTCGCGCATGTCGATTCGCTCGTCGAACGGCTCGGCGAAAGCGACCGTCACATCGTCCGCCGCGCCTTTGCCGATATGGCTCAGGCGGCGGGCGGCAAGCCGCACTGACGCCCTATTGCAGCGTGGCGCGCCCGTCGTCGCCGTCGAAGCGGCCGAAAAACTGCATCAACTGGATCACCAGCTCGGCGCGCATTTCGAGCGGAGAGGTTTCGAGCAGCGCCTGCTTGGCCGCGGCGTCGAACGGTGCGACCTGCGCGATGCCGTTCACCAGCGTTTCGTCGTCGAGCTGCCCGACCGAAGCCCAGTCGACGACATAGCCCTGCCGCTGGGCAAAGCGCTTCGCCTCGCGCTCAAGGCTCGCGCGCTCGATGCTCGACAGCACGGCTTCGTCCTCGACCTCAGCCTCTATCTCTGCCTCGACCTGGCGAAAGGGTGTCGTGACGTCGAGCTCGCGGCGGACGCGAAAGCGCGCGACGCCTTCCAGAACGATGTTGAACCGCCCCTCGGCCAGCGCCTCGACGTCGATGATGCGCCCGACGCAGCCGACATCATAAAGCGCGGGGGGCTCGCGATCCTCCTCGCCGGGGATCTGGCGCGGCTGGATCATCCCGATCTGCCGGTCGCGCGCCAGCACTTCCTGCACCATCGCCTTGTAGCGCGGCTCGAAGATGTGGAGCGGCAGGTGCAGTCCCGGAAACAGCACCGCCCCGGGCAGCGGAAAAATCGCGATCCGCTGAATAGTCAGGGGCGCGTCGGTCGGCATCAGCCGAACAGGATCAGCGACAGGCGGCGGCGCTGCGCGGCGACCCACGGATCTTCCAGCCCCACCGCTTCGAACAGCGACAGCAGTTTCGCGCGTGCCGCGCCGTCGTTCCATTCGCGGTCGGCGGCGACGATGTGGAGCAGATTGTCGGCGGCGGCATCGCGCTGTCCCGCGCCGATCTGCGCCACGGCAAGATCAAAGCGCGCCTGATGGTCGTCGGGATTGCGCTGTCGGGCGCCATTTCGGCGATCTGCGAAAAAATGCCGACCGCGCGCGGGCCGTCGCCTTCGGCCAGAACCGATTCGCCCATTTCGAGCAGCGGGGCGATCTCGACCGCGCGTGCACCGGCGTCGCTTTCGACCGGCAGCTGGGCGAGCAGCTGGTCGAGCATCGACTTGAGCTGGCTTTCGCTGCGCGCGTTGGTCAGGTTGGCGACCGGCTGGCCCTGAAAGATCGCGTAAACGGTCGGGATCGACTGGACCTGAAACTGGCTCGCGATGAAGCCGTTCGCATCGACGTCGACCTTCGCCAGCACAACGCCCTTGTCGGCGTAATCGGCGGCGACCTTTTCGAGCACGGGGGCGAGCTGCTTGCACGGCCCGCACCATTCGGCCCAGAAATCGAGGATGACGAGCTTCGTCATCGACGGTTCGACGACGTCGCGGCGGAAGGCTTCGACGGCTTCCTTTTCCTGCGGGTTCAGCCCCAATGTCGCCACGCTCATGCTCCTTGCCGGTTGTTTCGCACCATGCTGGCGGGCTGCAATGGCCCTCTGCCGACGCGAAAAGAATCTCTTCGCCGCGTTATGTGGGAATTGTGCGCCGGATGCCAACCCTTCGCCCGGCGTCTGTAAGAAAAGTACAAGGGGGGGCTTGCCGACTCCAAAAGCCGGTGCTAATCGCCCGCCTCACCCGCTGGCACCCACCGGTCGCCAGCCGCCAGAGCGGGCGTAGCTCAGGGGTAGAGCACAACCTTGCCAAGGTTGGGGTCGAGGGTTCGAATCCCTTCGCCCGCTCCAGTTTTTCCAAACATTTTCAACGATTTAGCCGCCAAGGCGGCGTAATATGCCTTGTTACTTTCGCGGCAAATTTGCCTCGCGTAAGCAGGACGTAATATGCTCGGAGCGAGCTGCCGGGCCCTTCTGGCGCACGATCGGCGGCCAACGCGCCGCATGTCCGGGGTTGCCGCGCACCGGCCAAGCCTCTCAGAAACGAGCAGGTCGATACCTCCAGCCTCTTTGTTGCGGGGGCCTGCGGAGATTCATCCGGCGCAAACCAATCTCAGGTATCGGCGCGATATGGCGAGCACCGTCAAACCCTATCCGGGCGAGCAGGCCGGTCCCATTTCACTCCGGCTCCTCGCCGATCAATATCGTCGTGCCGCCGTCCTGCTTCGGGATAGCGGCCAGCGAGGGCACCCGATGAGCTGGGCACCGTTCCGGCTCACCGCGGTGCAGGCGATCGAGCTGTATCTGACAGCGTTCCTCCTCCATCGCGGGAGCAGCGCCGTCGAGGTGCGGCGCATGGGGCATCATCTTGGATTGAGGGCGGAAGCCGCTGCCGTTGCCGGTCTCCAACTGCGCAAGCGGACTCACGACCATCTCATTTCGCTAAGTGCCTCGCGCGAGTATCTGGTCACACGCTACTGCCCCGACGGTCTCGAAACCGCGTCTCAGATCAACCGCCTCGCCGCAACGCTCGCGGAGGTGACGCACAAGACCGCTGTCGCGGGCGCCTCGTTTCCGAGCCAATCCGTCATCGATCGTTGATCCTCGGCTCCTCAATCCTCCCCTGACCTGCGGCTCGGATGGCGCAGGTCCTCGTCAGCACAGTCCCTGCCGATCGATGCGTGGTAATTGCGATTGACTATCGTTCGCGATAACGGCAGGCGATTATTCGTTTACGCGAGCGGGGAAGGCGATGATGGATTCCAAATATAAACTGACGTTGGGTGGCGCCTTGCTTGGTGCTTTCACGACCGCCGCAGTGCCCGCGACGGCCCAAACCATGGACGTATCGGTCACGATCCCCCGGTTGACTGTCGCCGAATATCACAAGCCCTATGTCGCGCTCTGGATCGAGCAGGCTGGCAAGCCCGCGCGCACGATCAACGTCTGGTACGACACGGGCAAGAAGAACAATGCCGGCATCAAGTGGCTGCGCGACATGCGCCAGTGGTGGCGAACGGTCGGCCGCACGACGCCGACCCCGCCGAATGGCGTGACCGGCGCGACGCGCGCGCCGGGCGCCGCGAAGATCAGCTTCACGGCTGGCAAGGGCGCCATGCCCGCGCTCACCGCGGGCAGCTACACGCTGGTCGTCGAGGCCGCGCGCGAAGGCGGTGGGCGTGAAGTGGTGAAGGTGCCCTTCACCGTTTCTGCGGCCGGGACCGCGAAGGGTAGCGGCAAGGGTAGCTTCGAGCTGGGCGCGGTCAGCCTGACCGTCCGCCGCTGAACCGGGAGATCGACATGCTGAACTCGCGCAAATCGCTCCTGCTTCTGGCTGCAAGCGCCGCGCTCGCGCTTTCCACCGCCGCGCAGGCTCGCCAGTGGCTACTCCCGTCCGAGACCATGTTCACCGGCTCGGGCAACGAGTGGCTGACAGTCGACGCCGCCAATTCGACCGACCTCTATTATTATGATCATCCCGGCCAGCCTTGGGATGCGGTCATCACGGCGCCCGACGGCAGCACGGTTCCGGTCGAAAACCGCATGGTCGGTAAGCTCCGCCAAGTGTTCGACGTGCCGATCGCGCAGGGCGGGACGTACAAGATCAGCATCACGAACGACCAGATGTTCGGCAGCTATATGCTGAACGGCGAGAAGAAGATGCTGCCTCGCGGCACGACGCCGGCGACGCTCGCCGCCGCCATTCCCGCAGGTGCGACCGAGGTCCAGACCGCGGAGGCAAATAATCGCATCGAGACCTTCGTCACCGCGGGCGAGCCGACAACGAGCGTGTTCACCAGTGGCGGCAAGGGGATCGAAATGATCCCCGTGACCCATCCGAACGATCTGGCGGTCGACGAGGAAGCGACCTTCCAGTTCCTGCTCGACGGCAAGCCCGCCGCGGACCTCGAGGTCGTCGCGATCCCTGGCGGCATCCGCTACCGGGCCGATCTCAAGCAGATAAGCGCGAAGACCGATGCCGAGGGCAAGGTCCGCTTCACCTGGCCTGAAGCCGGCATGTATTGGGTGAGCGTCAGCATCGGCGGTCGCCGCGGCGAAGGCGCAGGCGGACCGCCCCCTGCGACGCCGCCGCAGCCCGAAGCGCCCGAACGCCGCGCCTCCTATTCGATGACGGTCGAAGTGCAGGGATAGGACCGCCGGGCGCGACGACAGCATGGCGCGGCCTCCGGGTTCGTATCGTCGCTACCGCGCCCAGAAATTCGAGCCCGAGGGTCCGCGCGGTTTGCTTCGATATCGCCTTTCGAGATGGGCGATAAGCCTTCGGTCGACCGAGCCGAGCATCGTCTCGAAACTCTTCCGGATGCCCGGCAGCCGAAGCGTGACAAGCAGGCCGCTGCAACGATAGCTGTGAACGAGCCGCGTTCCGGTGCCGTTCGGGGAGAGCGCGAAGCTCTCCCCGAATTTCAGCAGGAAGCTCGGCCGGACGTCGATCGTCAGCAGACGCTCGGGGTAGGCTGCGAGGACCGTTGCCGGGACCTCCAGGAGCTTCGGCTTGTGCGGGTTCATCCGCAGCCAGTATCGCAGCGCGATCGGATCGCTGTGGAGGAGCTCGAGCCTGACGTAGGGATTCCACTGGCGATGGCTCTCGAAATCCAGGAGCACTGCCCAGACCTGCCCTGGAGTGAAGGCGAGATCATGCTCGCGCCGAAACTCCATCATCGCCGCGCTCCATCGGGCGAGGCTGGGCCGACGGCGAAGGAAACAGCCGAGGACGGGGACATGGAAGTCACCCTCCCGGCCGCTGGAGCGCCATCAGCACGATGTCGATCCACGCCCCTTCGACATATTGGGCCGACTTCAGCATGCCCTCGCGCTCGAACCCGGACCGCGCATAGAGACGGATTGCCGCCTCATTATGGGCGAAGACCTCGAGGGTGAGCCGCCGGAGATTGAGCTGGCGCCAGCAATAGTCGATCGCCAGTTCGAGGGCTTCGAAGCCGATGCCCTTGCCGCGCTCGGCAGCCTCGCCGATCCAGATCCCGATCTTGGCCGACCGGTGGACGGGCTCGATCTCGCGTATCTGGATATAGCCCGCGATCTCCGAGCGCGGCTTGATCCTGATGGCGAAGAAGATGCGCGAGGGATCCTGCTGAAGGAGCCAGAACTCCTCCTGCTCGTTCCAGCTCGGCGGGCGGTAGGTGCCGTTGATCGCCGCGTCCTCGGCGCTGTCGGTCCATTGAAACAGGCTCGTGAGATCAGGCGGCATGATAGGGCCCAGAACGACCCTTTTTCCGAATATCATGGGGGATGACCCTTTCAGCTTGGGGGAGGTTTGAACCGGCCGCTAGTCCACGCGCCTGCAGGACCGCTTCGGGGCGTTGACCTGCTCGACGAAGGCGCGGTCCTCGCGGAACAGGATGTTCATGTCCTCGCCGACGAACGTCAGGTTCGGGGCCGGCGCGGACAGCGCGATCACCGTCGCGCTCTCGTTCCACCGAAGCCGAAGGTCACGGCGGTCGGCCGAGAAATCGGCGAGGAGCCGCGATCCGTCCGTGCAGCGGAAATGTTCCTGGCTGCGCTCGGCCCCGGCCGCGATGTCGCGATAATTGCCGCCCTCGGGCGGCTCCGAACAGGCGCCGGTGAGGAGCAGCACAAAAGGAGCGCAGAACAGGCGCCGAGCGCGTTGCCGGGTTGCGGGGGGTCGGGGGGCTGGAAACGACATCGGGGGGTCCTCAAAGGGGGTGGGCCGGCTTCAGTTCGCCGGGAAAAGTTTCGCCGCGGGCGGGTCCAGGGCAAGGCGCCCGCGGCGTGGCCGCCTCCAGGGATGCAGGGCGGCCAATTCGGTCGGCATGGTGTCAGACGCGCCGCATGCTCAGAGGAGCTCGACGGGCAGCAGGGTCATGGCCCCGATGCCCTTCAGCTGGTGAAGCTGCGCCGCGAAACTCCGGAGCGTAGCGGGCATGTCGACGATTTCGACGATCAGCGGATAATTATGATCGAGGAAGCTCGTCGCATGAACGAGGTTCGAGTGACCGAAGCCGACGCGCCCGCGCAGCACCCTGACGCCGAGCAACTTATGGGCCTTCGCCTTTTCGAGAATGACCTCGAACAGCGCCTTGTCGCCGCTGACCGCCATCTCGTCGGTGTAGATGCGAAGCAGGGCATAATCCTTGTCTTCCATGGGATTTCTCCTTCGATTGGATTGCAAAAAGGGTCCGGCGGCCGCTGCGGGGGGTAAGCGGCCGCCGGACAAGTCAGCTTGCCGTGGCCGGTTCCACCGTATCGCCCGGCCTCTGATTGGCGGCCGCGGACCGGCGATAGAGCCAGGCCGAGATCGCCGGCAGGACGAGCAGGGTGAGCGCGGTGCAAGTGATCAGGCCGCCGATCACGACCGTGGCCAGCGGGCGCTGGACCTCGGCGCCGGTTCCCGTTGCAAGCGCCATCGGCACAAAGCCGAGGCTCGCCACGAGCGCCGTCATCAGCACCGGACGCACGCGCTCCATCGCGCCGCCGATGATCGCTTCATCATCCCCGATCCCCGCATCGCGGCGGCTGCGGATCGCGCTCATCATGACGAGGCCGTTGAGGACGGCGACGCCCGATAGCGCGATGAACCCGACCGCGGCCGTGATCGAGAAGGGGATTCCCCGCAGCAGCAGCGCGAAGACGCCGCCCGCGAGGGCCATCGGCACCGCGCTGAACACGATCGCCGCCGGCCGGAAGCCGCCGAGCGCCATGTAAAGCAGGGCGTAAATGGCGAGGAAGCAGATCGGCACCACGATCAGCAGGCGAAGCCGGGCCGACTGGAGGCTTTCGAACGTGCCGCCCCAATCGGTGTACATGCCCGCTGGCAGGTCGAGCGCTCCGATCTTGTCCTGCGCCTCGGTGACGAACCCGCCGAGATCGCGGCCGCGCACATTGACCTGCACCACGACCATCCGCTTGCCATTTTCGCGGCTGATCTGGTTGAGGCCTTGCGTGTAGCTGAACTTTGCTACTTCACGGAGCGGGATCGAGCTTGCGATCTGCCCGTCGCCCGCCGCGAGCATCACCGGGATCGAACCCAGTGTCTCGAGGTCGTCGCGCTGGGCATCGGGCAGGCGGACGACCACCGAGAAGCGGCGATCGCCCTCGAAGAGAAGTCCGGCCTCGCGGCCGCCGAGCGCAGCCGCAACCGTGTTCGCGACCTCTTCGACCGACAGTCCGTAACGGGCTGCCGCCTGGTGATCGATCTTGACGTCGAAGGTCGGAGCCCCCGACGTCTGCTCGGCGCTGACGTCGCCTGCGCCCGGAATACGTCGCAATACCGCCGCGATCCGGTTCGCCTGCACGCTCATGGCGTCGAGATCGTCTCCATAGAGCTTCACGGCCACGTCGGCGCGAACGCCGGCGATCAGTTCGTTGAAGCGCATCTGGATCGGCTGCTGGATCTCGGTGCGATTGCCAATGAGCGGCTTCATCCGCTCCTCGATGCGGCGAAGAATGTCCTCCTTGCTCTTCACCTCGGCCGGCCATTCGTCTTCCGGCTTCGGAATCACGTAGGTGTCCGACGCGTTGGGCGGCATCGGGTCGGTCCCGAGATCGGCGTTCCCGTTCTTCGAGAAGACGAGCGCAACCTCGGGCAGTGACTTCAGCGCATCCTCGATGCGAAGCTGCATCTGCGTCGACTGGTCGATCGACGCCGAGGGCACGCGGAAGTTGGTGACCGTGATGTCCTTCTCGTCGAGCTGCGGCATGAACTCCTCGCCGAGGAAGCCGAATGCCAGCACCGCGGCGAGGAAGACGCCGACGCCCGACGCCACGAAGGGCTGCGGGCGCGCGACGGCCTTCTTCAGGAGCGGCTCATATTTCTCCTTGAACCAGCGGATCGGCTTGACCTCGGTCTCGCTGACCTTGCCCTTGATCACGATGGCGATCATCGCGGGGATGAAGGTCAGCGAGAGGACGAAGGCGGCGGCGAGTGCGAGCATCAAGGTGATCGCCATCGGCGCGAAGGTCTTGCCCTCGACGCCCTGGAAGGTGAGCAGCGGCACGAAGACGAGGAAGATGATGAGCTGACCATAGACGGTCGGCCGGATCATCTCCTGCGCCGCAAGCGTGGTTTCCTCCATTCGTTCGGAGCGGCTGAGCAATCGCCCTTCATGCTCCTGCCTTTCGGCAAGCCGGCGCAGGGCATTTTCGACGATGATGACAGCGCCATCGACGATCAGGCCGAAGTCGAGCGCGCCGAGGCTCATCAGATTGCCCGAGACGCCGAGCGCATTCATGCCCGATGCCGTCATCAGCATCGTGATCGGAATGACCGCGGCGGTGATCAGCGCGGCGCGGATGTTGCCGAGCAGCAGGAAGAGCACCGCGATGACGAGCAAGGCGCCCTCGACGAGATTCTTCTCGACGGTGGCGATCGTCGCATTGACCAGCTTCGAACGGTTGTAGACGGGTTCGGCGAACACGTCCGGCGGCAGGTTCTTGTTGATCGCCGTCAGTTTCTCGGCCGCGCTGGTGGCGACGATACGGCTGTTGTCGCCGGTGAGCATCAGCACGGTCGAGATGACCGCCTCCGAGCCCATGCGGCTGCCCGATCCGGTGCGCACAGCGCCCCCGATTACCACTTCGCCGACATCCTTCACGCGAACGGGAACGCCCGCGCGCGTCGCGACAACGGCTTCCTGAATATCCTCGATCGACTTCAGCCGGGCATCAGCGCGAACGAGAAAGCTCTCGCCGGCCCGGCGCACATAGTTGGAGCCCGCCGATAGATTGGCGCGTTCGAGCGCGTCGGCCAGCTCGGTGATCGAGAGGCCATAAGTCGACAGCGCGTTGAGATTGGGCTGGACGAGATATTGCTTCACATAGCCGCCGTTGGAATCGACGCCGGCAACCCCCGGAACCGTTCGCATCTGCGGACGGATGATCCAGTCCTGGACCGTGCGCAGATAGGCTGCCTTGGCCAATTCGGTCGTCAGCCGCTCGCCCTCGGGGGTGAGGTAGGCGCCGTCCGACTGCCAGCCGGGCTTGCCGTCGACGATATTTTTCTGCTTTCCATCCGGGTGGCGGAAGGCGACCGAGTAGAAGAAGATTTCGCCGAGACCGGTACTAAGCGGCGACAGGTTGGGCTGGACGCCGTCGGGCAGGCTGTCCTTGGCCTGCGCGAGACGTTCGGTCACCTGCTGACGCGCGAAATAGATGTCGGTGTCATCGGTGAACACCGCCGTGACCTGGCTGAAGCCGTTGCGCGTGAGCGAGCGGGTCAGCGTCAGTCCGGGTATCCCGGCGAGCGCCGTCTCGACAGGAAAGGTTACCTGTTTTTCCATGTCGACAGGGCCGAGCGTCGGATTGAAGGTGTTGATCTGGACCTGGCGGTTGGTGACGTCGGGCACTGCGTCGATCGGCAGCTTGGTAATCTGCCAGAGGCCGAAACCGAAAACGATCAAGGTCAGGAAGGCGACGAACCATCGCCCCCTGACCGAGAGACTGAGGATGCGCGCGATCATTCCGCTGCCTCCTTTTCAAGCTCTGCCTTGAGCAGAAAGGCGTTGGTCGTCGCGATCGGCGTGCCGGCCTTGATCCCCGACAGGATCGAGACAAGCCCGGCGCTGCGCCCACCGACCTGCACGGTCTGCGCCCGGAAGCCCTTAGTGGTGCGGACGAAGACGACCGTGCGGTCGCCGATCGTCTGCACGGCGTCCTGCGGGACCATGACCCCGTTGGTGATGGCGCCGCCGCTCGCGAAGATGCGGGCCTTCACCAGCTGGCCGGGAAGCAGCGTGCCCGCGACCGAGGGGGGGATGACCACGGTCGCCGACCGGGTCGTGGGATCGACGACGCCGGTTTCGGAGCGCACGCGCCCTTCGATCATGCGGCCGTCGTTCGTCGTCAGCTCGACCCGGTCGCCCGCGCGGACGCGGCCGGCGTCGGCCGGCGGCAGGCTCGCGGTGATCTGCATCCGGCTGGGATCGGCAACCCGGAACAATTCGGACTCGGCGGCGACGAACTGGCCGAGATTGGCCTGCGCCGCGGTAACACGTCCGGTCACGGGACTGACGACCGCGACCGAGCGCCCGTCCGAGGCGACCTTTGCGGCCCCGGCAGCGGCGCTCGCGCGCCGCGCTTCCGCCTGCGCTACCGCGAGATTGGCCTCGGCGATTTCATAATCGGCTCTCGGGCTAACCCCCTGACCGAGCAACCTCTTCTCGCGTTCGAGCTGGCGGGCTGCCAGCCGCTCGCGAGCGACCGCGGCGTCGCGGTCGGTGGCGATCGTCGAGGCATCGCGGCTTTCGACGAGTGCCAGCGTTTCACCGGCCCGCACCGGATCGCCGATCCGCTTGAAGATGCGCGTCACCGTTCCCGGCGCGCGCGCCGTGAGCACGGCCACCGCATCGGGTGTCGCCTCCACCGTCGCTGCGGCGGGTATCGCGGCGTCGAGTTCGCCGCCTGCCGCGGGCGCGACCCCGATTTGCGAAAGCGAAATCCCGTCAGCCGAAATCACCACCTCGTTGGACGGCGCTGCTTCCGCTGGGGCCGCAGCCTCCGGAGCCGGGGTATCGGTCCCGGTCAGTTGTGCGATGCCGAAGCCGAGTGCCACGGCAAGCGCCAGCGCAGTTGCCGCACCGGCATAAAAACGATTCTTCTCGGTCATTGGATTTCCTCCCCTGTGATGGTGCGGCCCTGGAGACGGGCGAGCGCGGCGCGCGCGTCGAACCTCTCGGACAGCGCGTCGAGCAGCGTGCCCCGCGCGGCGCTGAGACCGCGCCGTGCAGCAATGAGTTCGATGAGCGGGGACTTGCCCGCCTCATAGGCGATGCGAGCGAGCCGATAGGCCTCGTCGGCGGTCTCGAACGTCTGTTCGGCGGCGTCGACACGCTCGTCGGCCGCCTCGTTGAAGGCCATCGCCGACTTGATGCCCGCCTCGGCGTCGAGGCGCGCCGCCGTCGCACGCGCTTCGGCGCCCTGCTTTTCCGCGAGTGCCGCCGAGATATTGCCGCGGTTGCGATCGAAGAGCGGCAGCGGCACGCTGACGCCGACGAGCATGGCATTCCCCTTGTCGGCCTCGATACGGCGGACGCCGAGCGAGACGGTGACATCGGGAATCGCCTGACGCTTCGCGACCTCGACGCGGTAGGCGGCCGCTTCGCGTTCCGCCTGTGCCGCGAGATAAGGCGCCGTTTGCAGCGGATCGGCCGGCCCATATTTGGGCGTTGCCTCGAACCGCGCCAGCACCCGCTCGGAGAGGCTGGTGTAGCTCATCCCCTGGCCCGCCAGCGCGGAGAGAAGGGCATAGGCCTGGACCCGCTCTGCCCTTGCCGTCGATATCGCGGCCTGAAGCGTCGCCACCTCGGTCTCGGCCTGCAGCCGGCGAAGCCGCGTTTCCTTGCCCGCATCGACGAGCGCTGCGGCGATACGAAGGTCGTCGCGGGCCTCGCTGAGGCTGCCCTCGGTCAAGGCAAGGCGGCGGTCGGCGATCTCGGCCGCGGCATAGGCCCGAGCAAGATCATAGGCGTAGGTGAGCAAGGCTTCGCGCCCGCGCGCCCGCGCCGCCACGATGCCCGCTTCGCCTGCGGCGATGCGCGCCGAGCGCTTGCCGCCGAGTTCGAACGGCTGGTTATACTGGATCGTCGTTTCGGAGCGGTTGAACCCGCTATAGGGCTGCTTGCCGCCGATATTCTCGGCGAGGCCGCTGACGGTCGGATTGGGACGCACCCGGGCTTGCTCGGCAAGGCCTTCCGCACGGGCGATATCGGCTTCGATGATCTGCGTTCGCGGCGCCTCGGCGCTTTGGCCGAAGAGCTGGTCGAACGAAGGTGCGGGTTGCGCAGCAGCATTCGCGGCGGCAAGCGCGCCGGCGGCGGTACATAGGCCCAGGAACGCCCTGCGCAGGCGTCGCTGGCCGATCATATCGGTCATGGAAAATCTCCTAGAATGAAGGATGCAGGCGCCGGCGAACGGCGCGCAGCCTCACATTCTAGGCGGTCGCAGAAGTCCCTCGGGCGCGGTGCTCGCCCAGTCGAGATCGAGGCGGTAAGCCCAACGGGCTCCGGCGAGCAGGAAGCCCGACCAGATTTGAAGTTGCGGCGAGATGTCGGCGAGACCCTGCATCATCCCGTGCGTGATCTTGTGAAGATCGATCTCGGGGGGTGAGGTCTCGCCATCGTCATGGTGCGCCACGGCCGCCGTAACCTGCGAATCGTCATGGCCCGCGAGTGCCCCGTGCCAGCCGCTCGCACCCATCACATTGGCGAGCGCGAGAATGGCGAGCAGGGCGCCGAACCAAAGCGCGGCGCCGGGCAGCAATCGCATAACGCGACGCCGCGCCACCGTGGCGGAAGGACGCGCGCGCGTCATGGCTTGCCCACCCATCGCTCGTGGAGATCGTCGATCACATAGGGGTGGCTGGCGCCCCCCGCGTGCTGCCGGCGGAGATGCTCATGATCGGCCGGAAGATCGGGGTGATCGTGCGCAATCGCATCGGGATCGCTCGCAGGCCAGAGCAGGAGGCCGAGCAAGGTCCCGAAAAGGGCAATTGCCGCCATGGCGGCAAAGGCGGCGGTCATCGAGACCCCCGCGCCCAACTGTCCGACCAGCGGATAGGTTATGAGCCAGCAGATGTGACTGAGCGCGAACTGCGCTGCGAACAGCGCCGGCCGGTCTTGGGCATTTGCGGAGCGCTTGAGCAGCCGTCCCGAGGGGGTGATGCTCATCGAATAGGCAATGCCGAGAACCGCCCAGCCGCCGAGCAGGACATACCAATAGGTCATGCCCGCAGGCACGATGCTGCTGATCCAAGCGAGCGCGGCGAGCCCCGCCACGAGGATGGCGGCCGAAAGCAGCATCACCCGCCGATCCGGAATCCGGTCGAGGATGCGCGGCAGGATGAAGGCGGCAGCCATCGATCCGAAGCCATAGGCCGCAAGCGTGAGCGCGACATCCTGCTGGGTCATGCCAAGCCGGTCGCGGACGATGACGACCGTGTTGACGATGACCATCGAGCTTGCCGCCGCGGCAGCGAGCGTGACGGCGAGCAGGCCGCGCAGCCGCGGCGTCTTCAGATAGATGCGGATGCCGCGCGTGGTCTTGGCATAGATGCTGGTGTCGCGACTGGACGAACGCTCGGGGCGCGGCAGCGTGACCGAGAGCACGAGCAGTGCAGAGGCGATGAAGCCGACGGCGGTCCCCGAAAAGAGCCAGTGGAAGTTGATCACGGTCAGGAGCGCCGCGGCGAGCAGCGGGCTCGTGATATTCTCCATGTCATAGGCGAGGCGCGAGAGCGACAGGGCGCGCGTATAGTCGCGCTCGTCGGGCAATACGTCGGGGATCGTCGCCTGGAACGTGGGCGTGAACGCCGCGGATGCCGACTGGAGAACGAAGATCAGAAGATAGATTTGCCAGATTTCGCTGACGAACGGCAGGCAGATCGCGACCGCAGCGCGAACGAGATCGAGCGTGACAAGAAGCGCGCGCCGCGGCACCCGGTCGGCGAAGGCTCCGGCGATCGGCGCGATCCCGATATAGGCGGCCATCTTGATCGCGAGCGCAGTGCCGAGAACGACGCCCGCATCGCCCCCGGCGATGTCATAAGCCAGAAGTCCGAGCGCAATCGTCGCCAGCCCCGTCCCGACCAATGCGATGATCTGGGCGAGCAGGAGATGCCGATAAGTGCGATTGGCGAGTACTGCGAGCATTTTTCCGGGCTTGAAATATATCCCCCTGGGGGGATATGGGCCCTATAGACAAGCCGCCGCGATGACGTCAACTGCACCGCGGAAATTTGAGAGATATTAAGGTTGCGAGCCCAAGAGCTCCTCGACCGCAGAGATTTGACCATGGCCGACCATCATCACCCGCACCAGCACACGACCCATCCCGCGATCATCAAGCGCCTCAACCGCGCGACGGGGCATCTGAAGAGCATCGTCGGCATGATCGAGGAAGGCCGCCCCTGCACCGATATCGCTATGCAACTGTCGGCCGTCGAGAAGGCGGTCGCCAATGCCAAGCGCACGCTGATCGAGGATCATATCGGTCATTGCATCGGCGGCGACGCGGATGTGGGCGACAAGGCGATGGCCGAGTTTCGCGCCATTTCGAAATATCTCTAGTTCCGGTCCCTTACGGATTCTTCCTGACCCGCTCATGCTCCGCCGCTCGCGCCCAAGCCTTCTGACGCTGATGATGCTCTGCCTGACGGCGGCGGCGATGCTGCTGTCCGTCGCCAACACGGCGGTCAGCCACAGCCCGGTCGCAATGCTCGCGGCCGAGGCCGAGCGGCACGCCGAGCTTGCTGCCGAGGTTGCCGATCATGGGCATTCCCATGACACCGGCGATGAGAGTGAGCGCGGCGCGGGTCATATGCACGGGCATAACCCGGCCGATCATAATCATGATCCGCCTCTCGCCACTGCGGCTCTCCGGATCGACCCGTCGGTCGTGACAGCGACCTGGACCGGTTTCGCGCCCGCGGCGCTCGACGGTCGCAGGGGGCCAAGGCTCGACCGCCCACCCGACCGCGCCTGACTGCGAAATCGACGCCGCTTGTCGCGGCATCCATCTACGCATTTCAGGATAATTTTATGATCAAGGCTCTTACAGGGCCAGGGCGCATGGATAGTGCGCGCTGGCGATTCCTGCTGTTTTTCGTTCTCGCCGCCATGTCCTTCGTCTTCGCGACGGGTGAGGCCATGGCCCATGCCGTCGCCGAAGGTGACAAGGGATATATCCAGGAGATCAGCGGGGTGAACATCCTCGCCTTCATGTATCTCGGCGCGAAGCATATGGTCACCGGTTACGACCATATCCTCTTCCTCTTCGGCATCATCTTCTTCCTCTACCGGATGAAGCATATCGCGCTGTACGTCAGCCTCTTCGCGATCGGCCATTCGACGACGATGCTGCTCGGGGTCTTCTTCGACTTCGGGATCAACAGCTACATCATCGACGCCATCATCGGCTTCTCGATCGTCTACAAGGCGCTCGACAATCTCGGCGCCTATCAGCGCTGGTTCGGCTTCCAGCCGAACACCAAGGTTGCGACGCTCATATTCGGCTTCTGCCATGGCTTCGGCCTCGCCACGAAGATCATCGAATATGACATCTCGCCGGACGGGCTGCTGCCGAACCTGCTCGCCTTCAACGTCGGGGTCGAAATCGGCCAGCTTCTCGCGCTCGGCGCGATCCTGATCGTGATGGGCTTCTGGCGCCGGACCGACAGCTTCTGGAAGCACGCTTATACCGCGAACGTGGTCATGATGGCCGCGGGCTTCCTTCTCATCGGATATCAGCTGACCGGCTACGCGGTCTCCTAATCAAGGACTTGTCTCATGTATAATTCGAACATTCCCTCGAAGTCCGAGCTGCCGAGCACCGGCAAGCTCATCACCTCGACCGTCATCGCCATGGCGACGGCGGGCGTGCTGCTCGTCACCGTTGTCCTGCCGTCCGAATATGCGATCGACCCGACCGGCGTCGGCCGCGTGCTTGGCCTGACCGAAATGGGCGAGATCAAGACGCAGGGGCGAAGGCGCCGAAGTGAAGTTGGTCATGAAGGCGGGCGGCAAGTCCAACTTCGCCTGGACCGCGGTCGGCGGCCCTGTGAACGTCGATGTCCATGGTGACGGCGGCGGCAAGTCGATCAGCTACAAGAAGGACCGCAATGTGACGCGTGACGAAGGCGTGATGACGGCCGAGTTCGACGGCAATCACGGCTGGTTCTGGCGCAACCGCGGCGATGCGCCGGTAACGGTAATCGTCAAGGCGCAGGGCGCGCACAGCGAAATGAAGCGCGCGATGTAAGACTCGCGGAAGCGATCCATGAGGGGGCCGGGCCGCACACGCGACCCGGCCCTTTTCTTTTGCGTTTGGCGCCGGGCATCAGCCCGCGGGCGCGGGGATTACGGCCGGATCGCGTCCGGCTTTCGCCAGGCGGCGCTGAAGCTTGATCCGACCATGCCGACGGACAGACCCAGCGGTGCCGCGAGGCGAGCGAGCCATCGCGCGGCTCGAAGTTTCGCGGGCGATTGTCCCATCGCTTTGCGCGCCGCGCACCAGCGTGCGCCCCTGTCGGCGCGGTCGAGATTTTCATAGTCGGTGAAGGCGCGGACGAGGCGAAGCGGATTGAGGCCGCGCTGAAACTCTGACGTGCGTCCCGGCAGTTTGCGATCGACCCATCGCGGCCAATAATTGACGAACCAGCGTCCCGAATGAACCTCGCGCGGCGCTAGGCGGCTCGCCGTTCCCGACACGAGCAAGAGCCCGCCCGGGCGCAGCAGCCGCCGCAGCTCCAGCAGAATATCCGCCAACTCCTCGCCCCGCACATATTCGAGGACGCTGATGGCGAGGACGATGTCGAAACTTTCGTCGGGAAAGGGAATGTGCCGCGTGTCGGGCATATGGCGAAGGTCCATGGCCGCGCCGGCACCATATCGTTCGGCGTTGAGCCTTGCGAGCGCGATGGCCTCTTCATCGACGTCGATCGCGGTGACCGCGGCTCCCATCGTCGCGGCAACGATCGCGCTTGCGCCATAATTGCAGCCGAACTCGAGAAGGCTCTGCCCTTCAATGTCCCCGGCATAGGCGGCGAGGAGATGCCGGATTTCCTGCGCGGCGACGGAAACATAGCCTCCCACCC
>LULO01000359.1_pt1 | contig 31863 bp, 37 predicted proteins | sample 728121 | NCBI WGS metagenome assembly LULO01 (sample SAMN03860287, study PRJNA289734) | marine metagenome | biome: seawater column; feature: ocean; material: water; isolation source: Red Sea water column Station 149 - depth 50m | place: Saudi Arabia: Red Sea | collected 2011-10-15 | depth 50 m | reverse complement strand
CGAGCTGGCTGCGGATCTCGGCCGGGCCGGGGGCTTCGATCCGCGTTTCCTTGTCGGCCATCGCTTCGCTTCCCCGCTCTTGCGCCTCAGTTCTTGCTGGCCTGACGTTCCGGTCGCAGATTGGTTCCGGCGCGGCCGGGGCGCAGCGCCTCGAACCAGCTCAGCGGATTATACCATTCGGCGGTACCGTCGGTCGAAAAGCTGATGATCTCCGCCCGGCCGGCAATCGCGTCGAACGGCACCGGGCCGCCAAGCCCCTTGCGGTCGACTGGCACGCGGCTGTCGGCGCTGCCGTCGCGATTGTCGCCCATCAGGAACAGGTGGTCGGCTGGCACCGTGATCGGCCCGTAATCGTCGGTCAGATAGCCCGGCCCCATGTCGATCGTGTCGAAGGTCGCACCGCCGGGCAGCGTCTCGCGCACGATCGGCAGTTCGAGAACTGCCTTGCCGGTGGCGTCGCGGGTGACGAAGCGGCCGAGACTGCTGTCCGAACCCGGCATATTGGAATCGACCGGCACCGACAGCATCGGCTGCACCTCGCGCTTGATCGGCTTGCCGTTGATGATCAGCGCGCCGCCACGCAGTTCGATCGTGTCGCCGGGCAGGCCGATGACGCGCTTGATATAGTCGACGCGCGTCACGGGATGTTCGAGCACGACGATGTCGCCGCGTTCGGGCAGCTTGCCGAACCAGCGCCCCGGCTTCTTGGGTGCGAGGTGAAAGCTGACCGAGGCGTAGGACCAGCCATAGGGATATTTGCTGACGATCAGCCGGTCGCCGTTGCGCAGGATCGGCATCATCGAATCGGACGGGATGTAAAAGGGCTTGGCGACGCAGCTATGGATGCCGAGCACCAGAATCAGGATCACGACGATGTCCCGCCGGTGAGGGCCAGCGTCGGCGCGCCCGAAGGGGCATTGACGACGCCGATGTCCTTCATGAACACGCCGCGTTTGAAACCAGTGCCGACCGCTTTGGAAAAAGCCTCTTTCGCGGCGAAGCGTTTGGCGTAGGTGCCGGCGCGGGTGAAAGGCCGCCGCGCCGCCTTGGCCCGCTCGACCTCGGTGAAGACGCGCAGTTCGAAACGCTCGCCGAAACGGTCGAGCGAAGCCTGGATGCGTTCGATGCTGCAGAGATCGGAGCCCAGGCCGATGATCATGACGACCCCGAAAAGCCGTCATGGCGTGGAGCCGAAGGCGACGCGGCGATCTCCAGCCATCGGCCTCGCGCAAGGCGGAGGGCTCGAGATTGCTTCGCTTCGCTCGCAATGACGAAATTCTTCATCCGCGCGCCTCGTCCATCAGGTCGCGCATGCGGCGCACCGCGGTTTCGAGCCCGGTGAAGATCGCCTCGCCGATCAGATAATGGCCGATGTTGAGCTCGGCGAGTTGCGGGATGGCGGCGACAGGGATGACATTGTCATAGGTCAGGCCATGGCCGGCGTGCGGCTCGATCCCGTTCTTCCACGCGAGCGCGGCGGCGTCGGCGAGGCGGCGGAGTTCGGCGGCGCGTTCCTCGCCCTCGACATGCGCATAGCGGCCGGTGTGGAATTCGACGACGGGGGCCTTCAGCCGCATCGCCGCCTCGATCTGGCGCGCGTCGGGTTCGATGAACAGGCTGACGCGGATGCCGGCGTCGGACAGGCGCGCCACGATCGGGGCAAGATGGTTGTGCTGGCCGGCGGCGTCGAGCCCGCCCTCGGTCGTGCGCTCCTCGCGCTTTTCGGGGACGATGCAGGCGGCGTGCGGCGCATGGCGCAGCGCAATCGCCAGCATCTCGTCGGTCGCCGCCATTTCGAGGTTGAGCGGCAGGTCGGTCGCGGCCTGGATGCGGGCGAGGTCGTCGTCGCGGATATGGCGGCGGTCTTCGCGCAGATGCGCGGTGATGCCGTCGCCGCCGACCGCCGCGACGATCTCGGCCGCGCGGACCGGATCGGGATGGTCGCCGCCGCGCGCGTTACGGATCGTCGCGACATGGTCGATGTTGACGCCCAGGCGCAGCCGCCGAGGGGAGGGCACGCTCAATTCGCGCGGCTCCCCGGCTTCATCGCGGGTGTCGCGGCGAGTTCGGGCGGCAGTTCGTCTTCGGCATAGGTCGGAAAATTGATCGCGACGAGCGGGTAGAAGGGAACGCCGAGGTCCACGCTGCCCGCCGAACGATCGACAAGGGCGGCTTCGGCGATCACGTCGCCGCCCGCGGCACGGACCGCCTCCATCGCTTCGCGCGACGACAGGCCGGTGGTTACGACATCCTCGACCATCAGGATTTTGGCGCCGGCCGGGATTGCGAAGCCGCGGCGCAGTTCGAAGGTGCCGGTCGGCCGTTCGACGAAGATCGCGGGCTTGCCGAGCGCGCGGCCCATTTCATGGCCGATGATGACGCCGCCCATCGCGGGCGAAACGACCATGTCGATCGCCGCGCGCAGGTCGCGCGGCAGCTTGGCGGCGAGGGCGATCGCCAGCCGTCCGGCGCGTTCGGTGTCCATCAAAACGCGCGCGCATTGCAGATAATATTCGCTGTGGCGCCCCGAAGAGAGCAGGAAATGTCCCTGCAACAGCGCGTCTGCGGCGCGGAATTCGGCCAGAATTTCGTCGTCAGTCATGGGAGGTTCGGTCTTTTGTCCATCAAGTCGCCCGCGTCGGATGAGCGGGTTTCGGGCACGAAGATTATCGTGCTGCAAAATAGTGTTAGAGATGCTTGAGGCAAGCGGCAAGCGGGTCTATAGCCCCGGCGAGTTTCAGCCTGTTCGCGGGCTGTCCGGGCCTGTGCCCGGCTGCCGAGACGGAGAGGTTGGGGGATCGAGAACAGCAACAGGCAACGGGCGGCACTATCCTTATGAAGAGCTTGAAAACCCTTGTAATTGCGGCAGCTTTGTCGCTCGGCACCGTGGGCGCGGTGCAGGCGCAGGCCCCGGCGGCAGCTCCCGCTGCGGCGCCGGCCGCGACGACGAATGCGACTCCGGCCGCGACGACCAGCGATGCGGCGGCTCCCGCCGGCGACAAGGCTGCGGTGCCGGCCGGCGATGCGACCTATGTGCCGATGAAGCCGACCGCAGGCATCGGTCAGCCGGTCGAGGGCGGATGGAACTTCCAGGAACAGGAAAGCCCGATCGGCAAGCGCGCTTATTGGTTCAACCATTATATGCTGCTGCCCGTCATCACCTTCATCTCGCTGCTGGTGCTCGGCCTGCTGCTGTGGGTCGTCGTGCGCTACCGCGCTTCGGCCAATCCGGTGCCGTCGAAGACGACGCACAACACCTTCATCGAAATCATCTGGACCGCGATCCCGGTCCTGATCCTTGCGGTGATCGCGGTTCCGTCGATCCGCCTGCTCGCGGCGCAATATGAGCCGCCGAAGAAGGATGCGCTGACGATCAAGGTCACCGGCTATCAATGGTATTGGGGCTATGCCTATCCCGACCAGGGTATCGGCGAATATGTCTCGAAGATGCTGCCCGAGGAAAAGGCCGTCGCCGCCGGCGAGCCTTATCACCTCGCGGTGGACAATCGCATGGTCGTCCCCGTCGGCAAGCAGGTGAAGCTGATCATCACCGGCGCCGACGTGATCCACAGCTTCGCGGTACCCGCGCTGTGGACCAAGATGGACGCGGTTCCGGGCCGCGCCAACGAAACGACGTTCACCGTCGACAAGCCCGGCGTCTATTACGGCCAGTGTTCGGAACTGTGCGGCGTCGACCACGGCTTCATGCCGATCGCGGTCGAAGCGCTGCCGATGGACAAATGGAAGGCATGGGTCCGCTCGAAGGGCGGCAATCCCGACGGCGCCCAGGCCGCCGCCGCGGCAGCGCCCGCCGCGGTCGCCCCGGCGCCGACCGGCCCGATCCCGGCGACGACCGTCCCCGCCGCCGACACGACCACAGCGGCTCCGGCTGCGGCGCCTGCCGCCGCGCCGGCCGCCAAGAATTAATCAGGGGGTCCGACAGATGACCGATATCGCAGCGACTGCACCGGCGCATGGCCACGACCATGCGCACGACCACGACCATGACACGCCCAGCTTCTTTGTCCGCTGGTTCATGTCGACGAACCACAAGGACATCGGCACGCTTTACCTGATCTTCGCGATCATCGCCGGCATCGTCGGCGGTGCGCTTTCGGGGATGATGCGTCTCGAACTCGCCGAACCCGGCATCCAGTATCTTCCGGGCTGGGCGCATATGCTCGGTGGCGCGGCGGACGCGACCGCGGGCAAGCATTTCTGGAACGTCATGATCACCGCGCACGGCCTGATCATGGTGTTCTTCATGGTTATGCCCGCGATGATCGGCGGCTTCGGCAACTGGTTCGTCCCGCTGATGATCGGCGCGCCGGACATGGCCTTTCCGCGCATGAACAACGTGTCCTTCTGGCTGACGGCGGTTGCGTTCGTCATGCTGTGCGGATCGATGTTCGTTCCGGGCGGCAGCGGCCTCGGCGCCGGCACCGGCTGGACCGTCTATGCCCCGCTGTCGACCAGCGGGTCGGTCGGCCCGGCGGTCGACATGGCGATCTTCTCGCTCCACCTTGCCGGTGCGGCGTCGATCCTCGGTGCGATCAACTTCATCACCACGATCTTCAACATGCGTGCACCGGGCATGACCCTGCACAAGATGCCGCTGTTCGTCTGGTCGGTGCTCGTCACCGCCTTCCTGCTGCTGCTCGCGCTGCCGGTCCTTGCCGCCGCGATCACCATGCTGCTGACCGACCGTAACTTCGGCACCACCTTCTATGACGCCACGGGCGGCGGCGATCCGCTGCTCTATCAGCACCTCTTCTGGTTCTTCGGCCACCCCGAAGTGTACATCATGATCCTGCCGGGCTTCGGCATCGTCAGCCAGATCATCTCGACCTTTAGCCGCAAGCCGGTGTTCGGCTATCTCGGCATGGCCTACGCCATGGTCGCGATCGGTGTCGTCGGCTTCATCGTGTGGGCGCACCACATGTTCACCGTCGGCATGAGCGTGAACCTGAAGATGTACTTCACCGCCGCGACGATGGTCATCGCGGTTCCGACCGGCATCAAGATCTTTTCGTGGATTGCGACGATGTGGGGCGGTTCGATCAGCTTCAAGACCCCGATGGTCTGGGCAATCGGTTTCATCTTCATGTTCACCGTGGGCGGCGTGACCGGCGTCGTGCTCGCCAATGGCGGCGTCGACACCAACCTGCACGACACCTATTATGTCGTCGCGCACTTCCACTATGTGTTATCGCTCGGCGCGGTCTTCTCGCTGTTCGCGGGCTTCTATTACTGGTTCCCGAAGATGTCGGGCCGGATGTACAACGAGTTCCTCGGGCAGTTGCACTTCTGGATCTTCTTCATCGGCGTGAACGTCCTGTTCTTCCCCCAGCACTTCCTGGGCCAGCAGGGCATGCCGCGCCGCTATCCCGACTATGCGGAAGCCTTCGCCTATTGGCACTATATCTCGTCGTTCGGCTATGTGATCATGGCCGTCGGCATGATCTTCTTCTTCGTGAACATCGCCTGGTCGCTGTTCGCGGGCAAGAAGGCCGCCGACAACCCGTGGGGCGAAGGTGCGACGACGCTCGAATGGACGCTGTCGAGCCCGCCGCCGTTCCACCAGTTCAACGAACTGCCGCGTATCGCCTGATTACGCTGCGCCCCCTGCTAAGAGCCTTGGCAGGGGGCGCTCCGCTTTCCGGCCTGGAGTTAGCATGGCGCAGAGCCTGACCCACGGCGAGATGTCGCTTCCCGCAGACTGGCGCGACCTGTTCGCGCTGACCAAGCCGCGCGTGATGTCGCTCGTCGTCTTTACCGCGCTGTGCGGTTTGCTCGCGGCACCGGGCAGCGTTCATCCGGTGCTTGCCTTTTCGTCGATCCTCGCGATCGCGCTCGGGGCGGGCGCATCGGGGGCGCTCAACCAATGGTATGAAGCGACGATCGACGCGAAAATGAAGCGGACGGCGAACCGCCCGCTGCCCGCCGGTCGTCTCGACCGCCAGACGGCGTTGCAGTTCGGGCATTCCCGCCGCTGATCGGCTGGGTCGCGGCGACGGGCAGCGTCGCACCGCTGCCGATCGCGCTGTTCCTGCTGATCTTCCTCTGGACCCCGCCGCATTTTTGGGCGCTCGCGCTGTTCGTGCGGTCGGACTATGCCGCAGCGGGAATTCCGATGATGCCGGTGGTCGCGGGCGAGCGCGCGACGCGCCGCCAGATTCTGCTCTATGCCATCGTGATGGCGGCGGCGGCGATCGCGCCGTGGCCGCTCGGCTATACGGGCGCGCTCTATGGCTGGACTGCGACGATCCTGTCGGCGCTGTTCGTGCTGCTGTCGGCGCAGGTCGGCTTGCGCAGCGCGGGCGCGGACGACCGGATGCAGCCCGAAAAGCGCCTCTTCGCCTTTTCCATCGCCTATCTTTTCATCCTCTTCGGCGCGGTGGTCGCCGATCACTGGTTGCCACTATGACCGACGAAAATCCGCAACAGCCGTTCGACGAAGCCGAGTATCGCCGCCGCCAGCGCGTGCGCGCCAACCTGATGGGCTGGATCCTCGGCGGGCTCGCTTTCCTCTTTTTCTTCATTACGATGGCGCGCATGGTGGTGCCGACATGACGAACGAAGCGACACGCCGGAAAAATGGCCGCACCGCGGCGCTCGCGGCATTGCTCGCGGCGGCGATGGTCGGGCTGGGTTTCGCGGCGGTGCCGCTCTACAATCTTTTCTGCCGCGTCACCGGTTTCGGCGGTACGACACAGCGTTACGACCCGGTCGCTGCGGCCGAGACTCCGAAGGTGCTGAGCGATACCGTCTCGGTGCGCTTCGACGCCAATGTGTCGCCCAAGCTGCCGTGGAAATTCTATCCCGAACATCCCACCGATACGGTCAGCATCGGCGCGCGCGACATGGCGATCTTCATCGCGCAGAATAATTCGCCGCATCCGATCACCGGCACCGCGACCTTCAACGTGACGCCCGACCAGGCGGGGAAATATTTTACCAAGATCCAGTGCTTCTGCTTCACCCAGCAGACGCTGAAGCCGGGCGAACAGATCCGCATGCCGGTGCTGTTCTTCGTCGATCCCAAGATCAAGGACGATCCCGACGCGCGCGACATTCAGGAAATCACCCTCAGCTACACCTTCTACCCAGTGGACGAGGGCAAAAAGGCGAGCTAAGGCCGCAACCAATAGAGTCTTACCAAGGACCGGCAGATGATGGGGATCATCGCGCTGGGGCAAAAAACGGGAACTGTGACATGGCCGGTGCCAAACATCATGATTATCACCTCGTAAATCCCAGCGTCTGGCCGCTTTTCGGCTCGGTCGCCGCGCTGGTGATGTTCTTCGGCCTCGTCATGGCGATGCACGCCGACCATTTCGGCGGTGCGGGCAAATGGGTGCTCGGCCTCGGTTTCATGGGTGTGATCGCCACCTTCTTCAGCTGGTGGGGCGAGGTTATCAAGGAAGCGCATGCCGGCGATCATACGCCGGTCGTGCAGCTCCACCTGCGCTACGGCATGATCCTGTTCATCGCATCGGAAGTCATGTTCTTCGTCGGCTGGTTCTGGGCCTGGTTCGATTTCTCGCTGTTCCCGGCGCCGGTCGAGATTGTCGACGGTGCGGTGACCTCGCTGTTCGGGCAGGAAGGTGCCGTGGCCGCGTCGATCTGGCCGCCGAAGGGCATCCATGTCATCGACGCCTTCTCGCTGCCGCTGCTCAATACGCTGATCCTGCTCTGCTCGGGCACGACGATCACCTGGGCGCACCATGCGCTGATCCACGGCGATCGCGAAGGGCTCAAGAAGGGTCTGTGGCTGACCATCATCCTGGGCCTGACCTTCAGCTGCATTCAGGCTTATGAATATGCCGAAGCGCCGTTCCCCTTCGGCACGATCAACTATACCTCGGCCTTCTTCATGGCGACCGGCTTCCACGGTTTCCACGTTCTGGTCGGCACGATCTTCCTGATCGTGAACCTCGTCCGCGTCTACAAGGGCCATTTCACGCCGACGCAGCACTTCGGTTTCGAAGCCGCCGCTTGGTACTGGCACTTCGTCGACGTGGTGTGGCTGTTCCTCTTCATCATCGTCTATGTCTGGGGTGGCTGGGGCGCACCGGTCGCCGCGCACTAAATTGCCGGACAGCGAACAGCATCAAAAGGGGCAGCCGCCGGTCTGGCGCGCTGCCCTTTTCGGTCTCTGCCCCGAATGCGGCGCGCCGACGCTGTTCGACGGGCCGACCAAATTCGCGCCGCGCTGCCGCGCCTGCGGGCTGGACTACTCGACCTACAATGTCGGCGACGGGCCGGCGGCGTTTCTGACCATGATTATCGGTGCGCTGATCGTTGCCGCGGCGATTGCCGTCGATTTCGCATTCGAGCCGCCGTTGTGGGTGCATGTGCTATTGTGGGTGCCGATCACGGCCGCCGCGGTCGTCTACGGCCTGCGGGTTGGCAAGGCCGCGCTGCTCGCGAGCGAACATCAGCGCAAGGCGGCGGAAGGGCGCCTGGTGGATCGGCATGACGACGACGCCTGACGCTCCTTCGCCCGGCGAAGCCGTCGCGCCGCCGCGCGGCTGGCCGGTGATTCCGACGATCCTGGTTCTCGCCGCCGTGGCGACGATGATTGCGCTTGGCATCTGGCAGTTGCAGCGCAAGGGCGAGAAGGAAGCGCTGATCGCGCTTTACGAACGCAACGGGGCGATGTCGGCGACGGTGACCTATCCGAAGCTGCCGCCGGTTCCCGACGCGATGCTCTATCGCAAAAGCAGCGTTATCTGTCTCGAACCGGTGCGCTGGGATCCGCGCAGCGGCACCGATCGCAAGGGCGGAGGCGGTATTCGCATGATTGCGGATTGCCGCACCGGCGCCGAGGGACCGGGCGTGCTGGTCGACATCGGTATCGCCGACGATTTCACGCCGCCCAAATGGACGGGCGGCACGGTTCAGGGCACGATCGTACCGGGGCCCGAGCAGCCGAGCCTGATCGAGCGGCTGACCGGCCGTGCCGTGCCGGCGCGCGCGATGCTGGTCGCCGACCAGCCCGCCGCGGGACTACGGCCCAGCGCGGTGCCATCGGCGGCGGACATGCCCAACAACCACCTCGCTTACGCCGTGCAATGGTTCCTGTTCGCGGCGATCGCGCTGATTATCTATATCATCGCGGTGCGCCGCCGCTTGCAGCGGTGACGGTGCGCCGCTAGGCGCTTTTCCGTCATGGACTATATCAGCACCCGCGGCTCCGCGCCGACCCTCGACTTCCGTGCCGCCACGCTCGCCGGGCTTGCGAGCGACGGGGGGCTCTACGTCCCGGCCGCCTGGCCGCAGATGTCGGCGCAGGATATTCGCGCGCTCGCGGGGCTCGACTATGCCGAAACCGCGGTGCGCGTGATGATGCCCTTCGTCGCCGGCGTGCTCGACGAGGCCGAACTGCGCGAATTGTGCCGGGCCGCCTACGGCCGCTTCAGTCATGATGCGGTGACGCCGCTCGTGCAGCTTGACCATCGCCACTGGCTGCTCGAGCTGTTTCACGGTCCGACCCTGGCGTTCAAGGATGTCGCGCTGCAACTGCTCGGCCAGCTGTTCGAAAAATTCCTGAGCGGCGGCGATACCGATCTCACCATCGTCGGCGCGACGTCGGGCGATACCGGATCGGCGGCGATCGAGGCGGTCGCGGGGCGCGAGCATATCCGTATCTTCATGCTCCACCCCGAAGGGCGGGTCAGTGACGTGCAGCGCCGCCAGATGACGACCGTGCTGGCGCCCAACGTCCACAACATCGCGATTGACGGCAGCTTCGACGACGCGCAGGCGATGGTGAAGCGGCTGTTCGGCGATGCCGAGGCGCGCAGCGCGCTGACGCTGTCGGCGGTCAACAGCATCAACTGGGCGCGACTGATGGCGCAGGTGGTCTATTATTTCTATGCCGCGGTCCGCCTCGGCGCCCCCGACCGCGCGATCGCGTTCAGCGTGCCGACGGGCAATTTCGGTGACGTGTTCGCAGGCTATGTCGCGGCGCGCATGGGGCTGCCGGTGGCGCGGCTGGTCGTCGCTACCAACGTCAACGACATCTTGCACCGCGCCCTGTCGCGTGGCGATTACAGCGCGGGCAGTGTGACCGCGACCGCGACGCCGTCGATGGACATTCAGGTGAGCAGCAATTTCGAGCGGCTGCTGTTCGACCTCGCGGGTCGCGACGGGGCTGCGATCGATGCGATGATGGCCGAATTCGACCGCAGCCGAGCGATGTCGATTCCCGAGGATATGCTTGCTGGCGCCCGCGACCTGTTTTCGAGCGCGCGCATCGATGCCGATGGCATGACGCTGGCGCTGCGATGGGCGCAGGAACATGGCGGGCAGATAATCGATCCGCATAGCGCCGTCGGGCTGGCCGCGGCGCGCGCGCTCGATATCGATGCCGACGTGCCGGTGGTGACGCTCGCGACTGCGCATCCCGCCAAGTTCCGCGATGCGGTCGAACGCGCGACAGGCGTTCGTCCGGCGCTGCCCGCCCGCCTCGGCAATCTGTTCGACCGCGAGGAGCGCTATGAAAAGCTGCCCGGCGACTATGACGCGGTGAAGGCCCACATCCTGCGCGAGGCGGCCCGTGGCTGATCTGCTGCCGCTCGCGACGCTCGTCGGCGAGGGGTGGGACGATTACGGGTTGGTCGACAGCGGCGGCGGGCGCAAGCTTGAACGCTATGGCCCCTATCGTTTCATCCGTCCCGAACCGCAGGCGATGTGGCAGCCTGCGTTGGCCGAAAGCGAATGGGATGCCGCCGACGGCGAATTCATCCCCGCGTCGGACGAAGATGGCGGCGGCCGCTGGTATTTTCATCGCCCCGTGCCAGCCGAAGGGTGGCCGCTCGCATGGCGCGAAGCGCGCTTCACCGCGTCCTGCACCCCGTTCCGCCATCTCGGCTTCTTTCCCGACATGGCGCCGGTGTGGGACTGGCTGCGCGGCTGCGTTGCCGACAAGGCCGATCCCGCGTTCCTGAATCTGTTCGGCTATACCGGCGTCGGCAGCCAGGCGCTCGCCGCGGCGGGCGCGGCGGTCACGCATGTCGATGCGTCGAAGAAATCGGTGGCGCAGGCGCGCGACAATGCCGCGCTCGCGGGCATGAGCGACCGGCCGATCCGCTGGATCGTCGACGATGCCGGCAAGTTCACCGCGCGCGAGGTGCGGCGCGAGCGGCGCTACGATGCAATCCTGCTCGACCCGCCGAAGTTCGGACGCGGTCCGGGCGGCGAACGCTGGCAGATCGAGGAGGGGCTGGCGCCCTTGCTCGCCGATTGTCGCCAGTTGCTCGATGCCGACAGCCGCGCGCTGTTCCTTACCGTCTATGCGGTGCGCATGTCGGCGCTGGCGATCGGCGAACTGCTGGGGCAGATTTTCGCCGATTTGCCGGGCAAGGTCGAATGCGGCGAGCTTGCGGTGCGCGAAGAGGCGCGGGGGCTGCTGCTGCCCACGGCCATTTTCGCGCGCTGGAGTCGCTGACTCTCGATTGGTGATCGATGGGCAGGGGGCGTCAGCTCCCCGCCAGCTCGATCCGGTTGCGGCCGCTTTCCTTGGCGCGGTAGAGCGCGTCGTCGGCGGCTTTCAGCGCGTCGCGCGCATTATTGTAACCGAAAACGTCGGCGACCCCGCCCGAGAAGGTGATCTGGCCGAAGGGCTCGTCGGTCTTGCGGTTGATAAGGCGGCGGCCTGCGAGCTGTTCGCGTGCTTCGTCGAGACGCGCGGCGGCTTCGCTGGGCGGCAGGCCGCGGAACAGCATGACGAATTCCTCGCCGCCGTGGCGTGCGACATGGCAATGGTCGTTCGAGATATGCGCCAGCGTATCGGCGATCAGCTTGATGACGCGGTCGCCCGCCTCATGGCCGTGGGTGTCGTTGACCAGCTTGAAATTGTCGATGTCGCAAAAGGCAACACTCAGCGGCTCGCAGCTCGCGCGGGCTTCTTCATAATGGCGCTCGAGCAGCACCTCGAAGGCGCGGCGGTTGGGCAGGCCGGTCAGATAGTCGACCTCGGCGTCGCGCTTGGGCGCATTTCTTCTTCGGCATGGCGCGTGCGGTCGAGCATGGCCTTGGCGAGATCGGCGAGATGGGTGACGAGTTCGCCGGTGACCTGCACCTGCTGAAGGTCGGTCACATGCTTTTCGAGTTTGACGCCATAATCGCTCGTCGCGTTGCGCGCGGCCTTGGTGTTGGTCTGGAAGGTGTCGAGGTTGGTTTCAAGGCGGGTGACGAGGCGATCGAGTTCGGCGCGGTCGGGCTGGATCGGTTCCTGCTGCGCCAGTTCGTCCAGCCACTGCTGGGTGATTCCGTCGGCGGTCTGCGATCGCGTCGCGATCTGCCGCGCAAGCCTTGGATTGATCCCCGAAAAGGCACTGTGCGCGATCAGGAGATTGGCCGCCGATACATCGAGATCATGGTCGAGCAGGAAGGAAGCGATAGCGCCGACGAGCTGCTGACGGGCTTCCGTCACCATATCACGCGGGGTACGCCCCCCGGGCGATGCGGCGTCTCCTGCCTGGGCGCCGGTTTTTCCGTGGCCATCCGGCCGCGGTAAAAAGCGCCGTCGGCAGGTCGGTCAGATCGGCGAGCGTCCCGAGCAGCCAGGCGCCGAGCGCCATCGCGCCGAAGGTGACTGCCTGATAGATTGACAGGCAGCGGCCCAAAATCTCTTCGGGCGAGCGGAGTTGCATCGCCACGTTGAGCGTGGTCAGTGTCGAAACCCAGGCCGCCCCGGCGACAAAGGCGGTCGCCAGCAGCGGCGGCAGCGTCAGCGCCGTGGCCGCCGGCACCATCGCGGCGGCAAAGACCAAGGACGCGATGCTGACAACCCGGTCGCTGCCCCAGCGTTTCCGGGCTTCGCCGACCCAGAGCGCCGCGAAGATCGATCCTGCGCCGAACGCGGCGAGGCAGAGGCCGTAGATGATCTCGGTTCCGTGCAGCCGATCGCGGACGAGCGAGGGCAGCAGCGCCGAAAAGGCAGCGCCGGCGATGCCGAAGGCAAAGCCGCGCGTCAGCACGCGGCGCAGCGGGCTCGAGCGGGCGCAATAGCCGATGCCGATCGCGATCGCGCCCAATATGGGGGTGCGCCGCGGCGGCGTGACTTCGGGGTGCCAGCGCAGCAGGACGACGATTAGTGCCAGATAACTGAGCGCATTGATCCCGAAGGCGGTGGCGGGGCCGGTCAGCGAGATGAGCAAGCCGCCAAGCGCCGGGCCGGCGCTGCGCGCGAGGTTGAAAGCGACGCTGTTGAGCGTGATCGCCTGCGGCAGATCCTTCGGCCCGACCTGCAATCGCACCGATGCCTGCCATGCAGGGCCGTTGAGCGCGGTACCGCACCCGACCGCGAGCGTGAAGCCGAGCAGAAGCAGCGGCGTCAGCGCCCCCATCCAGGCCGTGACGGTCAGCGCCGCCGACACGATCAGCATCGCGCTTTGCGCCGCCAGCATGATCCGGCGGCGATCGAAATTGTCGGCGATTGCCCCGGCAAAGACGCCGAGCAGCATGATCGGGATCGTCGCGCTCGCCTGCACCAGCGCGATGAGCAGGTGCGAACCGGTGAGTTCGGTCATCAGCCAGGCGGCGCCGACCGACTGGATCATCGACCCGATATTGGACGCCAGATTGGCGATCCAGATCGCGCGGAACGCAGGATAGCGAAAAGGCGCGAAGGGAGAGGATGCCCGGGGTGTCGTTGGCGCGTTCACCCCTCCGCGCTAGCTTTTGCGGCCGCGAGACGCAATATGGAGGCGATGCGGATGTTCGATTCCGACCTGCGCCGCCGTGTTGGCGTCTTCCTGGCGTGGCTGGCGCTCGTTGCGCTCGGCGCGGGCGGCCTCGTGCGCGATGCCTCAGCCCCGGCCCGGCTGGTCGATCAAACCGCCGCCGCCATCGCGGGAGCGCCCTATGATGGCGGGCATCCTTTCGTCCGTGCCGGCGGCCTTACGCTCAGCGCGCATTATCGCGCCGGCGACGATGACCGGCATCCGGTGGGCGGCGATCCCGCCACGCTGTCCGCCGCGCCGCCAGCATTGCCCGCCGTCGGACTGTTCCGGCCCGACTTCGGCCGGGTCGCCGCTGGCTGGACTCACCGTGCTGCCGCGGCGCCCTATTCGGCGCGCGCGCCGCCGATGATTGCCATCTGATCACGGGCCGTGCGCCGCCGTGCGCCGGCCGATCCTTGCCCCCAGTGCGGAGGGCGATCATCGATGGAATTTGAACATGACCGAACCAATTGCCGCCGGGCCTCCGCTCGGCGCCGACGCGCTGCGCGCCGAGGATATATTTCGCCGTTATCCCGATGTGTCCGAAGAGGAGGTCGCGCACGCGCTCGCCTTTCTCAAGACCGGACGTCATCTCGAGGTCGGACGCGTCACCGGAACCCCTGATCTGCGCGCGAATGTTGCGGCCTTTCGCGCCCGGTACGGTGCGAAGCTCACATTGGGCGTTGCCGACTATCTGAAGTTCGCGGTCGGCGTGACGCTGTTTATCGGCGGGCTCTTCCTCGTGCTCGGGCGCTGGTAGGGGCAGGGCGGCGGGGGTGCGGACTGTCAGCCGCAATCCCGCCGCCTTTTCGCGCCGCTGACCGGCGCAAATATTCCTGCGCCGCCCACTGGCGCGCCGGGAATTGACTGGTTACATGGGCCGCCACCGAACGAATCGCGTGTGCCGCCCGCCGCCGCGGGGTCAGGCGCCGCCCGCACCAGAAAGTGGCACCCATGGAAATCTTCACCGGCCTGACCTTCGACGATGTGCTGCTGGTGCCAGGCCCGTCGGACATTCTGCCCTCGGACGCCAATCTGTCGACCCGGCTGACCAGCGAGATCAGCCTCAACATTCCGATCCTGTCGTCGGCGATGGACACGGTTACCGAGGCCGACATGGCCATCCTGATGGCGCAGATCGGCGGCATCGGCGTCCTCCACCGCAATCTGACCGTCGAGGAACAGGCCGCCGCGGTGCGCCAGGTGAAGCGCTTTGAAAGCGGGATGATCGTCAATCCCATCACCATCACGCCCGACGCCCCCTTGTCCTATGCCACCGCGCTGATGGCGCAGCACCGTATTTCGGGGATTCCGGTGGTCGAGACCGGCGGCAAGCTGGTCGGCATCCTCACGCACCGCGACGTGCGCTTTGCCGATAATCCGGGCCAGCCGGTGCGCGAATTGATGACCGCGGAGAATCTGGCGACGGTCCGTGCGGGCGTCAGTCAGGAAGAGGCGCGCAAGCTGCTCCACCAGCGGCGCATCGAAAAGCTGCTCGTCGTCGATGAGGATTATCGCTGCATCGGCCTGATCACCGTCAAGGATATGGAAAAGGCAGTCAACTTCCCCGATGCGACCAAGGACGAGAGCGGCCGGTTGCGCGTTGCCGCGGCGACCAACACCGGCGACACCGGGGTCGAACGGGCCGAGGCGCTGCTCGATGCCGAATGCGATCTGATCGTCGTCGATACCGCGCATGGTCACAGCAAGATGGTTGGCGCGACGGTCGAGAAAATCAAGAAGCTGTCGAACCGGGTCCAAGTGCTGGCCGGCAACGTCGCGACCGGTGAAGCGACGCGGGCGCTGATCGACGCCGGCGCTGACGGGGTGAAGGTCGGTATTGGTCCGGGATCGATCTGCACGACGCGGATCGTCGCCGGGGTCGGCGTGCCGCAGCTCACCGCGATCCTCGACAGCGTCGAAGTTGCGGCCAAGCATGGCGTTCCGGTCATCGCCGATGGCGGTTTGCGTACCTCGGGCGACATCGCCAAGGCGCTGGCGGCCGGGGCGTCGAGCGTCATGGTCGGATCGCTGCTCGCCGGGACGGCCGAGGCGCCGGGCGAAACCTTCCTTTACCAAGGACGCACCTACAAGAGCTACCGCGGCATGGGCAGCGTCGGGGCGATGGCACGCGGCAGCGCCGACCGCTATTTCCAGCAGGACATCAAGGACCAGATGAAGCTGGTTCCCGAAGGCATCGAAGGCCAGGTACCGTTCAAGGGCGCGGCGAAGGATGTCATCCACCAGCTCGTCGGCGGCGTGAAGGCGGCGATGGGTTATACGGGCAGCCGCACGCTGCCCGATTTCCGCGAGCGCGCCAAATTCGTGCGCATCACCAATGCGGGCCTGCGCGAAAGCCATGTCCATGATGTGTCGATCACGCGCGAGGCACCGAATTATCCGGCGGGCTGAGGCCATCGCATGACCCCCGCCGCGCGCGTCCAGACCGCGATCGAGATTCTCGATACCATCGCTGCCGCGGCGCGCGAGGGCGGGGCGCCCGCCGACGCCCTGTTTGCCGAGGCGATGCGGGCACGGCGCTATGCGGGATCGAAGGACCGGCGCGCGATCCGCGGCCACGTCTATGACGCGATCCGCGCGGTGCGGTCGGTGCCGGTGTCGGGGCGCGCGGCGATGCTCGCGCTCGCCGACCGCGATCCGGCGCTCGCGGCGCTGTTCGACGGATCGCCTTACGGGCCCGCGCCGATAGGCAGCGACGAGCCGCGCGCCGAAACCGGCGTCGCCGCGTCGGCGCTTGCCGAATTGTTCGATCCGCTGATCGAGAGCGCGGAAGAGGCGGCCATGCTCGAACGCGCGCCGCTCGATTTGCGCGCCAACCGCCTGAAGGCGTCGCGCAACGGGCTTGCCGAACTTTTCCCCGAAGGAGCCGCCATCGACGGCGCGCCCGACGGTTGGCGTTTGCCGCCCGAAACCGCGGCGGTCCAGCATCCCGCCTACGAAGGTGGCACGTTCGAGGTGCAGGATGCGGCGAGCCAATATGCGGCGGCGGCGCTGGGTGCCGAAGCGGGCGCGCGCATCGTCGATCTGTGCGCCGGGGGCGGCGGCAAGACGCTCGCTATTGCGTCGTTGACCGGCGATGCCGCCGACATATTGGCATGCGACGTCAATCGCGCGCGGCTCCAGCAATTGCCGCCCCGTGCGGAGCGGGCGGGGGCAACGCGGATCGAGACGCGCCTGCTCGATCCGGGGAAGGAAGCGGTGATGCTCGCCGACTGGCGCGGCAAGGCGACGCATGTTTTCGTCGATGCACCCTGTTCGGGCAGCGGCACCTGGCGGCGCAGTCCCGAACTGCGCTGGCGGCTGACGCCGGCGCGGCTCGAGCGTCATCTGGCCGATCAGGCGAACCTGCTCGCCATCGGTGCCGATCTGGTGGCGCCGGGCGGTAAACTCCTTTATGCTGTCTGCTCGATCATCGCGCGCGAGGGGCGGGCACAGGTGCAAGCGTTTCTGGACCGACATCGGGGCTGGACCGCCGACAGTGGCTATTTGCCGGACGGCATCGCGCGCGCCGCGGGCGCGGGCTATCTGTTCACCCCGGCGCACGACCGATGCGACGGCTTTTTCCTCGCACGGCTGACCGCGCCATGTTAGCGTCGCCGCAAATGAAGCGATGGGAGAATGCGATGCGCATCAGTTTACTGGCCCTTGGCGCCGGTCTTGTTCTGGCCAGCCTGCCTGTAGCCTCCGATGCGCAGCGTGCCGACAATGATATCCTGCCCCAATCCGTAGCGCTGATGAACCAGGGCCAGGCGGCGCAGGCGAAGGGCGATCTCGACGCCGCGATCGACGCCTATGAATCGGCGCTTGCCGCCGACCCGCGCAACCGTTCGGCGATTATCGCGCTGGCGCAGGTCGCGCGCGCGCAGGGCCTGCCGGGCAAGGCCATCGGCCTTTATCGCGAAGCGCTGCTGCTCGAACCCAACGATATCGTCGCGCTGGCGGGGCAGGGCGAAGCGCTCGCCGACAAGGGCGCGATCGAACTGGCGCGCGAAAAGCTCGCCGATGTCCAGCGGCTGTGTAAGGACAAATGCCCGCAGGTCGCGTCGCTCGAAAAGGCGATCGCCAATGGCGACACGAAACGTGTCGTTGCGGCAGAGGCGATCACGCCCAAACCCGTCGTGGCAACAGTGACGCCCAGCCAAAACTAAGGCAGCCAGAACTGGGCGCGGCGCGCCGCTTGCGCTCCCCTATTTATAGATGCACGCGTCCAGACCATCGCGCCGGACCTGGCCGATGCGCGCCGCGATCATATTGCCGTAACGGCGCGTGAAGCCCGACGGACTGATTGCCTCGCGCTTTTTGGGGAGCGGCAGGATCGCGGCAATGCGCGCGGCCTCGGCCGGGCTGAGGCGGTTCGCACCATGGTTGAAATAGCGCCGGGCGCCCGCTTCGACGCCATAGGTGCCGATCCCAGTTTCGGCGACGTTCAGATAGACTTCCATGATCCGTCGCTTGCTCCAGAAGGTTTCGATCAGGAAAGTGAACCACACTTCCGGCACCTTGCGCAGATAGCGGGTCCAGCCGCTGCCCTGCCACAGAAAGACGTTCTTTGCCGTCTGCTGGCTGATCGTCGACCCGCCGCGTAGCCGCTTGCCCTTGGCATTGCGCTCGATCGCATCTTCGATGGCTTCGGTGTCGAAGCCGTTATGGGTGCAGAATTTTCCATCCTCGGCGGCGATGGCGGCGCGGATCATGTTGCGGTCGATCGCCGAAAGGCTCGTCCAGTCCTTGGTGATGCCATTGCTGTCGGCAAGCATGGTGAAGGTGACGGGCGGCGGTACCACCGCATAGACGAGTACCCACGCCGTCGACCCTATGGCGAACCATAGCAGCCATTTGAAGGGGCGCAGATACCAGGGGAGTGTGCGCTTTCTTGCGCGGGATCGGGATGCCATGCCGGGCAAATTAACCGCTCGCGCGCCTGAGGCAAGCGCGCGATGGGAGGGAACAAGGCCGCCCACCTCGCGCCCACCAGAGCGGGCGCGAGGGTCAGCGTTCAGGCACCGATAAGGCGGCGATCGCCGGCGAGCTTGAGCATTGCCTTTTGCAGCTTTTCGAAGGCACGCACTTCGATCTGGCGGACGCGTTCGCGGCTGACGTCATAGACCTGGCTCAGATCCTCGAGCGTTTTCGGGTCGTCGGTCAGGCGCCGTTCGGTCAGGATGTGACGTTCGCGCTCGTTGAGCGTTGCGAGCGCTTCGGTGAGCAACTCGTGCCGCACGTCGCGTTCCTCGGCCTCGGCCACGCGCTCGTCCTGAAGCGGGCCTTCGTCGCCGAGCAGGTCCTGCCACTGGCTGTCGCCATCCTCGCCCATCGGCACGTTGAGCGACGTGTCGCCGCCCATCGCCATGCGGCGGTTCATGCTGACCACCTCATCCTCGGTGACGCCCAGATCCTTTGCGATCTTGGCGACGTTTTCGGGGCTGAGATCGCCGTCCTCGAACGCTTCAAGATTATTCTTCATCCGGCGCAGGTTGAAGAACAGCTTCTTCTGGGCCGCGGTAGTGCCCATCTTCACTAGGCTCCACGAGCGCAGGATGAATTCCTGGATCGAGGCGCGGATCCACCACATCGCATAGGTGGCGAGGCGGAAGCCGCGTTCGGGGTCGAATTTCTTCACGCCCTGCATCAGCCCGATATTGCCTTCGCTGATCAGTTCGCTGACCGGCAGGCCATAGCCGCGATAGCCCATCGCGATCTTAGCGACGAGACGCAGGTGCGAGGTGACGAGCTGCGCCGCAGCTTCGCTGTCGCCATGCTCCTGAAAACGCTTGGCGAGCATATATTCCTGCTCGGGCGTCAGAAGCGGAAATTTGCGGATTTCGGCCAGATAGCGGTTCAGGCTCGCCTCACCGCCGAGCGCGGGCACCACTGCCGGAACATTGCTTTTGTTAGCCATGGAGAGTGTCTTCCCTAAAACCTGAAAATATCCTGCCGCGATTGCCTTTCGCGGTCAAAATAGATTTTCATTCGAAACCTAAACGCGCAGTTCATCGATCAGTTCCCGCATGTCCGCTGGGAGTTCGCTGTCGAGCGCGATGCTGTTACCGGTCACCGGATGAATAAAGCCCAAATGGGCTGCATGCAACGCCTGACGCGCAAAATGACGGGCTTTCAGCAGGTCCGAAAGCGGCTTTCGGGCGCGCCCATAGACCGGATCGCCGACGAGCGGGTGGCCGATATGCGCCATATGGACGCGAACCTGATGCGTGCGGCCCGTTTCCAGCCGGCATTCCACCAAAGTTGCGTCTCGCAGCGGCTCGATCGTCCGGTAATGGGTGATCGCATGTTTGCCGCGGCCCGGCTCGACCACCGCCATCTTCTTGCGATTGACGCTCGACCGGCCGAGCGCGGCCTCCACCGTGCCGTTGGCGGGCATCGGGCGGCCGGTCGCGATCGCGAGATAGCGGCGGTCGATGCTGTGCGCCGCAAATTGCTTCGCCAGCCCCTCATGCGCCTTGTCGTGCTTGGCGGCGACGATCAGCCCGCTGGTATCCTTGTCGATACGGTGGACGATGCCGGGGCGCGCGACGCCGCCGATTCCCGACAATTGTCCGGCGCAATGATGGAGCAGCGCGTTGACCATCGTGCCGTCGAGATTGCCGGCAGCCGGGTGAACGACCATCCCCGCGGGCTTGTCGACCACGATCAGATGCTCGTCTTCAAAGGCGATGACGAGATTCATGTCCTGCGCCACATTATGCGCGGGGGCGGGGGCGGGCAGGCGCAGTTCGAGCTTCGCCGGTGCGGATGCCTTGGCGGCGGGATCCCACAGGATGCGCCCGCCGGCATCGGTAACGCGGCCGCCCTTGATCAGCGTCTTGACGCGCTCGCGCGACAGGCTGGGCAAAGCCTCCGCCAGCGCCCGGTCGAGCCGCAACCCGGCCGCGCTGTCGCCCAACGCCACGGTCAGAATGTCGTCGTCCCCCTTCATTGGTCGTCATGTGGCCCCGTCCGGGCAATATTCAAGGGGATGGCGCTTGCCCTGAAGGGGGCCGCTGCCCTAGGAGCTGCGGTGCCGGAAACTGCCGAGCTTGGGGAGCCACTGCATCCATGACCGACGATCGCGTCGATTTCGCCTCGATGATGGCCTCGCGCCTGTGTCACGACCTGCTGAGCCCCGTCGGGGCCTTTGCCAACGGCCTCGAGTTGCTGGCCGATGAAAAGGACCCCGAGATGCGGGCGCGGGTGCTCGACCTGCTCGAACAAAGCGCACGGACATCGGCCGCGAAGCTCAAATTCTTCCGGCTCGCCTTCGGATCGGCGGGCGGCTTCGGCGAAGCGGTGCCGCCGACCGAAGCGAAGGGCGCGATCGAAGGGATCATGGCCGACCGCCCGATCACGCTCAACTGGATGATCGGCGAGGACGCGCTGCCCAAACCGGCGGTCAAGATCATCCTCAACCTCGCGCTGATTCTGGTCGATGCGCTGGTCCGCGGCGGACGGCTCGACATCGGCTGCGAGCGGCAGGGCGAAAACATCGAGATCGCGTTGCATGCCGAGGCCGAGCGCATCCTGGTCGATGCCGACGTCGAACGCATCCTCGCGGAAGGCGAGACGGCGGCCGCGATGACCTCACGAACCGCTCCCGCGGTGCTCGTTCAGGCGGTGGCGGCGCAGAATAACGGCACCGTGATGCTGGCGCGCGAAACGCCGACGTCTTTGCTCGTCGGCGCGGTGCTGCGGCCCGCCGGGTAAAGCGCTCCTTAACCATTGTCGGTCATGGTTGCGCCTTGATTTTGGGGCGCAGCGGAACCGCGATGGACGATCTTCTGAACGATTTTCTGGCTGAAACGTCGGAAATCCTTGCCGATGCCGGCGGGGCGCTGGTCGTGTGGGAGGCCGATCCCGCCGACCGGGCGCAGCTCGATTCCATCTTTCGGATGATGCACACGATCAAGGGAAGCTCGGGCTTTCTGGCTTTGCCGCGCGTGACCGCGCTTTCGCATGCCGCCGAAGAGGCGCTCGATCAGGTTCGCCGCGGTCATCGCGCGCCCGACGCCGCGCTCGTCACCGGCGTGCTCGCCATCGTCGATCGACTGTCGATGCTGTGCGAGCAGTTGGCGAGCGAAGGCGCCGAGCCGGCGGGTGAGGATGGCGACGTTATCGCCTCCCTGTCGGGCGATGCGCCTGATCCGGTGCAGGCGGACGCGGCACCCGCGGTTCCGGCGGCGATCCGGATGCGGCGCGACGACGATATCATCACCGAATTGCAGGGCTGGCGGTCGATCCGCGTGCCGCTGCCGCTGCTCGACAGCGTGATGACGGGGGTTACCGACATCGTGCTCGCACGCAATGAATTTGCGCGGATGCTGCGCGAGTCTGGAGCCGATGCGGCACTGATCGGCGCGTTCGACCGCCTTTCCGATTCGATCGCGGGGATGCGCCAGTCGGTCAGCCAGATGCGGATGCAGCGTATCGACAAGCTGTTCGCGCCGCTGCCGCGCATCGTGCGCGATCTGGCGCAGGAACTGGGCAAGAAGGTCCATTTCGATACGAGTGGCGGCGAGGTCGAGCTCGACCGCGAGATGATGGAGAATATCCGCGATCCGCTGATCCATATCGTCCGCAACGCCATCGATCACGGGATCGAGGGGCTCGACGAGCGCGTCGCAGCGGGGAAGGATATTACTGCCACCATCAGGGTTTCGGCGCGCCAGTCGGGCAATCAGATCGAAATCGAGGTGCGCGACGACGGGCGCGGCCTGTCGCCCGACGCGCTGGTTGCCAAGGCGATCGCCAACCGGCTGCTTTCGGCGGCCGACGCACGGACGCTGACGCCGGCCGAAAAACTGGAGCTGATCTTTCGTCCGGGCTTTTCGACCGCCGCCCAAATCACGGAAATTTCGGGCCGCGGCGTCGGCATGGACATCGTCAAGGCGAATGTGGAGAAGATCGGCGGCCTCGTCGAACTGCGCAATGAAGAGGGGCGCGGCCTGTCGGTGCTGCTGCGCGTTCCGATGACGCTGACGATCATTTCGGGACTGATGGTGCGCGCCGCAGGGCAATATTTCGCCATTCCGCGCGGGTCGGTGCGTGAAATCCTGCTCGAGACGAACGACAGCGTTCGCATAGAACGCCTCGGTGGCGGCGAAATCGCAACCGTGCGCGGCGAGCAATTCCCCTTGCTGCGGCTCGAGGATGTGCTGGCGCGTCAGCGCGGCGACGACGACGATGTGGACGACCGCGCGCTCGTCATCATCCGGCCGGGGCAGGGGCAGAGCTATGCGCTCAGCGTCGCGGCGATCCATGACCATGAGGAACTGGTCATCAAGCCCGCCGCCCCGATGATCATGGCGACCGGCCTTTATGCGGGCACCACGCTGCCCGATAACGGTCGGCCGGTGCTGTTGCTCGATGTGCAGGGGTTGCTCGCGGCGTCGGGCGTCGATGCCGGTGAAGCCGGGCGCAGTCAGGACCGCGCCGACGAACGCGAGGCGCAGGCCGAAAGGGCGCGCAACGCGACGCAATTGCTGCTGTTCCGCGAGGCCGACGGCCGCACGCGCGGCGTCCGCCTGTCGGTGATCGAACGGGTCGAGGAAGTGCCGCAATCGGCTTTGTTCGAAAGCGGCGGCACCGTTCGGGTGCAGGTCGGCGACGAGATATTCCCCGTCCATGCGGCAACGGTGCCGACCGGCGAGGCGGCGGTGAAACTGCTGCGACTGTACGACGGCGATACGGTGATCTGTTACCCGATCGCGGCGGTGATCGACATCGTGCGCCTGCCCGACGTGGTCGAACCCGCGTCGGCACCGGGCCTGATCGCGGGTGTGGTGCTGGTCGGCGGCGAGCCCGTCGAACTCATCGATCCTTTCTGGATCATGGAATGTCACGCCGGCGGCCGCACCGTGGCCGCGGGCCGCGCGCCGCTGTGTCGGCTCGCGGGCGATGCCGACGGGTGGGGCGAGAATTTCCTGGCGCCGCTGCTGCGCGGCGCGGGCTACCGCGTCGCCACGGCCGCCGACGCGGGCGAGGAGGCCGATGTGATGCTGTGCCTGACCGAAAGCGGACAAGGCTGCGCCCATGACGCGGGCGATCTTCCCGTCATCTGCCTGCGATCGGCAGCGGTTTCGGCAAGCCCCGAGGACGCGAGCGTCTATCGCTACGACCGTGCGGGCTTGCTCGCGGCGCTGCGCCGTAAGGTCGGAGGAGCGCGGTCATGATGGAAAAGCTGTATCTGATCGCGCGCATCGCCGACACGCGCGTAGCGCTGCGTTCGCGCTCGATCAACTCGGTCGTCATGGTCGGGGCACCGGTCGAGGTGCCGGGCGCGCCGCCGCACGTTGCGGGCCTGTTCGCGTTGCGCAGCCGCGTCTTCACGCTGATCGACCCGCATGTCGTCGTCGGCCTGCCGCCGGTGGCGGTCGCGACCGGGCAGCGGGTGATCGTCGTCGATGTCGCCGAACACGGCTATGCGCTGCTCGCCGACGAAATCGAGGATGTGTGCTTCATCGATGCAGCCGAGACGCGCCTTGCCGGCAAGCTGATGCCGGGATGGGCGCGCGTCGCTGATGCGATGATCGAGCATGAGGGCGCGTCGCTGCTTGTGGTAGATCCGTCGCATTTTATCGTACCGCCCGCGCTTAAGGCAGCGTGACGCCGACCGTATTAACATAGTGGACACCCCTTCGCCGTAACGTGGCGTAAATTCCGGGGGTCGGAGGAATAAATGTCGAAATCCTGTCTGGTCGTCGATGACAGCAAAGTCATTCGCAAGGTCGCGCGACATATTCTTGAAAGCATGTCCTTTTCGGTCGACGAAGCGGCCGACGGGCAGGAGGCGCTGACCTTCTGCCGCGCCAATCGGCCCGACGTGATCCTGCTCGACTGGAACATGCCGGTGATGAGCGGGATGGAATTTCTCGGCGCCTTCAACGATCTCGATTTCGGGATCGAGGAGCGCCCGCGCGTCGTCTTTTGCACGACCGAAAACAGCATCGACCATATCCGCGCCGCGATCGAGGCCGGAGCCGACGAATATGTCATGAAGCCGTTCGATCGCGAGACGCTGGAAGGGAAATTGCAACTCGTCGGCGTTGCCTGAGCCCGGACGTGTCGCCGCCCCAATCTTCGCTGACTGATCCCAGGGTCGAAACCGACATACCGGCGGCGCGCACGGTTCGCGTGATGCTGGTCGACGACAGCCTGGTCGTCCGCAGCATCCTTGAGCGCATTGTCGACGGTACGCCGGGGCTGACGGTGTGTGCCTCGGTCGCATCGGCGCATGATGCGCTCGCCTTTCTGGCGACCGAGCCCGTCGATGTCGTGGTGCTCGATATCGAAATGCCGGGGATGAACGGGATCGACGCGCTGCCGCATATCCTGCGCAGCGCCGTGAACGCCCGTGTCCTGATCCTCTCGTCGAACTGCGTCGAGGGCGGCCCGGCCGCGATCGACGCGCTCTCGCTCGGCGCGAGCGATACGCTGGCGAAGCCGGGGCGGGGCAGCTTTCGCGGCGCGGCTCGCCCGCCGCGAAATTCCGCCGCCGGCCCCGGTGGCATTCGATACGGCGGCGCCGCTCGCCTGCATCGCGGTCGCGGCCTCGACCGGCGGCATTCCGGCCTTCACCAACTTCCTCGCCAATCTCGACCCGCGGATTTCGGCGCCGATCCTGCTGACCCAGCATCTGCCCGATGCCTTCATGGAATTTTACGCGCGCCAGATCGCGACGATGACGGCGCGCACCGTTCGCGTCGCGGCGGCGGGCATGCCGGTATTGCCGAACCACATCTATCTCGCCCCCGGCGATGCCCATCTTATGGTCGTCAATGCAGGGCGACGGCAGGAAATAGCGCTCGATCGCCGTCCGGTCGACAATGGCTGTTGCCCCTCCGCCGACCCGATGCTGGCTTCGGTCGCCGATGTCTATGGCGCTGGCGGCGTGGCCGTCGTGCTGAGCGGTATGGGCCGCGACGGGGCGACCGGCGCGGCGCGATCGCGCTGATGCTCGGTGCCTATCTTGGCGGCGGCAAAAAGCCATGATGGGCGGCGGCGCCAGCGAGTCCGCCTATCGCGTGCTGATGGGCGTGCTCGAATCGCGCACCGGCCAGACGCTGTCGCCGAACCGGATATGGCGGATCGAAATGTCGCTGAAGCCGGTGATGCAGCGTCACGGCATCGCCGATCTCGACGCGCTTGTCGCCGCGCTCGTCACCTCGACCAGCCGGCAACTGCTCGACGACACGGTCGATGCGATGCTCAACAACGAAACCTATTTCTACCGCGAACACAGTGTGTTCGATGACATAGCGAAGACCGCGCTTGAGCATATTCGCGAAACCAATGCGGCCAAGCGGCGCGTCACCATCTGGCATTGCGGCGTGTCGACCGGCCAGGAAGCCTATTCGATGGCGATGCTGCTCGCCGAACAGGGCGAGCAATGGGCGGGATGGCAGGTCGATGTCGTCGGCACCGACGTCAGCTATCATGCGATCAGCCGCGCGCGCGTCGGGCTGTACAGCCAGTTCGAGATTCAGCGCGGGCTGCCGGTGCAGCGCATGGTGCGCTGGTTCGACCAGACCGAAGGCGGCTGGCTGGCCAAGGCCGACCTCAGGCGCCGGATCGACTTTTCGGTGCAGAATATGCTCGTCGATCGCCCGCCTCTGGCCAGCCCGGCCGATCTGATCTTTTGTCGCAACCTGTTGCTCTATTTCTCGCTGCCGATGCGGCAGAAGGCCTTCGCGCGGCTGCGTTCGGTCGCCGCGCCGCAAAGCTTTCTGGTGCTGGGGGCGGGCGAGACGGTGCTCGGCCAGACCGACCAGTTCGTGGCGAGCCGCCGCCTGCGCGGGCTTTACGAGCCCGCCGACCAGCAGGTGCGCGCGCCGGTCGCGGCCTGACCTTGCAATTTGCGCCCGACTGGCGCAAGCGAACGCAAGGCAGGGCAGGAATGGGCCGCGACACGCATGAGCGACTTTATCGAACGCTGGTCACCCAATTTCGACGAGCGCGCGCTGCCCATCTCGATGATCGTGCTGCATTATACCGGTATGAAGACCGGTGCCGAAGCCCTTGATCGGCTTGCCGATCCGGAGGCGAAGGTGTCGGCGCATTATGTCGTCAGCGAAGACGGCCAGATCACCCATATGGTGCCCGAGGACAAGCGCGCGTGGCACGCGGGCAAGTCGCACTGGCGCGGGATCAGCGACATCAATTCGGCGAGCGTCGGGATCGAGATCGTCAATCCCGGTCATGAATTCGGCTATGTTCCCTTTCCCGACCCGCAAATCGCCTCGGTCGTGCGGCTCGTGCACCAGATCAAGGACCGCCACGCGATCACGCGCGGCAATGTCGTCGGCCATTCGGACATCGCGCCGACGCGCAAGCAGGATCCGGGCGAGCTTTTTCCGTGGGGCGAACTGGCGCGCCGGCGCTTGGCGCTGCCGCGGCCGACCAAGAAACTGACCGATCCGCTATGGACGGACGCCGGTTTCCTGCTCGCGCTCGAACGCTTCGGCTATGATGTCACCGACGGCTTTGCCGCGACCGTCGCATTCCAGCGCCGTTTCCGCCCCGAACTGATCGACGGGACGATCGACGGCGAATGCCGCGCGATCCTGCTCGCACTGCTGCTGCCGCAGCCCGAGGGGGATTGACCGGCTGGGAGTTACCGGAGACGACCGATTGCGGAGATTAGCGTTGAGGGCGGCTGGGCCACGTCCCAGACTCGACAGCGGCGACAACTTCCGCGACTGTAATAGGGACGGTTGTGTCAGGTGGTCCCCATCGCCGTATCGCCCAGAACCCCGCCGCGAGCAGAACGACGGCTATGACAAATCCCCAGAATGCGGACAGGTCGGTCATGCTTGCGACTGCGCCGCCAATGACTGCGGCAGGAATGATGACCAGTCCATTCCAGAGAGAAAACCCCTCTGGTCCGAAGTGTTCGCTCCAATGCTCGTGGAGGTGAGTTAAGTCCGTCCCGAACCGCTCATGCACGCTGTTGAAGAAGTCCACGGCATCGTCGCCGTCCATACCAAGGTCATGAAGCAGCCGGTCTGAAGGGTTCAACTTGTCACGGGTCAGACCGCGTTCGTGAGCAAGGAGGTCGATGACTTCATAGGAGTGGTCGCTGATTGACATTGCCTATGCTCGCCCATTCGATAGCAATTTGGCAATGGCAGCTTTCCACCCCATTTCTGTCGTTCGCAATCGCTCGCAATCGGCGCTCGTTCGCGCTATAACCGCATAAGGCCAGAGGGTCGGGCGATCGCCGCCGCGCAAGCGGGGGAGGAAAGTCCGGGCTCCACGGAAACCACGGTGCCGGATAACGTCCGGCGGCTTCGGGCAACCGGAGCAAGGGAAAGTGCCACAGAGAGCAGACCGCCAACGGCTTCGGCCCGGCGAAAGGTGAAAGGGTGCGGTAAGAGCGCACCGCGCGGACGGCAACGGACGCGGCACGGCAAACCCCACCGGGAGCAAGGTCGAATAGGGATGGCACGAGGTGACTCAGGGCTGGTTCCGGCACCGCCGTCCGGGTTGACTGCTTGAGCGTCCGGGCAACCGGCCGCCTAGAGGAATGATCGCCCATCCCCGGCAACGGGGTGGACAGAACCCGGCTTACAGACCCTCTGGCTTCACTCTCCCATCCCCGCGCGCCCCGCGCGCGGGAACCGCGCTGTCCAGCCCCGCGTTGGATGCAGACAGACTGAAGGGAGACGAACCATGAAAGTCGTCGACGACCATGTCGAAGTGACCGACGAAGAAGCCAGCAGCGGCGTCAAAGGCAACGGCGTGCGCTATGTCCTTGCGATTTCGCTGTTTCTGGCGGTCATCGTGCTATCGGTGGTCTGGATCATTCCGGCGCTGATGGGGCAGGGGCAATAGTTATTTGGCGGCAGCGCCGAACGCATCTTCGCCGCTGGGGGCGTCTTCCATCCAATAGACGCGGATCGGGCGGCGAAAACGCTTGAGTCCCGTTTTTTGATAGGACGCATTTTCGCCTGACCCGCTTAGCTTGAGCGTCGAGGTGATGACGTCGCCGGTCAGCAGATTCCAGCTCAGTTCGCTGCCGTCGTGCGCGAAGGTGCGGCTATACATCGTCGCATCGAGGCCGATAAGCTTCATGCGTCCAGCCTCCGGCTCGAGCCGAAAGCGATAGGTCGCCGTCGTCGCGGTCGTCCCGCCGGTCAGGTCCTTGACGACCAATACGCCTTTTGCGACCGATATCTCCGCCGCGCCGAGCGGATAGGCGTCGAGGTCGAGCATGCCCAGCGGCGCGTGGCCGAAATCGATCTTGCCCTTGTCGGCCAGGCGAACGCGCAATGTCCTTTTGTCGTCGCCACGGACGATATAGGCGATGTCGTCGACGCCATCGCTATTCAGGTCGCCCGCGATGCGCGTTTCAATCTCTTCGCCGCGGCTTAGGTCAGCCCTGATCTGCGCATCGCCCGGCGGCTGCATCGCCTGGGTACCAGTTGCCGCCAGCGACAATGCAATGACGATAATTCCCCGCATCGACCCATCTCCTTGCGTGACGATCGGATGGCTTCGCACGATCTGTTGCGCGTCGCTGTGATCGCGCGCACAGGCGGCACGTGCCGCGCTCACGGATAGGCGATGGCGACGATTTCCCATTCCTTGGGCCCGGCGGGCAGTTGAACCGTGCGCAAGTCGCCGGTCGCCGCGCCGCGCAGCGCCCGGGCGAGCGGACTGTTCCAGCCGATCCGGCCGGCGCCGGCATCGGCCTCATCGTCGCCGACCAGTGTGACGGTGCGGCGCGCATCCTCCTCGTCCGCGAGTTCGACCGTGGCGCCGAACCAGATGCGGCCTTTGTCGGGCTGTTCCGCGGGATCGACGACCCGCGCCGCCTTCATCCGGCGCGCAAGGAAGGACAGCCGCCGGTCGATCTCGCGCAGCCGTTTGCGGCCGTAGATATAGTCGCCATTCTCGCTGCGGTCGCCATTGCCGGCCGCCCAGCTGATCGTTTCGACGAGCTTGGGGCGTTCGGTTGCGAACAGCAGATCATATTCGGCGCGCAGCGCGGCGAAGCCAGACGGGCTGATGATATTGGTCTTGTCCCCCGCCATCGACCTATCAGCCGGGTGTACGCTTGCCGAGATAGAAGCTCAGCGGTGCATTGGGCAGCGACCGGTCGCCGTCGCGCAGCGTGTCGTAGACGACCGCATTTTCGAGCACGCGCTGCACATAGTTGCGCGTTTCGAAAATCGGAATCGCCTCGATCCAGTCGATCATGTCGACCGTGCCCGATCGCGGATCGCCATTGGCGCGCAGCCATTTGTTCACATTGCCGGGACCGGCGTTGTAGGCCGCGACCGCGAGCGGATAGCTGCCGCCGAAATAGCTGAGCATCTGCTGAAAATAGGTCGATCCCAACGTCATATTATAATTGGTGTCGCTGGTCAGCGAGCTCGCGTCATAGCCGAGGCCGAGCTTGTTTGCGACTTCGCGCGCGGTTCCCGGCATCAGCTGCATCATGCCGCGCGCGCCGGCGTGACTGATCGCCTGGCGGTCGAACTGGCTTTCCTGACGGGTGATCGCGTGGATGAAGGTCCAGTTGCTTTCCTGCCCCGCCGGGACACGCACCGTGGGGAAGCCCGAAACCTCGACCGCGTCGAGGCTGTTCGCCTGCGCGCTGCGGCCGATCATGACGCCAAGGTCGGGACGGCCGATCGACGCGGCGAGCTGGCCCGCCAGAACATGGTCGGTCGGCGTCGTCGCGCGCTGCGCCAGCGCCCGGAGGAACAGCGACTGTTCACGCCAGGCGCCGATCTCGCCCAGCGCGCGCGCGGCGCGCACCAGCCGGTCGTCATCGAACGCCTCGCGCTCGGACGCGCTGACCCGGATCGTCGGGACGGGCGCCGGCTTGGGCTGGCGACGGCCAAGCCGTTCGAGCGAGAGCTGGCCGTAAAACTGGTCATAATGTTCGGCAGCGTCGGCGAAATGCGCATTGGCCGCAGCCGTGTCGCCCGCTGCGAGCGCGGCGCGACCCGCCCAGTAAAAGCCCTTGGTGCGCGTCTGCGCCGAGCGTGCGGCTTCGCCATAAGCGCGGAACAGTCGCACCGCCTCGCCCGGACGGCCGAATATTATAGGCGGTCGTCTTGTCGCCCGCGGCGTCGGCCTGACGCGCGTTGGTGAGCAGGGTTTCGAGCCATTCCTCGGCATCGGTGGGTGCCGAGGCCAGATTGCGCGGCCCCGCGAGCAGCGCGCGCGCTTCGCCGACGCGGCCCGCCTTGCGCAGCCACGTCGCCTTGTCGGCAATATAGCCGGGGTCGGTGCGGGTCAGCGACGGATATCGCGCTTCGATCGCCGACGCCTGCATCGCGGCATCGACCGCGCCGCTGCGCATTGCCAGCCGCGCCGCGAAGATCGGCCGCCGGTCGGGCGAGGTGAAGGCGAGTTGGCGCGAGGCGGGGCCGGTCGCGCCCAGCCATAGCAGCTTGTCCATGCGGGCATCATGATCGGCAAGCGAGATCGCGCCTGGGAAGAGGCTGAGCACCCGGCTGACCTCCGCCTCGTCGAGCGTGCCGCCGGTCCAGGCGCGGCGCACCGCGGCATAGGCTTCGTCGCGGCGGCCCGACGCGTTGAGCGCCAGCGCCATGCGCAGTTCGCCGCTCGCAGTGCGCGGCGGAAAGGCCTGGAAATAGGCGAGGGTACGCGCAGGATCGAAGCTGTCGATCGCGATCGCCTTTTCGGCGCGGACGCGCATCTTGTCGGCATCGGGCCAGTCGCGATTGGCCATCAGGAACCGCGAAAGCCGGTCGAAGGACGCGTTCTGGTCCTGCGTCAGTCGCCGCCATTCGAGCACCGCATCGCCGACGGTGTTGGTGGCGCTCGGCGGCGAGGTCGAGACCGACGCGAGCCCCATCTGGGCGCGATACCACGCCATCTGATCGGGCGTCAGTTCGCTCGCGGTGGCGACCGATGGGACAAGCAGCGCTGCGGCGAGCGCGAGGCGGGAAATTGGGGGCAGCGAAAACATGCCGGCCATGTTAGTGGCAAACTCCTTGCAGGGCGCTGAATAGGCGTTCATGACGCGGCGCGCTGACCGGATTCTATCGGTGAAAGCGGCTTTTTGTAAAGGAGCGGAGCATGTTCTCGGGGTCGATTCCCGCTTTGGTGACGCCATTTCGCGACGGTGCGTTGGATATGC
>LULO01000312.1_pt1 | contig 32007 bp, 41 predicted proteins | sample 728121 | NCBI WGS metagenome assembly LULO01 (sample SAMN03860287, study PRJNA289734) | marine metagenome | biome: seawater column; feature: ocean; material: water; isolation source: Red Sea water column Station 149 - depth 50m | place: Saudi Arabia: Red Sea | collected 2011-10-15 | depth 50 m | reverse complement strand
ATATTGAAAGAACTGCAAAAATACTTCCTAACTTTTTCGAAAATGCTAATGTCAATTTAATAGAAATAAATAAAGAGTTAAAAAAAATAGAGGTATATGTATTTTAATCGATTATGGATATAATAAAAAATTAAAAAGCTTTACGTTACAAGCAATATATAATCATAAAAAAACCAGTATATTTGAAAATATAGGCCAACAAGACATTTCAAGTCATGTAAATTTCAATGAATTAATTGAAATAGCAAAACAAAATAAATTACAAATAAACGAATTTGTTTCACAAAGAGATTTTTTAAAAAAATATGGAATATTAGAACGAAAGCAAAAATTACTAACTAAAAATTCAAATTTAAATAAAAATTTATTAGATGAAGAAGTGGATAGATTAATTAATGTTGATAGGATGGGAAACTTATTTAAGTGTCTTGTTGTTTCTAACTTATGATTATTAAAAATTATTTTACACATGCAAAAACTAAATCTTTTGTTAGAGCTGGTTTTTTTACTAGAAATGGTGGAGTATCAAAAAAAGAAAACTATTCACTAAACTGTAGCTTAAACCGCAAAGATACTAAAGTTAATGTAAATAAAAATATTGATATCTGTCTTAAAAATTTAAAGATTAAAAAAAAAATTAAATTTATTAGTCAAATACACTCCAACAAGATTGTAGAAATTAATAAAAAAAATATTGGTAAAAAATATTCTGGAGATGGGTTAATCACTAGCAATAAACAAATAGCTTTAGGGGTTTTAACTGCAGATTGCTGTCCAATTTTTATTTTTGATAAAAATAAAAAATATATTTGTGCTCTTCATTCAGGTTGGAAAGGGGCATTAAAAAATATAGCTGCTAAAGGTATAGAATATTTTGTTAAACAAAAAATAATTAAAAAAAATATTGTCGTTCTTATTGGTCCTTGTTTGAGCTTTAAAAACTTTGAAGTATCAAAAGACTTTAAAAGTAAGTTTATAAGCAAAAATAAAAAATACTCTATTTTCTTCAAATACAAAAATAAAGACAAAGATTTATTTAATTTAAGAAGATTGATTAACTTTCAATTTAAGGAATTGGGTATTAAAAATATATATAATATTAACAAAGATACCTTCTCAAATAAGAGAGTTTTTTTTAGCCATCGAAGGGAATCACAAAAATTTAGAGATACTGGAAGAATGCTCAATATCATTGCATTTAATGATTAATTTTAGTTGATCTATTATTATTCTAATATAGTAATTAATTTGATTATATGAAAATAATCGCCTGTAATAGTAGCAAATCCCTAGCAGAAAAAATTTCTAAACATATTGATGTGCCATTAGCAGATGCCTCTGTTAGAACTTTTAATGATAGAGAAATATTTGTGGAAATAAATGAAAATATTAGAGGTGAAGATGTTTTTATTATTCAATCGACATCACATCCAGCAAATGACCATTTAATGGAACTTTTAATTACAATTGATGCTGCAAGAAGAGGTTCAGCAAAAAGGATTACTGCTGTTATCCCATATTATGGATATGCAAGACAAGATAGAAAGACTGGACCTAGAACACCAATCACTGCCAAACTTGTAGCAAATTTAATTACATCCGCAGGTGCTGATAGGGTATTAACAATGGATTTACATGCTGGTCAAATTCAAGGTTTTTTTGACATTCCTTTAGATAATATTTTTTCTGTAAGACCGATAATCGATGATGTTAAAGAAAAATTTAATGGAAACAAAGATTTAGTTGTTGCTTCACCTGATGTTGGTGGTGTTGTTAGAGCCAGAGCTTTTGCTAAAAGATTAGAGGCTGGACTAGCAATTGCCGATAAAAGAAGAGAAAAAGCTGGTGAGTCTGAAGTAATGAATATCATCGGAGATGTAAAAGATAAAACTTGTATCTTACTAGATGATATAGCTGACTCTGCAGGTACATTATGTAATGCTGCTGAAGCCCTAAGTAAAAATGGGGCAAAAGAAATTTATTCTTATATTGTTCACGGTGTATTATCTGGAGATGCGCTTAAAAAGATTGAAAATTCAAGCATAAAAGAATTGGTATTAACAGATACAATAGAGCCTTCTAAAGAGGTAAAAAGCACAAAAAACATTAGACATATTAGTATTGCTCCTTTAATGGGTGATGCGATTAAAAGGATTAACACTGATACTTCAGTGTCCGCCCTTTTCGATTAAATTTTTTTTATTTTATGAGTGATTTTAAAGCGATAGAAAGAAATAAAGATATTGGTTCAAATCATAGTCTTTTAATGAAGGGATTAGTCCCTGGTATTATTTATGGCAAGGGAACCGAGCCTAAAAAAATTGCTCTAGAAGATAAAATACTCAAAAAATTAATGGGTACTGGTTCTTTTTATTCAACAATTATCGATCTTGATGTCGATGGAAAGAAAGAAAAAATACTTCCTAAACAATTGCAATATCACCCTGTTAGTGATCGACTTATACATTTTGATTTTTTAAGAGTACAAGAAAATACAAAAGTAAACGTTGAAATTCCTGTTGAATTTTTAAATCAAGATAAATGTCCTGGTTTGAAAAAAGGTGGAGTTTTAAATACTGTTAGAAGACTTGTTGAACTAACATGTAATGCAAATAATATACCTAGCAAACTAGAATTTGATTTAATTGAAAGTGAAATAGGTGATGCAGTAAAAATTAGTAATATTCAACTACCTGAGGGAGTTGCTCCTACTATTTCAGATAGAGATTTCGTAATAGCTACTTTAGTTCCGCCAACTGTAGAAGTTGAAACTAAAACTGAAGAAACAACTGAAGAAGGTGCAGCAGAAGGTGGTGAAGAGAAATCAGAGGAAAAGAAGGAAGAATCTTCTGATAATAAAGAAGAAAATAAAGAATCTAAGTAACTTTACTTTATATTTCATTATATGTTTTTAATTTGTGGACTTGGAAACCCAGGTGTAAATTATAATAATACCAGACATAATGTAGGTTTCCATTTAGCGGATAATATAATCTCACATTTTAATTTGGATAAAATCAAAGAAGATAAAAAAAAAGAATTATATTCAGGTCTAATTAATAATCAAAAAATCTTTGTGTTAAAACCTCTTACATTCATGAATTTATCTGGAAAAGCTGTTTCAGAAATTGTAAATTTTTATAAAATAAAATTAGACCATACTTTTGTTATACATGATGACCTTGATTTAGAATTATCAAAAGTAAAAATAAAACAAGGTGGTGGAAACGGAGGTCATAATGGATTGGAAAGTATTGGATTTAAGTGTGGAATAGTTGGATTACCAAATGTTGGTAAATCAACTTTATTTAATGCTCTTACCCAATCAAATAAAGCAGAGGCGGCAAATTATCCATTTGCAACTATAGAACCAAATATAGGAAGAGTTGCAGTGCCCGATGACAGATTAGATAAACTAGCAACCATTGGAAAGAGTGAAAAAATAATTCCTTCTTTTATGGATTTTGTTGATATTGCAGGATTAGTAAAAGGAGCCTCACAAGGAGAAGGTTTAGGAAATAAATTTTTAGGACATGTAAGAGAAGTTGATGCAATAGCACATGTTGTTAGATGTTTTGAAGATACTAATATTACTCATGTATCATCAAAAATTGATCCATTAGATGATATTGAAACAATAAATTTAGAATTACAATTGGCTGATCTTGAAAGCTTAAATAATAAAAAAACTAGTTTAGAAAAAAAATTAAAAGCAAATGATAAAGAAGCTAAAGATCAATTCGATATAATAAATAAAATCTTACAAATGCTAGATGCTGATAGTATCTTAAAAATTGATGAATTTGCTAGTAATGAAATTGACTTTGTAAATAGTCTTAACTTAATTAGTCTAAAGCCTACTATGTACATATGTAATGTAGATGAAGAATCTATTCACACTGGAAACGAGTTATCAAAAAAAGTCATCGAGTTTGCCAAAAAAAATAATCATTCTGTAGTTTTAATCTCTGCATCAATAGAAGCACAAATAGCAGAATTAGATAATGAAGAAGAAAAACTTGAATTTCTTAAAGAACTTAATTTAGATCAAACAACATTGAATAAGGTTATAAAATCAGGATATGAACTTTTAGGTTTGATAAACTATTTTACATGTGGTCCAAAAGAAACAAGATCATGGACAATAAAAAAAGAAACACTTGCACCTCAAGCTGCTGGAAAAATTCACACTGATTTTGAAAAAGGATTTATTAGAGCAGAGACTGTCTCTTATGAAGACTATATAGAAAATAATGGTGATGCTGGAAGTAGAGATTCAGGAAAGCTAAGACAAGAAGGTAAAGATTATATCGTCAAAGATGGTGATGTAATGAACTTTTTATTTAATGTCTAAGTGACGTCTCGCCAAAGTCTGTTTTTTGCTAAGTACACAATTGTTCCTAGAATAATAAAGAATAATATTACTTTGATTCCTAAATTTTTTCTTTCTTCCATTTCTGGTTCAGCAGCCCAGTGAAGAAAATGTGTTACATCAGCCGATAACTGTTCTGCATTATTATCAGTGCCATCATCATAATCTACACTTCCATCGGCTATAGCTTCCATCTGCAATAGGCGCTGGCATAGCTATTTGATTTCCAGCCATCCATTTGTTGTAATACATTCCATTTCCAACTTCCATCCCTTCTGGTGGTTCAACATAACCTAGAAGAAGGTTATAAATATAATCAACTCCATATTTTCTAGCTTTTGTAATTACACTCAAATCTGGAGGATAAGCTCCATTATTATTTGCTCTTGCCTCGTTATCATTAGCATATGGATTGACAAATCTATCTGCTGGTCTAGCCGGTCTTTCAAACATTTCACCATCATCATTTGGACCGTCTAATACAGTATATTCAGAAGCAATTACTTTTACTTGAGCTTCGGAAAAACCAACATCAATAAGATCTCTGTAATATAGCAGTTTCATTGAATGACATCCTGCACATACTTCTCTATAAACTTTATAGCCCCTTTGAATTGCAGCTCTATCAAAAGTTCCCGTTACACCTTTAAAAGACCAATCATGTTTTGGCATTTTTTCAGTACTCATTTCTGCAGCAAATATATTTGAAGAGAATAATAGAAAAATAATAAGTAATAGGCGCATTATAGATTTGTATCTTTTTGCATTGCTGGTGAAGGAATTCCTTTTTCTCCTCCACCAATATTAGGAGCTATATTTTTAGCATAAACATCACTAATACTGAGCGGTAGCTTACTTGGCTTCTCTATCCAACCAACAAAAGGTGTAATGATAAAGAAAAAACCAAAGTAGTAAAGTAAACCTACTCTAGCAATTAAAAGATATAAACCTTCAGCAGGAAGCATACCAACGTAGCCTAATGCAAAGAAGTTAACAAAAAAGCCCATCATAAACCACTTATATATTGGTCTATAATTACAGCTTCTCACTTTTGATCTATCAAGCCAAGGTAGAACAAAGAGAATTACTATCGCACCAAACATTAGGAGAACTCCTCCTAATTTATCAGGTACTGCTCTTAAAATTGCATAAAAAGGTGCAAGATACCAGTTTGGAACAATGTGAGCTGGAGTAACAAGTGGATCTGCTGGAATATAATTATCAACTTCAGCCATAAGATTTGGTCCAAAGAATATTACTGCAGAAATAGCAACACCAAAAGCACACATAGCTACTGTATCTTTAATTAACATATATGGAAAAAAGTTTACTGAGTCATTGTTAGTTTTAATATCAATCCCATCAGGATTATTTGAACCATGAACATGAACTGCAGCAACATGTAAACCTACAACACCAAAAATAACAAATGGTAAAACATAATGAAGAGCAAAGAAACGGTTTAAAGTAGCATTTCCAACATTGTAATCACCAAGAAGCCATGTCTTTAATCCCTCACCAATAAATGGAATTGCACTAAATAAATTTGTTATAACTGTAGCTCCCCAATAAGACATTTGTCCCCACGGTAATGTGTAACCAAGAAAAGAAGTTGCCATCATTAATAAAAATATAAATACACCTAAAATCCAATTAAGCTCTCTTGGATATTTGTAAGAACCAAAATACATTGCTCTTACTATATGAATGTAAACTATGATGAAGAAAAAGGCTGCACCATTGGAATGGATGTATCGCATTAACCAACCGTAATTGACATCTCGCATTATTCTTTCAACACTATCAAATGCCATATCAGTATGTGGTGTGTAATTCATTGCAAGAAAAATTCCACTTACAATCATTGTAACAAGTGTAATTGTTGCCAATGCACCAAAACTCCAAAAATAATTACAATTTTTAGGCATTGGATAATCACCGTATTCTTTTTTGAAGTAAGAAATAATTGGTAAACGAAACTCTATCCAATTAAGGACGGGATTTTTAAACTGATGTACTTTTCGATTCTTATCCATGTTATCCTATCTTTATAGTATTATCATTTAAAAAGGTATAGGGCGGAACGTCCAAGTTTTTGGGAGCTGGTCCCTTTCTTATCCTACCTGATGTATCGTAATGTGAACCATGACATGGGCAGTACCAACCATCGTACTCACCTTTCATATCAGAAACCTTCTGACCAAGTGGAACACAACCTAAGTGTGTACATACTCCCACTAAAACTAACCATTCTTCTTTTTGTACTCTATCTGCATCATCTTGTGGATCTCTTAAGTCAGAAGCTTGAACCATTTTAGCTGCATCAATCTCATCTTTTGTTCTTTTTTTAATGAAAACAGGTTTTCCACGCCACTTTATTGTTATACTTTGACCTTCTTCAATAGCACTAATATCTACTTCAGTTGATCCTGCAGCTAATGTATCTTCTGCTGGACTCATACTTTTTAGAAAAGGCCATATAAAAGCAGCTGTTCCAACAGCACCAAGCGTTACGGTGCTAAGTTGTAGGAAATCTCTTCTCTTATTTTTGGGTTTTTTAGCCATTTATTGTGAATTTCTTATATCTTAATTACTCAAAAAAATACTTTTTAAATATGTGCCAGCGTGACGCAAGTAAGAAAATAATATAGTAAAAAAACATGAGAATTGCTCTATTTGAACCCGATATACCACAGAATGCAGGAAACATATTTAGACTAGGTGCCTGTCTTGGAATACCAGTAGATATAATAGAGCCAGCTGGCTTTGTGATTGATGATAAGAGATTAAAAAGAGCATCAATGGATTACTATGATTATCTAGAATTAAAAAAACATTTAAGTTGGGAAAAATTTTATGAGTGGTCAAAAGATAATTCATATCGACTCGTTCTTCTAACAACAAAAAGTAAAAAAAGTTATTTCGATTATAAATTTCAATCAAATGATATTATTTTATTTGGCAGAGAAAGTGCAGGAGCACCTGATTTTGTTCATAGCTCTGTCGATGAAAGATTAACAATACCAATGATAAAGGGGCCTAGATCGATTAATCTTAGTAGTTCAGTTGCTATTGTAGCTGGTGAAATGTTACGTCAATTAGCTTAAGCTAAGCTTCCCATCTTTCCTTCTTGATAGTCCATCATTGCTTGCTTGATTTCTCCTTCAGAATTTGCCACAAAAGGACCATAACGTGCTACAGGTTCTTTAAGCGGCTTACCTGCTAAAACTAGGTAGGATCCTTTTTCTGATATCGATGTAAGTTGAATCTCATCACTTGATTGATCAAAGTAAATCATATCACCTTTATTAGCGATTTTATCTTCCTCATTGAACTGTAACTGACCATCAATAATATAGATCATAAGATTTTGTTCTTTATCAACATTAAACTTTGTCATATCTGGTTTTGAAAATTGAATATCAAATATTGATACAGGTGAATATGTTTGAACTTTGGATTTGGTTCCATTTATTTCACCCACAAGAACTTTAATTTCTATATTTGCATTTTCAGATACTGTTGGAATAGTGTTTCTTTTAATATGTTGATACCAAGGTTTCACTTTTTTATTTTTTTGTGGAAGGTTAACCCAGATTTGTAATCCTTGCATGACACCTCCACTCTTCTTAAATTTTTCTGTTACTAATTCAGAGTGGATTAAACCTGATCCAGTTGTCATCCATTGTACATCACCAGTTTCAATTTCTGCTTGTCCGCCAAATGAGTCTCTGTGTTCTACCTCACCACCAAGCATGTAAGTAATTGCCTCAAATCCACAATGAGGATGCGCAGGTACGCCAGTTGCCCCTCCTGGCTCATAATTAATTGGGCCGAAATGATCAAAAAGAAGAAATGGATCATTTTCTCTCATACCAGGGACAGGGAAAGCTCTCGTTACAGGTATCCCGTCACCCTCAAAAGTCTTCATACATTCTTTAATTTCTATTATTTTTCTCATAAATTTGTTTAAAAATTATTAAGATATACATATAGGTATGATTATGAAAAATCAAAATCCAAACCCGCCAAAGTGTGGTTGCAGCTGCAGCTGTTGTTGCACTTGTGAAGGTGGAGATTGCTGTTAATAAATTATTTTAAATTTAATAATTTAATGAGTGTGATTTGTCAGATTATTAATATCTGACTCATCTATTTCTTCTATTGATTTTGCGACTCGCCAATTATTCATTGAGCCGTCTTCATTTCTTGCAGTAATTACAGTTTCAATTGGTGGGCAATCTGGCTCATGACAACTGAGCTCAGCAATACTTATTATAGTATTTTCAGGTAATTTATATTTCTCGGAAATTAAATGTTTAAGATTTCTTATTTTTTCAACATTTTGAGTTTTACGATTAAACATATTTTTTCCTTTAATTGTCTGCCCATAAAGATGATAAAAGAATAGAACCTTTCATATCGCCAATTAATATTTGTGAGTTATCACTAGATATAGCTATTGTTGAAACTTCTGAACCTGTTGAACTTCTGATCATAATTGGTTTTTTGCTTTCATCAATTTCTGCTAATAAAACTGATCCATCTGTAAAACCGGTGAAAACAGCTTTTTCTCCATCCAGTGCTTTAACAAATGTTGCAAGTTCTTTACCACCGTTTGCAACAACAATTGGCTTTCTCCCCATTGGTCCTTCTTTACCGTCAAATGGCCAGCAAACTGCATCACTGGATCCAGATGTTACCAAATACGGCGTATCACCAACCCAAGTAAAACTTTTAATTTTTGATGGATAACCTCTCATTGCTAAGTCCGCTTTGTCGTTTATGCGCCAACCATGAATTTGATTTTCTTGCATTGCAGTTACAATATATTTTGTATCTGGGCTAAACGTTACAGTTCCATGCGATCCTTTCCAGGTAAAATTTGATGCTGTCCATTTATTATTATTTAGTTTCCACACTGTTACTCCCCCGTATCTTGAAACCGCAAGACGCTTACCTTTATTATCAAATGCTAATCCAGCAACAGTACTTTGATGCTCTAAAGTTTGTGGTTTATCTTTGTTTTTTGTCCAAATATAAACAGTCTTTCCTGATGAACAAACTTTAGTATCTTTGTGGGAAGCTACACAGTCAACCCACTTTGAACCAAAATTAAAAATTTCTTCAATATTTCCATCAGATGATATTTTTAGAAAACGTCCATCGTCTCCTCCCGTTAACACATGATCTTCATAATTTGTCATACTCAACACTACACCCTTATGTGCTTTAACAGTTTTAGGATCAGATCCAGATTGAAAAAATCTTACAGTGCCGTCTCCAAATCCTACCGCTATTTGATCACGAATTGTAACCGATTCTGTAGCTGGGGCTCCAATATTAAAAATCAAACCTCTTCTTTCAAGTTCAGTTTTATTTGATTCTTGAAGTTTTTCTAAATCAGCGTTCATGCTGATTTACAATTTTCAAAGCCTTCCTTAAGATTCATATTATCAAGATCACGACCAATAAATACTACTCGAGAACTTCTATCTTTTCCTTTAGGCCAAGGTCCCATTGGTGAAGCATCCATAAGCATATGCACTCCTTGAAATACATATCGCTCTTCTTCACCTTTAAAGTTCAAAATTCCTTTTGATCGAAGAATATCCTGACCCTTAGTCCTCAGTAAATTTCCAAACCAATCTTGAAACTTATCCATATCTAATGGTGTATCAGATACAAAGGATAGACTAGTAACATCATCATCATGTTCATGATCATGATCTGATTCAAGAAAATCAGGTTCAATATCTAATACTCTATCTAGACTAAATGCATTTAAGCCTACGATTTCATCAAGAGGTGCATCACAACGTGTTGTTTTAATAATCTTTGCAAAAGGATTTATTTTTCTAATACGATCATTAACTTTCACAATGTCATTATCTTCAACAAGCTCAACTTTATTTAACAAAATTACATCAGCAAAAGCAATTTGCTCTTCTGCTTCATGATGATCGACTAATTGAGAACTGAGATGAACAGCATCAGCAACTGTAACAATTGCATCTAATTTTGTTCTATCAGCAACATCTTGATCAACAAAAAATGTCTGAGCAACTGGGGCTGGATCAGCTAAACCAGTTGTTTCAACTATAATTGCATCTAGTTTGTCAGCACGTTTCATTAAACCACTAAGAATCCTAATTAAATCACCTCTAACAGTGCAACAAATGCACCCATTGTTCATTTCAAATACTTCTTCATCAGCATCAACAACAAGATCGTTATCAATACCTTGCTCACCAAATTCATTAACAATGACAGCGTATTTCCGTCCATGCTGTTCAGTTAAAATTCGATTTAAAAGTGTTGTTTTTCCAGCTCCAAGAAACCCTGTTAAAACCGTAACTGGAACCTGAGAAGTATTTTCCATATCAATTTCCTTATAATTAGTTCTATAAATTCCACCTAAATACAAGGTGGAATTTATTTAAATGTTAAAAATTAACAGCCTTTAAGCTCGTCCCCGAGATTACTAATCAACGTAAAGTAAAGATCTTTATTTGAGTCAATATTAGCACCTAGAGGATCAAAAACTCCTGTTTTGATATTCATGTCTTCAGCTATTGTTGTAATTATCTTTGGATTAAACTGAGGTTCAGAAAAAATACATTTTATTCCTCTGTCCTTAATTACATCTTGAATATCAGCAATCTGTTTAGCACCAGGTAAAACATCTGTATTCAAAGTAAGTGCTCCAGCAGCCCTAACTCCAAATCTTTCTTCAAAGTATTGATAAGCATCATGGAAGACAACAAACTTTGCATCTTTATTTATTCCTTTTTCAATATCGTTAACTAATTGATCTAGCGCTTGGATTGTAGCTTGTGCATTAGCTTCATATTTATTCTTATTTGCTGGATCTAAATCACCTAACTCATGAGCAATTTCATGAACCATTTCTTTAGCATTCATTGGATCTAGCCAAATGTGAGCATCGAATTCACCATGTGCATGACCGTGGTGATCGTGTCCACTGTGATCATCATGGTCGTCATGATCATCGTGGTCATCGTGATCATCGTGGTCGTCATGATCATCATGATCAGTCGTCATGATCATCGTGGTCATCGTGATCTTCAAAAATCGATTCTTCTCTAAACTTCAATTTATTAATACTTTCAACTTCCATGAACTCTACAACTTCTGCATTTTTGACAATTGACTCAAGAGGTCTCTCCATGAACGTTTCTATACTTTCACCTACCCAGAATATTATATCTGCTTCTTCTAAAAGTTTAGCGTGAGATGGTTTTAGTGTAAAGCTGTGAGGAGAAGTACTTCCTTCAATTATAAGTGCTGGGTCACCTACGCCATCCATTACATTCGCAATTAGTGAGTGAAGTGGTTTAATTGTAGTTACAACTTTTAATTCTGCTCTTACAGCTGAAGTTGCAACTAAAATTGATGAAAAGAAAAATACTTTCAAAAGCATCAAAAAAATGTTGTTTTGTCTCATAAAAAATGTTCCTATTAATAATTAAGTCTGTTAATAAACGTAATGTTATAATATTACATTTTAGATTGTAAATACAAAAATGAACGAAAATAATAATTTATTGGTAAGATTAAAAGATTGCGGTGTCCAAAAATCTTCAAAATGGATTGTAAAAGGTATCTCTCTTGAAATTCATAAAGGCAAAATTGTAACCTTGATTGGTCCAAATGGCTCAGGAAAAACAACTACCGCTAAAATGGCACTTAATATTCTAAAATCAGATGAAGGTTCAATTGAAAATTATTCAACAAAAATGGCATATGTTCCGCAAAAAATTAGTATCGATTGGACTATGCCACTTCGAGTTATAGATTTTATGAATCTAACAAGTCATATTAATAAAGATGAAATTATTGAAGCTCTAGAATTAACAGGGGTTCAGCATTTAATATACAATGAGATTCATAACTTATCTGGTGGAGAATTTCAGAGAGTTTTAATCGCAAGAGCAATTGCTAAAAAACCAGATCTACTTGTTTTAGATGAACCTGTGCAGGGAGTAGATTTTAATGGAGAAATAGCTCTATACAATCTTATAAAAGAAATTTGTACCAAATTAAATTGTGGCATCCTTCTTATATCTCATGATCTCCATTTTGTTATGTCTGCAACAGATCATGTAATTTGTTTAAATGGTCACATTTGTTGTTCTGGATCACCTAAATCAATAGTAAAAAATTCTTCCTACATAGAATTATTTGGAGAACATAATGCTGCTACCCTATCGCTCTATCAACATGAACATGATCATTCACATCAGACAGATGGGAGTGTTAAAAATTAATGTTTGATGATTTTTTTATTCGTGCACTTGTTGCAGGGGTTGGTATAGCTATTGTTGCTGGACCACTTGGATGCTTAGTTATCTGGAGGAGGTTATCATATTTTGGTGACACCTTATCTCACTCAGCACTTTTAGGAGTAACATTAGCATACTCATTTAGTTTAAATATTGCTTTTTCTGTGTTTGTAATATCAGCTGTTGTTGCTTTACTTCTTGTGAGCTTACAAAAAAGAACAAAACTAGCTGGGGATTCTTTACTTGGACTTCTTGCTCACTCAACACTTGCCATCGGTTTAGTATTGATTGGTTTTTTATCTTACATCCGATTTGATCTCATGGGATTATTATTTGGCGATATTCTTGCAGTAACAACTGCAGACATTGGTTTAGTTTGGATAGGTGGAAGCATAATATTAATTATCTTATATTTTATTTGGAAATCTTTATTTTCAGCAACTGTAAATTATGATTTGTCAGCTGCTGAAGGTATGCGGCCGGAAGTTTCTAATTTTATATTTACCCTTTTATTGGCAGGAGTAATTGCTTTGTCTATTAAAATGATTGGAGCACTATTAATTACAGGTTTACTTTTAATTCCTGCGGCTATTGCCAGGAACATTAGCAACAGTCCTAGACAAATGATTGTTATCGCAATCTTATCAGGTATTTTATCAGTAGTAGTTGGATTATTTGCTTCTTTAGAAATAAATACTTCTTCAGGGCCTTCGATAATAGTGGTGGCTTTAATACTTTTCATTATTTCATTGGTTCCTCTTGAAATTAAGGGTCAGTTGCAAAAACGATAGCAATTTGGTAATCTAGAATATGTCTTTAGAAACTTTAAACTTAACTAAAAATCAACAAACAGTTCTTGATATTTTAGAAAGCGCATCAGAACCTCTTAAGGCATATACAATCCTTTTTGATATTCAAAAAAAAGGAATTAAATCTCCTCTTCAAGTTTATAGAGCTTTAGATAAGCTTATAGAAATTGGCAAAGTACATAAAATAGAAAGTAGAAATTCATATGTTGCTTGTAAGCATGAAGGCTGTAATGCAAAAACTTCTACATCTTTTTTGATATGTGAAAACTGTGATAGTGTTACTGAGCTAACTGGAAATAATTTGATTTCTTATTTTTCAAAACAAGCAGAAAAAAATAACTTCAATTATAAAAAACATAATTTAGAAATATTTGGTTTGTGCGAAAATTGTAAACTAAAAAACTAATTTATTAAATTATCAATCTTATTCAGACATTTATTTAATCCAAGATCATATTTTGTTCGTATGAAATGCTCTTGTACTATTTCAACCCATTTAAATTTTTGTAACGTTTGATGAGATATATAAAAACAATTTAAAGGAAAAGACATATTAAACATTTTTAATATTTCTTGCCTTATTACATCGTTGGTCAACACTGCTAAAGATTCGTGAATATATTTTTCTACAATTTTTTGATCACTTAAAGATGTTTTAGGTAAATTAAATAAACCTCTAAATCTAAAGTATCGATAGATTCTTAGGTAATCTTCTTTTATTCTATCCTCTATTTCACCAATAAAACAAATTTTACTTTCATTTAAATCTGATTGGCCATTGTAATAATCATGTAGTTTATTATTGTTTCCAACATATAAAGCATTGAAAGTAAAATCTCTTCTGGCTGAATCTTTTTTCCAGCTGTTGGTGTAAATTACATTTGTATGTCTTCCCATTTGATTAACATCTTCACGTAAAGTTGTAATTTGTATTTTTCGATTATGAGGATAAGCAATTATAGATCCATATTGAATAGCAAAATCATCATATTCAATATTGTTCTCTTTTAGTAATGACAAAACATCCTGAGGCTCCAAAGTTGTTGCTGTATCAATATCTTTGATTTCTCTTTCAAGAAGAGCATCTCGTATACATCCTCCTACTAATCGAATTTCAATATTATTTTCTTTAAAGATAGATATTAAAAACTTAACATGCTCCAGATTCAATAAATTCGTAATTTTATTTATTTCCATTATCTAGCTATTTCTTCAAAACAATTTATATTACAATAACAATGTCGACTTCTTCAAAAGAAAATGCTGCAGAAATATTTGAGGATATAAAGAAAAATTTAACTAGAGGAGTTAAAGATAGAAAACACGCATTTCATACGCCAGTCTTTAGTAATATTGATAGTGAAGGTGGAATAGATTCTAGAGTTGTAGTCTTAAGAAAATTTGATCCCAGTAGCATGACACTAAATTTTCACACAGACTTTAGATCTCCGAAGGTTCCTAATTTAAAAAAAAATAGTAGTTCTCAATTTGTTTTTTATGATCATAAATTAAAAATTCAAATGCGAATCAAAACAACGTCTTTGGTTAATAATCAAAATGATAAAGCTAAAGAAATGTGGGACAAAACAAGATTGTTTAGTAGAAAATGTTACTTAACATTGAAAGATCCAAGCTCAATCACTGAATTTCCAGAAGATGGTATCCCTGAACACTTAACCGGAAAGGAACCAAGTCATGAAGAAAGTGAAAAAGGATATAAAAATTTTACAGTAGTTGAAAATAAAATTAATGAAATTGATTGGCTTTATTTAGAAATTTCAGGTCATCGTAGATTAAAATTAACATTTAAAAATAATGAACCAGAATATAATTGGTTAATACCTTAATATAATTTAAAATTATCAATAATTCTAATTTCACCAATATATAAAGCAATAAATAATCTAGCTTCAGAATAATTTTTTGTTATTTCTAAATTATTTTCATTTCTTATCTCTAAATAGTCAATTTTATTTATATTATTTTGAAGAAACTCTATTTTTAATTGATCTAAATTATTAATTTCATTTTGTTTTAACAGATTAATATGTTCTTTAATTTTATTTCCTAATACATCAAAAATTTTTAATTGATCATTAGAAAATTTAGAGTTCCTTGAAGATAAACTCATACCTGTTTTATCTCGTACAGATGGGCATTGAATTATTTTAATATTGTGATGATTAATTTTTACTAAATCTTGTATTATTTTTACTTGCTGAAAATCCTTCTCACCAAAATAACTATTCGTTGGTTTAATCATATTAAAAAAAAGATCCACAACAGTAGTAACTCCATCAAAATGGCCAGGTCGAAATTTATCACATAAAATATTTCTAAAATTGTTTACAATTTTTTTCTTTGCCAATCCTTTAGGGTATATCTCTTGAATGTCAGGTAAGAAGAGTGCATTACAACCAATATTTTCTAATTTAGAAATATCTTCATCAATTGTCTTTGGATAAGAATTGAAATCATTTTCATTGTTAAATTGAGTAGGATTAATAAATATTGAACAAATCACAAATTCGTTATGTAATTGTGCTTCTCTAATGAGAGATAAATGTCCATCGTGTAAGTTTCCCATTGTTAAAACTAAACCAATAGACCGACCTTTGTCTTTGATTGAAACTAAATTTGGCTCTAATTCACTAGCTTTTTTGAAAATTTTCATCGATTACATAAGTAAATATTTGACTTATATATAATGAATTCGTATTAGGCCCAGAGATTTATTATGAAACGCACTTACCAACCTAGTAGAGTAATTAGAAAAAGAAGACACGGTTTTAGGGCTAGAATGGCAACTAAAGCAGGTCGTCAAATCATTAATAGAAGACGTGCAAAAGGAAGAGCTCAATTAAGCGCTTAAAAAGGCCAAATGGCCCAAACATTATTTACAATTAAGAAAAGATCGACTTTCGTTATGATACGAAACCAGGGAGAATTTATAAAAGGTAAAAATATGAATATCCAAATTTTACACAATCAAGATCTAGAAAATTCTATAGGTGTAGGATACACAGCTTCCAAAAAAATTGGCAACGCAGTAAAAAGAAATAGAGCAAAGAGAATAATGAGAGAATTAGCTAGAAAAATTATTATTAATGGTAAAATTAATTCATATTATGTGTTAATAGCTAAAACGTCATTGCTCGAAGAGAAATTTGATAAACTTTTATTAGAACTTAAGGGAAAGATAAATGGTTAGTAAATATATTTCATTACCTTTAATCATAATAATTAGATTATACCAGTTATTGATTTCCCCAATACTTGGGCAGAATTGTCGGTATTTACCAACCTGTTCTGAGTATTCTATTAAAGCATTAAAGGAACATGGGTTATTTAAAGGATCAATTTTATCGGTGAAAAGAATTTCAAAATGTCATCCCTGGGGTTCCCACGGATTTGATCCAGTACCAAAAAAATCTGAGTTAAATAAATGAACGAGCAAAGAAATTTATATTTGGCTATTGGTATTTCAATTGCGATAATTATTTTTTTTCAATTATTATTTCCAACTCAACCAATTCAAACAACATCCTTTGAAGAAGATGAAGTATTAGAGCCTGCAACATCCATTGACGGACAAAGCAGCCAAGCTGTTTCAGAAATACAAAGTAGAGATGAAGCTTTAATTCAAACCGACAGAGTTATTTTTGAAAATGCATCTATTAAAGGTTCTATAAATTTAAAAGGAGCAATTTTAGATGACCTCATATTATCAAAATATAAAACTAGCTTAGAACCTGATTCGAATAATATACAGCTTTTGTTACCGGATGGGACTGCTAATCCATATTATATTGAAACAGGTTGGAAAGAGCTAAAAAATTCTAACATTGAATTACCTAATTTAGAAACAAATTGGAAAACTAACTCTACCACTCTAAGCCCCTCAAGCCCTGTTACACTTAGTTGGACGAATAATAAAAATATAACTTTCAAAATCAACTATCAAGTTGATGATGAGTATATGTTTACAATTACACAGGAAATAGAAAATAACAGTGGTGAAGATATTGAAGTTTTTCCATACAGATTAATCAAAAGAATAAACACACCAGATACAATTAATTTTTTTATACTTCACGAGGGTTTAATTAGTCTAATAAACGACGAATTATTGGAAAAAAATTATGATGATATTGCCGATGATTGTAATTCATCAATGCAAACAAAAAAAGAGTTTTGCGATAATAAAACACAAGGAGGTTGGTTAGGTTTTACAGACAAATATTGGATGTCTGCTTTAATTCCTGATGCTGACCAATCCATTAACGTCAATTATAGATACGGAAATAATGGACGTGATAGCTATAGGGCAGGTTATGTTGGTCAGATATATAAAATTAACTCGGGTGAAAATATATCTTACGGCGGAAAATTATTTGTGGGTGCAAAAAAATTAAATGTCTTAAGTGCTTATGACGAAAATCTCTCTATACCAAGATTTACTGATGCAATTGACTGGGGTTGGTTTAGCTTTTTAACTAAACCTGTTTCATATGCCATTAATTGGTTTTTTGGTTATGCAGGTAATTTTGGTCTAGCAATAATTGCCTTTACCATTTTAATGCGTTTAATTTTATTCCCACTGGCACAAGCATCTTTTAAATCTATGGCAAAGATGAAAAAACTTCAGCCTGATATGCAAAGATTAAAAGAAACATATCCAAATGACAGACAAAAAATGCAGCAAGAACTAATGGCCTTGTATAAAAGAGAGGGAGCTAATCCTGTTGCGGGTTGTCTACCAATTTTAGTACAAATACCAATTTTCTTCTCTTTGTATAAAGTGTTGTTTGTTACGATAGAGATGTATCACGCTCCTTTTTATGGATGGATTCATGATCTATCTGCGCCAGACCCATTAGGCTTAATGACAATATTTGGATTAGTTCCTTGGGATGTGCCACCTATACTTTCAATAATTGATATTGGTATTCTTCCTATCATTATGGGGTTCACTATGTGGTTACAACAAAAACTAAATCCTGCTCCCGCTGATCCAACACAAGCTAGAATTTTTGCATTACTTCCATTTGTATTTACTTTTGTACTAGCTGGTTTTGCAGCTGGTTTAGTTTTATATTGGTCAGTGAACAATATTTTATCAATTGCACAGCAATGGTATATTCAAAGAAGAATTTTAGCCAAAAATGGCTAGCTTAAATAAAAATTTAAATAACTTTTTTAATAATAATAAGTTTTTAGGTTCCTTTCAGTCATTTAAAGATATTCCTTATTCAGATATAAAAAAAGAATGTTGTTTTATAGGTAGATCTAATGTTGGAAAATCTAGTTTAATAAATTCGTTAACTAAAACAAAAAAATTAGCAAAAACTAGTAAAACTCCAGGAAGAACGCAGGCTATAAATGTTTTTTTAATTAGTGAAAAAATAAATATGATTGATTTACCTGGTTATGGTTTTGCCAAAGTATCAAAAGTTGCACGAGAAAATTTAATGACCTTGATTGAAGAATATATAGAAAATAGAGATACACTTGATCATGTTTTTTTACTCATTGACTCAAAAGTTGGTATCAAAAATTCTGATATTGATATGTTGGATTTATTGAGTGATTGTTCAAGAAAATTTTCAATAATTTTAACTAAAATAGATAAAATATCTAATAACTATTTAGAATATCAAAAAAAATCAATTTTAAGTTTAATGCAAAATTATGAAAAATCATTTACGAAAATATATCAATCTGAGACCAAAAAAAATAATGGTATTACAGAGATTCAAAGATCTATATACGGGTTATCACAATAAATATGAAATTTGATTTTTTATCAGAGAGTGATCAGGCTTATTTTATTCATAAAGCCTCAACCTTAGTTGAAGCTCTTCCATACATTCGAGAACATAGTGGTGATACCATTGTAATAAAATACGGTGGACATGCAATGGGAGATAAAAAACTGTCTGAGAGTTTTTCAAGAGATATTGGGTTATTAAAAGAAGTAGGTGTGTCACCAATTATTATTCATGGTGGAGGGCCTCAAATTGGTGAGAGACTTAAATCAAAAAATATATCAACACAATTTGTTGAAGGATTACGAGTTACTGATAAAGAAACAATTAAGGTAGTTGAGGAAGTTTTATCTAAGGATATCAATTCAGAAATAGTAGAATCTATAAGTGCCTCTGGAGGAAAAGCGATAGGAGTATCTGGTAATGATAACTTAGTCACTGCAACTAAATTGAATGTGGAAATTAAAGATAGTGATTCAAATATTGAAAAAATAGTTGATATTGGTTTTGTTGGACAACCAAAAAAATTAAACAAAGATATGCTAACTAGCTTTATAAAAAATGGTCAAATACCTGTCATATCTCCTTTAGGTAAGGATGAAAATAATTTTACATATAATATTAATGCTGACACTGTTGCGGGTTTTATAGCAGGTGAGTTACAGGCAAGTAAATTATTATTACTAACCGATGTACCTGGAATTTTAGACAAAGATGAAAAATTAATATCATCAATAACTTTAGAAGAAGCTAAAAATATTGCTAATAAAGAATATATTTCTGGAGGTATGAAGCCGAAAATTAATACATGTATTGATGCAATGAAAAAAGGTGTTAAAAAATCTACTATTTTAGATGGAAGAATTCCTCATTCAGTAATATTAGAGTTATTCACTGAACATGGAATTGGTACACAAATAACAAGTAATTAAATGAGCTTTAAAGATAACATCAATACCTGGATATTTGATCTAGATAACACACTGTACTCTGCAGACAGTGGAATTTTTCAGCAAGTACATAAGTTAATGGGTGAGTTTGTAGCTAAAAATTTAAATATGGAATTAGCTGAAGCAAAAAAACTACAAGCAAAATATTACAAGCAACATGGCACTACATTAAGAGGTATGATGGATAATCATGGTGTAGATCCTGATTATTTTTTAGAAGAAGTTCATAAGTTAGATTACTCAATTGTTGGTCCAAATCAAAATCTTAATGATGAATTATATAAACTTGAGGGAAGAAAAATTATTTATACAAATGCTAATAAGCAACATGTCTTAGATGTGTTAGAGAAAATAAATCTAACAAACTTTTTTGATGAAATATATGATATTAAAATGGCTAATTATATTCCTAAGCCAGAAATTTCTCCCTATGAAAAAATTATCGACTTATTTGATATCGAAGCAAATAAATCCGCAATGTTTGATGATATTGCAAAGAATTTAGTTCCAGCAAAAAAAGTTGGTTTTACACCTGTCTGGGTTGATGCTGGTTATGAAAATTTTTCCGATGATATTGAAGCATCTAAAGAATATTTAGATTTTCAAACAAGAGATTTGAGTTTATTTTTAAAAGATGTAAATGAGGGTAAAATATGAGTGATCTGGAAAGAATTATAAATGATGCCTTTGAGGAGAGAGATAATATTAATGTCAATACTGCAGGTGATATTAGAAATGCAGTAGATGAAACTTTAAACAAACTTGATAGTGGAAGCTTAAGGGTTTGTGAAAAAATTAATAATGAATGGCAAGTTAATCAATGGATTAAAAAGGCAATTCTTTTAAGTTTCAGATTAAATGATAATGAAATCATTAAAGCATCGCATGCTACTTGGTTTGACAAAGTAGAAAGTAAAACTGCAAATTGGACTAAAGATGATCATCTGAAAGCAGGATTTCGATATGTACCAGACGCTGTTGTAAGAAAATCTGCATTTATTGCTAAAGGTGTTGTTTTAATGCCTTCTTTTGTAAATCTTGGTGCATATGTTGACGAAGGAACAATGATTGATACTTGGGCAACAGTTGGATCATGTGCACAAATAGGTAAAAACTGTCATATTTCTGGAGGTGCTGGTATTGGCGGTGTACTTGAACCTCTTCAAGCAAATCCTGTGATTATTGAAGACAATTGTTTTATTGGAGCTAGAAGTGAAGTGGCTGAAGGTGTTATTGTTGGTGAAGGTGCGGTTTTATCAATGGGTGTATTTATTGGAGCATCTACAAAAATAGTCGATCGATCAACTGGGGAAATTCATATGGGAAAAGTTCCAGCGTATTCAGTTGTGGTACCAGGTACATTACCAGGAAAAAAAGAAGGAGATATTAATCCTTCTTTATACTGTGCAGTTATTGTTAAAAGAGTTGATGAAAAAACTAGAAGCAAAACATCAATCAATGATCTTTTAAGAGATTAATGTCAGAAATTAATTTTGATCCAGTTACTCTTACACAATCCTTAGTTAAATGTGCAAGTGTAACTCCAAAAGATGAGGGCGCTTTAACAGTCGTTGAAAATCATCTAAGTGCTATAGGATGTGACTGTCATCCATTAATTTTCTCTGGAAACAATTCTTATGAAGTAAAAAATTTATTTGCAACGATAGGAAATGAAGGAAAGCATTTTGCTTATGCTGGTCACACAGATGTAGTTCCAGTAGGAAATGAAAGTTCTTGGAAATATCCTCCTTTTTCAGCAAAAATAGATGATGGTAAACTTTATGGAAGAGGTAGTGAAGATATGAAAAGCAGTGTTGCTTGTTTCATTAGTGCCGCTAAAAGATTTGTAGATAAATATAAAAATATTCCAGGTAAGATTTCATTTATTATTACAGGAGATGAAGAAAGAGATTCTGTAAACGGCACACCAAGAATTCTAGAATGGGCAAGTAAACAAAATTATAAATTTGATCATTGTCTTGTTGGTGAACCAACTTCTAAAAATGAGGTCGGCGATAAAGTTAAAATTGGAAGAAGAGGATCAGTTAGTTTCTTTTTTCAGGTAAAAGGTATTCAAGGACATACGGCGAATTCTCATTTAGCTGAAAATTCTTCACATCACTTAGTGAATTTATTAAATAGTATATTAGAAGAGCCGCTAGATGAAGGTAATGAAAATTTTTTACCAACATCAGTTCAAATCGCTACTATTGATATTGGCAATCCTGTTCAAAACGTAATTCCGGAATTAGCTAAAGCAACAGTTAATATTAGATTTAATGATATGCACTCATCTGACTCACTTATAAAATGGATTGATAATAAAATAGAAAAGATTTTCTCTAAACTGGAAAACGCTAGTTGCACTTATACATATGATGCAACAGCTGAATCATTTTTGAATAAAGCCGGTGATTTATATAATATTATTTCAAAATCAATTTCTGATGTTACAGGCAGAAATAGCCCACCTGAGCAAGCAACCGATGGTGGTACTTCTGATGCAAGATATATAAAGAACTATTGTGAAGTAGTAGAGTTAGGTCTTAGAAATCAAACTCTTCATAAAGTAGATGAATTTGTTTTTGTTGAAGATATTATTAAATTAGAAAATATTTATTTTAGAATTTTAGAAAATTATTTTGATGTTAATTAATATCCATCAGATGGATTAACATCTGATTTTATATTTTTATTTTTTTTTAGTTTTTTATATTTGGAGTACATATATTTAACAGATGGCTCTATAGCTGTTACACCTGCTACATGTGGTGTAATTGTTACATTTGGTAATTTCCAAAATTGACTACTTGATTTTAAAGGTTCATTTTTAAAGACATCCAAATAAGCATAAAAATTTTTGTTTTTCTTTAAATGATTTAAAAGGTCTTTCTCTTCAATTGCATTACCTCTACCTATATTTATTAAGCAAGAATTTTTTTTCATATTCTTTAAAAACTTTTTATCTATTATGTTATTTGTTTGAGCTGTTGATGGTAGAATAGAAATGATAACATCAGAGCTTTTGATAAAACTTATAATATTTTTACCCGTATATATTTTTATATTTTTTACTTTTGCTCGATTTTTTTTATATGCAATAACATTATAATTTAATTTATTTAGTAATTTTGCAATATGATTTCCAAGAAAGCCTAGACCTAAAATACCTACTGTTAAATTTTTATTATCAATTGGTGTCCTTTCTCCAGACCAGTATTGTTTGATTTGAGAATTTTGAAAAATTTTAAAATTTAATTGATAATTTAGTATTTGAGCTAAAGAATAATTGGCAATTCTCTCCCCCATTTCTTCATCTTTTATTCTGATTATGGGAATTTTTTTATTATAATTTTTAAGTTTTAGAATGTGATCTACTCCAGCTCCCATAGAGAAAATAACTTGGAGATTTTTTAGTCTTGAAAGAATATTATCTGGTAGATTCCAAATAATTGCACAATTTACATCATGAAAATTTTTATAATCTTTTAAAGAAATTATTTTTTCATTTTTAAAATATTTTTTTATTGTTTTTTTCCAAACATCAATTTTATCAAAAGTTGTGTTATGAAATAAAATAGTCATTGAATATCATCTATTAACTTATTGTATTTTACTACTTGTTTTTCCCAGATTAATTCATTTTCTGCTCTATTTTTTGCATTTTGTCCTAATTCAATTCTATTTTGTTTGTTCTCAACTAAATTCTTAATTGATTCATCTAATTCATTAAAATTATTAATAATTAAACCTGTTTTATTATGCAATACAGCTTCAGGAGTACCTCCAACATTTGAGGCAATTGAAGGAATTCCATATTGTGCTGCTTCAATGTAGGCGATTCCAAAACCTTCAATAGAATTTGCATGAGTTTCATCTATTGTCGGCATGATCATAATATCAGTCTTAGAAAAAATGAATTTTTTTTGATTTTCATTTATTGTTCCAACTAACTTCACATTTGATTCTAGATTATAATTTTTTATTTCTTTCTTTATATTCTCTAACTGATCACCTTCACCAGCAATTATATATTGAATATTTGGATAAATTTTTTTTAAATTAAAAATAGATTTAAGAATATACGAATGTCCTTTTCTTTTTTCTAGTCTGGCAAGAGTAAGCAACGTTGGATAACTATCGTCTAAATCTATTGCTTGTTCTATAATATTCTTAGTAGATTTTACACCTGGATAGATAACCTCAATTTTTTTTAAGTTTTCACTTATTTTTGAAAGTAAGTTTTTAGTATATGATGAATTGACCACTAATGCGTTTGCTAATTCTAAAACTTTCTTTATTCGTTTATGATGATTATCGTTTTTGATTATTATTTCGTTTCCATGAACAAGACTAATAATTGGGATTTTTTTTTCTTTTAAAAAATTAATTGGTAACTCAAGACTTTTCCAGCTATCAGTGATGACTGCTTCAATATTATTTGAAGAACAAATATTTTTAAGTTGATTAAATTTATTTCTTTTTCTTAAAAATTTTAAACCCTTAAATCTTAATATTGAAAAATTTTTATTGTTTTTATCAAATTCTAAATCTTTAGTACTGTCTTGTTGGTCAGCTAAAACCTTTACATTGTGTTTATGACTTAAATTTAATGCTATGTCATGCATCAATGTTTCAATTCCCCCTACTCTAGATGGAAAACATTGTGTTAAAATTATTATCATTGAAAGTTATAATATTTTAAAATTTATGAAGTATTAATGTACAAAGTCAATCAGGAACAATTAATTTTAATTATTATTAAATAATTTAAGTACATTTAAATTTTTAAAATATTTATATATGCATATTTTGCATATTAAAATTCATATTTTTATACTGAGTGGAAAATTGAATTAGACAAACATCTTCTCAAAACTGAATTTGATATTAATAAGAAAGCCGCATAATTGGCGGCTTTAGTTAAACTTCAGAAGTTACCTCTTTAAGCCAATCTTTCTCTTTATTTTCAAGGTACGTCTCCAGTGTATCATAAACCTTTTTATGATATGTATTTAACCAATGTCTTTCAATTTGATCCAGCATACTACTTTCAATGAGATCCAAATCTATTGGACACCACGAGATGTTTTCAAAATATAATTTCTTATCATTATTCTCTTTTATCACGACTAAATTTTCTGTTCTTATACCATATTCATTTTCTTTATAGTATCCAGGTTCATTGGATAAAATCATTCCTGGAAGCAACTCAACGCTATCAAACATTGATTTTTTTGCAATACGTTGTGGGGCTTCATGGACACTCAAAAAACTTCCTATACCGTGACCGGTACCATGATCATAATCTAAATTAATTTCTTGTAGACTTTTTCTTGCTAGATAATCAATATCAGTTCCTTTTGTTCCCTTTTCAAAAACATGATTTGATAATGCAATATGACCTTTAAGAACTCTCGTAAATCTATCTTTTTGTTCTGTTGTTGCTTCACCTAAAATTATAGTTCTTGTTATATCGGTTGTTCCATCAAAATATTGCCCTCCTGAGTCAACAAGATAAATATTATTATCTGAGAAAGATGATTTTCCTTCTTCAGTAACACGGTAATGAGGAAGGGCTGCATTTTTATCAATTGCTGATATTGTATCAAAAGATAGAGAATGAAATAATTCATTTTTTCTTCGCAGATTTTCTAAATGATGTGCAACACTTATTTCATCATTTGATTTAGGATCCATGATATTTTTTAACCAATAAATATATTTGGTAATACTAACACCATCTCTTATATGTGCTTTTTTTGCCCCATCAAGTTCAGTTTCATTTTTGATAGCTTTTAACAAAATACATGGATTTGCTAAATTTTTAGTATTTATTTTTTGTTTTCTTAAAAGATCTAAAAAATAAAAAGTAGTGGAATTAAAATCTAAACCAATTGATTCGGATGAATTAATGTTATTAAAAATTGATCCGATATTTTCAATATTATTAATATTTATTAGTGTTTGGATTTCTTTTTTTAGAATTTCTGGCATTGAAGACTCTTTAATATACAAAGAGTGTTTATTATTTTTTGAAATTAGAAGATAAGAATAAAGCAGCGGTGTATATTTAATATCATCTGCTCTTAAATTTAATAGCCAAGCAATATTATCAAGCCCAGAAACAAAGTAATGATCAATTTCATTTTGATCTAAAAATTTTTTTAAAATATCTAATTTCTCACTTCTGCTCTGACCAGCAAAACTTGTTGGATGATCAAATATATCTGTATACTGAGTTTTTGGTTGATTTTCCCATATTAAATCAACAAAATTTTTATCTATTAGTTGGAGTTGAGATGTTGAATTCTCTAACATTTTTTCCACTTTTTCAATTTCTATAATTGAATGAAGAGTTGGATCTAATGCAATTTTATATTCTTCTTCTAATAAAATTTTTTCTAAATCTGTCCAAAAGCTATTTAAGTGTTTTGCTTGAATCTCTTTGGCGTTAATTTGAGTATTTGCTTGAAAAGTATATCTTCCATCAACATACAAGAAGGCATCTGTTGGTGTTATAATTGCTCTTCCTGCTGAACCAGAAAAGTTTGTTATAAAATTTAATCTTTCTGCATTTGGAGAAATATACTCATTTAAATATTCATCACTTCTATTAATGACAAAAATATCGGTATCTTTTTCTTTTAATAGATTTTGTAATTTTTTTAAATTTGATTGATTCATTATAACTTATTAAATAAACTTAAATCAATATTACCACCAGAAATCATAACTATAATTTTTTTATTTTTAACATCAATTTTATTATTTAATGCTGCTGCAGCTGCAACTGCTCCTCCTGGCTCCACAACTATTTTAAGTTGTTCAGCTAGCAAAATTATAGTTTTTGTTACTTCTTCATCAGAAACACTTAGTCCTCCTTCAAGATTATTTGAATTAATTTGAAAAGTTATATTACCAGGTTGTGGTGCCAATAGTGCATCACAAAAAGATTTAGCATTTTTTTTATTTTCTATAAGTTTACCAGCTTCTAAAGATCTTTTTGTGTCATCAAATTCTTCAGGCTCTACAGAATATGATTTTATATTTGGGTAAATATGTTTTAAGTATGTTGATGTTCCTGCAATAAGCCCTCCACCTCCACAACAACATAAATACAGATCAGGTTCAATTGATTGCTCTTTCAAATCATTTACAATTTCGATAGCTGCAGTTCCCTGACCAGCAATTATATCTTCATCATCATAGGGTTTAATTAGAGCTCTATTATCCTTCTTTTGAATTTCATTTCCTATCTCTTCTCTACTTTGAAAGTAAGTGTCATATAATATTACCTCTGCTCCATATTTTTTTGTATTTTCAATTTTTATTTGAGGTGCAGTTTTAGGCATTATTATTTTTGCACTAATAGTATTAATCATAGATGCATAGGCAACAGCCTGTGCATGATTACCTGATGAATATGCTACTACACCTGAGTCTTTTACAGTTTCTATTAATTTTGTAATTTTATGTGTAGCTCCACGTAGTTTAAATGATCCAGTATTTTGTAAATTCTCAAGTTTAAAATAAATTTCAGCTTCTAAAAGATTATTTATGTAATCATTAGTTACCAAAGGAGTTTTTGTTACCTTTTGGTTGATTAATTTATAAGCATTATCAACATTTAAATAGCTAAAATCAGTCATAATTTTAAAGTTTTACATCGTTTTAATGGAATAAACTAAAAAAAAATATATGTATATTATCATGGAACAGAACAAAGTAACTTCGCCTTGCATTAGCGTATGTAAAACTGACCCAATCTCAGGGTATTGCTACGGTTGTGGAAGAACCAATGAAGAAAAAGATATTTGGAAAGATGAAAATACTTCTAATGAATGGAAACAAAATAATTTATCTGAACTAAAATCTAGATTTTCAGATTGGCAGTTAAAAGCATTTGAAGAATCATATAAATCAAAAGTTGAAACGGGTTTATCTCTTATCAAAAAAAAATTAGCAGAAAATCGTAAAAATTGAAAAGTTTAATAATATTTGTTTTTATTTTATTTTTTTCATTCAATCTTCAATCTCAGAATACAATGATACTTGATAACTTAGAAACACCCGGAATTTCTTCTCAAGGTCAAAATTGGGCCTTTTTTACTGATGGAGTAATGGGTGGATTATCTCAGGGTAAAGCGATCATATCAAAAGTTAATGATGTTAATTGTTATCATATGACAGGAGATGTCACGACTGAAAATAACGGTGGTTTTATTCAAATAAGAAATCAATTAAAACCTTCAATATCAACAGAAGAGTTTGAGGGTGTTTATTTTAAAGTGTTTGGTAATAATGAAGAGTATTCAATTCATGTAAGAACCGCTTTGACGATGGCTCCATGGCAATATTATAAATATAGTTTTAAAACTAATTCTGAGTGGACAGTAATAAAAGCACCCTTTAGTGAATTTAAAAAATCAAATGCATATCAACCAAAAAAGTTAGTTGGTCAGAATATTAAAACATTAGGGCTAGTTGCTGGATTTAAAGATTTTCAAGCAGATATTTGTTTATCAGAAATTGGCTTTTATTAGTAATCTATTTTCAATAAATATAATCCTTCAGGTGGTGCAGTAACTCCTGCATATTCTCTTTTTTTGGATTGAATAATTTCTGAAATAGATTTTTCTATTTTACTAAGTCCTATATCAACCAGTGTACCGACCATGATTCTAACTTGAGAATGTAAAAAGGATTTAGCTGATATTAAAAAATTTATTTCATCATGATTAAAATTTATATCTAGTGAATTAATAGATTTAATTGGTGATTTCGATTGGCAATTTATTGACCTAAAAGCAGACAAATCAAATTTGCCTATAAATTGTTGTGATTGTTTTATTATTTTTTCAGCATCTATTTTTTTATGTACACACCAAACTTTGTTTTGCTCTAACGTAATTGGTGATCTTCTATTTAAGATCTTGTATTCATACCATCTCAATTTTGCTGAAAATCTTGAATTAAAATCTTTATCTACTTCTTCAGCATGTAAAATAGATATGGGTTGGGGTCTTAGATAATGATTAATGCCATCTCTAATAGTATCAGTATCAAAATGTTGCTCTAATTCAAAATTAGCTACTTGTCCTCTTGCATGAACGCCTGCATCTGTTCGACCAGCTCCAAAAAGTGTTATTTTTTGTTTTGATAGTTTTTCTATTGCCTCTTCAACCAATTGCTGAACGGAAGGACCATTTTCTTGACGTTGCCAACCAACATAATTAGTTCCATCATATTCTAATGTTATTTTGTAGTTAGGCATTTATTACTTCATTAACCTTAAAACTATATCCCCGAAGAAAATCATCTTTAGAAATAGCATTTTTGCCTTCTCTTTGTAAAATTAGTGGTTCAATACTTCCATCATTGCACCCAATATCAAATGTCTCGTTAAGAATTGTCGATGCATTACCGTTAGAATTTGATTTTCTTGCTTTAATGATTTTAATTCTTTCATTTTGTATAGTAAACCAAGCACCAGGTTTAGGAGAATGTGCTCTTATAAGATTTAAAACTTCATTTACAGATTTATTAAAATTAATTTTTCTGTTTAGTGAAGAAATTTTATTTGCATATGTTGCATCATTATCATCCTGATCAGAATAAGTAATTTTTTTATCAAATATAAGGGGAATAGTTTCCACTAATAATTTGATTCCAACCTCTGTTAATTTTTGACTTAATTCATTTTTATTACAATCATCTTCTATATCTACTTTTTTTTGATTAATAATTGGTCCAGCATCTAATTTTTCGATTAATTGTATTATTGATATACCCGTCTCTTTATCCCCACTCATTAAAGAATGTTCTATTGGTGCTGCACCCCTCCATCTAGGCAACAAAGAGACATGGATATTGATACAACCAAATGGTGGTAAATCTAAAATATCTTTTGGCAATATTTTACCATATGCCATGACAATAATTAAATCAGGATTTAATTTTTTCACTGTCTCAATAGTATCTTTATCAAATATATTTGGACAAAAAACTTCTATGTTATTTTTATTTGCAATTTGATGGACTTCAGATTCAATTATTTTCATTCCTCTAGATTTCTTTTTTGGGGGTTGTGAAAATACTGCGGAAATTATGAAATTACTTTTAATTAAAGCCTCAAGATAGTCAGAAGCTATTTTAGGCGAACCCATGAAAATTATTTTTTTATTATTCATTATTTTTTGTTTTTTAAAAATTTTTGTACTTTTTTGATCATTATATTCCTTTTTAATGAAGAAAGATAATCTACAAATAACTTTCCAGAAAGATGATCAATTTCATGTTGTAAAATTCTTGATTCCACTCCACTAACTTCTTTTGTTATTTGTTTGTTATTTTCATCTAAGTACTCGACTACTATATTTTGAGGTCTCTCAATTTCTGCAAATTGTTCAGGAAGAGATAAACAACCCTCTTCCATAACAATTTTTTCTTGAGAGTATGAAACAATATTTGGGTTAAATAATGTATATTGTGTTTCTTTTTTAGTCTCTTGATCTACAAAAAATATAGTCACAATTTGTTTTAGAATTCCAATTTGATTTGCTGCTAAACCTACACCTGGTGCTTTTATCATTATTTGCATCATTTTTTTGGCAATTTCTTTTTCCTTAACTCCAACAGACTGAATTTTATCTGCTTTTTGGCGTAATAGTGGATTTGGTACGTAAAGTAATTTATCCATTTTTATTTATGTAATTTTTTTTCTAGATTGGAATGCTGTATTTAATGTGTTTTCATCTAAGTAGTGTACTTCTCCACCCATAGGGATTCCTTGTGCAAGTCTTGTTACATTTAGATCTTTAAATTTTTCTAGTTTATCTGCAATTACAAAAGATGTTGTTTGTCCTTCCATAGTTGTACATAAAGCAAGAATAATTTCTTTAACATTATTTGTTTCAATTCTCTTTAGTAGATGTTCTATTTTCAATTCATCAGTTCCTATACCTTGAATCGCTGATAATGAACCGCCTAAAACATTATAGAGGCCACGATAAAATCCTACTTTTTCTAATGTCCACAAATCTGACACATCCTCAACAACACAAATTGTTGCTTTATCCCTTTTAGGATTTGCACAAATATTACATGGATTTACCATATCTATATTTCCACATTCTGAGCACTCAATAATTTTATTATAAGATAAGTTTAAACTCTCAATTAAAGGAGATAGATTTTTATCTTTATTTTTTAATAAAAAAAGAGCAATTCTTTGCGCCGATCTTCTTCCTAATCCTGGAAGTTTTGAAATATCATTTATTAATTTATCTATTGGGGATTGCTCCATTTTTAGAAAGGAAGTTTCATTCCTGGAGGTAATGGTAGGCCACCTGTGAGATTTTTCATTTCTTCTTGGGCTGCAGCTTCTCCTTTTTCTTTGGCATCATTTATTGCAGCGACGATCAGATCTTCAAGTATTTCTTTCTCATCTTGTTTAATCAAGCTGTCATCAATTGAAATTCTTTTGAATATACCTTTTGCTGTAGCTGTTACTTTAATAAGACCACCTCCAGAAGTACCTTCAACCTCAATATCATTTAATTTATTCTGTGCTTCAGCCATTTTCTTTTGCAACTGTTGAGCTTGCTTCATCATATTACCTAAATTAACCATTATTTCTCCTTTTTCATCTTTGGTTGATTTATATCTGCTTCATCATCATTTATTTCACCTAGTTCTGTAATAGAGTGAATTTTACTTTCAGGAAATTCATTTAATATTTTTTTTACTTCTGGATGATTTTTCATTATTTCAATTTCATTTTGTTGATTAATAATATCC
>LULO01000090.1_pt1 | contig 32015 bp, 29 predicted proteins | sample 728121 | NCBI WGS metagenome assembly LULO01 (sample SAMN03860287, study PRJNA289734) | marine metagenome | biome: seawater column; feature: ocean; material: water; isolation source: Red Sea water column Station 149 - depth 50m | place: Saudi Arabia: Red Sea | collected 2011-10-15 | depth 50 m | reverse complement strand
TGTCCTGAAAGGTTAATCATGCCATTATGTAACCAGTATTTTACAAATACTTGATTTTCAAATGCAGCAGAAGATTGTGCAAGCTCATTTTCATGGTGAGGAAAAATTAAATCATTACCTCCACAATGAATGTCAATGCCTGAATCGAATATTTTATCTATCATGGCAGAGCATTCAATGTGCCACCCAGGTCTCCCATCTCCCCAAGGTGAATTCCAAGAAGGTTCGTTTTCCTTTGAAATCTTCCATAGTGCAAAATCTTCAGTATTTTTCTTATCAGACTCTATGTCAACTCTGGTTCCAGAAATGACTTCATCTTTATTTCTACCAGATAATTTCAAATAATCTTTAAAGTTAGTAACTTCAAAATAAACACCTGATTGTGTTACATATGCATATCCATTTTCAATTAGGATCTCAATAAATTTTATTATATGATCTATAGTCTCAGTAGCCTTGGGTTCATTATCTGGTGGTAAGCAATTCAGGCTTTTATAGGCATCTTGAAATTCTTTTGTTACTCGATTAGCTAATTCCTTAGTAGTGATTCCTTCTTCTGCTGCCCTTTCAATTATTTTGTCTTCAATATCAGTTATATTTCTTACAAAATTAACTTCATAGTCTAGATAAACCAGATATCTAATTAAAAAATCAAAAACTACAGCAGATCGTCCATGCCCAATGTGTGGTGAAGATTGTACTGTTGGGCCACAAAGATAAATTTTTACATTATCTGAATTTGGTTTAAACTCCTCAACAGTGTTGGAATATGTATTATGTAGTTTAAGCATCTTTCACCGAAACTAATGCAATACAAGCAGATGCTATGCCGTCTCCAATCACACCTAGGTTATCAAAAGACTTACCCTTTACATTTATTAATTGTTTGTCAATCCTTAATAAATCAGCAAGATTTGAGCTAATAGCCTCAGATATTTTTGAAATATTAATAACTTGTGAAAGAACTGTTATGTCAATATTGTTTATAACTACTTTGTCATACTCAATAATTTCTAAAACTTTATTTAACATTTCCACGCTCGATATATTTTTCGGCGTACTTTCATTAGATGGAAAATAAAAACCTAGATCTTTTTTTGCTTTAGATCCAAGAAAAGCATCACTGAGTGAATGTAGAATTATATCTCCATCCGAATGAGCTTCAAAACCAGGTCCTTCGACCGATATCCCTCCGAGGACTAATTTTTCATCATTAGAATGTTTGTGTATATCAAAACCATTACCTACAAGCATTATGCCTCTTTTGATTTATATATAAATTATAAACCGTCGTCAGGGTCTTCCTCTGGAAGATATTGGTTAATTTTTTCTACAGCTGCTTCTTCATCAATACTTAATGCACATGCTATTTCACTTGCTAGAGTTGTTCTTGCTTTTGCGAGCATTCTCTTAAGTGCAGGCGATATGCCCTTGTTGATTTGAGCGTGTGTAAGGTCTCTAACAACTTCGGCAACCTGAATAACATCTCCAGAAGTCATTTTTTCTGTCAAAACTTTGTACCATCTACTCCAATTAGTTCCTGCCTCTTCTGGTTTTTCTTTAAAAATAGGAAACACTTTTCTTGAAACTGCATTTTTTGAGATAACAGGTCTTATAACTTCATCAACATTTTCTACTGGCACCATTACTAGTAATCCGTCTGTGAGGACTTCAATCTCAAAGTACTGTCTTCGTTTTGATTTTACTTCACCATTTTCATCAAAAATTTCAACATTCTTGTTAACTTTTCTAACAACTTTTGCAGCGCCATGGTGGGGATGAACTACAAATTGGTTTGGTTTATATTTATCAGTAGTTTTTTTTGTTTTTGTTGCCATAGATGTCAACAATACTATATATTCAGAACTATTTAATGTCCATTTATATATGAAAAACCTATATTTTTAAGCAATGTATCGAAATAATCTCTTAATTGTTGTGCCCTACTTCTTCCAATACCCTCAACTTCAAACAATTTTTCTGGTGAAGCAGTGAGTAATTTTGGTAATGTTTTGAATTTTTGAATAATTTGATCATGTAAATTTTCAGGTAATCCTGGTAATCTTGCGAGAACCCTATATCCTTTTGATACTGAAATGTCATCAAGAGGAAGCTTGGACAACACGCTGCCAAGATAATCTACCGCATTCAATTCATCATATGACAATTTACTTATCTCATTAATAGCTTTAGTGGTAGTTCTAAATTTCCTTACTGGAAGATGGTCTTTCAAAACAAGATTTAATGTATTTAGAACACCTGATTCTAAAGAATCTATCTGAATCATGATCAACCCTGCATCCTCACCAAGTTTAAGTGCTTCAGCTTTGACTTGATTAGCAAGCCGAGTAAGAAGTTCTCCTCTTTGAATAACTTCTAAAACTTCTTGATTTGTTAATGTGTTTTCAATCTCAAGCTCTCCTAAATTTGTTACAGCATCGTCAAACCTTCTTCTCATCCTGTCAACTGATTGCAAAGATTCATTAACTCTTCCTAGTATTGCTGATGACTCCTCCAACTCTATAGTCTGAAGGTTTTCAAATACTTTAATTAAAGAGGTTTCTTCAGATACAGCTATCACTGTCAAACCAGTAGAAGCTGAAGTTCGTTCTGCAGTTCTGTGCCTTGTTCCCGTTTGTGTGGTAGAAATTGAGTCACTTGGATTTAAATGAACATTAGCTTTTAAAATTTTTGTAACACTCTCATTTACAACAATAGCGCCATCCATTTTTGATAATTCTGAAAGCATCTCAGGTGAAAATTCACAATCATTTAAAGTTAGTCCGCCTGAAGAAATTTTTTCTAATTTTGTTGTTGAACCTATTACGATTAGTGCTCCTGCTTTTTTGTCAGCAATTAAATCAACACCAATCCTTAAGGGTTGGCCTGGTAATAACTGACTTGCACTTGTGTTATTGTTTAAGTTCATATTCCTCTTTATTATTTGAACAATATTGTTATTTGAATGTTACTGTATTATTTTATAAATAGGGACAATAGGCTAATTAAATGGAAAAAGTAGAATGTAAGGCTTGCTCAGCTACAGTAGACAAATCAATTGAGTTTTGTTCAAGTTGTGGTGAATGGCTTGGTCTAAGCATAAAAGACATAGAAAATTCAGATGCTAAAACAGAACCTGAAGTTACTCGAAGAGTTAGACCTCCTGAAGAATTGTTGTCACAACCACTATCAAATTATGGCGCAACTTCTTTACCAACAAGAAATGAAGTCCCTGGAATCAGAGCTGTTTTTTTTCTAGCGATAATCATCCCATTAATTGCTGCGGCTAGTTACTACTACAACCAAAATATCGCAGAGGAAGTTATTGAAGAAATTCAAGTTGTAGAACAGTCAACAACAACAAGTACCTCAACTACAGTACAAAGCTTACTTCAGCTTCAATATCCATTTAGCTGTTCATCTTCAAGTAGCCTTGGGGAAGGATGGTCTTGCGAAAAAATATATGATGATGAACCGTCTTCGTGGCAAGATAACGGCTTAGAATGTGCAGATGCAACGTTAGAATTTACTTTCTCTAAAGATATTTATTTTCAATTTTTGACTTACGAAAACATAGAAGATTCAAGGTCTTTTAAAAGAAACTTTAAACCAAGAGATATATTAATAACATCAGAAGAAGAGGGGTTCTCAATAGAATATGAGCTTGAAAATCAAAACACGAGCTCTCAATGGATCGATTTAAATACATCATCATCTGTAATTACAATTCAAATTTTAAGTGCATATCCTGGGGAAGAGGTTAATGGTGCAGAACCATTTCTCGAATGTTCTATTCAGGAAATTACTTTTTATGGACGTGGATAAGATGGATATCAATTCTCTCAAGTCTCAATATTCAAAATATAAAAAAGACTTGTTAGATCTTAATAAATACATGTATGAAAATCCTGAATTAGGATATCAAGAGATTAAGTCTGTAAATAAAATTACTAAACTTATCAAAAAGCATACAGCAGATGCAAAATTTAAAAAGTTTACAGATATTCCTACTGCTTTTACTGCTTCAATCAATAATAAGCCCAGAAGAGAAAACATTGCTATATGTATAGAATATGATGCATTGCCGAATGTTGGACATGCTTGTGGACATAACCTAATATCATCCATTGGATTAGGTGCATTTTTTATCCTTTCGAATTATATAAACGATCTAGATTACGAAATAAAGTTAGTAGGCTGTCCTGCTGAAGAAATCATTCCATTGACCTATGAAAATGGTGGTGGTGGTGGAAAAATAAAACTTTTAGACCAAGGTGCCTTTGACAACACCGCATATTCTTTAATGATCCATCCGGCTACAAGAAATGAGGTGGATCCTTTAATGATTGCAGTAAAACAAATTGATATAGAATATTTTGGTAAAGCTGCGCATGCGTCTGGTTCAGCATATGTTGGAAAAAATGCATTGGATGCTCAAATCCTTGCATACAACAATATCAGTGCTTTAAGACAGCAGCTACAATCTGTTGAAAAAGTTCATGGAATAATTACACATGGTGGTGAGTCACCCAATATTATTCCAGACTACACAAGATCAAGTTGGATGATTCGTGCTCAAAAAACAAAAGACTTAAATAGATTAGAAAAGAAAATTATAAATTGTTTCAAAGGAGCTGCAGAGTCTACAGGTTGCAAGTTAAACATTGTTGAAGGTAATGGGACTTATGAAAATTTAGTCACAGACAAAAAATTAAAGTCAATATTTATGGAAAATTCAAAAAAACTTTCTTTAGATATGAAAACCAATGAAAGTTATGATCAAAGTAAAAACGGATCTACAGATTTTGGAAATATTTCAAAACAAGTTCCTTCATTACACGCATTTCTTCAAATTGTTGATGATGATGGAAAGATTGTAAACCACCAACCTGAATTTGCTCATGCAACAGTTACTAAAAGAGCTACTGATATGATTGAAACTGGTAGTGTTCTTTTAGCTTCTACTATTTTAGATTTGTAAACCTTGCATCAATAGCATTCTTTACAAGTTGACTGTGTAAATTTCCATCTAACTCTAAATAACTTTCAGCTTTTTTAAATTCCTCGGAAATCTTTGTTTTTGCCATTAATCGATTATCTGAATTTAGCGTTACCTTAAACCCAGATTTCAACAGCTTTACAGCTGGGTGGTTTTCAATAGTTACTGAACTTGCACCTGATTTTACATTTGAAGAAATACATATTTCTAATGGAATCTGCTTATCCAAAACATATTGAGCTATTTTGGAATTTGGAATATAAGTGTCATTTTTGTACTGACAACCATCAATAATTTGCCAACCATGCCCTATTCTTTGTGCTTGACAATTAAAAACAGCGTCTTCTATATAGGACAAGTCAGCTGCTTCTCCTGCGTGTATAGTTAAACCTACTTCAGATTCTGAAATTAAATTACAAGCTTCTTTGTGAAGTGAGGGAGGAAAATTATACTCTGGACCTGCAAGGTCAAATCCAATAACTTTGTTATTAAAATTTTTTATAGCCAATTCTGCAACTTCAGTTGAGTTTTTATGTTGTCTCATTGCACATAAGATTGTATAAAATTCTCCACCAAAGTCTTTTTGTCCATCTTTAATACCTATTGACACTGCATCAACTACCTCCTGTGAAGATAGTTTTCCTTGTAAATGTTGTAAAGGAGCATATCTCAACTCACCATACACAACCCCATCTTCTACTAAGTCCTCAACTGCTTCATATGCAACCCTTCGAATTGAATCCACATCTTGCATAACAGAAATTGTCATCTCAAATTTTTTGAATACTTGTTTTTTATCAGTTGAGATATTTTCAAAAAACCAATTTTCTAATTCTTGTTCGTCTGAAGAAGGAACAGTCAAGTTTTTAGTTTTAGCAATATCTATAATGGTTTTTGCTCTTAGCCCTCCATCAAGATGTTCGTGTAAAGCTGAAAATTCTTTTATGAGAAATCTCCATTATCTATTTTCTTATCAAATCCTGTTTTAGTAAATAATTTATTAAGTGCTTCTAAGCCTTCCTCAAAAACTTTTTGTTCATCGATTAGTTGAAATTTTGAATCCTTTAATATACATTCTCCGTCTATAAATACATCCTTTATTTCATTAGATGATGCGCACATTACAATATTATTTACTACATCATGAAGCGGTTGCATTCTAGGAGAGTTAGCTGAAATTGTTATAAAATCTGCTTTTTGATTTTTTGATAAATTTCCTGAGAAGTTACCACCAGAGATCCTTTTTATGTTTTCCTCAGAAGCTTTTCTAAATATTTCTTTTGGTTTAATGAAATCTTTTTTGGCTACGGAATTATTTAAGACTAATGCAGTCCTCATTTCTTCTAACATGTCATAATCATCGTTACCCCCAGAACAATCTGTGCCTATTCCCCAGTCAACATTCAATTCTGACAAAAAATTAGTATTCATCGGCTTTCCAGCTATTCCGTGAGTTGTTGGGCAAAATATTGGAAATGCTTTTGACTCTGCAAGTAACTCCAAATCTCCATCCTCTACAACATTGCAATGAGCAGCTATTACTTTTTCATTCAATATTCCGAGGTTAAATGCGTGTTTAATTGGGGAAGTATCATAGTTAGATTTAATATAGTCCATCTCTTTTTGAGTTTGAGCTAGGTGTATATGTGTTAATAAATTATTTTCTAGCGCATAATTGCTTAATTCTTTAAGTTCTTTTGGGCTTACTGTTGAAGTTTCATGTGGTGCAACAATTGGATGAACTGTACTATGATTTTTCCAATTATTATTAAAGGACTTTGCTAGTTTAATTTGTTCTTTACCAGTCCATGGACCATACTCAGTCATAATTGTGTGCCCAATAAATCCTCTTATTCCAATATATTCACACGCTTTTGCAACTGAATCAGCAAAAAAATAATGATCATTAATTGATGTTGTGCCAGATGATATAGCATCCATCATGCCTAATAAAGAAAGCTTGTAAACTAAATCTTCATCTAGAGCTGGTTCAATCCCCCACATCACATCATACAGTGCGCTTGCGTTTCCATAACCAAGTCCTTTTACAGAATTTAAAGCAACATGTGAATGTGCATTTGTAAAACCTGGTGAGATTATTACATCTCCTAATTCGTTAATTTTAATTGAGTCTTTAGTTATTGTTTCTATCGGTACTATATTCTCTATGTATTTTCCATTAACAATTAAAACAGAATTTTTATGAACAGTTTTGTAATCTTCAACTATGTATCGAGCTGAGAAATATTCTTTACTTATCAATTATTGTTCAGGAATAGGGACAGGTCTTACCCTTATTCTTTGTCTTATGCCAATAAGTATTAACACAACAACTGTTAGAGCATAAGGGACCATTAAGATTAGTCTTGAGTCTAATTCATATACACCTTGAAGTCTTATACCGATTGCGTCTCCTAAACCAAAAAATAAACTAGCACCAAATGTACCAAGTGGAGTGTTATTACCAAATGAAGAAGCAACAAGTCCTATATAGCCTTTTCCAGCTGACATTCCCTCTGTAAAAAGAGTCATGTTTTCTAGTGAAAGAAAAGTACCACCTATACCTGCTAAAACTCCTGAAAAAATAACAGTTAACCATTTCATTCTTAAAGTATTAATTCCAGCATCTTCTGCAGCCTCAGGATTTTCCCCAGTAGCTCTAATAGCTGTTCCCAATCTTGTCTTGTAATAAACCAAATATAAAACAATAGCTAGAAAAAAAACAAGGTAAATTGAAGGTGTATATCCTGAAAGAATTTTTTCAAAACGAGTATCTACAAGAAATTCGAAATTTATTGGATCGATGCCTTGAATGGAAGGGTCAGAAAAAAAACCTCTACGTTTGAATAATGTTTCTAATAAATATCTTGTACCAGCAATAGAAAAAATGTTGATCGCTAAACCTACTAAAACTTCATCTGCACCTAAATTAAAACTCAAAACACCAAATAAAACTGCCGTAAGCACTCCAGCAGATACTCCCCAAATAAAACCAGTTAGGGCACTTCCTGAATAGTAGCTTGCTGCGATTCCAACAAATGCTGCGTTGAGCATTTTACCCTCTAAACCAATATTCAAAACACCAGAAGCGGAGCACATTGCTGCACCAAACCCAATTAAGGCAATTGGAGTTGCACTACGAATTAAGCTCCTAAAAAGAGAGATATCAAATATTTCAAGCCATTCCATTTATTTAATCTTTCTAGTAAAAAAAGCGTCTAGTTTTCTAACGAATTTAAATCTTTCCAGTGAAGATACAAGCTTTTGTGCGCTAACAAAAAATATTAAAATTGAGAGGAGAATCACAACTATTTCTCGAGAAACTTCAGTTTTATAATCAACAAATAAACCACCGTTTCTTAGAGCACTCCAAAATAAAGAAGCAATTAAACCGCCGATTGGTTCTAGTTTACCCACAATTGCAATAAGAATTCCATCAAACCCTTGGTTAAAAAGAAGTTCTTGGTAAAAATATCTAGCATTTCCAAGAATTTCGATACCACCAGCAAGTCCCCCAAGTCCTCCAGAAATTAACATTCCTGTTATTGCAGATCTATCTGAAGGTATTCCAAGGTATGAACTATATCTAGATGGATAAAATCCGACAAGACCATCGCCGCCTGATCTTAATTCGTAACCAAATGTTGTTTTTTTAAGAATAAAATATGTTAAAAATGCAATAATTACCGCTATGAAAAAACCAGAGTTAAATTGTGAATTTGGAAAATATTGTTTTAATTCAGCAGTTTCTAATATTCTTGGAGTCGCAGGTGCTATAGGGTCTGCTCTAAATGGTCCATTAGCCATATAGGAAACAAACAATACAGCAACGAAATTAAGAATAATTGTTGAAATTATCTCACTTACACCCGCATAAACTTTTAATAAAGCTGGTAGCAACATCCACAAACTTCCAGTAATAATAGCAATAGCTATACATAAAGATACATGGGGAATATGGCCCAAGGATGTAAATTTATATCCTGCCCATGCAGCATATAAACCCCCGATATACATTGATCCATTTATTCCAATATTAAACATACCAACTCTAAAAGAAACCACAGTTGCAATTGACGTTAGAATATATGGAGTCGCAATATTTAAAGTATTCAAAATATTTCTCTGTCCAACAACAGCGCCTTCAAAAAATAATTTCCCAATTTCTCTAGGAACAAAACCAGTAACAGTTAATAAAACCCAAGCAATACCAATAGTTATTATTGTTCCTGCAAAAAGAATGAGTACATCTTTAAATGAAAATTTTTCCATTATTAATCCTTTATTCCAGCCATATATAGACCCATTTGTTGCTGATCTACATCTTTAGGGTTTACCCATTCAACTATTTCACCCTCGTAAATAACTGCTACTCTATCTGCGACTGACATAACCTCATCTAATTCTGCGGAAACTAATAAAACTGCTTTTCCAGAATCCCTTATCTCAACAAGTTGTTTATGAATTGCTTCTATATTTCCTATATCAACTCCTCGAGTTGGTTGAGATGCTATTGTCAAAAGTGGATCTTCTGAGAGCTCCCTAGCAATAACAACTTTTTGTTGGTTCCCGCCAGATAAAGATCCTGTTCTTACAAAAACTCCAGGTGTTCTAATATCAAATTTTTCCCTTAAATTATTACTATGGTCAACTACGTTTTTCATACTAATAATTCCACCCTTAGAAAGAGGGCTTCTGAAATATGAGGTTCCGACTAAGTTTTCCCAAATATCTAATTTCAAGTTGAGTCCAGTATTAGCCCTGTCCTCTGGAACATGTGCCAAGCCAGCTCTTCGTCTTTTTCGTGGAGAAATAGATTCTATGTTTTTACCATCAAAAATAACCTCACCTTTACTTGTTGGTCTTAAGCCTGACAAGGCTTCAACTAGTTCTGTTTGACCATTTCCATCAACACCTGCGATTCCAACAATTTCACCTTTATGAACATCTAAAGATAAGTTTTTGACAGCAAGCAATCCTCGTGCATCATGTACCCATAAATTTTTTACTTCCAAGACTTTTTCAGTAGGTTTTGCTTCTTCTTTTTCAACTTGCATAAATACTTCACGTCCTACCATTAATTTTGCTAATTCTTCAGGAGAAGTGTCTTTTGTATCGGAGACTCCTTGAACTTTTCCATCTCTCATGACTGTTACTCTGTCAGAAATTTCCATAACTTCTCTTAACTTATGGGTAATAAAAATTACTGTTTTACCTTCATCAACAAGACTTCTGATAACTTCAAATAATTCATCGGTCTCTTGGGGTGTAAGCACTGCGGTTGGTTCATCTAAAATTAAAATGTTTGCGTTTCTATATAAAGTTTTTAGAATTTCAGTTCTTTGTTGAATACCTACAGAAGCGTCTATCATTCTAAGTTTTGGATCAACATCTAATCCATACTTTTTTGCAATATTTGAAACTACAGAATTTAATTCATCCCAATCAATAAAACCTCTTGAATTTCTTGGCTCTTGGCCTAATCCAATGTTTTCTGCAGCAGTAAAAGATGGCACTAAATGAAACTCTTGATGAACCATGCCTATGCCAAGCTCAATCGCTTTATCTACTTTGTTTATTTCAACCGGTTTATCATTTATAAATATTTCGCCTGAATCAGGTTGTTCAATTCCATATAAAATTTTTACGAGAGTTGATTTTCCAGCTCCATTTTCCCCAACTAGAGCGTGTATCTCACCTTTTAAGACCTTGAAGTCTACAGAATCATTAGCAGTAACTCCCGGATAGGATTTTGTTATATTTTTTACTTCTACTGCTGTTTCTATATTGTTTTGAGTCATGATATATATCTTATATTTTCTAGCCCGAAAGAAATCGGGCTAGAAAATAAATTTTTATATATTAGCCACCAGCTGTAACGTCGGTAACTACTATTTCACCAGATACAATCTTAGCTCTAACTTCTGCAACTTCTTCAACAAGCGCATCAATCTCAGCTGCCATGTCTGGATTTTGTTCTTTGAAGAGATTTGTTCCATCAACAAGCCATGTTGATCCAACAAAATTTTCTGCTAATCCATAGCTATCAATTGAGCTAAATACTTGACCATTAGCTGCAATTGTGTCTTGGATAACTTTATAAACTGATTTATCAACACCCTTCATCATTGATGTAATCATTGTTCCTGGTTGAATATAGTCTTGATTTGAATCAACACCTACTGCATAATTACCAGTTTCTGCTGCTGCTTCGTATGCTCCATCACCTGTAGCACCACCAGCGGCGAAAATTACGTCAGCACCTTGTTCAAAGCAACTGAGCCCAATTTCTTTACCTTTTGCAGGGTCTCCCCAGCTTCCAGCATAACCTGCGCAGAATTCAACATCAGGATTTGCGTATCTAGCACCTTCTTCCCAACCAGTTTGGAATTTTCTAATGATTGGAACGTCCATTCCTCCCATGAAAGCTACCTTTCCAGTTTTAGAAAGTTTTGCAGCAATATAACCTACCTCAAAAGAACCTTCATGTTCTTTGAATATAATATTTGCCACATTAGGCAATAGATTTCCGTCATCATCAGTAACAACCATATCTACAATTGCAAACTGAATATCTGGGTTAGCAAGAGCTGCTTCTTTAATTCTCTCTGCTTCAGAAAAGCTAATTCCAATAATTAATTCTTTTCCGTCAGCAATGAGATTTTGATAAGCTGCTGCTCTTTCAGATTCTTCGGCTTCAATAAAGTCGCCGTCGATTCCTAGTTCAGCAAGTGCTTGATCGAAGCCTCTTTTCGCTGAGTCCATAAATGAACGGTCACCTAAAGCTCCAAGTACTATACCTACTTTTAACGCTTCTGCTTCTGGCTCTTCTGCAGGTGCTGCAGTAGTAGCTGGAGAATCAAGAGTCTCTTGTTCTGCTGCTGGTTCTGCAACCTCTTCAGTAGTTGTTTCTGAGCTGCCACCACAGGCAGACAAAATCAACATTAATGACAGAAGTACAAAAACGGATTTCTTTTTAGTAATCATTAATTTACTCCTTCATTATTTAAATAATGATTTAATAATTCTATCTGAAATTGTTAAAAGTGTCTTATTGATTGAAGGTAAATATTTACTTTTATGGGAGAAGTTTTGAGGTATTTGTTATTATATTAAACAACTTTTCATCATCTACTTTGTTCATCCAGTGGACGTTTTTATTTCTTCCAGAAATATGATTAATGTCAACCACTGTTTGGCCTAGTGTTAATTCTGAATCAACCTCAACTTCGACATTGGTAACTTCTCCAGTAGTTAAAGAGCTATCGACTAAATAAGCAGTTACAAATGCATCATGTACTGGAGTTCCATCTGGAAACTTTTGTTTAACTATTTCTAAATCAGCTAAGGACCCCATTAACCCAACAAGATATTCTCCAGTAGTGGTACCTGTTTCATGAATTGTATTCAGTCTTTCACTTGTAGAAATTGCTTGATGTGTAACATCTAACCCCATCATTACTAAATTTGCACCTGAACTTAACACAACTTTTGCTGCTTCCGGGTCAACTAAAATATTAAACTCTGCCACAGGTGTATGATTTCCGAAACCTGCTCCTCCTCCCATGAAAATAATTTGATCTATGTTTTTAGCTAACTCAGGGTTAGCGCTTAAAACTTTTCCAATATTTGTCATTGGACCAAGTACACAAATAGTAATTTTCTCATCACTGTTTTTTAGTAATTCAGTTATGTAATCTACTGCTCCTGTAGATTCTTCGCTTTTTGAAGGCTCAGGAAACCCAACTCCATTTAATCCATCTGTTCCGTGAACCCATTCTGCTGTGAGTAAATCTCTATTTAAGGGCTCCGATTCCCCTTTGTAGACTGGGATACTGTTTCTTTTGGCATGTTCGAGAATTCTAAGAGCATTTCTTGTTCCAACATCTACGCCAACATTTCCTCCAACTGTAGTTATTGCAATTAATTCTTCATCCGTAAAATGTGCTAAAGCAATGAGAATTGCTACGGCGTCATCGGTACCTGGGTCGGTATCAATAATGAATTTCATTTAATTATTTTAGTATTTTTATGATTCAGATTCTACAAAATCTACAGGTGGTTCATCTGGAGCTTCAACTGATTCAAACTCTAGAGTATTTTCATCTTTATTTAATGAAATTATTATTGTTGATCCAGCTTTATATTTACCTTGTAAAAGCTCTTCTGAAAGAGGGTCCTCAAGTAGTCTCTGTATAGACCTTCTTAAAGGTCTCGCTCCAAATTCTTTATCATAACCTTCGGTTGCTAAAAATTCTTTAGCTTCATCAGAAAGTACAATTTCTAAGTCAGAGTTTTTAAGTTGACTGTGTACTCTATCAAGCATTAAGTCAACAATTTCTTTAACTTCGTCAATTGTTAGCTCATGGAAAACAATTGTTTCATCTATTCTATTTAAAAACTCAGGCCTAAAATATCTTTTTAATTCTTCACCAACTTTTGATTTCATTTTTTCATAATTATCGATCTCGTTTAGATTACTGAAGCCGACATTTTTGGAAATATCTTTGGTTCCTAAATTTGAAGTCATGATAATTATTGTGTTCTTAAAATCAACTGTTCTACCTTGTGCATCTGTAAGTCTTCCATCTTCTAGAATTTGGAGAAGTGTATTAAATACATCAGGATGTGCTTTTTCAACTTCGTCAAGAAGAACTATACTAAAAGGTTTTCTTCTTACAGCTTCAGTGAGTTGGCCTCCTTCATCATAACCAACATAACCCGGAGGTGAGCCAATTAATCTACTTACTGTGTGCTTTTCCATATATTCAGACATGTCTATCTGAATTAATGAATCTTCATCGCCAAAAAGAAACTCTGCTAAGGCTTTTGCAGTCTCAGTTTTACCAACACCAGAAGGTCCTAAAAATATAAATGAACCAGATGGTCTTTTTGGATCTTTTAATCCAGACCTTGTTCTTCTAATAGCTTTTGAAACAGCCGCAATTGCTTCATTTTGACCAATAATTCTCTTATGTAGCTCGATTTCCATTTCTAACAATCTAGCTGTCTCTTCTTGGGTTAATCTATGAACTGGTATGCCTGTCCATTGAGCTAAAACTTCTGCAATTTCTTCTTCATCAATTACCATTTCAATTTCTGAAGCAGATGCTGAGTCTATAGTGTTGACTTCATCAAGTAATAGTTTTTCCTGATCTCTTATTTGAGCTGCTTTCTCAAACAATTGAGATTGAACAGCATCAATTTTTTGCTCTCTTAAATTCTTAAGTTTATCAGCTATTTCTTGTTTATCTTGATCAAGAGGTTTCTTGTAAACTCTCATACGACTACCTGCTTCGTCAATCAAGTCAATAGCTTTGTCAGGTAAGAATCTATCAGATATATATCTGTCTGCCATATTAACAGCAGAAGCGATAGCTTGATCTGTAAACCTGACTCCGTGGTGGACCTCGTATCTATCTTTCAATCCATCTAATATTTCTATTGCATCTGAGAGTTTTGGCTCATCAACTTGTACGGACTGGAATCTTCTTTCAAGTGCAGCATCCTTCTCAAAATGCTTTCTAAATTCTTCTAGTGTTGTGGCACCTATTGTCTGAAGTTCGCCCCTTGCTAACATTGGTTTTAGAATTGACGCAGCATCAATCGCTCCTTCAGCAGCTCCGGCACCAACAAGTGTGTGTATTTCATCTATAAATAAAACAATGTCACCTCTTGTTTTTATTTCCTTTAAGACTTTCTTTAAACGTTCTTCGAAGTCACCCCTGTATCTTGATCCTGCTACTAAAGCAGATAAGTCAAGTGTATAAATTTGTTTACCTTCAAGAGTTACTGGAACGTCACCTGAAACGATTTTTTGAGCTAAACCCTCAACAATCGCAGTTTTACCAACTCCTGGCTCACCAATTAATACTGGATTGTTCTTTGTTCTTCTGGATAGTATTTGCATTACTCTTTCAATCTCTGTTGTTCTGCCAATAACAGGGTCGAGCTTTCCTTCTTTTGCCATTCTTGTAAGATTTCGTCCAAATTGATCTAAGATAGCTGAACCTGTTCCTGAACCAGGTCTTTCCCTACCTCCTGTAGATGCAGCTTGTTGCTTTTTGCTTTCACCTGCAGATGAAATTAATTTGATCACTGTTTGTCTAACTTGAGATAGTTCAGCACCTAATTTTTTTAAAACTTGAGCAGCAACGCCTTCTCCTTCACGAATCAATCCGAGAAGTATATGTTCTGTTCCTATGTAATTATGTCCTAGTTGTAAGGCCTCTCGTAGTGAAAGTTCTAAAACTTTTTTTGCTCTAGGAGTAAAAGGAATATGCCCACTTGGTGATTGTTGGCCTTCTCCAATAATCTCAACAACTTCTGACCTAACGCTGTCAATATTGATATTTAACTCTTCCAAAGCTTTTGCAGCATGGCCTTCTCCCTCTTGAATTAAACCAAGAAGTATATGTTCTGTGCCAATGTAATTATGATTAAGTCTTCTAGCTTCTTCTTGCGCTAAAACTACGACCCTTCTGGCTCTGTCAGTAAATCTTTCAAACATATAGTTATATTACCAAGGGTCTGTTTATACACTTAAATGAAAATTACAACTATTTATACATTTACTTTATTCTTTAGTTATGGAAAGCAATGAAATCAAAAAAATTATTCCTTTCGATGATATTTGGGATAACTTAAATGTATTAGAAGAAAGACTATTAGAAATTTCTAGCTCTTCAAATGATTACCTTACATCAATTTCTCAATATCTTATAAATGCCGGAGGAAAAAGATTTCGACCAATCGTTACCTCGCTTGCTGGAAAGTTTGGAAATGAAATTGAAAATATTGGCAAAATTATAGACGCTGGTGTTTGTGTAGAACTAATTCACATTGGGAGTTTATATCATGACGATGTAATGGACAATGCTACAACAAGAAGAGGTGTTGAAAGTTCAAACTCAAAATGGAACTCTACCCTTTCAATACTTGCAGGAGATTATTTACTTGCGAGATCTTCTGAGCTTGCAGCTGAAAGTTTAGGATTAGAATCTGTCAAACTGTTGGCATCAACTTATGCAGAATTAGTTGAAGGTCAAACTAAAGAGTTAAATTTAGCTTTTGACCTTGATCAAAATATTGATGATTACTTAACAGTTATTGAAGGAAAAACTGCGAGCCTTATTAGAACAAGTGCAAGACTTGGTTCTCTTGCTAGTTCAGCAGATAGTGAGATTGTTGATGCCTTGAGCAATTGGGGTTGGAACTGTGGAATAATTTTTCAAATATCTGATGATATATTAGATTTAACTTCTGACTCGCAAACGTTGGGAAAGCCTGCAGGTAATGATATTTTAGAAGGAACTTACACATTACCGGTCTTAATTGCATTGAATAAAGACAAAGGTAAGTACCAGGAACTTTTGACTGAAATAAAAGAAGAGAAAATTGATGTTAAAAATGTGCTTGATGAATTTACTACAAAGGAAATAATTGACGACTCAAAAGAAATAATCAACAACTACTTAAATGAGAGTGTAGAGGCGATATTTACTCTCAAAAATCATGAACTATTTCCAGTTCTAGAAAACATTAACAATTATCTTATTAATCGAACAAATTAATTTTCAGGTTTTAAATGTGGAAAGGCAATAACTTCTCTAATTGATTCATTGTTTGTAAGCATCATTACAAATCTATCTACACCAAAACCAAGTCCACCAGTTGGAGGTAGTCCATACTCTAAAGCTTCAATGTAATCGCTGTCTTCTACATGTGCCTCTTCATCTCCCTCAGCTTTTTTTTGTGCTTGTTCTTTCAACCTTGCTTCTTGATCAACTGGATCAATAAGTTCGGAAAAACCATTTGCTAATTCACTACCAAAAGCAAATAATTCAAACCTTTCAGTCACTCCGTTCTTTTCTTTACTTTCCCTAGCAAATGGTGAGGCTTCTTTGGGGTAGTCTGTTACAAATGTAGGATTTACAATATTGTCTTCAATGTATTTTTCAAACAAATCGTAAACTAGCATTCCTATAGTTTTAGATTTATTCTCAATCTTATGTTTTGTTAAAAACTCTTCTTTGATTTGTTTTAAATCTGAATTATGTTTGATTTCAACATCAAAATGTTCACTTACCAAATCAAACATACTTATTCTTTTCCAAGGAAAACTAAAATCTGCTTCTTTTTCAGTAAATTCTATCTTTAAATCATGATTTAATTGACTTAATATGTACTCGCACATCTTTTCAACCATATCCATTACACCATTTACATCTGTGTAAGCTTCGTAACTTTCCATCATCGTGAACTCAGGTGAGTGTGTTTGGTCAATGCCTTCATTTCTAAAAACTTTTCCAACTTCAAAAACTTTTTCATAACCACCAATAATTAATCTTTTTAAATATAGCTCAGGAGCAATTCGAAGAAACATGTCAATACTCATTGCGTTATGGTGTGTCACAAAAGGTTTGGCAATGGCACCTCCTGCTTTTGGCTGGAGTGTAGGGGTCTCAACTTCAATAAAACCATCACTAACCATAAACTCTCTTATTAATTTGAGAACTTTAAATCTCGTATCTATAGTTTTCTTTGCATCATCATTTACGATAAAGTCAAGATACCTTTGTCTAAATCTAGTTTCTTTATCTTTCAATCCATGCCACTTTTCAGGAAGTGTTCTTAAAGATTTGCTCAAAACTATTAAATTGGAAATTTTTAATGAAAGCTCTCCCTTTTTTGTTTTCATTATGCTTCCAGAAGTACCTACTATGTCTCCTACATCCATTAATTCAATGTGTTCTTCTAATTTCTCATCTAAATCATCTTTAGAAGCAAGTAATTGTATTTTGCCAGTTGAGTCTTTTACATCTATAAATGTTAATTTTCCAAAAGACCTAATACTTAGTACTCGACCTCTCACAGCAACGCTAATATCTGTTTGTTCTCCATTGTCTAGACTTTGATGGTTGGCATGAATGTCGCTTATAAAACTTGTATTTTTAAAGTATGTTGGAAAAGACTCTGTTCGTTTTAATTTTTCAACCTTCTCACGTCTAAGGTCATATATTTCTTTTTCAGATTTTGATAATTCGGTCACATTTATATCCTAATTATTTAAGTTAAATATTTCTTCTAACCCAACTAATGTTAGATTTTCTTCATACTGTGCATTTAAATTAAGTGCAGGCTGAATAATTGGACTTAAACCTCCAGTTAGAATAATTTTTGGTTTTGTTCCCAATTCTTGCAAAAGTCTCTCAATCATAGAATCTATCATAGATGCGTGCCCAAAGATTAACCCGCTCTGAATAGCTTCATAAGTATTTTTACCGACAACTTTTTTTGGAAGGTCTAATTCAACTGATTTCAAAGAAGCGGTCTTAGATGTTAAAGCGTCCAGGCTAATCTTTATGCCCGGTGCAATAGCTCCGCCTAGATACTCTTTTTTATTGTTTACAACATCAAAAGTAGTTGCTGTCCCTAAATCAACAATTACAACATCTGTCTCGGCAATTTTATAACCAGCAACTGAATTTGCTATCCTGTCAGGTCCTAATTCTTTTGGATTATCAATATTTACTTTTAAACCTGTTTTAATACCAGGCCCCACAACGATAGGTGGGAAATCTAAATATTTCTCAATTGCTTGAACCATATTATTAGTTACTTGAGGAACAACTGAGCAGACTATAGAACCCGCTAATTCATTTCTTTTGTCATCTATTAGGTTAAAAGTTGAGTTAAAAAGTGCCAACAATTCATCTGGAGTGTTTGCATCTCTAGTAGTAAACCTGTAAGAATCCCAGCCATCCTTGTTTCCTATTCCAACTGTTGTTTCAGTATTTCCAATATCAATTGCTATTATTTTTTTCATATTTCTATATCAATGTTGTCTATCAGCCTTACATTTTCAACATAAGCTGCAGTTAATAACTTTAATTTCTTTGAGTATTTATTTGGATAATTAAAATTTTCTTCATCCACTATTTCAAGATAGTCCAAATCTATTTCATTTTGATTAAATGAATTAATCCCTAGTTCAACAGATTCTTCAAAACTTTTACCTAAATTTATTTCTTTAGCCACTTTTTGTAAAGATTTAAAAATATTTGTTGCAATTAATTTAGCATCTTGTGATAAATGCTTATTTCGGCTACTCAAAGCAAGGCCATTTGTATCTCGAAATATTTCTCCTTCTATTATTTCAATATTTAAATCAAGCCGATTAACCATGTCCTTAATTAAAAATAATTGTTGCGCATCTTTTTTCCCAAACACAGCATGGCTAGGCTTTATTAAATCAAACAGTCTATTTACAACAGTTAAAACTCCCTCGAAATGGCCAGGCCTTGAAGCTCCCTCGAGAATAGATCCCACTTTACTAGGAACAATAGAAGGGACTCCTTCACTAGGATAAATGTAGCTTTCCTGAGGGATAAAAATAAAATCAACTCCCCTATTTTTCAAAAATTGAATATCTTGTTCAAGCTCGATAGGATAATTTTTGAAATCGTCATCATTATTGAATTGTCTTCTATTTAGAAATATGGATACCAAAGTTTTTAAATTTGTTTCTTTTCCAATATCTACAAGTGACAAGTGGCCTTCATGTATTGCTCCCATTGTGGGAATAAAACATATGTTTTCAGACAGGATGTCATCGTTTATTGTATTTATCACTTTTGTCATTATCGTGCCCTAAAATGGTGCCCGTACTTAAGTTTTAATTTTACCAATATTAGTTATTTTTTGATCAAAAATTTTAGAACTAGATTTATCTAAAGGCTTATTTAAAACCTCATATAAAGGCTCGACAACAAAAAGTCTATTTTGCCAATCATAATGAGGGATAATCAAATCTTCTTCCTCAATTTCTTCACCTTTAAAAAATATAATATCTATATCTATCAACCTTGGTCCGTATCTAAAATTTTTCTTTCGCCCCATTTGAGTTTCTATTTCCTTAATTTTTATCAGTAAATTTCTAGCTGTTCCTTGGTATTCAATTTCAATAACAATGTTAAAAAAATCATCTTGTTCTTTGTAAAGTAGTGGTTCTGTTTTGTAGACTGATGAGATTTTGATGATCTTGGCAAAATTAGAAATTAGTCTTACTGCATTAATTAAATTACTTTCTTTATCACCAATGTTTGAGCCCAAGGAGAGAAATATACTATTTGAATTCTTCACTATAAGAAACCGAAATGCCCTCTGTTCTATCTTTTAAAATTGTATCTGGTTTATGAACTGTGACTTTAATTTCTTGTAACATAGATTCATTTTTTGCGTATTTAAATACAATTTGTTCAGAAATTTGTTTTGCCAAAGTTTCAATTAAATCATAGCTTTCTGTGTTTACGAATTTTATAACTAAATTAACAATTTCCTCATAATTAAGTGTTTTGTTAATATCGTCTGCAGAAAAATCAGAAATATTGATATGAATATCTACCAAAAATTCTTGATCATTTTGTTTTTCGTGATCATAAATTCCATGTTTTCCAGAGCACTTGATTTTAGAAATATTTATGTCGAATGACATTATTTATGTAGTGGGAATAAGAGCTATAGCTTTTGGTGAAAGTGGTTTTTCTAATATTTTTTCAAGTATGGTTCTTGCCAAAATAGGATCGTCCAAAAGTTTAGAGTAAATTAAATAACCAGCAAGAATTCCCGGAACTTGTTCATCTAATAATTCTCGATGTATTAGAAGCTTTCGATCCTTGTCTGATAATGCTTCTTTGATTGCATCAAAAATAACATTTAGAGACTCTTTTGGAATATCATCACTTAACGGATAGTGATAAGTTCTAAAACCTACTTCTTGATAGTTTTTAAGATTAAAGTCTGAATCAAGTAGAGAGAAAATAGCATTAATGCCCTGTCCTTTTAGCCACTGAATTTCTTCTTCCCTCCTTATTTTACGAGGAGTAAGGCCACCGCCGCCAATGCATTCGGAAACAGCTAGTTTTCCTTCAATAATCCAATGAAAATCATTGGGTTTTAAACCAGCCATTGTAACCTCCGTAAATTACATATTAGCTTAAATGTAAAACTAAGAAGCTATGTGTAGCCTGACCAAAGAAACGCCAGAGTTTATACAATGGTCATAAAGTTCTTCATCTGTCATCTCTAAATTTTGAGCAAATTTTTTCTTCGAATAACCCACAACTAATGGAAATCCAAAGGAAAAATAATCTAGATTTTTAAATAATTTTTGAGAGTCCTCCATTGATTTACCAAAGCCTAATCCTGGATCAATAGAAATTCTGTTTTTATCAACTCCATGAGAAATTAAATTTTCTATTTTTTCTTCTAAATGATCTCTTACTTCTTTTACTACATCTTTGTAATTCATCTTTTCTTGAATATCAGATGAATTTGGGTGCCTATGTACAAGAATAATCTTTGGAGCTTTTTCAATAATTAATTGAATCATTTTTAAATCATTGAAACCACTTACATCGTTAACAATTTCAAAATTATTTTCTAAAGCATGTCTGGCAATTTCATAATTAATCGTATCTACGGATAATTTAAACTTTCCAAAATAATTAGAAATAAAAAAATTAAGTCTTTTTAATTCTTGTTCATAACTAACTTCTTTAAAGCCGGGTTTAGTTGAAACTCCACCAACATCAAGAATTTTTATTTCCTTTTCTTCTGCTGTTTTTAATAAAAATCCTAGTCTCTCTTTGTTTTCAAAAACACCGTCACCAGTAAATGAATCCTTTGTTGAATTAATAATTCCAATTACTTTTTGGTTAACTGAATTTAAAAGATTATTCCAATCCGTCAATTTTAAGAAAAGTTTAAAAGTGCTTCGTTTCTTAAAGAAAAGTCTAATTCATACACACCCGTTGAGTATGTAGTTATGACCTCCTCTGATGAATTTTGTGAATTCAATAAATCAGAGCAAAGATGTTTTGCAGACATTTTAACAAACACTCCATCGGCATCTAAAGTTTTGTGTATGAACGAGGCAATTTTTTCAGTTAACTTTTCCTGTAATGTTAAGTCGTTTGAAAAATGTCCTACAAGATCACTAAATTTTGAAATTCCCAATATCTTTTTCTTTGGGAAAACAGCAATACTTGCTGAGCCGTGAAAAGGCATCATATGATGTTCACATAAGCTAATGTATGAAATTCCATTTATATAAATAGGTTGATTGTGTGTAACTTCTTTTAGTGATTCAAAAATAAGTGTTTCATCACTTTTATTAGATAATTTTTTTTGAACTTGGTCTAAAAACTTAATTGATAAATTTTTTATTTCTTCATCACTTTTATCAGTTATTTCTTTTAGTAAGAAAAATAAAGATTCCTGCGCCTGGATTAGGTTAGTTTGAACTTTGCTCATCAGGCAAGCCTTAAGCTTTTACCAGTACCCTGAATTTTTACTTTTTTAATAGATTTGAATACTTCAGCTACTTCATCTTTATTAATAGTCTCTTTCTCCATTAATAAATTAACCATTGCATCCATTTGTTTTTTAAACTTCTTTAATATTTTTCCAGCAATTATGTGAGCGTCATTTAATAAATTTCTTACCTCGTCATCTATAGATGAGGCGACTTCGTCAGAATAGTCTTGTTGTCTTCCATAGTCTCGACCAAGGAATACTTCATTTGAACCTTTGCCATAAAGCATTGGTCCAAGCTTTTCACTCATACCAAATTCCATCACCATTCTTCTCGCAATATCTGTTGCTTTTTCAATATCGTTTGATGCTCCTGTAGTTGGGTCTGCAAATATTAACTCCTCTGCAACTCTGCCTCCCATAAGCATTGCGAGTCTGTCTTTTAATTCAGCCTTAGATGAAAGATACTTTTCACTATCAGGCAATGCCTGAGTATAGCCAAGTGCTCTTCCCCTAGGGATAATGGTAACTTTGTGAATTGGATCTGCATTTGGAAGTGCCCAGCCTACTAAAGCATGGCCAGTTTCATGATAGGCAATAATTAACTTTTCCTCTTCTGTCATTACTTGACTTTTCTTTTCAGGACCAGCCATAACTCTATCGATTGAGTTCTCGATATCGGCAATACCTATAGTTTTTTTATTTTTTCTTGCAGCTAGTAGTGCTGCTTCGTTTAATAAATTGGCAAGATCAGCACCGGTAAATCCTGGTGTTTGTTTAGCCAAAGTTTCAAAGTTAACATTTTTTGCTAATGGTTTATCTTTAGCGTGAACTTTTAGAATCTGAGTTCTTCCTGCTAAATCAGGCCTGCCAACGATTACCTGTCGATCAAATCTTCCCGGTCTTAATAGAGCAGGATCGAGAACGTCTGGCCTGTTTGTTGCTGCCATAAGTATTACACCTTGGTTAGCTTCAAAACCATCCATTTCAACAAGTAATTGATTTAAAGTTTGTTCTCTCTCGTCGTGTCCACCACCAAGACCAGCTCCCCTCATTCTTCCAACTGCATCAATCTCATCAATAAATATGATTGCTGGAGATGATTCTTTGGCTTTTTTAAATAAATCTCTTACCCTGCTAGCTCCGACTCCTACAAACATCTCAACAAAGTCAGATCCTGAAATGCTAAAAAATGGAACACCAGCTTCCCCAGCAACTGCTTTTGCAAGAAGGGTTTTGCCTGTTCCTGGAGGGCCTACAAGTAAAACTCCTTTAGGAATTTTTGCACCAAGTTTGTTAAATTTTTCTGGAGATTTCAAAAACTCTTTTATCTCTTCTAGCTCTTCTTTAGCTTCTTCAACACCTGCTACATCCTGAAAAGTAACTTTTGGCGCTTCTTCGTCGAGCTCTTTTGCTTTTGATTTACCAAATTGCATGATCTGGTTTCCATTTGATCTAACTTGAGAAAACATATAAAACATAAATGCTGCAAGAAATAGCCAAGGTAAAAATGCAAAAACATAATCTTGAAACCCTGCAGGCTCTGTGTCAGTATTTAAGACTATATCTTGATCAACTAAGAGTTGAAATACTTCTCCCTCAAAACCCTCTGGATATTCTGTTTGATATATGGTTTCATCATTTGCTATTTTAAATTCGACCATATTTGATTGTTCTTTTATTGTGGCTTCTATTACAGAGCCGGAGATAATTTCATTTTTAAACGCAGTAAAAGATTTGCTTTCAGGTGCGTTAACCGTAGAGTTGTACTGCTGTACGCCAAGAAAGATAAGTAGTCCTAAAGCAAAGTACATAAAAAATGACTTATTGTTATTTTTTTTATTCATTTCTTTTTTCTTATCCATCTTCTTTAATTTAATACTCTTGGGTTTAAAAGCAATACTGACATTTAAGAGAGAAGGGCCAAATAAGGCAATTCTCTATATTTTCCGTTGTAGTCTAGACCATAACCCACTACAAATTCAGGACCAATTTCGAATCCACTGTAATCGATTTCAATTGGGTCTTTTGAAACTCCTTTTTTAACAAACATGCTAAAAATTTCAATACTTTTTGGATTTCTAGATTCAAGTAATTTTTTTAAGCTTGAGAGGGTTAATCCTGTGTCATAGATGTCTTCGACGATCAAAATATTTTTATTTGAAATGTCATACTCCAAATCTTTAATAATTTTAATTTGTCCAGAAGATTCAGATCCGTAATAAGATTTAATACTCATAAAGTCAAAGGTAACATCAATCTGAAGTTGCTTAGCAAGGTCGCTTACAACAATAAAAGCTCCTTTTAGAATGCCAATAACTACAAGCTCTTCGTCTTTATACTTACTATTTATTATTTCTGCAATTTCCGAAATTTTATTTTCTATTTCTTCTTGCGATATTAAAGTTTTAGAAATTTTCAATACTAACCTTTTCTGTAGAAGCACTTATTATAAATTTATCTTTTTGTGTTTCCAACCAGTTTCCCTCACTAGATTTTCTTATTCCTGGTATCCATAGAATAGTATCTTTCAGTTTAAGAACTGGCCAGACCTCTCGAAGTGACTTATTTACCCCATATGAACGAAATATTTCAGCAGCTTTTTGATTATGACTGCCTGCTTTAAATAGATCTCCATCAGAAATTTCACTGAAATAAATTTCATTTTCTAGGTATTTTGGTAATGATATAGACCAGTTATTTAAAGTGTCGATAGAGTCATATTTTTCGAAATTAAAATAACCTTTTGGTTCTAGCAAAACTCCACTACCTGTCCATTTTTGTTTATTTACAAAAATAAGAAGCCCACTTTGAGTTGAAACTTCCCAATTTTCAAAAAAACTTTTCCTGATATTTTTTTCAATGACAGAAAATATTTTTTTGATATCGGAATTCTGTAATCCGCTTTGTCCAATATATTGAGATATTGTTGACAGCAAATAATAAGAGGCTGAGTTGGCCTTATTAATCAGTGAAATTGGAACTTCTACATATCCATTTGCACTTTTTATATACGAAATTAGGTTTTTATCATTTTTTGTTAGTTCATCTATTTCATAAATTAAACCTTGTATTTTGTTATTTAAATCTCCTTTGAAATTCTTTTCAATGCTCGGAATAATTTCATTCCTTAACCAATTCCGTAAAATTGAGTTGTCTTTGTTTGTAGAGTCTTCTAAAAAATTTATTTTTTTATCCTGAGCATATTTAATGATTGAAGATTTTTTAATATCAATTAGTGGTCTAAATATACTTTTTGTCTCTTGCTTTATAGAAAGTAGGCCTTTGAGTCTTGTCCCTCTGAACAGATTTATCATAAAAGTTTCTACTCTATCATCATTATGATGTCCCAGTAGAAGAATTTCATCTTGTTGTATGTTATTAAACAATGCTTTGTACCTTGCATCTCTCATTTTTGTTTCTGACGAATCAGAATCTAATTGAGTATCTAAATTCAAATGATCAATTCCTAAATCTTTAGCAAAATTCTCAGCTGATTTTTGAAGTTTGTCTGAATCTTTTTGATTGTGATTAACGAAAACACTCCTGACATTTGATGTATAAGAGTGCACTATATGCAGCAGAACTGAGCTGTCAACACCCCCACTTAATGCAACAACATAGTTTTGAGTTGGATTAAGTAAATTAGTAATTTTATTTTCAATTTCAGTCATTACAAGAAGACTAATTTATTTTTCTATAACTTTGTATCTTTTTCTTGTTACTTGTCTGAAGTACTGGATGACATTACCAAGAATCACCAGAGTAGCTATCGCAACAGTAGTTGGAATTAAAAACCTGTAAGTCCAAGCTACATCCTCTATCTGCTCTGGTGGTTCCTCTATAACTATTGCAGGTACTGGTAGGTTCTCATCCATTGTTCCCTGTTGGGCATCATTTTCATCAACATGATCATCAGCTAATGCAGATATTGCTGGTGTCATGACTAAAAACAAACCGAGTACAAATGCAAACTTTTTCACAATATGAGAGTAGTAAAAGTTTAAAAAAATATAAAGATTTTAAAAATTAATATTGAGTTGATATTTTGCAGAAAATTTTTCTAATTCATCGGAGCTTAGTTTAGATAATGAATATTTTTCTATTTTCTTAGGTACTTTAACGTCCACTCTCAAAGTTGTAAGACTTTTAAATAGCTTAAGCAATTCATAGTTTTCGAAAATTGTGTTTGCATGCCTTTCTCCACTTCTTATATTGTTTTTCCAGATATTTAAATTTTGATAAATGTTTTCAATATTTTCATACTCTTGAAGTAGTGCTGATGCAGTCTTTTCACCAATACCATTCATACCTGGAATGCCATCAGAAGAATCACCAACAAGTGCCAGAAAATCTGGTATTTGATGAGGATGTACACCAAATTTCTTAAAAACATCATCTCCTGTTGTAAAAGATTTATACCTAGTGGAGTACATTGAAATATTTTTAACATTTAGACATTGCATTAGATCTTTGTCTAATGATCCAATAATAATTTCTACATTTTCATTTTTAAATAATTCACATACAGAAGCAATGGCATCGTCTGCTTCATAATGGTCCATTGGTAATAAAGTAAGTCCAAGTAATTCTGTAACTTTTTCAGCCAAAGGGAATTGATCTAATATTTCTTTATCAATATTTTTACTAGATTTGTATTCGTTATAAATTTCATTTCTAAAAGATTCCACCTTTGAATCGAATGCAACACCTATATATTCATATTTTTTCCTTAAGGATTGCAAGTGGTTTATGTATCCTTTTAATGCACCTACTTCTTTTCCCTGTTTTGTCTTCCTGCTTGGATAACCAAAACCCTTCGGGATTTTCTGTTCTATCTTCTTTTCTATCTTGCGATTTCTTTTCCGATAGTGTTCTATAAATATACGTTAGTTTTTGTTCTTATGCAAGAGATTTACTAATGTATTTTTCGCGAAGTTATAAAAAGTTTTTAAGAGTATCTTCAAACAATTCAGGTTCTAATAAGAATGAATCGTGTCCTTTTGTTGAATTGATAGTTGTATATGTAGTCTTTATTTCATGACTATTTAAAATTTCTAAAAACTCTTTTTGCTCATCAGGATAAAAACAAACATCGGAGTCTACCGATATTACTAATGTTTCAATATCTTTTAATTTATTTAAATCTTCTTGTTCAATTTTAAAATTTTGCCAACCCTTAATAATCGAAAGGTATGATTCTGGTGTAAACCTTTCTATAAACTTTTCACCTTGATGCATCATGTATGACTCTTGAGGCGTAGAAAGAAATCCTTTTATTAAATCATCATCATATAAGGTTTCACTTTTTGCTCTATTGGAGAGCAGCTCTAGGGATATATATGTTTTATGAGCAATCATTCTTGCAAGTGATAAATATTCAATATTGCGATCATTTGATTCTCGTCCTAAATCTAAAATATATGCCTGTTCAAGATTATGTAGGATTTGAAGTGTAGAAAGCTTATACCCACTTGAAATAGAAATAAGTTTTTTAACATATTCTGGATACATTGTACAAAACTCAAGTGCCATTAACCCACCTATAGAGGGACCAATAACAGCTTCTAAAGACTTAACATTTAAATAATCTAAAAGTAATTTTTGTGACATCTCAATATCTTTAAATGAAACTGATGGAAAATCATAACCATACTTTTCATTTGAGCTGTTATTAATAGAACTTGGACCGGTGGAACCGTAACAACCTCCTAAATAATTTGCACAAACAACAAAATATCTGTTTGTATCAATTATTTTATTAGGACCAACAAAGCCATCCCACCACCCTGTTTCTAATTCTTCATTCCAGGGTATATCGGGATTGTCTAGTTGTTGATAGCTGCCAGCCAGCATGTGACTTCCTGTAAGTGCATGAAAGACAAGGATTGCGTTATCTCTGCTCTCTGAGAGTCTTCCCTCAGTTGTATATGCAATCTCTACATTCTCTAATAATTCACCTGAATCAAGTTTGAATTGTGGAATGTAAAACTTGCTTGAATTACTTTGTGCTTTCAAGTGCTTGGGTTAAGTCCTCAATTATATCCTCAATATCTTCAATACCAATTGATAACCTAACAAGTTCAGGTGGTGCGCCTGCTGCAACAAGTTGCTCATCGTCAAGTTGTGAGTGTGTAGTAGAAGCTGGATGTATAGCTAGAGATCTAGTATCTCCAACATTTGCCACATGTCTGAACATTTTAAGGTTGTCTATAAACTTCTGACCAGCATCTTTTCCACCTTTAATACCAAACACAACCATTGTTCCCCCTGTGCCTTTGAGATATTTTTCTGATAACTCATAAGCAGGATCATCTTTTAATCCGGGAAATCTTACCCATTCAACTAGTTCATGGTTAGATAAATACTCTGCTGCTTTTATTGCATTTTCACAGTGTCGTTCCATTCTTAGACCTAATGTTTCAAGTCCACTCAAAACTTCAAAAGCAGTTTCAGGACCCATGTTTGCTCCAAGATTTCTCAGAGGAACTGTTCTCAGTCTTAATGAATAAGCAACATTTCCTAAATCACCTAAGTCATGACCCCATCTCATGCCACCGTAACTGGTGTCTGGCTTGTCATATAATGGAAAGTTTCCGTTGCCCCAGTCAAAACCTCCCTTTTCAATTACAGCACCAGCAATAACCCTTCCGTGGCCGGACATCCATTTTGTTAATGAGTAAACAACAATGTCCGCTCCATATTCAAAGGGCTTTAATATAGCTGAGGTAGTAAATGTTGCATCAACAATTAATGGTATACCTTTTGAATGTGCTATCTCTGATAGAGCTGATATATCAGCAACAACTAAACCTGGATTTGTTATTGTTTCACAATATATTGCTCTAGTTTTGTCGTCGATTGCATTTTCAACTGCTGCTAAATCAGTAATATCAACTTTTTTTGAATCAATACCGTATTCAGGAAGAATATTGTCAAACATTGTATAAGTTCCACCATAAAGTTGGTTGGCTGTAACAAAATTGTCTCCTTGACTCATAATATTTATAAGAGAATACATTACTGCAGATGTCCCTGATGAAAGAGCTACACACATAGCACCGTCCTCTAGTGCGGTTAATCTTGCTTCAAGTGCTCCAACTGTGGGATTTCCTAGTCTGGAATATATATTTCCAAACTCTTTTAAACCAAATAAATTTGCAGCATGCTCTGTATTGTTAAATTGATATGCTGTTGTTTTATAAATTGGAACAGTTATGGAGCCTTCTGCATCAGCATCTGAATCCCAACCTGCGTGTATTAGCTTTGAATTAAATTTCATTATTTCTCCTTTTATTTGGAGAAGGAATTTGACTACTTAGTTGCATTGCTGCCACATCTTCAAGCACCTTGGATAGTCATCCAGGTTGCCGAGGTCTTAACCTTCTCTATATGCTTCTTAAAATTATATCAAATGATTTAAATTTGACTAAATATTTTCTATTTTTTCCCAATTCCTATCTGAATGTCCGAAATGAGAAAACAAAGTATCTTTTCTGTAATCTACACTTGTTAGATTCAATCTTTCAATAATTGCTCCTGGTTTCATGTCAAACTTATCAACAAAATCATCTAATTTGCTTTGCTCAACTTTAAGTGTGTCAAAAGTCTCTATTGTAAGCTCATACGGATCAGCTTTGCCTATCGCATACGAAACTCTTACTAAACAATCGTCTGCTAATTTGTGTGCAACAATATTTTTTGCTAAATGTCTGGCAGCATAAGCAGCTGACCTATCAACTTTACTTGGGTCTTTTCCTGAAAATGCTCCTCCACCTACTGGTACAGATGGGCCATAAGCATCGACTACTATTTTTCTACCAGTAAGTCCTGTATCGCCAGCTGGACCTCCTTTAACAAATGATCCAGATGGGTTCAAATCTAACTCAAATTCAGATTCAACATTATTAGCAACAATATCAGAAACTTCTTCAAATAATTTCTCCATATCAATATCTGTATTGTGCTGAGTTGATACTACGACTTTTGTTTTTTCTCCTCCACTAGTTACTTGAACTTTTGAATCAAGATCAAGCATGTCATCTGCGTTTTGAAGATCCCATAAAGATTTTTGTATATTTCTAGACTTATCAAATGTTGGAGGCATAAATGATTTTGTTTTGTTGGTTGCAAATCCAACCATTATTCCTTGATCTCCAGCACCTTGGTCTTCATCGTCTTCAACAGCTGCACGAATTTCTTCAGATTGTGGTGTTAATTCGTTATATATTGAAAGATTTTCTAAATCAAAATCTTCAAAGCTAGTCTTGATAGTTATTTTTAGTGCTTCTTTGACAATTTCAATAACATCATCAGTAGATATTGATGCTATTTCACTAATTTCTCCTCCTACAAGTACTAAACCACCATTCTTAGTTCCGGTAAGAAAAGTCTCAACTGCTACTCTTGACGAACTGTTGTTTTCTAGGGCCTTTGTTAAAACATAATCAGATATTAAGTCTGCAATTTTATCAGGGTGTCCTGGAGACACGGTTTCAGCGGTTACATATTTGGTCAATTAAATCCTCCGTAATTACTTATGCAAGTTTCAGAATGCCAATTTTTGTTGTCTAACCACATCAAAAAGCACCTTAGTTGGCAACTAGGTTGCTGAGGTATTCCTCTCTCTATGCATTTAATATGGTAATTAAAATAAAATGTTTTTCAATTAATAGACACGGAAAACTTTAAATAATTCTCTGGCTAACCTTTAACTATGATTACTGATACTAAAAAAATATTTGGTCTTTTACTATCAGTTGGTTTTTCATCGATTGGTTTCATAGCTTCTTGGATTTCCAAATGCTGTGGGTGTTGGTGGTGCATTTCTTGGAACCCAAATGTTCTATAAAATTTCCAAAAAATATTCAAGACTTGCTGCGTTGTCAATGACATTTTTTGTAGGAGCTATTGGGAGTGTTGTATTATTTTATAGTCTTATTGTTGACTCGTTCATTTTATTGATGATTGGAGCATTAATACTTGGGTTTGGACAATCTGCAACACTTCAATCAAGATATGCTGCATCATTTGTTGCAAGTGAAAAATTTAAAGCTACAGCATTATCCCTCGCAGTTTGGTTTTCTGTGTTTGGATCAGTTTTTGGACCAAGACTGGTAAGTGTCTACTCTGATTATTTTGATAATTTATTTAACTCTGAATTAATTGTTGGTTATATAGTCGCAATGGTTGGTATGCTTTTTGCCTCCGCATCAGTTTTGACGTTTACTACTTCAAATAGTTTACTTCGAGAACCAGCAGAAGTAGAAGAAATTGCAGAGAAAGCAAATGAATCAAAAAGAGATGGAAATATTTTGACCCTTCTTCTTGTTCTAAATCATTTCACAATGGTCGTAATTATGTCAGCAACACCTCTCCATGTTCAAGATATTGGCGAAACAGTTGAATTAGTTGGGGTAATTATTAGTTACCACACACTTGGAATGTTTTTGCTTTCACCCATATTAGGAAATTATGTTGACAAATACGGATACAAAAATTTTACCTATGTCGGAACTGCAATTTTATTTATAAGTTGTTTGACTACATTTATTAATTCTGGACCACTTGCACTAAAAATAGGTCTTTATTTGCTTGGATTAGGTTGGAACTTTAATTATGTAGCAATCAGTGCAGCTATTTCAAAATTTTCGATCAAATTTAAGACACCTTTAAATATTCGAAGCGATTCTTATGTGTT
>LULO01000104.1_pt1 | contig 32373 bp, 47 predicted proteins | sample 728121 | NCBI WGS metagenome assembly LULO01 (sample SAMN03860287, study PRJNA289734) | marine metagenome | biome: seawater column; feature: ocean; material: water; isolation source: Red Sea water column Station 149 - depth 50m | place: Saudi Arabia: Red Sea | collected 2011-10-15 | depth 50 m | reverse complement strand
TTTGATTATGGTACATTTTTTCGTAGAGGTTATGATGATTGGCTTTCTGAAACATGGAAAAAGAGTTTACTGCAACCAGATAATCTTAATGAAATAGAAAAAGGAGCAGTCCAAGCATGGAATGGATTCTTTGAAAAATGGGATGATAGACTGCAAGCATCTGGTCTAATTGCAAATGAAGCAAATTTATCTGCAAGAAATAGACAGTTATCTACTATTCTTGATGACTATGGTAAAGAATATAACTTAACTAAAACTATTAAGTTAAAATCTGGTGAAGAAATTAAACAGCAATTATCTGCAAGAGTTGACGATAGAATAAGTGAAGTATTTGAAGACTTAGATAATAATGCATCTATTAAACCTAACGAACGAAATATACTTAAAAATCAAATAGCAAAACTAAAAGACGAAAGAGATCAGGTTAGAGCGAATCTTCAAAAGCAAGAAGGTGATGTTCCAAATCCAAGTCTTAAAGAAAAGTTCTTCCCTCGATTCTGGAATAAGCAAGCTATCAATGATCGTATGGAAGACTTCAAAGAAATACTTAGAAAGCATTTCAAAACAAAAGCCTATGATATTGTTAAGACAACTACACCTAGAGGTAATGTTAAGTTTGAAAGACAGCTGGTAAATCTATCAGAAAAAGAAATAGAATCTAAGATAGATGCTACCATAAATAAGATACTCTATGGACAAGACGATCCTATGGCTGATGATGCAATATTCTATGGGTATGGCAAGTCAAAGCATTTTAAACACAGACAGATTGAGATAGCAAATAGTGAGGTTGTCGATTTTATAATACAGAATCCAGTGCAAGTTATGATGGCATACACTAATCGAACAGCGGCACAACATGAGTTTGTAAAAAGTTTTGGTCATGCTGATCCTGAGATTGTTGCTAACAATATTCTTCTTCGTGAAGCTAAACAAGGAATGGATCTAAATAATATAAATAAACTTAGAAGAGATTTCTTGCATAGCTATGATCGTGTTGCTGGTGTTGTCTTGCAGAATCCAGAAGCACTAAGTAACAGAACAGCTGATGTACTAAAGAACCTTGCTACTCTTAATTATCTTGGTAGTGCTGGTTTCTCTACTCTTCCTGATGCCGCGGCAATCATGATGACCAATGAACTAAAGCCTTTGTTTAAGCAGTTATTTAGAGTTTTAAATGATGAGCGTGTTCGTATGAACGCTAATGAAGCACGACTTGCTGGAGAAATGTTAGAGATTCTAAAAGGCGATGTGCATATGCGTCTTATGGAAGATAGCATGAATAATGTTTTTAATAATGGGATTGTATCAAAAACTAAGAATGTTTTCTTTCAATTAAATTTATTAGGTCCAATGACACGGATTATGAAGCATATGTCATCTATGGCACACTCTCATACTATTATTGATTACTCTGTAAAGATGGCACAGAAAAGAGCAAATAAGTTAGAGCTAGAATATTTATCACGCTATGGCATGGACTTAGACGATGCTAAAAAGATAGATCAGCTTGTTAAAGATAATGTTATTGAGAATAGCAATGGCTTTTATTTAGCAAATACCAAAGCCTGGAAGGATGAAAATACAGCTAGAATGTTTAGAAGAACTCTAAATGCTACTGTAAAGAATACTGTGCTTATGGGATCACCAGCAGATAAACCAATAAATGTTGATGGTGTTTTTTATATTCCTATGCGTGTTGCTAGGATAATGGGTATGAAAGAGGATAGACGAATAAAGGGCTATGCTCGAGTAGAGAACGCTTTGATTGGATTGCCATTTCAATTCTATTCTTATTCTTTTGCCGCACTAAACAAGATAACCACCTTATATACACAAGACCAAGTTCTAAATAGAGCAGTTGGAATAGCGGCATCAATGGGTCTAGCGTATATGGGTATGCAACTTAAATATAGATCAAATCCTTTTGTATTAGAGCAAATGCCATTAGAAGATAAGATAGCACGATCCTTTGATATGTCTGGATTAGCCGCTTTATATTCTGATATGTATTATACCGGAATACAAATGTCTTTAGCATTAGGAGGTCCAGACTTGACTATGGGAATGATTAGTCCTAAGTTTCCACAAGAGTATAATCCAGTGGATGCTATACTCGCTCCACTAGGATCAGGACCAAGTATTGCGTATGATTTAGGTACTAGTGCATATAAGTTTACACAAGGCGATTATGACGGCGCAAAAGATTTTATTAGCAATTTACCTTTTGCTAGGTTATGGTTTCTAAGGGACTTTACAAATGATTTAGGTCGTACTGTTGCTGGAAGATTGGGGTAAGATATGACAATAGCAGTTTCAAATAATACACCAAGAGTTTCATACACTGTATCTCAAGGTGCTACACAAACTTCTTTCACTGTTTCTTTTGAGTTTTTTGCAGAAGCAGATCTCAATGTTTATGTAGATGGCACTCTTAAAACAATAACTTCAGACTACACAGTATCAGGTGGTAATGGCTCTACTGGTACAGTAACGATAAGTGTGACTGGTGCTACTGGCGGATCAACTGTAGTTATTACTAGAGATATTGCACTCGAGAGGACAACTGACTTTCCAACTCAAGGTGCTTTTAATATTTCTTCTCTGAATACAGAACTAGATAAACTTGTAGCTATAGATGCAGATGTTGATGATACTATTAGTAGATCAATCAGATTGAAAGATCAGGATTCTGCTGTATCTATGGAGTTACCTTTACTTGATTCAAGAAAAGGTACTGTTTTAGGATTTAATGCTACAACTGGTGCGGCAGAAGCTGGACCAACTATTGCAAATGTAAATGCTTTATCAGCTATTACAGCTAATATAAATACTGTTGGAGGTATTGCATCAAATGTAACCACTGTTGCTGGGATAGCGGCAAATGTAACAACTGTAGCTGGTATAGCATCAGCGGTGTCTAGTGTAGCTGGTGTTGCTTCATTGATAACATCAGACTTTGTAGCTGATTTAAATACGCTTGCAACAAGTGCAATCGTTGAAGACCTTAATATTTTAGCAACAAGTGATATTGTTAGTGATTTAAATACTTTAGCTACGAGTGATATTGTAAGTGACCTTAATAAACTAGCAACTGATGATATAGTTAGTGACCTTAATACATTGGCAACAACAGATATTGTTAATGATTTAAATACTTTAGCAACATCTGATATTGTTACTGATCTCAATTTATTAGCAACAAGTGCAATAGTTGAAGATTTAAATTTACTTGCTACTAGTACTGTTATTGCTGATATGGCACAATTAGCTGGTAGTGGGGGTACACCAAATGTTGCTTCTTTAACTGTTAGTGGTCAAATAGCGGCGGCAAGTCTTGATATATCTGGAGATGTAGATGTAGACGGTACATTAGAAGCTGATGCTATGACATTAAATGGCACAGCTGTAACAACAACAGCAACATTATCAACTGGAATATCAAATACTAATGTGTTAGTAGCAAATGCTAATATTGTTGATAATGATTTTTTAAGAATAGATGGTACTTCTGTAGAGGGTCGTTCTGCTTCTGAGGTTTTATCTGATATAGGTGGACAAGCTTCACTTACATTTGGGATATCAAATACTAATGCTGTGAAAATAGATAGTAGTTCTGTTGCCGATGATGAATATGCAAGATTTACAGCAAATGGATTAGAAAGTCGCTCAACTTCAGAGGTATTAAGTGATATAGGAGCGGCATCAACAGATGATGCAACTGCATTGGCAATAGCGTTGGGCTAGTAAAGGAGAACAAGTATGCCAAACACATTTAAAGTCAAAACAGATACCGGAGTAACTGGAGAAGCTACCATATATACCGTAGGTGGTAGCACTACTACAGTGGTACTCGGTTGTCTTATAGGTAATACAACAACAGGACAAGTAACAACAACAGTAACTCTTGTAAATAATGATGGAGATAACGTTGCTCTGCTAACAAATGCACCAGTTCCAGCTGGTTCATCTTTAGAGTTATTATCTGGAAATAAAGTTGTAATGGAAACAAGTGATGCAATCAAAGTATCAGCAACTGGAGCAGTAGATGTAGCTCTCAGCATAATGGAGATAACATAATGCCCTATTTAGGAAATGAAGTAGCACCACTTGTCCAGGCATTAGAGGGAAAAGAACTCAAGCTTGATAGTGATGGTGATACTAGTATTACAGCCGACACTGACGATCAAATTGACTTCAAAACTGGTGGTAGTGATAGAGTAACTATTGATTCAAATGGGAACGTGGGAGTCGGCACAACATCACCAACAAATGTTAGCGGTGTACCAGATTTAACAGTTTCAGGTAAATCTTATACATCTGATGGAACAGCATCTAACCCAGCACAATCTTTTAGTGGTGATACGGATACAGGCGTTTTTAGAGTAGGAGCAGATACGTTGGCTATAAGCACTGGCGGTTCAGAACGTATGAGAATTGAAAGTGGACATTTGTTGATAGGCACAACTAACGATGGTATTTCTTCAGTAAGTAGTGGTGGTGGTATAAATCTTAAAGCAAATGGTGCTGTAGAAGTTACTCGTGATGATAATCCAGTAATGTTTGTAAATAGGGCAACTAGTGATGGAGATGTTTTAGAGATTCGTAAAGATGGAACTACTTGTTTAGAGCTTGGCTCAGTGGGTGGATTAAATGGTTATATTGAGGGTGATGGTAACAGAGCAGGATTTGAATTTGGTACAGGTGCTGTGACACCAAGAAATAATAGTGCAAGTGCTGATAATGCGATTGATTTGGGTCATCCTTCTGTTCGTTTTGATGACATATATGCAACTAACGGAACAATACAAACATCAGATGAAAATGAAAAACAAGATATAGCAAGTGTCACTGCTAAAGAACTAAACGTAGCTAAAAAGCTATCAGCACTATTCAAAACATTCAGATGGAAAGATAAGGTTACAGAGAAAGGTGACAAAGCTAGAACACACACAGGCATAGTTGCACAAGAAGTGCAATCAGCTTTCAAGGCAGAGGGATTAGATGCGTCTAACTATGGGCTGTTTACATCAGATACATGGTGGGAAAAAGAAATAAAAGTAGATGCTATAAAAGCTGATGAAGAAAAAGGTCTAGAAGCAGAAGACGCATACACTTATATGGACAGGAAGGATGAAAAAACAGATGGGTATACAGAGAGAACAAGACTAGGTGTGCGGTATCCAGAGTTATTTTCTTTTATATTTTCATCTATTGAAGCAAGACTAACAGCATTGGAGAGTAAATAATGCCATACATAGGACGCACATTAGGACAAGGCACACGCTCACGATTTCTGTATACAGCTACGGCTGGACAGACTACGTTTTCTGGGTCTGATAGCCAAAGCAATACTCTTGCTTACAGTGATAATAATGGGGTCGATTGTTTTCAAAATGGGGTCTTGTTGAAGGGTGGTGGTGCAGACTATACAGCAACAACTGGAACATCAGTAGTCTTAACAACTGGTGCGTCTGTATCGGATGTTATCGAGATACTTGTCTATGATGTTTTTGCTATTGCTGACCATGTAAAGAAGTCTGGTGACGCTATGACTGGTGCGTTAACCAATATTGATGTAAACGGTTCAGAGCTTGTTCTTGATGCTGATGGGGATACATCTATAACAGCTGATACTGATGACCAAATAGACTTCAAGACTGGTGGTACAGACAGAGTAACCATTGATAGCAGTGGAAATCTTTTGGTGGGGAAAACAAGTCAAGGGCTTGGAAACAGTGGCGTAGAGTTGCGTGAAGGTTCTGCATCTGGCTTCACTCGCAATAACACTGTTATGGATTTAAATCGCACAGGAACTAGTGGACAAATTCTGAGATTTCGTTTTGACGGAACTACAGAAGGTTGTATTTCAGTTGATGGAGATATACTGAAGATTTTTGCTACTAAATCTACTGCTAACTGTGGTCTAGGTTTTTTTAGTAATAATACCATTAGACCAGTTGGGAATAATGGAAGTGAAGCAGACGATGAAGTAGATTTAGGTCATAGTTCAACACGCTTTGATGATATTCGTGCTACAAATGGGTCTATTGTAACATCAGATAAGAATGAGAAGAACACGATAACAGACAGCGATTTAGGCTTAGACTTTGTTAACCGTTTATCTCCAAAGAGTTATAAATTTAATAATAAAACTAGAACACACTATGGTTTGATAGCACAAGATGTCGAAACTGCACTTGGGGATGTTAAAAAAGATGCGACACAGTTTGCAGGATTTTGTAAAGATGACATATCTGAAAAACAAGATGGGAGTGAGTATAGATATGGTTTGCGTTACCATGAGTTTATTTCACCTATGATACAAGCTATAAAAGATTTGAAAGAAGAAGTAGACACACTCAAGGCAAAAGTAACAGCGTTGGAGGGTAAATAATGACAAGAGCATCAGATGTAGCAAAACTCATTACAAACGGCGGTACGATTGTGGATGGCGATATAGCTTTTGCAAGTGGTCATGGACTAGATTGAAGAGGGTACTTTTACACCGACTATGACAGATGGCTCAACTACAGTTAATGGAGATTCTAACACAGGAGGGCATTATACAAAAGTTGGTCAAATGGTATTTGTTACAGGACATATTAATATTGATACTGTATCATCAACTATGGCTTCTTTTGGCTCATCAGCCGTAATTAAAATAGGTGGACTGCCTTTTGCAACGAAAGCTGACAGTAACTTTTTTACGAGAGGTGGTGGCTCAGTTGGTAGAGTCGATAACTTAGACAGGTCAGCTTCTAATGCAATTTACATTGCAGTAGAACCTAATGTAAGCACGTTAGACATTTATATTGATGACAGTGATAATGAAAATACACCAATAACAAAAAGTCAAATAGATAGTGCTTTTCGTATATTTTTTTCATGCACTTATGTTAGTTAGGAGATAAAAATGGCAATAACAAAAGAAATAGTACAAGATAAAATAGAAGTTGTAGGTGACTTCAAACATATACAAGTGCGAACAGCAACAGTCATTAAAGAAGATGGTGTGGAAATATCACGCTCATATCATAGACATATTGTTTCTCCTAACAGCAATAGCTCAAATGAAAGTGACGATGTCAAAGCAATGGTGGCACAGTTTCACACAGACGCAGTAAAAAAAGCATATGCTGACCAACTTAAGAAACAATCTGAATAACTAAAATTGATGTTGCATGCTCGACCCATTAACAATTAGCGCCGCCGTCGCAACAGCTAACACGGCATTTAATGGGTTGAAGCGTGCTTTTCAGGTTGGCAAAGATATTCAGAGTATGGGGAATGACTTATCCAAATGGATGAGTGCCGCATCAGATATCGAGAACGCACAGAAAAGAGCTAAGAATCCTTCTTTCATTACTAAACTTACACGCAGAGATAGTATCGAGCAAGAAGCTGTCGAAGCATTAACCGCAAAAAAACAACTTGAAGCACAGCGATATGAGCTACAACAGTTTATTAAGTTTAGACATGGTGTCCAAGCTTGGAACGAGCTTCTAAAAATGGAAGCAGACATACGCAAACGTAGACAGAAAGAGATATACGATAAACAAATATTGCGACAAAAGATAATTACGGTTATTGTTTTAATACTTTGTGTTATAGTTGGTATGGCTTTATTACTTGCTTTTATATACGGATTGGTACAACTCGATAGGGGAAACATAGGCTGATGACTCCAGAAACATTAGACAAGTGGAAAATCCTCCCACGCTTGATGATGCTAGCTATGACCTGTGTTTACGTTAGGTGTATCGAGTGGGCATTAAGCCAGCCTGATTTGACCACACAACAAGCTGGCTTAGTGTCTGTTGTTACTGGTGCTATGACTGGTGCATTTGCAATCTGGTTAGGAAAGGAAACAAGCAATGAAAGCTCTGTACGATAAGCTAACAGACCGACAGAAGAAAACTATGATGAAACATAGTAAACATCATTCTAAAAAACATATGGTATCTATGGCTAAGATGATGGCTAAAGGAACTTCATTTAGTGCCGCGCATAAAAAAGCAATGAAAGATGTAGGTAAATGATATTTAAAGCACTACAACTTGTTGGTGGTATGGCGTCTACGTGGATAGAATCCAAAGCTGAGTCACAAAAACTTAACCTGGAGATAAAAAAGAAGCAGTTAACTGGTGATATTGACTGGGATCTCGAGGCTATGAAAGGATCTCAGTCTAGCTGGAAGGACGAATATCTTGTAATTTTATTTAGTATACCTCTTATTCTCTGTTTTATGGGTGAATGGGGCAGAGATATAGTAGAACAGGGTTTTAAAGCCTTAGAAACGATGCCTGAGTGGTATCAGGTAACTTTAGGTTGTATTGTAGCCGCCAGCTTTGGAATACGCTCAGTGACTAAATTCTTTGGGCTACGAAAGAATGGGAAATAATTGGGATAAACGTCGTGAGAATCTTCGCATACATAGGGATTGGGATATTAGAAACTTTAGGAGAAAAGATATGGCATTTAAATTATCACAACGGTCGCTGGATAGACTGGATGGAGTACACCCTAAACTTGTTGAGGTTGTTAAGAAAGCGATTGAGTATACGGATGTAGACTTTGGAGTTATCTATGGTGTTCGTGATTTAGAAACTCAGAAAAAATTATATGAGTCTGGCAAATCGCAGACTATGGCTAGTAAGCATTTGATTCAGGAAGATGGTTATGCACACGCCGTTGATCTTATGGCGTATGATGGCAGTAATCCAAGCTGGGATATCGTGGATTATGATAACATAGCTGATGCTATGCGTAAGGCTGGTAAAGAAGTTGGAGTTGATTTGGTTTGGGGTGCGGCATGGCACAAGCTTCTTACCATGTCACCGGATAGTCCAGAGGATTTAATGAATGACTATATCGATACAAGACGAAAAGAAAATAGACGACCCTTCATCGATGGACCTCACTTCCAACTCCACACCTAGTCAGCTAGCTTTTGATTTTGATGATTATGATGGGCCGCCTGAGTTGTGGCTAGAATACTTGTGGTCACTTCTCCCATAGCTTCTTGCGTTCTATGTACAGAGAAATAATATCTTCAAAGTTGTCTGGCTTTCTTGGTGGTATTGTACTGTAGATGTTATAGGCTTCAAAGCATCTGTTTTCGTTATATACTTTTTCGCTAAGTTTCTGACATTCTCTTGCAGACTCGAGATCAATAGTCAGCATGAGAATGATAGTGTGTGTCATCTTTTCTATCATAGTTATCTCCGCTGGTAAAACTAGGAGGTCTGGCAAGCAGAGCAGTATTAGACCTCCTAGCATGTTTTAGGATTAGTTTATTTGGAGAAAACTATGTTCCTAAAACGGTATTTCATCATCTTGAAGTTCTTTGTCAATATTATTTTGTTCTGCTGATGCTCTTTTTTCTGTAACCTCGAGCGATAATATTTGACCAGCTTTCGAGTCTTTTAGCCAAGCGGCGATACGCTTCTCTCCAGAGTTAACACCTATTACACCAGATATCTGTGGTGCTGATGGATTGTCTGAGGAGTTATCCCACATGCGTCCTACTTTGACATACACATCTCGAACAACTTGTCCGTCTGGCATTGTATCTCTTGTGATAGCGATACGCTTTTCTTCACCGTCATCATTAAGAGTACCAGTACCAATCAGACTAAGATTTGTTTTTGTCTGCATGTAAAGCACACCTTTGTTATTGTTATCGTATTGTTGATCCATATTACCTCCTATTAAATTAATGGATTTTTAGTATTTTTATTATTTCCAGGCTCATACTTATTGCCGTCATATTTGCCAAGAAACATATCTGCATCACACCCTATGTGCGATAGAGCTTTTGTTAGGGCATCGGTCATTGCTGATTTAGTAGCTTCTTCATCACTAATCCTTCTGACCAAAGGCTTGCCATTAACTTGTGCATTAGAAATAAATGTTCGACACCCAGCAACTGGTCCAAATTTATTTTCTGGTAAAGTATGCCAAACAGTGACGCGTGCAACTACCATCATCACATCAGCATAACATGGATAATCATACTCTACATCATATCCCCACCCTATACCAACTGGACCAAATGTTTCTGTCATCTTTTTAATCTGATACTGCGCATCAACAGTATTAAAAGATCGAGAACCTATACTTACTTTCTTCATATGCTTCTGATCTGTTTCACATATTGCGTTCCATATAGCCATTCGATCTTCATACAGCTTTGATTTTTCTACTTTATTCATGCTTCTTCCTTTACTTTTAATGCATTTAATTTAGCTAGTTTGGCAATCATTCTTACATCATCTGGATGCATTTTTAATTCATCAAACTCTCTTAAATTAAAATGTCTATCGTCTTCAACTATCATACTGAAATCATCATCTGGATGAATCTCAACCTTGTGTATCTCTAGCCACTTGCCTGACCAAAGATCCTTATCTTTCCTTCTCTTACCTCTCATGCTTGCTCCTTTACTTTTATAGTTCTTCTTTTGTCTGTTACGTTTACAGATAATAAATCACAATCCATCTGATATACATCTGGTGGTATGTGGCTCATCAATCTTTTTTTTGCTGACTCGTTTTTCTTTGCAGACTCGAGCGTATCAACATAGTCGTGTGCATCAGCCATGAACTCATTACTGCTGTTCATATCTAGCTTTACTTTCCTATCAATCGCGATGCTTGAAATATCTGGGGTTTCCGCATCACGATTGCTAGGAGGTTTCTTCTTCACTACATGTTTCCAAAACTCTTGAATTTTACCAAGCATCTTGTATGAGTATTCTGGGTCGTATGCAATATGTTTTGACTCCCATTTACTGTTGCCAAATATAACAGATAAGAAACAGCCATCTGGTTTGTAGTTATACTCTTCACAATGTTTATTATGTAAGTGCATATAGAACTGTATCTGCGGCATGTATCTTTCGATTACATCGGTCATGTTTGTAAAAGCATTGGTATGTTTTGCTTCAACAATGTAGCTTTTATTTGCACTATCTATACACATCATGTCTGCTGTACCTTTGAGGGGTACATATCCATCATCATATCTAAACTCATGTTGAAGTTCGCGCTCAGTGCCAGCCATTTGATAGCCAGGTGAGTATGACTGCACCCACCAATCAAGATTAAACTGCTCTGTGTGTATACCAAGCTGAACTGGTAAACTTCCTGAAAGATCTTCCGGTTCAACTATACCAAGCTTCTCTTGATACAAGTCAGACCATTCACCATTCATAATCCTGATGGCATCTGTGCCACCGATAAAATTTTGTCTATCCATAGTTTTCTCCTTATTTATATGGCTATATTAGTTTCACTTCTGCAACTCGTCAACTTTATTTTGAAACAATTCGAGATAAATTTTACGCATCTCATACTCTTTCTTTACCAATGCGTAAACATCAGAGTAAGGTGGTAGAATACGAAAACTCTTAATAGATTGATTGTAGATATGCATAATGCAATCTGCTGGTAGATCTATTAAACTTTCGATCATAATATCTACACGCGTACTACACTCGTCCATACTCGTTTCATAAGGACGCTGGAATAAGTACTTCCATCGAGAGAACAACTGCTCAACTCTCTCTCTTTTGTGTGGTGTTAAATATGCTTCGACATTTGCAACGGCGGCAATAGCATCAGGAAGTTTATCGACTTCGATGTTAATACCATTTACGCGAACAGTGGATAATGCATTGAGCTCACGAACAAGTTGTGCATTTGCTCTTGATGGATCACGAAAAGAAAGGAGGGTAGCGACATTGCCACCCTCACTGATTGATACGACTTTAGACATGTAACCTCCTATGCTGATTTAATTTCTAACGCAACTTCAACTGCGTTTTGTAGTTTTGGTAGTGCTGACTCAAGTAACTCAGTCAGTAATTTTATTTTTGTAGCCATGTTGTCTAATGACATCGGCAATGATACATTAGTTATTTCATCAATGACTCGTTTAGTATCATCCATTTGAATTTTAAGCTGTTTGTCATCAGCTTTTTCTCCAGCAGTTTCAATACAAAGAAAGTAGTGATAAACTTTATTTGCTAAGTCCTGCATTTTCCAAAGCTGTTTGCTGGTCGCAATGCGTTTTGGATTTTCACCACCAGTATAACCAAAGAAATATTTTGACTGCACAGTATTTAATGGTTCATAGTTGAATGTGTGTATAACTTTCATGTTATCCTCCAATAAGTTTTTTAAATGTTGATTCCCATACTCGGTCACTAATTATTACACAGTATCGAGGATCGCCAGTCTTTCGCTTGCACACTGCGATATCCCTATCTTCAAGGAGATTAAATACATTTGGAAAAGAACTCTTATCTCGATACTTTACTTCTACAAAGAGAGTCTGACCATCTATTTCAATAGTCAGATCCCCTTTGTATTCACCACCTAAACTGCCCGATAGTGGTTGTTTCTTTGTCTTTATTCCTAAGTTATTCCATAGCTTTAGAAACCATCGTTCGTGATAGCTTCCTTTTGCTTTATTTTTGCTAACCATGTATCCTCCTCATAGCACTTGTGACATATCAAACTGCTCTTATAAAGAAAGACTACAAAGTATTGAGTCTGTTGACCACAAGCATCGCATATCTGCCATGCCCTTTGTTCTACTCCTTTATTTTTTTTGGAGCGTCGCAAGCTGGTCAATAGCTCTTTCAATCTTGATAGCAGTGTCATACCTTAGTTCAGTGCCTTTTAGTTGTCTGTAGTAGGTAGTCTTTGATAGACCAGCCCAGTTAAAAGCATCACGCAAACTGACCTTCTGATTCTCTGATTGAATTGTTAGTTGTTCCAAATAACTTTTCATAGAGAATAGGTCTACTACGTTTCGCTTGTAAAGACAAGTATCTATTGATTGTTTTGTTACCTAATGCGGTAATAAAATATTTTCTTACTAGTCCAGGTGCTTTTGGATTTGCATAGAGTATGCGTTCATTATCTTGCATCTGCACTGATATGATAAATCCATAGCGATGCTCGAGCTGGTGTAAAGTCGTGCTGATTGTTCCATGCTTGAGATCAGGCAGCTCTTTCCGAAAAGTAGAATATGATACTCTTGGTGGTTTTGGGTTTGACTTATCTGTATATAGTTTTACTGTTGCTAATATACGAACTTGATTAGGCGTTAGTTTTTTCATGTTATAGTATCCTTCAAACTGGGGAGGCTTGGACACCTCCCCTTTTTTCTTATGGTTGCATTGCTTTTTCTTGTAAGTTTTCAATAACTAAATCTATTAGTACTTCCATTGGAACATTAGTTGTCTTGATACCTACTTCATCACAATAGTTAAGGAGGTCGAGGCAAGACCATGAGTATACCTTGTCCTCGATACCATCTAATATTATATCATTAATTGGATGTGACATCATCGCTCCCATAATGTATTTTCCGACCAGCTATTTTGTCTTCACCATTGGTCGGTATATTGGTTTCATTTCTAGTGTCGTCTACAAATGCATAGTAGTCTACGATTTCTTTGATTGCATCTTTGACTCTACCGAAATCATAACGAACACTACTTGATGGTATACGCTGTTCATCTTCTGATAACGATTCATAAAACAGCATATCTCTGCGTAGTCTTTCTTCTAGTGTTACCATTTCTTTACCTCTTATTGTTTTCATTAGAATAGTTCCCTCTGTTGTGGCTCATCGCCTAGTTTATGTTTTAAGCTGGACAGAAACTCCTCATTGCTAGTTGGTTCATCACAATGAGTTGTGCCGCCGTAATGCTCTGATCTGCGCGCAAGCATATACGAGCGATACCCAGTTTCTGTCAGCGGACTCTTTACTTGATTACCATTTACATCGGTTACAGTGAGTTCGAAGTGATCTACTACATAGGGCATACCATGCTCTGAATAGTTTAGATAATCACGACAAACTCGCACACTGTGTGTCAAGTTATGCCACACAAATGTTCCTACATTCTCACAAGATTTCTTCATACTTCTTATAGTCTTTTTGCCAGAATGGTTGTTTATTCAGAGTCTTTGCTCCCAAATCTTGACCAGCAAGTTCTGCGTTGTGATTGCCTATGATATCTTTTTCGTAATCTTCTCGAAACCTATACCTTGCAAAATGAACTCCGTCTTTTGTTTCTCGGAGTGCAATTATGTCTGCTCCTCGCTGGTTGAGATCATGGATTCTCGATGCGAGTCGCCGACAACCGAAACCTAAAGCTTCTTTGTCTGTGATAGATCCGTGTAGTCTTATACATGCGAGAACTAATCCGCATTGCGAATCAGCTCTCGGTTCAATGAAGTATTTTTCATTGGTCATTAGTTTACCTCCGTTGTAAATTGTAATTCCTGGACTGGTGAATCAGGTCCACTCTCGATATGAATATCAAGTGTACGACATAACTCCGGTGCATACACTCTCTCAAGCGTATTGATTACATTATCTTTCTTGTCGTAAAACTTAATCGTATAGTCATCGGCCCAAGTTAAATCGATATCAACGCGACCTTTATGCTTGAATCCATTCGTATTCATTTTGATACCAGCTCTTCTTTCTTTTGATTCTGGTAATGCAAAACAGTTCATACCTACGATAACTCCCCAGCAGTTCATTGCATTTGGATCTGCATACTGTATCTGTCGTAGTATTTCTTTAGCGTAATAAAATGTTTGATCGTTCATAGTTTTCTCCATCTATAATTATATTAAAATTTATTAACTAAATCAACTCGTTACATACTTATATTTATTCTGATAAAGATACCAGAATAGACCAGCCATCATCGCATCAGCTAGTCTTCTATATGAATGTGATCGCCGTGTTTTGTTACAGAAAACCTCCCAAACAATTTTTCCATTCTTCATCACATCCCATATCTGGATATCTCCATCTTGTTTCAAACGATAATACTCAATACTAGTAAACTCATCATCATACATATGATCTACACCATAATGTTTATATACTTCACTAAGCTTTATCATAGTTCTCTCCATTAAATTAATAACACCTCGAAAAGCACTACGATTTCCAAGCGTCAAGGTCGCAACGCGCCGAAGGGAAACCTTGATGCGAGATGGAAATCATGTGCTATCGAGATAAAATTTTGATTAACAAATCATTCATAAACTTGCGTAAATAACATTGCGCTGGCGCGGCAACACTCTCGCTAACGCGACCCCCCACCGATGTAGTGAGTGAGTGTGCTAAACCAGTTGTGGGTTGGCTTGGTTCGGCACAACTGGTTTCTACACCGCTATATGACACAAGATGATTATGCCAATAGCTATTACAATGATATTAAATAAGTCTGTCATGATTACCTCAATGTAATGAGAGCCACCCCAGTATGAGGTGACTCCCAATGTTATAGTTATACGTTGTTAGATTCTGGAGATTCATCAGCTTCATGTTTCTGAGTCACCTCATTGTTCTGACCATTTAAGACAGATTGGATAAGTTTTTCTCTGTCTAGATCCTCTAACAACTTAGCACCTGACTTAGCAGATTGCTCAGAATATGTTTGGTATGTATCTCCAGTAGTTGCTAAGTACCACATCTCGATAACCTTAGTGATTCTTAGATTATCTTGAGCAACATCGATGTTAGTCTTACCAACTTGAGCAAGATGACGTAACTGTGTATCTGTGTCACTGTTCTTGCCCAATGCTCGATCTAGGATACGCCGTTCAGCCTTTGCGATCTGATTACCTCCAATGTTTAACTGTCTGGTAATAGCATCATTAAACTGACCATTCTTATCAGTCTTACGAGTACCCCAAAGTAAAGATTCCCAATATGGAACAGCTGACATTTTGCCAACTGGAATCATTTCATCAGTTTCTTCCCATATGGTATTACCAAGAGAATCTTTACCATTAGCCTTTCTATGAACATGCTTCTGACTATCAATGTCATATTGCATCTCATATGGATTATGTACCATGTCATTACCCATCATAAAGTTAAGTACATGTAACATGCATAACTCAACTCCTCTTGGTGAAGATAGTTTGGAAAGAATAGATTGAATAGTCTTACTTTCATATTCTTTCTGTAGTTTCTTATAATCGTTAATTAATTCATCTTTACTAAATCTAGTACTAGTTACTTCTATATTATTATCTAAAGCCATTATGACCTCCTATATTAAAATTAAAATGAAGTACACACACAACGATATGTACAGGTTCAGAACCCTATAAATCTGACATGGTTCCTCAATTCCGAAACAACTCCGTGAGTTGCTTGGTGCAGAAAAGGGAACAAAGTTTTTGTGACACAGCCGAGAGTTGCAGAAAGAAAAAGAAAGAAGTGTGTGTCAGAAAAAGTTTGCAAGCAAGGGAGAAATAAATCATGCTTGCCTTTTCTGGATTTCGGTCTTGAGGGTTCTGGCAGATTTGTAGGACGGTCATCATGCCTATGATACAATCGTTAGATGTGTGTGTATTCGTGTCAATTGTGAGTAAGATTCTACGATTATCTAAGCGATATGTAACGTAGTGTGTGTTTAGGAACGAAGACACACCGAAGTGGAATATTGGTTACCATTCCGAGAACCCGAAGGGCATGCGTCTGCATTGCATATCCTGACACAAAGCTGGTTACACGAAGTGCAAATATTAAGAATCTTGAATTAATGTATTGACATGAGCAGAATAAATGACGCAGAATGATCGGCATGGAACTTACAAGGATAACAGAGAAACAGAAGAAGCTAGTTGATACACTAGTAGCAAAAGGATGTAGTGTAAAACAAGCCAGTGAAGAAGCTGGATATGCACAAGGAGAATCAGGTAGAGTCAGTGCAAGCAAGGCGTTGAAGACACCACATGTGCAACAGTATATGATGCAACAGATAGCAGACAGTATAGGAATCAATGCTACGATAGCCAGTAATAAACTACTAAGACTAGCAAGTGGAGCTAAATCTGAGTATGTACAGCTTGAAGCTAGCAAGGATATACTAGATAGAGCTGGGTTTAAAGCACCAGATAAAGTAATGCATAGCCATGTAGGCAACATAAACGTTAAGATAGACTTGAGCTGATTATTGTCTGTAAGCTACACAGGTATAGGGGCTACCCCAAAAAGTAGCACACCTACAAATAACAATGGTATAGCCCTAGCATTTTTTTCCAAAAAGGTACTTCATCACAGAAAAGAAAAAGGAGAGTAACATGAGAGTAGGAGTTATGATGGCTGGTCTGTTAAAAAAGTTATTGCATACAAAACAGAACGTAGATAGTCTTTCTGAAGAGGAGATAGTCAATGGCGAAGACACCACTGTGGCAAAGAAAGGGAGGGAAGAATCCCAAAGGCGGTCTAAACGCGGCAGGTCGAAGGTCAGCAAAAGCTCAAGGGATGAATCTCAAAGCACCAGTAAAGTCAGGCGACAATCCTCGAAGAGCAAGCTTTCTAGCAAGAATGGGAAACGCTCGAGGACCGGAATACAAGGACGGAAAGCCGACTCGACTTCTTCTCAGTCTAAGAGCATGGGGAGCATCAAGCAAAGCCGACGCACGAAAAAAAGCGGCGGCAATAAGTAAACGCAACAAAGCTAAGAAAAAGAAAGGATAGCAAATGCCTGGACATTATGGTGGAAACACAATGGGATCAGCTCGAAAGAAAAAGAAAGAGAATGGTTCTAATGGAATGAATGGTTTAACAGCCAAGCAAAAGACTCTTCCAAAAAATTTACAGATGCTAATTCTCAAGAAGAAAAAGAAGAATGGCAGTTAACGAGGCTGGTAATTATACCAAACCAAAGATGCGTAAGGCTTTATTCAACTCTATAAAAAATAGAGCTGTTCAAGGTACGGCGGCTGGTAAGTGGTCAGCACGAAAAGCACAACTTCTTGCAAAGCTTTATAAGAAGCGTGGAGGTGGTTATACCTAGTGATCCAAAAGTAGGTACTGGGAAAAAACCAAAAGGATCTGGTCGTAGACTTTATACAGATGAGAATCCTAAAGACACTGTTTCTATAAAGTATGCAACAGTTGGTGATGCCAGACGTACTGCTAATAAGGTAAAGAAGATTAATAAACCTTATGCGCGAAAGATACAGATACTTACTGTTATGGAGCAAAGAAGTAAGTATGGTGGTAAGCCAGAACAAGCGCGTATTGCAAAGATGGCAAAGATTCAACTGAGAAAGAAGAAGAATGAAAAAGTCACAACGTAGTTTAAAAGCATGGGGGGAACAAGATTGGCAAACCAAAAGTGGCAAGAAGTCTTCCGTGACTGGGGAAAGATATCTACCAAAGAAAGCAATTCAAGCTCTTTCAGCAGAAGAGTACGCAAGAACCACAGCCGAGAAAAGAAAAGCAAAGAAGAAAGGGAAACAATTTTCTTCACAACCAAAAGCAATAGCAAAAAAGACAGCTCTCTATAGGAGATTCTCATGAGCTTCATAAATAATCTCAAACCAGAAGAACATAGATATTTAAGACGTATAGTTAAAGAAATACACTTCCAATACTTTGATAAGAAACATGGAGCTTCTTTCGTCACTAATAAAATGCTGGATAACATTATAGAAAATATTGGACCTGAAGTTGCAGAGTCAATGATAAGAACTGGTGTAGATAAAGGTGACAGAGTTTAAGTACAAGCCTGACGGCAATGTTCTAAAAAATTTTATGAAGGATGATAGTTTCTTTCGTGGTATCCGCGGCCCAGTTGGTTCTGGTAAATCTGTTGGATGCTGTGTCGAAGTATTTCGAAGAGCATTAGAACAGAAGCCAAATGAAGATGGAGTGCGTAAATCTCGATGGGCTGTCATCCGAAACACCAATCCCCAGCTAAGAACAACGACAATAAAGACTTGGTTAGACTGGTTTCCAGAATCAGATTGGGGAAACTTTCATTGGTCTGTTCCATATACTCACCACATAAAAAGAAATGATCTAGACCTAGAGGTAATTTTTTTAGCCTTAGATAGACCAGAAGATGTAAAGAAACTTCTTTCTCTCGAACTTACTGGTATCTGGATTAACGAAGCAAGAGAGATTCCAAAGAGTATAGTTGATGCATGTACTATGCGTGTTGGTCGATACCCAAGTATGCGAGAAGGTGGTGCTAGTTGGTCTGGTGTTATCTGTGATACAAACGCACCAGAGGAAGATCATTGGTGGGCTATTATGGCTGGAGAAGTTCCTATACCAGATCACATACCTCGAGAACAGGCGGCGATGTTGGTAAAGCCTGATAACTGGAAATTTTTTATTCAACCCCCAGCTATGATAGAAAAATTAAATGATCGCAAAGAAATTACTTCTTATTCTCTCAACACAAAAGCAGAAAATAAAAAGAATATTTTAGAGAGTTATTATCCTAACCTAATTCAAGGTAAGACAAAAAACTGGATAGATGTATATGTAATGAATCGATTGGGATTAATACAGGAAGGCAAGCCTGTATATCCTGACTTTGTTTCAGAAACACATATAGCAGATGAGGAGATACCTATAGCGGTAGGCATACCTTTATATGTTGGTATTGATTTTGGACTAACGCCATCTGCTGTTTTCGGTCAGAAGGTTCGAGGTCGATGGTTGATACAAGCTGAGATTGTAGCTGTTGATATGGGTGTAGTTCGTTTTGCTGAGTTATTACGACAAGAAATAGCTACACGATTTAATGGTCTTGATGTATATATTTATGGTGATCCAGCTGGTGATTTCAGAGCGCAAACAGATGAATCAACTCCTTTTCAGATTCTTAGGGGTGCTGGTCTGAAAGCAGTGCCAGCTCCAAGTAATAGTGTTGATCTAAGATTAGAGTCTGTTGCTTCTCAGTTAACAAAGATGTCTGAAGGATTGCCAGCATTTCTAATTGATAGAAGATGTCCTACACTAATCAAAGGTTTTCAAGGTGGCTATTGTTATAGACGTATGCAAGTATCTGGAGAAAGATATGATGATAAACCTGACAAAAATATGTACTCCCATATCCATGATGCCTTACAATATATGATGTTAGGAGCTGGAGAAGGCAGAACATTAATAGCTGGTCAAAAACCAGTGAAAGCGTTTAATGCAAGAAAAGGCTTTGATATTTTTAGAAGATCGCCTATTAATAGAAAAGGCGGTTCTTTTTGGAACAGATTATAGGAGGTCAATATGTGCTTTGGCGGCGGTGGTAGTTCAACTCCTGAACCAGTGAGTGAACCAGTAAAAGAGCAACAAAAAGCTCAAAAAGAAGAAGAAACCAAAAGAAAAGTAGAACGTAGGCAAGAAGAGAAAGAAGAAACAATTCAAGCCGAAACTCCTATAGCAACATCTCTAACATATGAAACTGGTGCAAAGGCTGGTCAAAGAGTTATGAGAGGCAGTAGAGGTAGACGCGCACTATACACTTCTCAAAGAGGTGGCATAGGTTATAGAAATCCATTACTCTAGGAACTATTGTGCATCAAGATAAAGAACTCATAGAACGCTTCATTCAGAAGTATGAAAGAGCAAAATCTATTAGAAGACGCTGGGAAAGTTTATTTGATGAGTGCTATGAGTTTGCAATGCCTATGCGTCAGACATTTGCTACACAATCTATTGGTGAAAGAAGAGATGATAAGATCTTTGATGAAACAGCAGTTGTTGGTGTTCAAGAGTTTGCATCACGATTGCAAGCTGGCTTAGTTCCTAACTTTGCACGATGGGCTGACTTTACTGCTGGTAGTGAGATACCAAAAGAAGCTCGAGAAAAAATAGATAATGATTTAGAGGAAGTAACTGATTATGTATTTGAGGTTCTTCAAAACTCTAACTTTGGTCAAGAGGTTCATGAGTCATTTATGGATCTGGCAATCGGTACTGGTATACTACATGTCGAGGAGGGTGATTCTGTTAATCCAGTTAACTTTACTGCTTTGCCTCTACCTCATGTTGTTTTGGATGTTGGTCCTGACGATCGTATCGATCATGTATATAGGGAAAGGGACATTAGGTATTCTGATATAAAAATACTCTATCCAGATGCCACTATTGATGACAGGCTAAAAGGTGCGATGATGGCTAATCCTGATGGTCGGACACAGGTATTAGAAATTATTTGTAAAAATTATGATGTAATTAATGAAGAAGCTTTCTTCTGTATTATCTTTGATATGAACACACGATGTCTATTGAAGTATGAAGAGTTTAAAGGAAATGGTAGTAATCCATTTATATGCTTTCGCTGGAGCAAAGATCCCGGTGCGGTCTATGGTCGAGGTCCACTTATTAGTGCGTTGAGTGCAATCAAAACTACTAACCTAACAATAGAACTTATATTAGAAAATGCACAGATGGCTATATCTGGTGTGTATCAAATGGATGATGATGGTGTTATTAATCCAGATACAATTAATTTAGTGCCTGGAACTGTAATACCTAAAGCACCAAACTCTGCTGGTTTACAACCAGTGAAGGCGGCTGGATCATTTGATGTTGCTCAGTTAATTCTATCCGATATGAGAAACAATATTAAAAAAGCATTGTATAATGATATGCTCGGCAATCCAGATCGAACACCAGCTAGTGCTACAGAGATAGCAGAACGTATGGCAGATTTATCAAGACGTATTGGATCTGCTTTTGGTAGATTGCAAGCTGAGTTAGTACAGCCAGTTCTACAGCGTGTTGTTTATATTTTAAAGAAGCAAGGTCGTATCGAGATACCTACGTTGAATGGCAGACAAGTAAAAGTACGATCTGTAAGTCCTTTATCACAAGCACAAGCTAACCAAGATATATCATCTGTTAATAGATTCTTGGAAGTTGTACAAACACGATTAGGACCAGATCTTGTAAACATTCTCATCAACTCTGAGCAAGTAGCAACTTATCTTGCTAAGAAGTTTGGTGTACCAGATAATTTAATTAGAGATTTAGAAGAGCGTAAACAGATTATTGAGTTTGCTCAACAACTACAACAACGACAAGCAACAATGCAACAAGGACAAATGCAAAATGAACAAGCAAGCTAATATAAGTGGTCTTGATGGATTCCCTAGAGGAACAGAAGATGAACAACAAATATCTTTAAATTTTGTTTCTCTGTTTTCATCACCAGCTGGTAAAGAAGTATTAAAGTATTTAAGAAGTGTAACAATAGAAGCGGTACATGGATCTGCTGTAACTAATGATACTCTTCGACATGCAGAAGGTCAGCGATATATTGTTGGCTTAATTGAAAGACGTATTCAACATGGACATAAGGTGAAATCAAATGAGTGAAGAACAACAAACAGAAACTACTGAGCAAACAGCTAATGAAACAATAGAAGTACCTCAGGAGTATGCAGATGAAAGACCGAGTTGGTTACCAGAAAAATTTAAAACACCAGAAGATATGGCTAATTCTTACTCTAATCTTGAAGCTAAGATTGGACAAAAAGAAGAAGATATACGATCTGCTGTAATGAAAGAAATGGAAGAAACTGCTTTCTCCGAAAGACCAGCTACTTCTGATGATTATATATTGCCTGAGTCTATTGATTTAGATCAAGCCGCAGATAATAAATTATTAAACTGGTGGGCTGAACATTCCTTTGAAAATGGATTCTCTCAAGAAGAGTTTCAAAAAGGTATAGAAGCATTTAAAGATTCTATGGATGATGGATATAATGCTGAAACAGAGATGGAGCAGTTAGGTGATAATGCAGAAGATCGTGTTGAAGCTGTTGGATTATTTGTACAGCAAAACTTTCCAGAAGAAGTCAGAGATGCTGTAGATAGTTTATGTGCTACTGCAAATGGCATAAAAGCTATGGAAATAATTATGAACAATATGAAGCAGACTCCTGTTAATGGATCTTCCTCTCCTACTGCTGTTCTAACAGAAGACAAGTTGCGAGAGATGATGAACGACCCTCGTTATTTTAATCCTAGCCAAAGGGATGCTGGTTTTGTTAGGATGGTAGATGACGGTTTTAAAAAGATGTATAACAAATGAAAAAGAAAAAAGTAAAAAAGCCGATAAAGTATTGACTTATATCAGAAGAGGTAACCTTGAGTTTCGACCATGTGTTATTTCTGATGTTGATATTATTGTCGATAATATGCGCCTACCTGATATCAGAGAGTGTGCATTGGTTGGGGTATCACCAAAGTTAGCCCTTCATGTTCCTTTTGTAGAAGAAGGCGCAAGAGGATTTACTATTTGCCATAATAATAAACCTATAGCTATGTGTGGCATCACACCTATGGATAAGTATATGCATACTGGTAAGATATGGTTTCTTGGTACAGATGATGTAGATAAAATATGGAAATCATTCTATAAACACTCCAAACTAATACTTAGTTTCTTGTCTATTGACTATGATGTAGTAGAAAATTATGTGCCAGTAGATCATTATAAAACTATCAGATGGCTAAAATGGATAGGGTTTGAGGTAGAAAATCAGCAATATTTTATAGATCATCATGAGTTTGTACGAGTTTTCTATTGCAATTTAAATAAATTTGAGTCTAATAATAGATTAAGTGAAAGACCCGTACTGCATTAGAGAAGCCCACTATGGATAACTTCGTTGAAAAATGCACAGGACAATCTGAATCGTAAATTGAAACTCTAACTAATGAGGTGCTTAAATGGCTAATACTATTGACACAGCCTTTATCAAGCAGTTCGAGTCTGAAGTTCACCTTGCTTATCAGCGTATGGGTTCTAAACTAAGGAACACTGTGCGTATGGCAAACAATGTGACTGCAAGTGTTGTACGCTTTCAGAAGATTGGAACTGGAACTGCGAGTACCAAGTCCAGAAATGGTCTTGTGACTCCAATGGAACTAGCGCATACAACTGTTGAAGCGACAATGAGTGACTTCTATGCCGCAGAATATATCGACAAGTTGGATGAGTTAAAAATTAACATCAATGAGCGACAAGCTGTTGCAACTTCGGCGGCGGCGGCACTTGGTCGTAAAACTGATGAACTCCTATATACAGCTATGGATAGTGGTGCTAATTCAACTCAAATACATGATACAGGTTCAGCTCTTGCAAAAGCTGATTTGCTTTCATTATTTGAAACATTTGGTACTGCTAATATTCCAGAAGATGGCAATAGGTATCTTGCGATGCATCCAAAGGGATATGCTGACTTGTTTAATATAACTGAGTTTGCATCATCTGACTTTGTTGGTGAGCAAAATCTACCCTTTGCTGGTGGAATGTCCATGAAGGAATTTCTTGGTTTCAAGATATTCTCAACTGCCGCTATTACAGCTGGTAAGAATATGGCATACCATACATCTGCTATAGGATTAGGTATTAACTCTGATGTTCAGACAGAGATCAACTATATCGCTGAAAGAGCATCACATCTTGCAACATCTATGATGTCAATGGGTGCTGTTGTTATTGATGACAATGGTATCTATGAAGTCCTAGATAATAACTCATAGGAGGTATTGAAATGGCTTATAGTGCTAGTGGATTATCTCGATTGGCTGGTGCATCAAATCTTAACTTGTGGGCTTATACAACTACAGACGCTATCGCGGCTGTTAACTCCGCTGGTTATTTTAATGATGCCGCGAACATGCTAGCTGTTCGAGATGTTATTCTTGTTGCTGACACAAACACTCCTACGACACATTTTGTGACTGTTTTGTCAAATACTGGAACTGTAGTAGATGTATCTGATGGTACAGCTATTGCCGAAACAGACGGCGACTAATGACTGCAACTGCGGCAGATAGCGCAATAGATATTTCTAGTCGTGCTTTGATTCTGATAGGTGCTGAACCTATTACATCATTTACTGATGGAACAACAGAATCTCTAGTGGCTTCAAATCTTTATGAAGATATCTGCCGTAGTGCCTTATCTAATACACGATGGCGATTTGCAACAGATCAACGAGTGCTAAATAGATTAACTGATGCACCAACTGGTCGGTATGATTTTGCCTATCAATTACCTTCCAATCATTTAATAACACATGCTGTTACAGTTAATGATTTGCCAATAGGTTATCAGATATATGGTGATATGGTATATGCTGATACTTCATCTCAGGATGTTGTTATTGCTGATTATACCTTTCGACAAACAGAAGAAAACTTTCCAAGTTATTTTACCATAGCTTTACAGTATGCTTTGGCTTCTGCTTTTGCTACATCTATTGCTCGAGATGCAACATTAATGCAGTTAATGACAAGCATGGCAGATCAGGCAATGCTCAAAGCTAGGAATATAGATTCACAACAGCAAACAACAAGAACTATACCACAAACTAGATTTGCTCTAACAAGGAGGAGTTAATGCGTAAAGCAAAGATACCTCTTACCAATTTTCAGTATGGTGAGCTAAGTCCTAGTTTAATATCAAGAACAGATACAAGAGTTTATAATGCCTCTGCTCAAAAAGTTGAGAACTTCTTTCTTAGGGCAGAAGGTGGTGTTATTAAACGCGCTGGTTTATCTAAGATATATGAGTTTGATACAACTGTTGATGCTACAAAGGTACAGCAACATAGATTAGTTCCTTTTATATTTTCTGATGATGAAAGATACATTGTATCCTTAGAGCATCAAAAGATTAGAGTATTTCAGATTGATACTAATAATACTGTTTCATTAGCAACTACAATTACACAAGATGCAAATAGTGCTACATTACCTTTTACAAATACAAACATACATCAGGTTACATATGCACAATCTGGTGATGTAATGTTTATTGCTCATCAAACATTTATGGTTAGAAAGCTTGTTCGTACTGGATTGACATCGTTTCAAGTAGAAACAAAAACATTTGATACACAATCTGCTGGAGCAAAAATATATCAGCCATACTTTCAGTTTCAAGATCTTGGTGTAACATTAGATCCGTCAGCTAGTTCTGGTAATGGTATTACTCTTACTACAAGTGCCGCTTACTGGGATTTGACTGGATCACAATCAGGTGGCAACTATCCTGATTCAAAACATGTTGGTACAACTATTCGTTATCATGGTCAGGAGATCGAGATTACTTCTGTTCAGTCGGCTACTCAGGCAACTGGAAACTGTTTAGCGACACTGAAGAAAAAACTTAAAGTAGATTCTTTTCGTACAGATAATGGAGTTGCTACAGTAACAGTAACATTAGTTAATCATGGTTTTTCTGCTAGTGATGCTTTTGTTATCTCTAATGCTGATACTGTTGGTGGTATAAGTACAGGTAATCTAAATGGCTCTCGAACTGTTTCAGAAGTAATAGATGATAATACTTTTACATTTACTGCTGGTGCCAATGCTAATGATTCTACTGTTGGTGGGGGAACACCTTTCTTAGAAACTCATGCACCAGCTACTAACTGGGAAGAGCAATCATATTCTACGCTTAGAGGTTTTCCTGGAGCTGTTACTTTTCATCAGAATAGATTATGGTATGGCGGTACAATATCACAGCCTGATGGATTGTGGGCTAGTAAGTCTAATGAGTTCTTTAACTTTGATACTGGTGAAGCGGCAGATAATGATTCTATAGACATTCGTGCATCTATTGGTGAAGTAAATACAATTCGACATCTAGTATCGAATAGAGATCTTCAAGCCTTTACAACTACAGATGAATTTATTGTCCCAGCTTTTGTTGAGAAGCCTACAACCCCTACAAATGCTACAATCAAAAGACAAACTTCTTTTGGTTCTTCTTTTGTGAAACCTTATGTTTATGATGGTGCAACAGTGTATGTGCAAGGATCAGGAGAGATAGTTCGAGAAATGCTCTTTGATGATGGTCAGCAAGCCTATACCGGTCAACCTATCTCAAGCTTATCATCTCACTTAATTAAGAATCCTATTCAGGCGACTACATTAGCTGGTGGTATTGATCGTGCTGAGTCATATTATTTCTTAGTAGATGCTGATGGTACTCTAGCTATATTTAATTCTAATAGAGCAGAGCAAAGATACGGCTGGACACAGTTTACAAGTCAAGGCTCATTTCATTCTCTTTGCACAGTTGATACAAGGGTGTATGCTGTAGTTAAGTTTGATAAAGGAGATGGCACAAATAAATATATTCTCTGTGAGTTTGATAGTAGCTTTAACACTGATATGGCTAAAACATATTCTGGTTCTAACGGAGTCTTCAACGTCAGTGCTGACTTTGCTAACGGTGCAGTCCTCGATGTGGTCAGTGGCACTCATTATCTTGGTCAGTTTACTGTGGCTAGTGGGAACATCGATGTATCGGCTGTGGACAATTCTCTTTCATCAGCAGAAATAGGATTTAAGTTTGATGTAACACTTACAACAAATCCTATCGATACAGCTACTCAACAAGGAGTATTATCTGGTGAGCCAAGAAGTCTAAATAAAGTTATTGTAGATTTAAGTAATACTTTGTCTTGTTCTGTTAACAATAAAAATTTAATTATTAGACAAGTAACAGATGATTTAAGTCAAGCGCGAGTAGCAATTACTGGTAAGAAAGAATTTAGATTACTAGGATTCTCAAAAGATCCTCAAGTAACTGTAAGTCAATCTGCACCATTATCATTACAAGTTAATTCAATTATAGCGGAGATTACATTTTAATGGATATTTTTTCAGCATTAGGTTTTGCAAGTTCCTTATTTGGTGCGGCGGCAACTATTGAAAGAGGTCGTGAGATTCGCCGACAGAAAGAAGCAGAAGCACAACAGTTAGAGCAAGAACGTAGACAAGCTGAGATTAATACACTCCAGCAACATAATGATTTACTAGCAGAACTAGATCAAGCTGAAGATGTTAATAGAGCTACCTTTGCTTTTCTTAATAGAGATGATGATAATTCTGTTAGAGCTTTTAATGAAGCACAGACAGAAATATCAGATAGAGATATTAGACGTATTGATGCACAAGGGTTATATGCTAGTGAGCAGTTACGATTAAGAAGTGTTGGTGCTTTGAGAGCTGGTCGAGCCGCAGAGAGGGCGGCTAACCTAAATGCTATGGCTACCATATTCTCTGCATCATATAAGGCTACACAAACAGGATAGTTATAATGGTAGTACGACAGAAACAAAGATTTAGAAATCAACAGATAGGTGTGATTCGTGCTGATATGTCAGTAGCAAATAGTCTTGCTGATATATCAAATAGCATGGAGCGTATATCTAATACAGCTTTTAGAGAAGCCGCAGTTCGAGCAGAAGAGAAAGGCAGAAAGTTTGTAGCTGATTTACCTGATAATCAAATCATGGGTATTGATGAAAAAGGTCAACCAGTCAATCTTCTAAATGATCTTAGGACATCTCTCTCTACTAAAGGCTATGGAACAATAGCTAAGAGAACCATCGAGCGTGAGATAAGAAGACGTTTTGCAACAGTTGCTAAAAATACTTATGTAAATAAAGCCGCAGAACTATCGGCTAAATATAGATTTCAGCCAACAAAATTCCAAGAAGAGTTTTCTAACTTTCTATTAACACAAGCCCAGCCTTATGATGGAGAATATCGTAATGCAATATTAGATGGTGGAACTGCATATGGTGCGGCAGTCAAAAGTAATATTGTTAAAAACTCACTTATAAACCAGCAAAGAATATCCGCTGAGAACTGGTCAGTAGAAGCAGAAAAAACATACTCGAATGATTATGCGTTAGGTATAGCTAATCTTGGTAGTGATATTGTTGGTTTTGAGAATGTTATGAAAGAAGATCTTGCTCATAACGAAACTAAAAATATTGCTACTAATCTACAGTTTAACGGCGCACTTAAAATAAATGGTAATGGTTACACTAATACTAGAAAGTCAAACTATGGTCAGGGTGTTGTTATGGGATTTCACCAGCGACTTCTTGATTCAGATCCTTTATTAGCAAACGATTTACAGCGTGCTATTACGAATAAAAACAAAACACTTCGAGGACTAGATAAACTCAAAGAAAAGCTAGGTGAAGAAGGTGTCAAACGTATATCAAAAGCTTTATCTTTTGTAGAAAACAATGGAGATATACTTGCTCTTGAGCGATCTGTTACAAAACAAAAGGTAGTAGCATCTAATAGAAATTCTTTAATCTCTGCTCAAGAAACAGAAATAGATGAATCATTCCAAGAAACAGTATTGGAAAATAATGAAACTATTCAAAATGAATTACTAACACCAGACTTTACTGATCGATTTGAAAAAGAAATAAGTATAGCTAATGATTCTGTTGAGGTCGGTAAGATACTCGAGAGATTTATAAATGATACATACAGTAAAGGTCTTACTAAGCAAAAGATAACTGTTGGTGATAGAACACTAGAAGCTAAGAACTCTCCTTTAACACAGACACAAGTAAGCGGAGTTATTGCAGATCTTCGTAAATCAGCAGAAACAGAAATAGCATCTAGGCTTATAAACTCTACAAAAGATACTGCTGGTAATGTAAACCTTGTAAAGGCTAATAGAATAATACGCTATCTAGGTGATACTGACGTTAGAAACTTAGCTGGTTTTTCCCAGCCAGAGATTACTAGACTAAGACAGTTTGAAGACTTTACATCTCTACCAAGAGAGGTTGTAGAAAAGATGTACCCATTTGGTCCACAGATACAGCCCTCACAATATTCAAAAGCTATACGAGCAAGTATTGCCAATAATATGGCAAACATTATTGATGATATTACTTCAAGCAAAGGCATTACAGAAAAACAAGCGGCTACTCAATCCTATTACAATCAATTAGGTAAAGGTGCTGTTATGATGGGTAATAGCTCAACTCCTGATAGAGAAAAGGTAGATGATTATGTTTTTGGAGATATTCCCAACTTACCTAAAGAGCAACGTCCTCGATTATACTTTGATCCTAGTTTTGTAACGAGTCCAGATTTTGCTGATGCACGAACACGCATAGCACAACTCGTTATCAATCAAAATGCTATGCCAGAATCTTTAAGAAAATCAATGCAAGCTTTTGTTGCTGGGAATAATATCAATTCCCAACAGTTTGCAGCTTATCGAACATTTATAAAAGGTTTTGTTGAAGACACAACATTTGATGAAAAAACTAATACTGTTGCTCAAAAGAATGTTTTTGCTAATCATTCTGTAAATACTGAGGTTACATTTATTAAACAGCTTGAGGCGGCTATTGAAATAAATGGTGAGGAGAACGCTTTTTCTACATATCAAAAGTTTATTGAATTACAAAATGATAGAGAAAGACTCAACAATGCTATTACTGAAATATTCCAAAAAGAAGAAAAGTATGGAGGTAAATCTGGTCGTTCTCTAATGTTTGAGATTGTTGCAAGAAAAACTGGTGGTAGAAATACTGTGCCTTATCGATTGCTAACTCAGCAGAATGGTGCGGCTCTTGATATGTATATATATAGAAAGCTATCTACAAACAGAGGATTTGAATCTACAAAAGATTTTGGTAAGTTTATAGAACAAACACTGAAGCAAAGTTTTGGTAGTGGCGATGGGTTTATTCTTGAATCACATATGATAAATGCCAGCGATGGTGAGAAGTTAACACGCTTTGCTCCTATGATTCTTTTCGGTGGTAATAAAGAGTATGCAAAAGATTTTAAAAAGTTTTCAGCAGATCAGGTTTCTGTTTTAACTGATGGCAAGGTTAATCTTATTGCTGGAACAACAAATGGTTTTGGTGGTGATGATACACAGGTTGGTAACTTCTTTTCTCTTAGTCCTGTCACAGCAGAATCACAAGCACTGAAGGGATTTCTTATTCCTGAGAATGATGCTTCGATTGTACCTATTACTTCTCTTGATGAAGAAGAGTTTGAGATTCGAGAGCAGAATAAAATACGCACATCTTTTCTCTTATATGTATCTTACAATGGAGAGCTTGTACCTTATATCCGTGAGATTAGTCCTAATGAAAGAGATTTTGTTCGTATATCTTTGAAAGATTATGCAAAGTTTAAGAACTTTGAAAAAGGTATTGTGATTCCAGCAGAAGCAGTTACCCAGCCAGATGATAAGAGCTTCTTATCTATAGATCTAAATAAAGAAACACCAGCTGAAACAGAAGAAAGAAAACAAGAAGAGCAAGATAAAATGGAATCTTTAGAACTTCTTCAACAACAACTTATGACTCCAGGTGTTCTTGATAGCAAGAAATCTAAGCTAGTTGAAAGAATTATGCGTACACCAATGTCACCAGAAGCAAAGATAAGAGAGCTACAAAAGATTAGAGATCAATGAGAAGATTAGACGAAAAAGTTTATAGCTATGATCCAAAGCTAAGATTTACTGAGCAAGTATTTCCAGATCAAGCACAAAGTCCTTCTTGGTTTGATACTCTTAATGCTTCTCTTGCCTATCAATATCAACCCTACTTAAATGCAATGTATAATCGCAGTCGCTATGCGCGTATACAACCTGATCCAGAATATGTTCCAGCTGATGATATTGAAGGGTATGAACAGTATAAAAATGATTTGCTACATGCAAAAACACAAGAACATATGAATGATTTAAAAGCACAAATAGATCATATGAAGCAAACAAGAGAAACTATAGCTAACTCTTCACTAATGAATCAATTTACAACCCAGCTATTCGATCCTATTAATTTATTTGCTTTGCCTTTTGGCGGCCCAACTCTAGGTATAGCTAAGTCAGCAATTAGAGTGGGAGCTGGTGCTACTGTCATTCAAGCTCCGCTCGAGGCTGGTAGACAAATCTATGATCCTACTTCTACACCAGCAGAGTCAGTAATAAATATGGGAACTACTTTTGCTATTGGTTCTACTTTGGGCGGTCTGTTGGCAGTGCCTAGTACAATGAGAGCAAATACATTTCTAAAAACTCAAAAAGAAATATCTGAGATGAATAATGCTATAGCCTTAACATCACCAGAACAAAGACTGCAAATAGGTAATAGAGATCTAAGAATATTTGATCCAGAAGGATTAAAGATAGATATGAGTAGATTTTCTGATGCTGATGTACAACGACTATCTAATGAGTTTGAGGCAAAGGCATATTTGCAAACAGAGTTTGGTTTCTTTGATACTAAAGTAACTCAAGACTTTTCTAAATATATGAAAGGTGAAAATGCATTACGCACACTCGAAACAAAAAAAGGTGCGCCTAAGAGTGCTTATAGTCTAAAAGAAAATCTATTTACACGAAGCTGGTTATATAAAGGCATAACTACACCTTTTAAAAGAACTCTACAAAATAAACGCATAAGCCAAGAAACAAAGTTTGATTTTATTAGGCTAATGGGAGATCACGGTGTTGCTATGGAGGGTAACCAAGTTGGTGTTAAAACTCCTCATTCTGTCTATATCAAGGCATCTGAATATGAAGGAGAGTGGGTAGCAGTACATGACCAGCTTATGACTTTGTATGGAGAAGCGTCAGGTAAAGGTAAACCATTCGGTGCATCTTTTGATTATGGTACATTTTTTCGTAGAGGTTATGATGATTGGCTTTCTGAAACATGGAAAAAGAGTTTACTGCAACCAGATAATCTTAATGAAATAGAA
>LULO01000058.1_pt1 | contig 32439 bp, 55 predicted proteins | sample 728121 | NCBI WGS metagenome assembly LULO01 (sample SAMN03860287, study PRJNA289734) | marine metagenome | biome: seawater column; feature: ocean; material: water; isolation source: Red Sea water column Station 149 - depth 50m | place: Saudi Arabia: Red Sea | collected 2011-10-15 | depth 50 m | reverse complement strand
TAATGGACTTGCTGCGTACGATGGTTAATTTGAAGAATAAGCATAAGGTTGCTATTTTGATTGTGTCACATCATAAAAAGATTGGTGAAGCAAGTCCGCTCGATGTCAGCATGATGTTGGGCGGGAGTGCATACACGAACCATTTGGATGGTATTGTACAGCTTGCTAGTAGTCAGCGTTTGCCTGGATTAAAGGTAATGAAGATTACGAAGGTGCGCAGCCAGAATGATTTGCATGGCGTGCCAGTTGGAGTCAAGTTGCATAATGTTAGTGATGGGCCATTATACTTTGAGTATTTAAAGCCGCTGCCAAAGAATGAAATGTTTTGGTATACCGATCCGAAAGAGTCAGTTGAAGAAAAAGTCTTGCAGGCGATTGCGACAGAAGGGCATAACTTTAGCAGAGAAATGTTTAAGGCTGCGCTGGATTCGGTGGTTGGAGTTGGTAGCAATACTGCGGTTTCAAATTGGTTGGATCGCATGATTAACCAAGGCTTAATTAGTAAGATTGGGCATGGTCAATATCGTAAAATGGAAACTGAATTGGATAGTTTTAATGATTAGCGCGTGCAAAGAATATGCGGAATATGCGGAATATGCGGAATTTCAAATTCCGTTAGGCGGTGAAAAAAAGGAATATGGGAAACTGTAGTTATAGAGGAGAGAGAGAGTCAAATTCTTCATATTCCGCATATTCCGCTTCTCAGGTACTCTAGTGATTTTAGCAGAAAAATGCTCACTTTCTAAAAAACAGGACAAGTCCTGCGAATTTGTACAAATCGCCAATGATGGTGAGCGTTGTGCGCTGGTTTTGGAGTGGTACGATGATACGAGAGTTTGCAATTTAGATCGGTGTTGGTTGCGTTTACGAACGCGTGACAAATTGGCGTGGCGGAATAGAATGCTAAAGCAGAAAAAACCCTGAGTGAATAATATAATGAACCCTGCCACTATAATATAATTTGGCAAAAAACCCTGCGGATCAGATATAAAACCCTGCCCAGGTAATATAATAACTATATAATTCACCATATAATGATGAAAAAAATGACCAAAAAAGCTCAAAAAGCTCATTTAAAAAATTGCGCATAATTCGTATTTTGTCCATTAACAAAATGATACAGTGCAATTTATACCAATTTTAGACACAAAAAAACCCGCATAAATGCGGGTTAATTTGTTGGGTTTTTGGTTTATTCTAGTTCATGCCATAAAATAAAAAGTATGCCAAAAGTAACATAGATTAAAAACCAAAACATGCGCGTATTATCCATATTACCGCGCAAATTTTGACATATGCGCTAAGAGTTTTTTCTATCCTATCCAAATTATTGACTTTTTTACTTTTGTTATGATCTAAAGGAACAAAATAATTATGTTTCATTTTTTAACCTCTCTTTTTTTCTTTTGTGATAAAATTCCACAGCTTATTCCATTCGCCCTGGTACATCTTACGCCTATGTAAAATACGCGCATTATTTTCATTATATGCGATTAATTCACCGCTTGACAGTGTTAAAATAATTGTTGCGCTGCCTTTCTCTCTTTTCATTGATTAACCTCTCTTTTTTTAGTTTCCATATATACCGCCGTAAAAACGGCGATATTTCGCGCGATAACTATTCGCGCTCTTCAGTATGGATTAATGGTCATTAAGAGCGCAAAATTCCATGGTTACTACAGCACCGCTATAAGTGTCTTGGTGACTAGTTAATTCCGCGTAGCCGTTTAATATATTCGCAATACCTTGCAAACCTTCTTGGGTATCCCAGAATGCGTGGTACGCGTCCACATTACCGCATTCTTCCGCGTTTTCTAATCCTTGGTAACCAAAGTCATTATAGAATTGTATTTTTAAATCGCTACAATACGGTAGATTTACACAATTATCTTCTTCATATTTATCAATTTCACTTTCTACTTTTTGCAACACTTTTGGACCTATTCCTTTAATTGCTGCAATATTATTTAATAGTGTTTCTTTTGTCATTTTTAACCTCTCTTTTGTTATTAATTAAGTACAAACCCGCTTGTGTCATGTTTGGCCTTACCTTTAGCAATTAAACCAATACAAGATCGCGCAGGGTCTAAAAATCGCAAGTCGTGTTTATCGCCGTTTATTACCTTTAATCCTAAATATTCTTTTGGTAACTCATGTCTAAATACAGCCGCGATATTTAAACCGTTAACAACAGCGTTTAATGTTTCTTTTTGGTTAGATTCGGCGCGGCTAAATGTTAAATGATAATTAGGTGGTAAATCGCGGCGATTCCATAGTTTAGTATAATCATAAAATTGAATATCATTAAATTTTTGCATTATACCGAAATTCTCCCATCTCAAATCGCTAGTACCGTTTAACCTAAAAACGGGTTTCAAATCGCGTTTTGTTGCCCATTTAATACCGTTTTTAATCTCTCTCTCTAACTGTTCAAGAAACGCGCCGCGGTCATTAAAAAATAGTTGCGTACGTTTTAAGCGTGCGGCGTGTATTGGATTTATTTTACCGTTTTTTTCTGTCCAATTACCGCGGCCGCTTTCATCTAAACACACTTTAATACAGCCTTTAGTGGCTGCGGCGCACGTGTTCCAGCCGCTTTTTTTGAATGGTGATAAATACATTATGAAATTCGCAAAACCGTATTTCATGCTCTTATTTGTTTTAGTGCTGCCATGCGGCGCGGTTAATAGTTTAATTGATGACATGTTTTAACCTCTCTTTTTTAGTTGCGTTTTAAAATCTTTAGTTAATAAAGAATATGTATAATGTCTAGTATCATATGAATAACCAATAATTTTTATACCGCATTCTTCACAAAATTTTAAACCATGGTCGATCGCACCGTCTAATTCATAATTATACGGTAAAATTACAATTGTTTTACGCTCTGCATTTCTACCATTATAAAAAGTATCGGTTAATTTAATGCGCGTGCCCTGCGTATTTGTTGGGCTTAATTTTTTAACTTGTATAGTACGTAGTTGATACATTATTACTCTCTCTTTTGTTGTTTAGTTAATTGCGCTCTCTCAATGCGCTCATAAATTTAATTATATATATATATTGTGTCAACACTTACCTAAATAAAAAATATCTATCTAAGTAAAACAAAAAGAGACTTGCGCGGACTTTGCCACATTGACACAAAACCCGCGTAAACCATACCACGTAAAACCCGCGTAAATTGATAAGTCTTGATATTGTTGAGTATATTAGAATATTACACCAAAAAAAAATTGCATATAACTTATATTATGTATAATAGTTTGGCTATACCAAGGCGCAACGCATTTTTGCTCACTTACCGCGTCTTAGAATTTTTACTTTCGTTTTTGTCAACACCTTATGTGTAAATTTAAATAATGGAAGAGGTTTGGTCTAATCTAACTGATGAAAATACTGACAAATGGCTGCACGCCATCGACCGCGCAGATCGCTACCATCTCCACATGCTAGTATTCCGAAGCGGACTGATTGAACCACACCTGCGCAACCTGCAACTCAGCGCACATAAGTTTTATGATCTTATGTCTCCACAGGAACTACGCGTGTTCAAACAGCGCACACTTGGCCACACCTTTGTTAGTATAGCAAAGGAAATGGAAATAACTGAGTCCAGCGTAAAGGAATACTGGCGCAGAACACTAATAAAAATAAAGAATGTCATCGAACAGGCTAATATTGATGAAAAGTAAAGTAGACGCAGATAAAGTAAGAATGCTTGCATCATTTGGATGTGATTGTAACGAAATCGGCAAATATTTTGAAGTTTCTGAATCGCATATACGCAAAAACTTTAAATCACAGTACGAAGCAGGTCGCGAAGAGATGAAGTTCAAGCTCAGACGCGCTATGTGGGTTTCAGCTATTGAAAACAACGCAATCGCAATGCAAATATTCATGGCTAAAAACTACCTTGGTATGAGTGATAAGACAGCTGTTGACATGACTGGTAACCTGCAAACTGTGTTACAGCAGTGTGGGTTTGAGGACAATCCAATTGATAAAGCAAATACTGAACAAGCAAAAGCTCTGGAGTCTTTTGGGGTATCACCCGACTCCACAACAACTGCAAGTTCATAATAGTAATAAGCGTTGGCGCGTCTGTCTCATGGGGCGGCGCAGTGGTAAATCCTTTATGGCAGCGCACGAAATCCTGCCATGGTTGCTCACGCCAAGAACGCGTGGCTGGATCGTAGGTCCAAACTACTCATTGGCTAATAAGATAGCGCGTGAGGTAAAACGCGTAGTGATGACAGAGCTGAAACTGCCACTGGAAAGTAAAAAAGAAATATCTGGTGATCTGTACTACATGAAGCTCGCAGGCTTACAAAGCGAGCTAGTAGTAAAATCAGCGGATGCACCTGAATCATTGATTGGAGAAGGAATTGACTACCTGGTATGCGATGAAATGGCTTTGATACCTAGAAACACATTTGAGATGTACCTGCGCCCAACGCTATCCGACAGACAAGGATGGGCGTTATTCTGCTCCACTCCACGCGGATTCAACTATTTACACAAGCTATACGAGTTTGGGAAAAGCGAAGAACACCCAGATTGGGAGTCTTGGCGTTTTCCTAGTACCTTGTCACCATATTTCAAGGATGATCACGAAGAATTAAAGCGCACACTAACCAAAGAAACCTATAGGCAGGAGATTCTTTGCGAGTTCCAAAGCTATAGTGGTAAGGTTTATCCTGTAGACAGGACCACACAAATACGAGAAGATATACAATACGATCCATCCAAACCAGTATACGCAGGTATTGATTTTGGCTATCGCCATAGCCATTGTAGCATAGTCCAGTTACACAATAAAGAGAAGAATTTTGCTGATGTGCATCAAATTGATGAAGTCAGCCTGCAAAACACGCGCACAGAGGAATTTGCGACAAAGATTAAGTCACTTGGTTACGAATTTACTGGTATATGGGGCGATCCTGCGGGAAGTGGTACAAATTTGCAGTCAGGAATTAGTGATATACAGGTATTTGCCAACCAAGGCTTGCGCGTCAGTGTAAAACGCGATGCAGTGACCAGAAACGTAGTATCTGGAGTATCTCACGTACGCAGATGGTTTGAAGATGCAAATGGCGATCCACACTTATTTATTCACCCAAAGTGCGAAAAAAGCATAGAAGCGTACGAAAATTATCACTATCCAGAACATCGCGAAGATCAAACCTTACGTCACGAACCAAAAAAAGATGGTAAGTTCGATCATGCATGTGATGCATTACGTTTTCTGTTGACAAATTTATTTCCAATGAAAAACCGACACGCTGGTGTCATCGATTTCTTTTAAGGTAGATATGCTTACAATTCAAGATCAATCCGAAGGCGCGATACTTAGCGCATTACAAGAACAGTTAAAATATATCGAGGATGAGCGTACTCGCGAACGTGACTATTTGATGGACTTCTACGAAGGCATCAACCTGGAACACTATGTGAGCGATTACTTTGGCCCAGAAACACTGCGTCAGACGGTCATCCCGCAAAATAATCTCACAAGACGTGTTTGCAGTCTACGTTCGATGACCTACAAACGCCCACCGCGCATGCGTACTAGCGAATCCTATCTGTCTATTATAGACAAACATGGACTGAATGCGCAGCGCAGAATCTTAGAGCGTTTAACATTTCTACTTGGTACAATGGCATTTAGGAGCAAGTGGAATGAGGTAGAGCAAAAGATTGAGTATGAAATACTTTCTCATTTCACACCGCTTTTCTTGGCAGGTGACTCACGAGAGAAACCGATTGGAGTTATGTATCCAATTGAAAACCAAGGCAATGCAAGATCATCCAATGTGATGCACGCGGTGTGGACTGAGGAACGCTACGGTGTACCAGGAAGACATTTCCTTGTCGATGAAGAAGGCAAAGTGATGAGTGTCAACGAAAACGACATTAATCCATATGGCATGTTGCCAGTGACCTTTTGCCATCGCTATCCACCGATCCGCGATTACCACGTAGGCAACGCAATGGACGTGGCTCAAACCGATCTTGCAGTAAATGTTGCATTGTTAGAGCTAAATCTTGCGATACGCTATGGCTGTCTCGGAATCAAGTTTATTAGCGGTGTTGATGACCCTTCACGCATATCGATTGGCACAGATAAGATATTATATCTGCCAGAACAGGCAAACTTTGGCGTAACTTCAAGCGGTGGTAATCTTAACGATATAGTGGACTCTACTAGATTCTTAGTGGAAACTACATTGAATAACAATCACATCCGCGCAAAGTATGCTAGAGATGACTCAGGCAACGCACCAAGCGCAGCAAGTTTATCCATACTAGAAATGGAAAATATGGACGAGCGTAGCGCAATGACCGAAGATACATGGCGGCCTTGGGAACAGCGTAGATATCAAGTAGACAAAAGAATTATTGAAATAGAAGCAAATGTGAACGTAGGTGATGAATATAGTGTTGACTTCCTAGAACCAAACTATGCATTGACTCCAGAAGCAGAGATTATGCTATGGAGTTGGAGATTTGACAGAAATCTTAGTACACCGATGGACTGGTTTGATTATCACAATCCTGACGCAAGTCCAGATGATAGAGCTAGGTTTGAAGTGCAACAGGCTGAAGCTGAAGAACCTGCTCCACAGAATAGACTACTGAATATCTTAAATGCCAACAATAGACCAGACAGTTAATTCTTATGAAAGTAGTATTGAAGATGCCATCAATGGATTTCAACAGGATGTTGAAAACCTTGAAGAGGAAGGCTTATCTACAACTGAAATACTGGGAATTATCGCTGCAATTGACTTTTCGACCTATTTTGTTGAGGAGCTACGCTTCTCTACCGCAATCAACTCCTTCATGGCTACAACTGAGGATATTCTTGCTGATTTGCCGAGTTTTGGGCGTGCAAGCGAGGTACAACTCGTGGCTCTCCAGACTTTGCAACGCCAAGGTATTGAAGGTGTCACCAGACAAGTAAGTAATGCGATGCAGAATGCAATGATAGCTGGTGTAAACAGTGGACTTAAAGGTGATGAACTTAAAAGTGTGATTCGCACTGCGGTCCGCACTAATATCCCAAGAGTGGAAAACGTGGTTGGCACATTGCTTGGAGATTATAGACGTGCAGTGATTGGAGCGATGGCTATGGATTTACCAGAAGGCACAGAGTATGAGTATGTTGGGCCTGACGATGAAAAGACTCGCCCAGTATGTAGAACCTATTTAGCAAGTGATCCGCTGACAATAGGAGAGATAAGATCAGTAAAAGCAGATGGTTTTGAGCATGGCGGTGGGGTTAATTGTAGACATTATTGGAAACCAGTAGATGTTTAAATTACAAGATATATTAAAATTTAGAGAGCCTGACGTAAAGAAGATGGCGGAGAATACGGTTAGGCGTACTAAACAACAAATTGCTAGTGGTAAAGATTATACAGGCAAAACATTTAATGATTATTCTGAGAGTTATGCTAATCGTAAGAAAAACGGTAAAGTACAACCAGTAACATTGAAAGATACTGGCAAAATGTTAAATGCATTTCAAGTGCAACGTACTACAGTAAGAAAAAATCAAGAAATACAATTTTTATATGGTATTAAGAAGAATAAACAAGGAACAAAGTTCACTCTTCATAATGAAGGTGAAGGTGGTATGCCATTTAGGTCCACTGTAGAACCAGGTAAGAAAAAACATAATGAATTAGGCGATAAAGTAGAAGAAGGTATCGTCAAAGACTTCGCCAATATTATTGGCAAGAACCTATCACGTATGAGCAAGACACACGTAAAAGTAAACATATAGGAGTGACAGTATGTCCGAAGAACAAACACCAGTTGCACAGTCAGTGCCTGAACCTACAGTTGATCCTGTAGGACCAGAACAAACCCAAGAACAGAACCAACAGCAACTCGAAGTTGGTAATCTGATTGCAGAGTCAAAAAAGTATCGTGGTCGCGCACAAGCTGCCGAACAGGAACTAGCAAAGCTCCGCAAAGAAATCGAGGATACTCGAATATCTCAAATGGAAGAGCAAGAACAATGGAAGAATCTTGCCGAGGAGCGTGCATCCAAGCTCGCAGAACTCGAACCCATTGTAGAAAGAGCTAATAAGCAAGAAGCATCGCTTCGCGCTGAACTTTTAAGTGAGATACCAGAGGACGAACACGCAACATTTGGGGAGTTACCCATAGAAGCATTGCGTGCTGTAGTAAAGAAACTTAGAACACAACGCGTTGCGGTTTCCAGCGCACCATCTGCGCCAGTAAATGATGGTAATATAGAGTTAAGAAAGATAAAAGACGAAGACAGGCGTATGAATTGGAGCAACATATTGGAATCCTATAAACGCAAAGGAACTTAAAAAAGGAATAAAAAATGGCTGATGGTAATGTAACAACCACTACCGCGGCAGTATTCATCCCAGAGTTCGCTAGGACGTTTTCATAGGTAACTATGATCATTATTATTGCGGAATTAAGCGGGAAACCTAAGTGCGATAGCATAAGGCAATCCGAACCGAAGGCTGCGTTTAGCGCAGTCAGGGGCAGAGCATAGATGGTGAAAAGATATAATCCATCCAAGAGTCCGCAACTACTTACTGAGTAGAAAAGATATGCCGATACTCCATAGAAATGTGGAGATGTGAGATAAAAAGCTCACTGTAACATTTGATGGCGGGATGCTATCCTAGATTATGCAGAACGTAAATTTGAGTTGCGTAATCAAGTGATGGATTTTTCTTCTGAGCTACCTTCTGGAGATGTGCTTCATATACCAAAGGTAACAGAGGAAACTGCTGCTGCAAAATCCGCAGGAAGTGCGGTAACGTATCAAAACAACACTGATAGTGAAGTCACTATTACAGTTGATCAACATCATTATGAAGCGAAGAGAATAGAAGATATTGTTCGTGTCCAGGAATCAGCAAATCTTTTTGGAGCTTATGCACAATCTATGGGTTATGCCTTGGCTAAAAAGGTTGAAAACTACTTGGCAGTAGACGTACTTCAGTCTGCAACTGGTAATGATGTAAGTTTATCAAGTGATAATACCATAACCTCTGCGTTGCTACGTAGTGGTTTGCAAAAACTGCTTGATGCAGGCTTTGACTATGCTGATGGTGAAACATACTTGTATGCTTCTCCTGCTGCATATATGAGTTTGTTAGGTCTTCAAGACTTCTTTGACTCATCTCAAAGAGGTGACGCTCAAAATCCTAATGTGTCTGGTGGAGTAGGAATGATTTATGGAATGGAATCCTTTATCAGCACAGACTGGGATGATGATGGTGGAAGTGGAGACGAAACAGCGTCCATATTCAAAAAAGAAGCAGTGTACATGGCTATGCAGATTGCACCTAGAGTGCAGTCGGCCTACGACATTGACCACCTAGCTATTAATTTGGCGTTTGCGTAGGTGACTATGCAAATTATTAGTGCGGTATTAAGCGGGAAGGCTAAGTCCTTTGATAAGCTAACCCGAACCGAAGGCTACACGAAGTGTAGTCAGGGGCAGAGCATAGGAGATGAAATAATTCTCCCACGAGACCGCGCCATCTTACGAGATGAAAAGATATGCCGATACTCGAACGAAAGTTTGAGATTTAGGATAAAAAGCCTAATGGAACATTTGACATCTGTGGTCGCGGACATTTTGTTCGGTGCGTCTTTATCACATGGTGCTTCTAGCACGTCACTTGGAGTTGTAAACTTCAACAATCCGTAAGGAATAATAAAAAGGCGGGCCTTTTGGCCTGCCTTTTTTAAAAGGAAAGATAAATGAAATATTTTAAAAGAAAAGATGGATCAGTTTTTGGTAAACTAGATTCAATCAGTAAAGAACAGATTGACGCATACATCAAAGATGGTTGCGAACCTTGTAATGAAAAAGGTGAAGTAAAAAAGCCAAAAAGAAAGATAAGCTTGAAAAAGAAAAAATGAAAACAAACGATTTTCTATGTCATCGTTGCAACTATAAATGGGAACTATTATGGTCCAAGGATGATAAAATTACTTGCCCAAAGTGTAAATCGGTAAAGGTTCGCAAGTTGATAGCAAGTCCAATCATTCATATGAAAACAATAAGTGATGCAAGTTTAAGAGAACAAAACATCATAGAATAACCGAAATGCCCATGAGACAAGTCACGCTCGGTAAGGCATTCAGAAAGGAGAAACAAGATGGCTGATCTATCCAAACATTCAGTGGTTGAGTCACTGAATATCAGCAGTTCTGCAAATCATTCAGTACAATCCGCACAAAGTGTTACCACAGGCTCAGAATATAATTTAGATGTAAGCTCGGTACACAGCGTCATATTACAGCCTAGTAGCGATATTTATTATGGATTCAGTAGTAGCTCTAGTGATATGATAAACACGTCAAATAGCCTGTATTTAGCGGGCGGAGATACTATTTATGAACTTAATGTACCTCATGGTATTGGTTCAGCAGTTTATTTACACTTACTCGGTAAAGGTGCTACAGCTACTGTACGCATCGTACTAGCATAGGAGCGCAGCATGGCATCCTTTAAAAATTTAATTAGCAACACATCAGCGCAAATCTCATCTGGCGGTACGATCACAGGAGACTTGGTCATCAATGGTGATCTCCAGGTAGATGGCGGTGGTAGTCTTAGTTTTGATGAGATCATAGAAGGTACACAAGTAATAGATGTCACTAACACAGAAGCCTTACTTGTACGCAAGAATGGTGATGGTGGTGATGTAATGGTTGTTGACACTACTAATTCACGAGTTGGTATAGGAGTCACGCCAACTGGAAAGCTTGATATAAATATCAGCAGTAATGCAAGAGGTTATTTTGCATCAAACATAGGCGAAGTTGGTTCTGGTAACTTTGCACTTCAAGTAGTTGATAGCGGTGGCTCTACATTAAAGCCATTAGGATTTAGAGCAGATGATATAAGATTTGCTACTGGAAGTGCTGAGAGAATGAGACTTACAGATACAGGACTGGGTATAGGCACAGATTCTCCAACACAACTGCTACACATTGCAAGTTCAACAGATGCTTTTATACAATTAGAAAGAGTTGATACAAGTGTAGCTAATAATGATGCAATTGGTGCTATACTATTTAGAGGTGGTGAATCTTCTATAGCCGACATAGGAAGAATAAGATTACACGCAGATGCAGACTTTACAAGTTCATCTTCACCTACTAAAATGATTTTTGAAACCACTCCAAGTGGTTCGACTGTTGATGCTGTTGCACTTACATTAGGCTCTGATCAATCGGCTACTTTTGCTGGTGATATATTTATAAGTAATTCAACACCACTCCTACGATTAGATGATTCTGATGTAAGCACAAATGTTTCATTAGATGGCTCTGGTGGTATAGTAAAACTTGCAAGTCACACTGGTCAATCTGTTAGATTTTTAATTGGAAGCACAGAGGTTTCAAGGTTTAATTCGTCAGGAAAATTAGGTCTTGGCACAGTTTCTCCGTCAGGTAAGCTAACTTTATCAAATGGTTCAGCATCTGCACCTTTGAGTATTACAGCAAGTAATGCATATATACAGTTGGGTAGTGAAGATTTTGGTAGCGGTGGATTAGGTAAGTTTATGATTGGCTTTGGTTATACTGATGTACTAACCAACACAAATGCTCCAGCATACATAGGATTTGAAGAAACATCTACAAGTGGAGACACTAAAGGCAACTTAACATTCTACACAAGAAATGTAACTACAGATACCTTACCTACACAAAGGATGGTTATTTCTGACGATGGAAATGTTGGTATAGGTTCTGATACATCAAGTAAGCTAACTGTAGTAACAACAAGTGATACAGATGGAACTCCAACTGCTTACAGTAATAAATTTTTTACAGTTGGAGAAGGTGGCACAACTGGTGGTAATGTATTTATATCTTATGACCAAACAAATAATAGAGGTTATATTGGTGCATTGACACCCGGAACTGCTTGGAGAAACTTAATACTGAATGCGGGTGGAGGAGATGTTGGTATAAACGAAGTTAGCCCAGATAAGAAGTTACATATTTCATCATCAACATCTGCTGATGGAATTGTTATTGAAAATACCAGTACAGGAGCAACACAAATTAGATTTGAGGCTGATAGTAGTGCTCTCAGGGGTTTAATTGGTGTAGACGATAGTGATGGTGGGGCTTTTCTTTCTTCAACTGCCAGTAAGGCCTATGTAATGTGCTTAAGGTCTGAAGGTGAAATTCACTTTGGTGTTAATGGAAACAATACAAGATTCATACTTGATAACAACTCCAGAATCTCACTTTCTAATAATGATAGTGGTACAGCTAATACTGTATTTGGAAGAACTGCTGGTGATGCAATAGCATCTGGCGGAAATAACAATACTCTATTTGGTTTTAATGCTGGTAGTTCAATTACTACTGGAGATGGTAATGTTCTGTTAGGTTATCGAGCTGGTGAAACATTTGATACAAATGGTAGTAATGTTGGTATTGGTAGTCAGGCTTTGGGCGGAAATGGAAATGCAAGTAACTGTGTAGCTATAGGAACAACTACATTAAGCGGTTCTTTAAGTTCTGCATCAGATGGTACAGTAGCCGTAGGTCATAATGCTCTTTCAGCATTGACTTCTGGAGAAAAGAACGTAGCTATCGGATACCAAGCTTCACTTTCATTGTTACAAGGCAATCGAAACACGGCAATAGGTTATCAAGCATTGGATGCTTTAGCTGGTGATGATGGTAATAATGGTGGTTCTGATAATATTGCTATTGGTGTAGATGCAATGGGTTCATTAAATGCTGGTGTACACAATGATGCAAGAGCAAACAGTAATATTGCTATTGGTAATAGTGCTTTTCTTGCTGGTTCAATGGCAGACTCAGGAGCATCTGTTAGTCAAGGTAATGTTGCCATAGGTCACGAAGCAATAATGAGTACAGGAGTTACTCCTCAAACAGGACTGGTTGCTGTAGGATTCAGAGCATTAAAGGCATTGACTTCTGGAGTAAGAAACACCGCTGTAGGATTTCAGGCAATGGATGAACTAACTGTAGGCGAGGACAATGTTGCTTTAGGTTATGGAGCATTAGGTGGAGCATCTACATCTTCTGAAAATAAAAGGAATATAGCAATTGGTGCATCGGCTATGTCTGGCACAAATGCTGGAGCATCTCAAAATACTGCAATTGGCTATGCGTCTCTTGATGGCAACTTAACCTCTACAGCAGATAATAATACCGCATTTGGTTACGAGGCATTAGGTGCTGTTACTTCAGGAAGGCAAAATGTTGCCGTTGGCTCTGCATCTGGAGATGCTATTACAGCTGGCGTTCAGAATGTTATTGTTGGAGCAGATTCAGATATTAGTGCTGTAGACTCAGGTAATGAAGTGGTTTTAGGATATGGGGTAACAGGAGTTGGTGCAAATCAAGTATCATTAGGCAATACAAGTATATCGGCTATTAACGCACAAGTTACAAGTATTACTGCATATTCATCTGATGAAAGGACTAAAAAGAACGTAGAAGATTATGATTTGAAAGGTGTTGATTTTATAAAAGAATTAAACCTTAAAACATATATCTATAAAAATCCAGTAGACTATCCAGATGAAATACGACATAGCAAGTGGGATGAAAAAGATGAAGATGGCAAATCAAAATATGAAAGACCAGATGACCCAACAGAAACACAAGTTGGGTTAATTGCACAAGAAGTTATAGAAGCACTTGAAAAGCATAATGTTGGAAATACAGAAACCTATGCACCTACTCAAGATAGCGGTATTAAGACTTTAACTTATGGAAATCTTATTTTTCCTTTAATTAAAGCTGTACAAGAATTATCTGCAAGAGTAGAAGAATTAGAAGGTAAATAAAATGTGTAAATGCTGTAATTGTAAAGATTGTAATTGTTAACTAAACAAGGAGTCAATAATGGCTAAAGAAAAAAAAGAAAAGCCAGTTATTAATCTTGATGGTAAAGAATATATCATTGAGGACTTAACTGATGAACAGAAGATGATGGTAAATCATATAAACGACATACAAAACAAACAGGCATCTAATGGGTTTATTGCAGACCAACTTAGAGTAGGTCACGATGCATTTGTTAAAATGTTAAAAGAATCGCTAGAGGTAGAAGAAGAGTGATTATTAGATGCGCCCATGATAATGATGTTGTGATCCACTTGAATAGTAAGCAAGGTATGACTAAAAATTTAAAGCTAAATGATGGTACACTATTCTCGTTAACCTATCCAAACAGTAAAAAGTATTTTTTACGCGTAGGTGAGGAGATAATTAAAAGATCAGACAGCTTCAAAACCATTGAAGAAGAGTACGTTAAACAGTGCGAATCTTTAAAGGATTCAGATAATCATGGGCGCATCGATATTGTAAAACATAAAATTATTGAAAACAAGGTAGTTAATCGATGAATAGTCCTTTATCAAAGCTAGTATCGTGGCAACTCAAGACTGGCCAGTTAGATGGTTGGACCTCATACCACATTGCTGCGGGTGCGTTTCTGTGCAAAATATTCCAGTGGTGGGGTTGGACTAACTTTTGGTGCGTTATGGGAGTTTTTATTGTTGGCGTACTATGGGAAGTATTTGAATATTATATTGAGAATTGGAAACCGTATGGCAGTAAAAGGCGATGGGCATATAATACTATTGCGGATATTATCGTAGAAACTGCCATAGCCTGGTGGATAGTATTATGAAAATAAATTATGAAGTGGATTATGAAATTAGTACATCTTATGATATTTCTGTTACTTACACTTTCCAGTCTTAATTGTTCTGGTGGTTGGAGTGTTGCGGGGTGGCAAATATCGCCTAGTGATTCCAATACAGTGTTCATAGAAATAATGGGTACTGATTCAGTAGTCCATTATTATTACGATAGGTTATATCCTACGCAGAATTGGTGTTGGTTGCATAACCAATTTGAGGATGTACAAAGAATTGAAAACTAAAACATTAAACGATGAATTACAGATACACATATCAGTTAAATGGGCGGTACAGATATTGTTTTTGGTGTTCACACTTACTGGTGCATGGTTTACAATTAATGCAAGTATAGAAAGTAATGCAAAAGAAATAGAACATATAAAAGAAGCGTTGATAGAATTTGAACAAAACTTAGATGAAAGAATGAATCCATTAGAAGCAGAACGAGAACAAAGATTAGCAGAGATGAATAAGAGTTTATTAGACAAGGTATTAGGTAAAGACAGTGACTGATATAGCAGATTTATATTTACAGTTAGGATCAGCAGGATTTATTGCAGTTCTATTTGGTTTTATGATTTATAACCTAATACAAAGCCAGAAAGAGCAAAGCGAAGATTTAGAATCTATAAAGCAATCTATTAGCAAAATAGAAACTCAAATTGCAAACATACAAAATATATCTATTAAATTAGTGGATCGTATGAACAGAGGTGACGAAAAAAGAGAAGAATTTTGGCGAGAAATCAGCGATGATTTATCTTTTATAAAAGCAAAATTAACAAATGGTAGGCATTGATGGACAGTTTAAAAATAGCAGCAATCAGTTTTAGTAACTACGCGATTGGATTAACTCAAGTACATGAGTTATTACAAGTGGTTGTTGCTTTGTTATCGATAATTTTATTAGTAATGAACATAAAAAAAGGAAAATAATATGTTAATGAAAATGATAGCGGATGAATTACTATCCGACAAAACTGGTGAAGAAATCATTGATGAAATCAATAAAGCAGTTGATATACCAATTATCTCTGAAAAAACTGAGAAGGCAATTTTAGAAGCACTCTGGAAAGTAATTAAAAGCGTGCTACTTAAAAAAATAGGATTATAGTGGCAGTACCTGCGCGAGTCAGAGCAACCATGCGTAGGTTAGGCCTGCGCGGGGTAAACAAACCAAAGCGTACTCCTGGACATAAGACTAAGTCACACGTAGTAATGGCAAAGTCTGGTAACAGATATAAGTTGATACGCTTTGGTCAGCAAGGTGCTAAAACCGCAGGTAAACCACGTAAAGGTGAGTCAGCAAGGATGAAGGCAAAGCGCAGATCGTTCAAGGCGAGACATGCTAAGAACATTGCGAAAGGTCGCATGAGCGCAGCCTTCTGGGCAAATCGAGTAAAATGGAGCTAACATGAAAGTTAAAGGTATTAGTGTAACAGGATTAAGTAAACGTCAGGTAGCTGCAATGCGTAGACATGCACGACATCACACTGCAAAGCACTTACGCTCTATGGTAGCAGCAATGCGAAGAGGAGCTACGTTTAGTCAATCACATACAAGTGCGATGAGGAAGGTGGGTAAATGAAGAAAAAGAAAAGAAGAAAATCAAGAGTCAACGAAGCGGGTAACTACACCAAGCCAACGCTTCGTAAAAGATTGTTCTACCGAATTAAGGCTGGGTCAAAAGGAGGTAGAGCTGGCCAATGGTCAGCTCGACATTCGGAAGGCGCAATTATTAGCAAGAGCATATAAGAAAGCAGGTGGTGGATATAAGTAATGGCACTTAAAAAATCACAGCGAAGTTTAAAGAAGTGGACAAGGCAGGATTGGGGTTATGTCACAAAAGGCGATGAGAAGAAACCACGTAGGAAACGTGGTAGATATTTACCTGCCAGTGTCCGCAAAGGATTAACAAAATCACAGAGAGCCTATGAGAATAGGCTAAAGCGCGCTGCAAGTAAGCGAGGTAAGCAACGCGCTAAATACAGCAAAAGAACAAGAAGCAAAGTAAGGAGTGCAAGATAATGCCATATCATAAAGGACACAGTAAGAAGAAGAAGAAAGGTAGAAAGAAGAAAAATAAAATGATGAAAAAGATGAAACGCAGATGATTAATCCAGGCCAAATGAAAGGACTTATAAAGCGTGTCTTGCAGAAGATAGATTTATATTCTCCTGAAGCAGCAGAGTTCATTTACAACATAGGTTTGGTAGAGTCAAAGTACGTCTATTTGGAGCAGATAAAAGGGCCAGCTCGCGGTGTGTATCAGTGTGAACCTTTTACTGCGGTAGATATAATCAAAAACTATTTACAGTATCGCCCAGACTTAATGAAATTAGTCGCTAGTGCTTGTTATCTAGATTGGTCACATTTTACTGCTCCAAAAGAAAAAGACTGGGAGTATATTCTTACTACAAACATAGCAGCGCAGATTGTGTTTTGCAGATTACATTTACGCAGAATACCAAGGAGACTTCCTAAAACTTTAGAAGAACAGGCAAAACAATGGAAGACCTACTACAACACTGCAAAAGGCAAAGGTACTGCAGAAAAATATTGTGAAATAGTACAAAAATATGGATGAAGCAGGTAAAATAGATAGGTTAATTCACTTAATGTTTGAACTAAAAGAGCTAGCTAAAAACCTTGAAGACCCACGCAACGATGTGGACGTGACACTGGCTACGATTATTGCGCTGATTATCTGCGCTGATGTACCCGATGTCACCATATTACCTACTAATAGTAATATAAGTGAGATAGCACAAGCATGAGTTACTTAACAGCGTTTTGCAATATAACTACAGATTTACAAGCGATCGTTAGCGATATTGATCGCTATGATCGTAAACGAGTGTTAATGTCAAATTGGAGCAATCCTAGTTCCAATCTATATCGATTAAGCAATACAGGATACATAGAAAATTTATATAAGGATGGAGTTGAAATGACTAAGGTTACTGATACTCCAAACGCAGATAACGAATTTAAATACTCTGAGTCCACTGATTCTGTTGATTTCTTTTTAGCATCTAGCTCAGTAAACGCACTAAACAGTAGCGTATTTGAAGCAGGTCAAGATTGGGAAGATCTCAAGAATCGAGTTGTAAAAGAACAGGCAGATCATATGCGTAGTTTTTTAAATAGACCAATCTACAAGCGCGGTAATTCTAATTATCAAGGCGCAGCAGACAGGCCATATGACTTCATCGTTATACGTTGCAATGCGATACTGGCCTGTGCTGATTTAGTGCGCAGTCAAGACCCAGAGAAAGCAGACGAGCTTGAGGAACGTGTATTAGGTGAAGATGGATTATTAGTAAAGCTAAAAAGGCGCGATTATGTCATGTGGCACGAAACATCCTTTCGTAGTGAATCTGGTGTTATAAGAGAAGTAAGCGTCAATGGATCAACTACTGGATATATTGAAGATATAAAAATGTATGGACCACCAAGCACTGATTACGATGAGGTTCGCGTTGTAATCAGCACAGCAGGTACATTCTCTCCTGGAACTGCAAGCACAGTTAAATATGATGTGTTTACCAAAGACGATACTGGTTTACGTAGGCATAAGTCAGTAGATGCTGAAGTGATGAATGGAGATTACCAAGCACTTGCATATGGCGCACTAATCAGATTTCAAGCAGGTGTTTATACATTAAACGATGAGTGGTCCATAACTTTTCAATCTGATGATATACAAATGGGAACTGTGCGCAGTGGGCAGATTTATAGATAATGGCAATTACATTTAACAATGTCATCTATGATCGAGTCATTGACAATCTTCACAGTATCATTGCAAATGAATTTGGGATACAGATATTTTATGATGAACATAAAGGCAATCAGAGTTTTCTTATCCAACCAGTATCCGATGATCTTAATGAAGAGATTAATACTGGTATGGTCAGAGATTATACGATCCTTATTAGTTACCAAGTGGATTTTGCAGGTAATTACACCAAAGAAAGTTTTAGGCAAGTGTCATTAGTGGCAGAGCGTTTGAAGAGATTAATGTATAATAACAGAAACTTTAGCGAGTCAGGAGTAAGGCAGTTTTATAATGCTGTCATCGACTCTACTGTATATGAGCGCGATGAAGACAATCCAGATTTATTGCGCGCTAACATGACTGCTGTAGTATCAGCAATGGAGATTATAGGATGATTTACAAAGCAAAAGAATCTTATTTTAAACTTAAAGACAGTGAGAACTTTTGTGCATATTTTAGTGGTAACAAACACCGACAGTTATTAGCAGGTTTTACTGTTGACGTTACAGATTTGCCAAAAGCATTAGAAAAGCATTTAGAAAAAGTAAATTTAAAAAAATCAAAGGAAGATAAGTAATGGCTGACACTAATTTTCAACCCAGAGGTGATATAAAAGTAATTATGGGTAGTGGTGCTAAAGCATTAGGTGTAAATCATGCTGTTGATGACACATGGAATGCTCTACAGGTAGTAGATTTTAACATTGAACATGCAAGCGCGCCAATAGACGTTGCGCCATCTAGAAGCGGTGTTTATGCGCAAATGGAAAAACAAGGTCATCATAGACCCGACTCACAAATTTATGAAGTTACGCTAACTATGAGAGGAACGCCTACATCGGTTTTAAAAAGCTGTTTATCATTATTCAGTGATGGAGCAAGCGTAGCAACTTTATCTGGTGCTAGTAATACTGGCAGCATGAAAGATAATGTTGCAAATGATGATCAAGTTACATTACTATTTGAAAATGCAGGTTCTGATGACGGGTCAAACATAGATGTAGTTATGCCAGGATGCATGGCAACACAAATGGTTTTACGTGAAGATGTAGGAACTAATGGTGGAGAGTTGATATGTGAAACAACATTTTTTTCAGCATACCTACCAGTAGAAATGGCCTTACAACCAAGTAGCACACCAACTTTAGATGAAGCTGCTCCAAAAAATATATTTGATTTAACAACCTCGTCCATAAATAATGAAGCATTAGTATTAAATTCTTTTGAAATAACTATCGCAAGACCTTTAGCTAGAGTACATCATCAAGGTAGTGCTGCTTCTTTTAAACCATTTGGATATGTGCAAACTGGCCCATATGAAGTCACTGGTTCATTAGTTGCAAAACGCGATGGATCTATCTTTGACCTTGCTACACAGATTAGAGGTGATAATACGGGTGTGGCATTATCATTGGCAGAATCAAGTAATTTTACTATAAGTTGCCCAAAAATAATGATAGATAATTCCAAACCAGAAGTTAGTGACTTTTTATTACAAACGATACCATTTAGAGCATTTGCTGAAAATGAAGCAGGAAGTGTTATTGCAATCACGATCGCTTAAATCACGCCATTTTCATCTTTCTAGGATGCAAAATGAAAGTAAAAACAGACCATGGTGCATTTGATGTACCAGATATAACCTTTAAAGCGCGTAGAGAACTACATAAACTAGAAGTCAAAGCAATCACCAAAGAAGGTGATATCGACACTGCAAAGTTTTTTGATGTTCTTGATTGGATAACCAACTACGCATTTACCAATCCAGAAGAGTCATTAGGCAAGTTTGATGACAATGTCATTGATGAAATCTTAATGACTATTTATAATGCTTATAAGGACGTAAACCAAAAAAAGTCATAATGCACCGCGTTGCGATGTGGATGAGTTATAGAAACCAACCTAGTCGCAACTTGCATTTTCCATACCAAGCGCAGTCTCCAACGCTAAAGAAAACCATCACGTATGACGAAGATGAACTGTGGAATGAGATATGGCGTATTGTAGATGAAAGCAAAGATGGAAAATTTACGCTTGGTGCTGCGTTATATCATTCATTAGTATTCTGTGCCGACTCAACGTACTTTTTAACGCCTGAGACTATATTTACGCTTGAGGAGTACATGGCTATGAAACGATTTAATCTATCTTTGGCAAATACCATAGATGAAGCAGATTATCACCGTTTAGTCATCTTTTCGGCTATAGATGAAGAATTTAATGCACTCCAACAAGAAGACATAAAGAAACAAAATGGCTGAAAAAAGATTTATAATTGAAGTTCGCACCAAAGGCTTTTCACGCGCTACAAAAGATTTTAATAAGCTAGATAAAAGTTCAAGTAATTTTAATAAAACGCAACGAAGAATGCGTAGAAGTTCTACTGGACTTGCAGGATCAATTGGTGCTTTGAGAAATAGTATTTTAGTATATACGTTTGCCATCGGTGGTGCTTTGAGTGCTATGGGTAGATTTATTAGTGCATCATCACAATTTGAAATGGTAAAAGTAAGATTGGTTGGTTTGACTGGTGGAGTAATACAGGCTAGACGTGCCTTCGATCAATTTAATAAGATTGCTGCTACGACACCATTTACTCTAAACGATGTTGTAAACGCAGGTGCGCAGTTAGAAGCATTTGGATTAGAATCTGAAAAGACATTAAAAGCTACTACTGACTTAGCTGCATTTATGGGAACGACCGCTACTGAAGCAGCAAGTGCGTTAGGTCGTGCGTTTGCGGGAGGAGCAGGTGCGGCGGACATTTTGCGTGAGAGAGGAATATTACAGTTAATTAAAGATTCGCAAGGTATAACAGATTTAACAAAAATTACGCTTCCAGAATTTCGCGAAGCATTACTTAATTCGTTGCAAGACCCTGTAGCGGGTATTTCTGGAAGCACAGATAGACTATCTAGAACTTTTGTTGGCGCATTTAGTAATATGCAAGATAGCCTTACCAGATTAAGTGCTGAGATTGGAGATGTGGTTCTTCCTGCTATAAAATCAATAGTAATGAGCATTGGAGATATTGGAGATGCCATAACCGATTCTTTAGCAAGACTCACAGAAACAGAAGCAGAGCAATTATTAAGGCGCATGAAAGAACTTGGCGTAGAAGCGGAAGCGTTAAGTGCGTTAGAAATTTCAGTAATACAGGAAGAAACACAAGATAGATTTGCAGATATAAATGATGAAGTAAAAAATCTTGTGGCAAGAAATCAAGACTTACAAATAATGGCTGAAAAATTTGGTTTATTAGAAAACTTTGCTGTTAACTTTGCAGGAAGAGGTGGAGCTGTAATTAGTGGAGAATTTAATTTTGCCTTAGAAGAAGCTCAAGCATTAATGGAAGCATTGGTTGCGCAAAATCAAGGTTTAGTGCAACAAAGTCTTCCAGAATTAACCGCTGCTTTTTTAAATGGAAAAGATGGTCAGCTTGAGCAGTTGGATGTTTTATCTGAAGATATTATTGAAAGATCAAAGTTTATTGCACTATTAAAAGAACAAATTAATTTATTTCTACAGTCAGAAGCTGCAATAGCTTTTTTAAACTCTGAACAAAGCAATGCTACTAATGTTATTGCTGCAAATAACAACAAAATAGATCAAACAAGCACGTCATCGAAAAATGCTGCTGCATCAATTAATATTTTTGCCAATGCGATATCTCAATTAAGAAATAATTCTATGGACGCATCGCAAACTTTTGGATTTTTATTAAGCACCATAGGACAATTTGTTGCATTATCTGGGAATGCAGTTGGCGGTGCAGGATTAGGTCTATTATCTGGTTTCTTTGCTCATACTGGTGGACTCATAACTAATAGAGGAATACAACGCTTCGCAAATGGCGGTGTGGTGCAAGGTCAAGATAATGTACCTATCATGGCCCAGGCAGGTGAGTTTGTCATGCGCAGAGAAGCGGTTCAAAACATTGGTGTACAAAACTTAGCGCAGATGAATCGCACTGGCGATGCAGGTGGAGTGACGGTGAACATTTCTGCACCATTAGTTGATGAAACAGTTATAGATCATATCATACCTGCAATCAACAAAGCAACGAATCGGAATCTTGCGTGAGCTTAACATTACCCGCAGTTTACAGTGCAGCATCAAAAGCAAGTAACATTGTTGAAAATTGGATTATACAATTATATTATGGAGATGAAAGTAACTTTACTCCTATTGCATTAAATAATACGACTGTAAGCAATGTTTTTTACCATGGTGTTGTAACTAACACCAATTTAACAATAAGAAGCTCAATTAATTTATCTAATAGCACTGCTAAAACAGGAAATATTTCTATAACGCTTGCAAATTTTAAATATAAAGGTGATGACTTTTCTGCTGAAATTTTTGGTGGTTCTAATAGCTATTTAAATCGCACTGTAAAAATATATAGCCAATTAAATGGAGACAGTACGCTGTCAAATTGTTTACAAGTATATAATGGTAGATTAGTTGATATATCTCATAATAATGATCAAATAAATTTAATGATTGTAGAGAGATCACCTTGGGATAATATAGAAATACCACAAACTAAGGCATCTGATACTAATAAATACTTTCCAGTATCTTATGGTAATTATACTGCTAATAGCACTTCACAGGATTATAGAGCCAATATGACTGTATTTCCTATACCTGTAAATGAAATACGTGGTGATGAGGTGTTCGCGTTAACTGGTATACATAGTATTTCTAGCACTGCATATCCTCATTACTATGATCGCAACTTAGATAGGTTTTTACCAGTATACGTAGATGATTTCTTAAGTTTTGATACTGCTAATGAAAGTTATAAAAACGGTTTTGCAGTACGAGCTTATCATAAGATGCCTAAAAAATTTAAAATGAAACCTGTTGAAGATGTGTCAACAGATGGTTGGACTAACGGTGATAATGCAATTGATACACCATTGGCTGACGACACTAGCACGTTTACTCAATTACAGTTTTCACAAACAGGAAATGGTACTAGAACAAAATCATACAAAGCAAAATGGACAAGACCAGATCATAAAGTTGATGCAGTAAATATGACCATTGTGTATGCCTGGACTATTTCACGTAGTTTAGGCGTAGATGGAGCGCAAAAGTGTTTTTTTGTGAATAAAACTTGGTCTTTTGATGACACGTTTGACATTACAGATAATACATCTAATTCTACTACTACTGATACAACATCTGTACCAGTATCCACAGATGTAAGTGCAAGTATGTTGACTGCATTTAATAATACAAATGGTTGGAGTGATTTAACAGAAATAAGAGGTAAAATAGAAAATACTGGATTAGATGCAGGTACATGTACCTTTACTCCAAGAATATATGATATACGTAGTGCTGTATCTACCGAGATAGATTTTAGCGACAAAGATCAAGGCTATCAGGCATTAAAAAGTATCGAATATTTATATTGTGGTGGTGATGGTTTAGAGAAGAGTTATAATGGCGGTAGTGGTACTGCAACATGTGGATTAGAAGCACACAGAGATTTGTTGGTTCGCTTTACTGGATATGATGATACAGATGGGAATATTTATAATTGGAACAGTAATTTAGATATAGAAGATTCTAGAATAGATAGTAGTGCATGGAACATACGAGCTTGGGTTTTAGAACCAACCTCATTAAAAAAGATTTTAGAGAGAATACAATACGAATTTAGTTTTATATTTAAGTTTCGTGCTGATGGTTCTGGTTCATATTGGTACATTAAAAATTCATATAGTTCTAGCGATGTTGCTACCACATTACAAGGTAACGACATTAGTAATATAAATATTTCTACAACACCATTTAGTGAATTAATAACTAAAATGGAAATTAGCTTTGAAAAGCATCCTGCACAAAGTTCTTACATGAGTAGCGTAACATCTGAGGATTCTACCAACTCAACGCGTTCTAATTTAAATATTGGCGCAAAAGAGAATATCAAGCAGGTTAATTTAAATTATAATGTAAACAAAGCAGGTAACGCTGATGTTGGTGGTGGTAATCCAAATGATGGTTTTGCTGATTACTATATGAATATTTATGGTGACATTAAAAAGATAATAAGTTGTGATATTGTAAATCCAGCAAAAGGATATATGTTAGAAACAGGAGATATAATACAATTTTCTAATACGTCAGGTGAAATGCCAATAGAACCATTTGGAGATAACTGGGGAGATTATTATATGATTACAGATTTAAAACGCTCATTAGGAAAAGTGAGTATAACAGCACGTGAGGTAGGCTAATGGCTAATCAAAATATACGCACACCAAGATTTTATACAGACTTAATTAATTACCATAGAGCGCGTGGTAGTGCAATCGGTAGCATCACTGCAACAAATCCTAGTAATGGTTTTGTAGGTTTACCATCTGGCAATACGGTGGATGATCTTTTAGATTTACGTCCACTAAATCAAGTCACATTTGATACAAGTGCAGATACTGATGGTCATGTTCTTTTTAATGTTGCATTTACTACCGCTTCATATAAACAAACATACATTGCAATACTTAATCATAATTTAAATTCATGTAATGGCAGATTTAAAGTATTTGCTGGTAATGCAGCTAGTGACATAACAGCTTTAGACGGTGCAAATGCAGACACATCAGACGTTAATTGGAGCAATGCAGGAGTGACAGAAATAATAAATGCTGACACTAGAGTACCAAGTGATAGTAACAAAACTGGCACAGTTACACCAGCATCAGATGGTACAACAATTGTTGCAGTAAATGAATTAAACCTTAGATATTGGGCCATACAATTTGAAGGTGATACTGCATGGGATGGTAGCACAGATTTTAAGTTAGGCGGTATTATGATTGGTGAACATTTTGATATGCCACAGTCACCAGATTTAAATTTAACAAGAAGTATAATTTATGATAAGGTCAATATAAATGAATCAGTAGGTGGTCAGCGTTATGGAACATCAACTAGCTTTGGTAGGACTGCAAGCGGTACAAATAATAGTCCATTTGCATTAGGTACTTATGGTCAGGCAGTATATGGTGGCCGCATTGCATATGACCTAAATTTTAGTTTTCTCTCTGCAAGTGATTTACTACCATCAGAAACAACGATATATCAGTTCACTGATGATTCAGTGGTGTCAGATGTATGGAACTTAACTGATGGTCCGCACAGACCTTTTATATTTAATATTGATAATGCAAGTACAGGAAACAATGCGGAATCAGAGTATATATTTGCACGATTTGCACAGAATAGTTTAGACATGCAGCAAGTCGCGCCAGACGTATATAATGTCGGTATGCGCATCGAAGAAGAGTTCTAATATAAAATAGTTCTTGCTTAGTGTTGACAAGCGTTATTATACTTTGTCAACACTTATGAAAGATTTACAACAACATATGAGAGAGTGTGGTTTTTCACAAAATCAATTAGCGCGCGAGATTGCGCTGGATAAATCTATGCTCTCACTAATGATGCGTGGTAAGCGTAAGTTTCGTTATGAACACAAGGTCAGGATTGCCAGAGTACTTGGCATCAAGATGGAATATATCCAGTGGCCTTATTAAAACAAGGAGAGAGAAAATGAAAATATATCAAGTTAGTAGGCAAACGCTAGATGGTTTGGAAGAGAAAAAATGGTTCACAAATAAGCGCAAAGCTCAAAAACAAAAAACAGAATGGAAAAGAGATGAGGATTCTGTTCAAATATTTAATATCTTTGAAACTTCAATAAATACTAATAGAAAAGGTATTTGTCATTTTTTAGATTTATGGACCAACGAGTGATTAAAGTTTGTCATGTATCTTGGGCAGTGCTGATTGAAGTGACGTTTCACAACTACACTCTCTCTCTTTTACGTCATTAGGCACTGCCCATGCTCCTCACTATACACATACCAGATAAACAAGAGAGAATAAATTTTGCACATAAGGTGCGCAAACTCTTGGGTCAATCCCAAACATACATTCCAGGTGCGCGAAAAGTCTATAAATCAGATATCGGTGTTAAGGCTAATACAGATGATAAAACGTATAAGAAGATACTCGCTTTACTCGATCGCCATGGATATACCTATAACATAATAAAGGAGTAACGATGAGTGGACTACTAGAGCCTACCTACGATGTGCCAAGCACTGGTGAGAGTAGCTTTATGAAATTTGTCAAAGGCGAAAACAGATTCCGAATATTAGATACACCAGTAATGGGATACCAATACTGGCAGGATGATCGTACGCCAGTTCGCATCAAAACAGCAGGTGAAGCACCCGCAGGTGAGAAGCCAAAACACTTTTGGCAGATACCAGTGTGGGATGGTCATTCTATTAAAGTATTGGATGTAACTCAAAGCACTGTGCAAAAGCAGTTAACAGAGTTGGATCGTAATTCTGAGTGGGGCAACCTGACTGATTATGATGTTATTGTTACACGTAGTGGTGATGGTATGGATACTACCTATACTACCACACCATGTCCTAAAGCACCTATTACTGATGAAGTTAAAGGTGCGTTGGCAGATTTTAAAAAAACCTACGAACCAAACAAGGTTTTTGAGAGTACGCCAACAGCGGAAGGCGAGGAAGAGCTACCTTTCTGATGCCTTCTTCCGCATCCCGAAAAGGCTACAAAGGTGAAGTCGAGGTCGTTGAACTGCTCCGCGATCTCGGCTTCATAGCCGAACGCAGTTGGGGTAGTGATGGTCGTAGCTTTGGTGAGAAAAGTGATATTGATGTTAAGGCCACTAAAGGAGACTTAACGATTCGTGTGCAGGTTAAGCGCAGAAAAAAGATTGCAGGATTTTTAGATTTTAAGAATGCGGACGTAGTTATGGTCCGCCAAGATAGAAAGCCTTGGCTGTGGATAGTCAAGCATGAGTGGATGAAGAATTTATTTAATAGCGGGGTCTTAGAAACCCATGAACCCGAAAATGGCGTGTCTAATGATCGTGATAGTCGTGACCCCGCTAAACTATAAGGAGAGAGTATGCCATATCCAATGAAACAAAACCCAAGAGCAGCAATGGTTGCATTAGTTAGTGAATGTATCGATAATGCGCTGAAAAAGGTGCTTGTAAGCGAGGATTTACGATTAGACGTATGCATGGATGCCTGCGATGAAATACTAAGGAGAATAGAAAAAAAGGAGAGAAAGAGTGACCTACGAAGATTACAACAAGTTTAGAAAGAAGTTTTTTAATATCGCAGCTGAGATAAGCGATAATAAATCAATAGAATATACCATCAGTAACGAAGATAAATTCTACAATTTCAAGCACGTTGCGGAGCGACTTGGAAGCACAGCAAAGCAGGCAATGATGGTGTATATCTTAAAACATGTCGATGCACTATGCAACGATGCAAAAACAGGCAAGACCTATAGTGATGAAACCACATACCAAAGATGTCTTGATGTGGTAAATTATATGGTGCTGTATGCAGCCTTAGACTACGAGGAACAACCACATGCAAATAACACTGAACTACCTGGAAGCGCAGATAGCGGTGCAGACAGGAACAGCGAGAATGCTTCAGAACCAGACCAATGGAGTGATCTCACGCGGACCGCGCAAACTCGAACCTGACATCAATGGTGCAGGTGGCGAGATTGCAGTATGTAAATACTTTAATAGATACCCCGACCTTAGTATTGGACCACACTTTAGTGGTTACGACCTCAAAGTCAAAGGTAAGAAGGTTGACGTTAAAACAACCACTTACGATCCAGGATACTTACAAGCTAAAACCAAAAAAAACCCAAGCGATTGTGATGTTTTTATACTAGTGCATGCATCATTTCCACGCTTCACAATACTTGGCGGTGCGCAATCAGAGGACTTACTACAACAGGTCAATATGCAGGATATGGGTTATGGTCCTAAATATATTATGGAGCAAAGTCAGCTACAACCCATGGAGTTGCTTTTTGCATAGTCTAAACAAAGGCGCACTTGGCGAGCTTGCGGTACAAAAAGATTTGATACGGCAAGGATATAATATTTACGCGCCAGTAGTAGATGTTGATCAAGTTGACCTTATAGTAGAATTAAAAAGTGGTAGTATGAAAAAGGTACAAATTAAAACAGTAATGACATTAAAACGTGGCACAGCAGTAGAGGTAAACCTTACTAAATATAAAGATACTAATCGTATTGACGTAGTTGCAGTGTACTTTTTACCTAAAGATATAATTGCATACTATCCATATGATAACAAACATGCGTTGAGTCTTGCGTTGACAACTGGTAAGAACAATCAAACAAAAGGTAGGAAGTGGTTCTATTCATATGAACGGTTTCCTGAGTTTAGCTAATGTTAAAAGTAATTAGTTTAGGAATGGGTGTACAAAGCACAGCAATGTACATGATGAGTAGTAAGAATATAATAGAAAGAGCAGACCATGCAGTATTTGCTGATCCTGGTGCAGAACTTCCAAGAACTTATGAGATACTTGAATATCTACAAGATTGGGCAAGTTTAAATGATGGCATACCAATTCATGTTACCAATGAAAGAAATCTACTACAAGATACAATGAAGGCACAAAATTCAAGAGGTGTTAAGTGGGCGGCTATACCAGCTTTTTCTGAAAGTGGTGGTATGATACAGAGACAATGTACTGGTGAGTATAAGATTCAACCAGTAATAAAAAAGGTAAGAGAATTACATGGATTAAAGCCAAGACAAAGGATGCCTAAAACAGAAATGTGGTTAGGTATTACATTGGATGAAATACAAAGAATGAAAGTAAGTCAATTACCTAGAATAGATTATGTGTACCCATTAATAGATCAAAGGATGAGTAGAGGAGATTGTATAAAAATATTTGAAAGATTTCAATTTCCAATACCACCTAAATCAAGTTGTGTATTTTGCCCATATCATAGTGATAAGAACTGGAAGGAGATAAAAGAAAAACTACCAGAAGAATGGGAAAAATGTGTACAGATAGATAATACAATAAGAGATGCAACCAAAAAAGGACTAGATGATAAACTTTATTTACATAGATCATTAGTACCATTAGAGAGAATTGAGTTTGCAGATCAGCAGGAATTGTTTATGTGTGAAGAAGGATTTTGTGGCTTATGAGACATTACGCAGGCAGTGTGGCTTATGACAATGAGCATGATGAATGGGAAGATGCGCAGTTTATGGCGTTTTCTCTTGAGGACTTATGCAAGGATATGAAAGCCTTCATGGGCCGTAGGAAAAATGCAGAGGTGTTCTTTGCTGCATACATAGATGGACAAGGCAAAGAAAATGATATAACAAATAAAGTAAAGGAATTGATTAATGAATAACTTTATTGTATTTGGCAGACGTAAGAGTAAACCAATCAAAAAACTGCGTCATAAGAAGAATTTAGATGCGGAGCTTGCAGATAAAACTATTTTTTATTGCACAGAATGCAAGCGGTGCTATGAACCATCTAGAGTCAACTGGCATAAGCGTACAGAGTATTATGAAGATTTTGTTAGTTATGGCAAACCGAGAAAGATTTGTAAAAGATGCAAACCCGACAAAAGTGCGAATGCATAGAAAAAGGATGACATTGGCTTGGTGGACGCTACCATGTCGGGTAAATATAAAGAAAAGGAGATAATATGAGCTATTGGTTAGAATCATTGCAGGAGAACGCGTTTGACGTGTTTATTGTTACCATAGTCATTGTATCTATCATTGCATACCATTATTTACAGAGATGGTACTTTGCAAAGAAGATCAAAGAGATAGAAGAGCTATGTATGGACATATATAAGGAGATTATATCGTGATTATGTTTGATATAGCAGAATGGGTAGCGAATGTCCTAGTGCTTGGCCTAGGCTTGTTTTTCTGGGCATTGGCATTTGGAGTTGCGTTTTTAATCATAACTGAATTAAAGGAGAGATATATTAATGAGTAAAACAAAGTTACATGGTCAAAACTATGTGCTGAAAGACGGCAAGCGCGCAGCAAGTGTGACCACTATCATTAACAATCAGTTAGGATGGAATAAGAATACGCTGATTGCATGGGCCAAGCGTGTTACTGCGCAGGGCGAAGATGCCGACGCAGTCATGCGAGAAGCGGGTCATATAGGCACATTAACACATATCCTTATACAAGGTTATCTTCAAGGTTTTGATGTAGATACGCGGGATTATACACCAAATCAAGAAGAGCAGGCACTAAAAGCATTCTTTGGATTTAAAAAATGGTATGATAAGGCAAACTTTAAGGTACTTGCTGCCGAGCTTGCGCTGGTAAATGAAGAGTTACGCGTTGGCGGTACAGTGGACTGTATAGGCAAGATAGATAATGAGCTTGTTGTGGTGGACTGGAAGACGAGTAAAGGCGGGCCATACCCAGAGATGATGATTCAATTAGGTGCATACACGATGATGTATGAAGCTGCGCAGCCTAAAGCAGATGTCAAATACGGTATTATTATGCGCTTTGGTAAGGAAGATGGAAAGTTTCATAAGCATGTCATTGATCGCGACAAGTTGGATGCGGGTGCGCAGGCGTTTCGTCATTGCTGTGCGCTGTATAACTTACGCAGGAAGTTTTGAGGAGTGCATCGGATGTCTTTTCTCGCATAAGCAGTAATGGTAGGCGCGCCTGGTGTCCTTTATGTGACGATGGTACATCACGTAAGCAAGGCACAGTGCAGATCAATGGTGACTATGCATATTGCCATAAATGTCAAACACCTTGGGATTTTAGCGAAGAGAAGATACAAACCCCGCGGGTAGAATATAAACTGACCAATACCAAGGTCAAAGTTGAGTCAAAAGAGGTCAAAAAGAGCGGATATGCGCAGAGCCGCGCTACGTTTGTTGCTCATTGGCAGGAGGCTATAGATGAGTTGGAGCTACCTTGGAATGAGAAGTGTCTGGACCTGCCAATAGGTGTCAGGCGCGATGAAAAGAAAAATGCGCAGTTGGTGTTTCAGATTAATGAGAATCATGTAAAATTTCATAAAGGACCGCAGTTTGGTGACGCAGAATGCAAGGTATTTGAGACTCCGCATCTATCTCTCTCCAGTCTTGTGATCTGCGAAGGTGAAAAGGACGTTGTCACCGCATACTGCAATGGCGCATCCGCCTTGACATTTACGTCAGGTGCGGGTGCGCTGCCTGCCAAAATAACTCTGGCTGACAGATATAATAAGGTATACATAGTGTACGATAACGATGAAAAAGGCGAGCTAGGTGCGCAAAAACTGGCAAAAAGGCTATATTCATTAACTAAGGTTCAATTGTTGAAATTGTACGTTATGAAATGGGAAGAAAAGCCTTCAAGGTATGATCTTACTGATTGGTTTAGTGATGGGCATAGTTTAGATCAGTTGTTGGCGTGCTGTGTGCGGTTTGGTGATAAACCAGAGGATATTGGCGGAATGCGCAGTTTTAGTCCTTCACAATTTGCAAAAACATTTGTGAAGATGCCAGAGCCTATCATTGATGACTTGTTTTTTGAAAAGGACATTATGGGCCTTGCAGGCGGTACGAACGTGGGTAAGTCTGTAATGAGCTTGCAGTTATCTACGTGTCTGGCTTTAGGTGTGCCGTTCTTGGGGTTTAGGATACCGAAGCCTAGGAAGGTTATGCATGTGCAGTTTGAGTTGAAGGACGAGAGTTTTAAGCAGTTGATTGAGCGGACCGCAATGCATTTTGTTGACAAGTATCCAGTAGAAGCGGAGCGGTTTGAGCAGAATCTTAGTATTTTGAGCAGTGGTCAAGACAATGTGTTTACCGACAAGTGGGAAGAAATGGACGCTAATTTGACGTTTGACCCATGCGAGGTGTTGGTAGTTGATAACCTTTATACAAGTACGAATAAGAATGTAAGTAAGAACGATGATGTAATGGACTTGCTGCGTACGATGGTTAATTTGAAGAATAAGCATAAGGTTGCTATTTTGATTGTGTCACATCATAAAAAGATTGGTGAAGCAAGTCCGC